>Ga0302311_10000886_pt1 | contig 36096 bp, 28 predicted proteins | sample III_Palsa_N1_3_FD_200449 | JGI IMG/M metagenome (GOLD analysis project Ga0302311, IMG submission 200449) | Peat permafrost microbial communities from Stordalen Mire near Abisko, Sweden - III_Palsa_N1_3 | ecosystem: Environmental > Terrestrial > Soil > Palsa > Peat permafrost | place: Sweden... | reverse complement strand
TGCTCGAAGCCGTTGAAGCGGCCGGCGCAATCCCGTACACTCGCGCCCTCGCTGAGCGCTATAGTGATTCAGCGGTCGCGGCGCTGGGTGGATTTCCCGATTCCCCGTTCAAAGAAGCGCTGCAAAGCCTGGCCCGGTTTACCATCCTGCGGATGAGTTAGAAGGCCAATCGGGGCGTAGCTCAGCTTGGTAGAGCGCTTGCTTCGGGAGCAAGAGGTCGCAGGTTCGAATCCTGTCGCCCCGACCACATAAATTCCTGTTTTTATTGGTCTTTTTGGCAATACGTTGCGCTGTTCCCTGCTGTAAAGTTTTCTTCGAATGCAATATCTGCACTCTATCTGCACTCGGGAACAATGGCGTACATACGGAAGCGCGAGCTGGTGCGTCCTCATGGGAAGCGCGACATCAGGTACGACGTATGGGTTACGAAGAAAGGCGCTCGCCGTCAGACCAAGACCTTTGCCACCAGAGCTGCAGCTGAAAAATGGTCACGCCGTGCTAAGGCTGACATCGAGACCGGCAGCTGGGTGGATCAGTCAGCGGCACAGCCAATGATGGTTGCGCGCGCTCGACATCGTATCCGTCCGAAAATCCGCACCCTGTTAAATTCCTGCGATCCTGATTGAATGCGCTCCAGTCCAAACTCTGGAGGCGGCATTACATCGTTGGTCAAGCGGAAACGGATGCCCTCATCCACGGCGCGCATCTTCTGGCAGCGGCACTTGGATGCCTGCAGGGCCTCCGGACTTCGACAGGCGGACTGCTCGACGCCGACGCTGATCATCGACGCAGACCGTTGTCCCCGAACCATGCTGTAAAGTTGGATTCAGATTGCCCCACGGGGCACACCAGGAAAGGGATACAGTTCGTGAAATATCTGAACATGCAGGCCGTTGTAGCCGTGCTCGTCCTGGTGAGTACCATCACCAAAGTATACGGAGCGCCCCAAAATATCCCTGCGATGTCGGATCAAACCGTTCCAACGTCGGGCTTGGACATCCAATGTCTTGACAAGTCTGTCCGACCGCAAGCTGACTTCTACCGGTACGTCAACGGAGGCTGCCTGGAAAAGATCGAAATCCCCGGGGACAGATCAAGTTGGGGCTCATACGACATGCTGGAAGAAATGGTCAATCTGAGGATGCAGAAGATTATCCATTCGCTTGCAAAACAGCCCCAACGCAACAGTAGCGGTGGTCAAAAAATCAGCGATTTATACGCAAGCTTCGTAGACACGTCCACCATCGAAACGATTGGCCTAAAACCGCTTGCGAGCACGTTCGCACGGATCGATGCGATCACCGAAAAATCTCAGCTGCCCACGCTGATGGCGCAACTAGAGCTGATAGGCGTGACAACTCCTGTGGAATTTGATGTACACCAGGACAACAAAGACTCTTCGCACTACGCCATTGATTTGAGACAAAGCGGCCTTGGCTTACCGGATCGGAACTACTACCTCAAAAATGACGATGTGCAGATTAAGGCTATTCAGAAGGCATACCAGTTACATATAGAGAAAATGCTATCGATGGCGGGGGAAACAAACGCATCGGATGCTGCCAGCGCCATCATGGAGACGGAAACTGCGTTAGCGCGTGTTCAGTGGGATAGCGTAGACCGCCGAAACGTGCTGAAGCGATACAACAAGGTCACCTTGGATAAGCTGAATGCCCTGACGCCAGCCTATGATCTTCTTGACTTTCTAAGAGCGCTGGGCATCGCGGACCGGATAAATTATGTGATCTTGTCCGAGCCAAGCTACTTTACCGGGCTTTCGAAGCTGGTCGAGGAGACACCACTCGCAACGTGGAAGTCGTATCTAAAATGGCAGACATTAAATAGCTACGCTCCATTCCTGTCAGCTCGATTTGTGGATGAGAATTTTGCATTCAACGACACCACGCTGAATGGCATACCGCAGCCGGAACCGCGATCAAAGCGCGGCATCGACCTGGTGACCAGCACTCTTGGGGAAGCTTTGGGCAAGATCTACGTCGCGGAGTATTTCTCTCCAAAATCCCAAGAGAAGGCCGATCAGCTGGTGCAGAACATTCTCATCACCTACAAGCAAAGCATCAATTCGCTTGACTGGATGAGTCCAGCCACCAAAGAAGAGGCACAAAAAAAACTCGCGGCCATTGTGCCCAAGGTCGGCTTCCCAACAAAGTGGCGAGATTACTCAAGTCTCGTCCTGGGGCGACACGATTTGGTCGGAAATGTCATGCGGGCCAACGATTTCAACAACCGCTACTACCTGGACAAGCTCGGCCAGCCCGTGGACCGATCCTTATGGGATATGTCCCCCATGACTCCCCAAACTGTGGATTCCTATTACAACCCTGGGACAAACGATTTTATTCTGACGGCCGCCATACTTCAGCCACCTTTCTTCCATCCGACTGCAGACGACGCGGTGAATTACGGAGCTATTGGCGCTCTCATCGGCCACGAGATCAGCCACGCCTTTGATGACCGAAGCAGTAACTATGATGAGAAGGGCAACCTTCGAAACTGGTGGACTGACGAGGATCACATCAGGTTCAATGAGAAGAAATCAGCGTTGATCAAAGAGTACTCCGCCATTAGCCCAACTGCCGGTCATTTTGTAAACGGCGAGCAGACTGTGAGTGAAAATATGGCTGATAATGCTGGCCTTTCCGTAGCCTGCAGGGCCTACGAGACCTCATTGCATGGGAAGGCCTCCCCGGTGATAGATGGGTTCACGGGCGAGCAAAGGTTCTACATGGCATATGCTCGCATGTGGCAGAACAAGACCCGCGAAAAAGCTTTGATCGAGTGGATGGAAACGAATGTCCATTCTCCTGCTCAGGTCCGGGGCTATGTAACAGTACAAAATCAGGCCGGCTTTTATGACGCATTCGATGTAAAGCAAGGAGATCCAATGTTTCTATCGCCATCGAGTAGAGTCTCAATTTGGTAATGTCCTGGCATCTACCTGTGTAGGACGGGTCGAGACCTACCTTCCGCGGAAGCTTTACCGTAAACGGCGCGTCTCTACCGCCGGCGATATTGCTCAGAAAGAGGCAGAGCATGAGCTTTCGTGTTTTGGTCATCGGAGGCACCGGGCAAGTCGGATCGGCACTGGTGCGGGCCTTGCTCGCCGCCAGCGCTTGCACGGAAGTGGTGATGGTCAATCGCCGGACGATTCCGCTTGCCGCCGATGCGCGTCTGCGTCAGGTGATCATGGATACCGGTGCGGCAAATTTTACCGATGAGATCGCCGAACTTGCCAGGACCTGCAGCGCGCAAGGTGAACCCTTATATGCCGCATCCTGTATCGGCATCGGCAAGGGCAGTCAGCAATGGAGCGAAGAGGACATCAGGAAGCTGGAAATTGGCCTGGTCGGCGCGTTTGCGCGCGGCTGCCTGGCGGCGGGAGTCGAACGATTCGGACTACTCTCGGCAGCCGGGAGCAGCGCCAAGAGCCGGATTCGCTATGCCCGCATCATGGGCGAAAAAGAAGATGCGGTGCGCAGCCTCGGATTCAAACGTCTGGCAATTTTTCGCCCCGGCATCATTGCGGGCAATGCGCACACTCCGGGGTTTCTCGCTGCGCTTGGGCGTTTGGTTCCAGGATCGTTTGGGACGATTGATCAGGGCGACATCGGCCGGGCCTTTGTCGCTGAGTTTCTCCGCGGGCAGGACGGCACGACGATTCTGGAAAATGCCGCGATGAAGCAGCGAGCGCAGGCGTACTAGAGACACCTGTTCGCGTCGCGTACCTTTCTTAGAAAGCGTAGCCCGAGAAAGATAAAGGGTCGGAGTAAATAAAGATGGCTGCAAGTGTCGGGAATACTTTACTCCAAACCCTTATCCGCACTACATCCATAACCATCACTGGGACATATTGTCCTGTGCGAAAATTGCGCCGTACCCAATCGGGATGATCGACCGAGGCCGCCATGGCTCTTATCACGCTATTCGACAAGTCGTTTTTGCAGTGCTTGAGTGCCGACGAGTCGGTGTGGTTTGATCATTTCTTCAGCCCAAATGTCTGCCCCATTTTCTACATTGAAACCTTGGCGGATCTCGATAAGGCCGTGCGTGAGGGGCGTACGCCGGAGCAAGAAGTCGGCATCATCGCCGACAAATTTCCAGAGATTCACGGCACTCCAAACATCGTCCATAACCAGCTGGTGACCGGCGAACTGCTGGGTTTTCCTGTGGACATGAGTGGCAAGATCATCCTCAACGGCAGGGACCTGGACGCTTCGCGAGACGGGATGAAGGGCCACGCCCACTATAAGCTGTCTCCCGAGGCCGAGGCGTTCTCCCGCTGGAAGCACCGGGAGTTTCTCGAGATTGAGCGCGAGATCGCCCGCGGATGGCGTGACAGCATCACAGGCGTCAACCTGGAGGAGGTGGGGCGTCAGATGCGTGAAGCGGGGGTGGACAACACGGTCTGCAAGACCCTTGCTGACGCCAAGGAACTGGCGATGCTGACCGCTAACCGCACAGACCACCCCGTGGAAATGTTGCGCCTGATTTTTCTTTTATTCGAAGTGCCCCAAGGAGCCCAAGCGGAGATCTACATGCGGTGGCAACAGCGAGGGTTTCCCCCGCTCAACCGGCACGCTCCCTATGTGTGCTATGCCTTGATGGTGGAGCTTTTTTTCCGCTTCGCCTTGGCGGCGCACCTCATTGCCGGGACGCGCGCGAGCCACCGTGTGGACATGCTGTATCTGCTGTACCTGCCCTTCTGCGAGGTTTTTGCGTCCGGCGACAAGCTGCACCGGCTGTGCGCCCCGTACTTCATGCGGGAGGATCAGTCATTCGCGTGGGGTCTTGACCTAAAGGAGGGCTTGGCTAGTATCAACGCTCATTACGCCGAGCTTCCCGCCGAGCTCCGCGAACGGGGGATCTTCGTCTTCGCCGGCAGCGTCCCGCCGATCGATGCCCCGCATGTGGGGTTGCTTTGGGATCGCCATCGCCCGAATTGGAAGAAACATGGCGATCAGACGATTCCGCTCACACCCGAGCTTCAGGTAAAGCTCGGGGAGTTGCTGCTCAAACAATCGGACGATCCGAGATCTCTGTCGCTCGAACGGCGCGTGGCCCCGCGACGGGGCAGCTGGACCATCACGCCGCCGGATCTCCCGAAATCCAAAGACGCATGAGTCTGGGGCCGAAAGTGTAGCCCGTATGAAACATGGTGGAATCCGGGATTTTCGCGTGGCGAGAAAGTCACCACGGATGCCGTTTCACTTCATCCGGGCCACACTCGCTGGCTTATCTCACATCCATCGGCCCCATGGCCCACCTGCCGGCCTGGGTCAACGCGCCACATCGGTAAACCGCCCACTGGTTCTCCGTATCGTTCGGCATCCCGGTCCACGAGTAATAGAGGATCGCCCCGAGCCGCCCCTGTTGAGCGAACTGGCGGAATGCCGTGCGCTCGGACTCGACCAATTGCCCTCGCCGGGTATCGTTGATCGGGCAGGATTTATCCGCGTTGCTGAAACCCCATTCGGTTATCCAGCACGGCTTTGTGCCGGGCTGACAAGCCGATAAAACGCCCCGCTCTTCAAGTGTGGAAGCACGCTGAGACGGCGACTGGTGCGGATCGGCATCCGGATAGGTGTGTACGCCATAGCCGTCAACGAGTTTGTCCAGGCCGTGCTGGCGCAGGTACTGAAGTGTATCGCTGACGCTGACATAGTCGGTCTTCTTGCCCTGCTTCACAGTTCCAGCGACGCCGATATCCGCCAGCCCACCTGAAATGATCGGCGTGGCCATGTTCAGGCGTGAGTGATCGCGCAGATCTTTTATTCCGGCGACTACCTGAAGGTAGTTGCGGTAGCCGGCGGCAATCGCCGCTCCTTCCGGATCGTTGGGATTGTCGAGATCCGATAATCCGAGAACGCGGCCTGTGCCTGGCAATTTAAAGTCGCCGTTGTAGGCGGAGGTGTTGAATTCATTCCCGACTTCAATACCGACCAGACGCACTCCTGCCGTTTCCAGAGCGGCCAGATGCGGAGCAAAAGCGTTCTTGGCCGCCGCAGTGTCTACATCGCTAAGTGCCGGGACTCCCCAGTTCCGGCCGATCGATCGATCGGCCGGGCTCTTCTGCTTCCCTGTCATGATCTGCTCCGGCAGCACCAATCCAACCGTGCCAATGCCCGCCTGGTACGCTTGAATAATAAACTCGACGTTCTTGTCGTTTACCAGCCCCGAGCGAATGACCTTGACTCCGGCGCTATGCAGTTCCGCGATCAATGCGGGTTGTTGCTCCGCGGGGAGTTGGTCCGGGCCCACCACGTTTACACCGACAACGACGTTGTTTGCTCCCAGCGCATTCGGAATGCCAAGCGCGAAAAGCAGGATGCAAGCTGCTACGCCGAACTGTTTGCTTCGCATGAGCCCTCTCAGGACATAACCTAAGCTATCGGACGAGGGGACAGTTTGTAGAACCCTTGCACAGAACAACAGGGGACCCTCATTGTCCAGGGGCCGAAGTTGGTGCTAGGGAAACTCTGAACAATTGGAACATCGTCATTCCCGCGCAGGCGGGAATCCAGTTTTGCGAAGGGCGGAAATCAAAACTGGCCCCCCGCCTGCGCGGGGGTGACGAATTGATCAGGGATTGCCTAGTTCTTGCCTACTGACTGGAGCAGCTCCTTGATCTTCGGCTCCGGCTTCCAGTAATTCGGCCCCTTGAGAAACTTGCCGTTGGCGTCGTAAATCGGATTGCCGTCGGCGCCGAGCTTGCTCTCGTTGCTGTCCATGATCAGGTCGAGCACCGCTTCCAGCGGCAGGCCATACTTGAGGGCTTCGGATCGGCAGTAGACGATCACGTCTCCCAGCAGGTCGGCGAGCGCTACGGCGATCTCGATGGGCGGAGCGCCCTGCTCTGCCTTTTCCACGATCTCGTCAATCTCGTCGACTTCATCCGACAGGGTTGCCTTGAATTTCCTGAGCCGGCTGGCTGCGTCGTCGGGGATGGTCGGCGCCGCGTGTGCCGGCAGGCGGTACATCGCGTTCATCAGGGCAATTCGTTCGGCGAAGCTTTTGTTCATGGAGTCTGTGTCGTCGGGGCTATTGTCAGGGCCGCTCAGCGCGGGTTGCCGGATTCGAAGAGAGAGCTGGGGTGAGGAGCCAGCCGCAGGGGGTTGAAGGTGCGGCCCCTCACCCTAACCCTCTCCCCACATTCGTGGGGAGAAGGAATTAAATCAGGGCTTCCCTAAGGCGCCGTAGCCACCGCTGCAGCGGCGGGCGGCGGGCGGTCCGGATGATGCGGGTCGTGCAGCGCCTGATCGGACCAGCCGCCGCCCAGATCGCCGATCAGGGACACGGCGTCGAGTAGGCGGCTCTGCTGCACGCTGAGCGCGCTTTGCTGGTCGGCGAGCTGGGTCTGCTGGGCCTGGGCCACGGTGGTGTAGTCGACGGTGCCGGCCTGGAACTCGGCCAGCGCGATCTGCGAGCCGCGGATGGCGTCGTTCACGGCCACGTCGAGCTTCTGCGCCTGTTCCGCCTGGATGCGCAGGCCGGAAAGATCGTTCTCCACCGCCTGGAACGCGGCCAGCACGGTGCCGCGGTAGTTGGCCACGGCGCCCTCGTAGGCGGCCTTGGCGATGGCGACATCGGCCGAGCGTGCGCCGAAATCGAACAGGGTTTCGCTGCCGCTGGCGCCGACCGACCAGATATGGTTGGCGGCGCGCAACAGGCCGTCCAGCGGGGACTGCGAGAAGCCGTCCGCGGCGGACAGCGAGATGGTCGGATAGTACGCGGCGATGGCCACGCCCACGGCGGCGTTCTGCGCGGCCATGGTGCGCTCGGCGATGGCGATATCGGGCCGGCGCTGCAACAGGGTCGAGGGCACGACGCCGGGCACCTCCGGCAGCGTCGGCATCAGCGTGCTGTGCGGAATGTCCAGCTCCTCTGGGTTCTTGCCGACCAGCACGGCGATGGCGTGGGCGTACTGGGCGCGGGCCACGCCCAGGCCGGTCAGGGTGGCGTCGGCGGTTTCCAGGGCGACGCGCGCGGTGATCACGGCGGAAGGCGGCGTGGCGGTGATGCCGGCCGCGCCCTGGGCCTCGACGATGCGCAGCGTTTCGCGATAGTAATCGACGGTCTTCTGCTGCAGGTCGATATCGGCATCGGCCAGGCGCAGCTCGATCACCGTGGTGGCCAGCAGGGTCTGCTCGGACAGGGTGGCGTTGGCCAGCGTGGCCTCATCGGCCTGGGCGGTGGCGCTGTTCTCCTCGACCTGGCGGCGCACCTTGCCCCAGATGTCGATGGTCCAGCTCGCCGTGCCTTCGAGCGAGCCGGAGTTGACCACGTTGCTGCCGCCGGTTGCGGCGGTGCCCACGCCGCCGCCGGAGCGGGTGGCCGAACCGGTGAGGCCGAACGTCGGGAAATACTGACTGCGCGCCTCGCTCACTTCGGCCAGCGCCTGCTGGTAGTTGGCGTAATCCTGGCGGACGGTCTGGTTCGACACCGCCACCATCGGCTCAAGCTGGTTGAGCAGCGGATCGTTGAAGCCGGTCCACCAGTCGCCCTTGGGCGCCGCATCGGCCGGCGCAGCGGCGCTCCAGCCGGGCAGCTCCTTGAACTGCACCGGCACCGGCACGTCCGGGCGCTTGTAGTCGGGGCCCACCGAGCAGGCGCCGAGCAGGCCGCCCAACAAGGCGCCGGTCAAACCCAATGCAATGCCCGATTTAATTCTGTTCTTGTTCATGCGTCCGCACCCACATCCTTGCGCCAGGACCAGCCGGCAATCCAGTTGCGCAGCCTGGCGCCCAGGCGGTCGAGGTAAACATAGATCACCGGTGTCGTGTACAGCGTGAAGACCTGACTCAGGATCAGGCCGCCCATCACTGTGATGCCCAGCGGCTGGCGCAGCGAGGCGCCCTGGCCGATGCCGATAGCCAGCGGCACCGCGCCGAGCACGGCGGCGGCCGTGGTCATCAGGATCGGCCGCAGGCGCAGCACCGCCGCCTCGTGAATGGCCTGCTTGGCGTCGATCTTGTGGTCGCGCTGCGTGGTGATGGCCACGTCGATCATCATGATGGCGTTTTTCTTGACGATGCCGATCAACAGGATGATGCCGATCATGGCGATCACCGAGAACGGCGTATTGAAAATCAGCAGGGCCAGGGTCGCGCCGATGCCGGCCGAAGGCAAGGTGGAAAGGATGGTGAGCGGATGCACGGTGTTCTCGTAGAGGATACCGAGCACGATATACACCGCCCCGAGCGCCGCCAGGATCAGCAGCGGCATGGTGCCCATGCTCTGTGCATAGGCCTGCCCGGCGCCGGCGAAGGCGCCGTGGATCGAGGCCGGCATGCCCAGATCGCGCATCGCCTTGTCGATCGCCGTACCGGCCTTGCCCAGCGAGCCGCCGGGCGGCAGGTTGAAGGACACCGTCACCGCCACCTCGCCGCTCTGGTGGTTGACCTGGGTCGAGGTGTGATTGTTGACGTAGGTGGTCATGGCCGGCAGGGGCACCATCGTTTCGGACGCTGTACTGTCGGCGCTGCCGGTGGAGCTGCCGCCCTTGCTGTTGGAGATGCTGTTGGTGACGGCATTGGCCTGGGCGCTGGCATTGAGCGAATTGGTGCCGGAAGCCGCGCTGGAGGCCGCACTGACCGCGGAGTAGGCCGTCACCCCGCTCACCGTGCCGCCCTGCGCCTGGGTCTGCGCCGTGCCGCTGGCATTGCCGGCCGCCGCGCTGAGGTAGATGCGCTTGAGCATCTCCGGGTATTGCCAATATTTCGGCGCCACTTCCATCACCACGAAATACTGGTTGAACGGGTTGAAGATGGTGGTCACGGTGCGCTGGCCGAAGGCGTCGTAGAGCACGCTGTCGATCTGGTTCGGGGCGAAGCCGTAGCGCTGCGCGGTCTGGCGGCTGTAAGTGATGTAGGTCTGCAGCCCGTTCTGCTGCATGTCCGTATTCACATCCGTCAGCGCGTCGCGGTCCTTGTTCAATGCGGCCACCAGCTTCGGCGTCCATTCATACAGCGCCGCCGTGTCGTCGCCGGTCAGGGTGTACTGATATTCGGCGGCCGACTGCCGGCCGCCGATGCGCAGATCCTGCACCGCCTGCAGGAACAGCTTGGCGCCGGAGACCTTGTTCAGCTTGGGCCGCAGGCGCTGCACGATCTGGTCGGCCGACAGCTTGCGCTGCGCCAGCGGCTTGAGCGCGACATAGACATTGGCGGTATTGAGCGCGCGGCCGCCGGTGAAGCCGACCACCGACTGCACGCCGGGATCCTGTTGCACGATCTCCTGCAGCTGCTGCAGCTTCTTCTTCATCGCCGGGAAGGAAATGCTCTGGTCGGCGATGATCTGGCCCTGCAGCAGCCCGGTGTCCTGCTCCGGGAAGAAGGTCGTCGACACGAACCGGAACAGCCAGACGTTGAGCACGATCAGACCGATCAGCACCAGGCCGACCACCAGCGCGTGGTCGAGCGCCGCATGGAGCGAGCGCGAATAGGCCCCCTTGAAGCGCTCGAACTGCCGCTCGGACCAGACCGCCCAGCGGGCCTTGGAATGCAGGCTGCCGCCGCTGGCCAACAGGTAGGCGCACATGGTCGGCGTGACGGTAAGTGAAATCAGCAGCGAAAACAGGATGGCGATCGACAGCGTCACCGCGAATTCGTGGAACAACAAGCCGACGATCCCCGGCATCAGCAGGATCGGAATGAATACGGCAATCAGCGACAGGCTCATCGAGATCACGGTGAAGCCCACCTCGGAGCTGCCGAGCAGCGCCGCCTCGCGCGGCGACATGCCGGCGTCGAGGTGGCGCACGATGTTTTCCAGCACTACCACGGCGTCGTCGACGACGAAACCGGTGGCGATGGTCAGCGCCATCAGCGACAGGTTGTCGATGCTGTAGCCGAGCAGGTACATCGGCCCGAAGGTGCCGAGGATCGACAGCGGCAGCACCACCGCCGGGATCAGCGTGGCGCGCGGCGACTGCAGGAACACGAAGACCACGCCGATCACCAGCAGCACCGCGATGAACAGGGTGCGCTGGGTGTCGCCCACCGCCGCCCGCACCGACTGCGAGCGGTCGATGCCGACGTGCACCTGGATATTGGGCGGCAGGGTCGCCTCGACCGCGGGCAGCACCTTCATGATCTGCGCCACGGTCTGGATGATGTTGGCACCGGGCAGCGGATAGACGATCACGCCCACCGTCGGCTTGCCGTTCCACAGGCCGGCGTTGCGGATGTTCTCGTTGGAGTCCACCACCTCGGCGACATCGTGCAGCAGCACCGCGGCACCGTTGCGATAGGCCACGACGAGATTGCTGTAGTCCGCCGCCTTGCTGGCCTGGTCGTTGGAGATGACCTCGTAGCGCTGGTCGCCCTGGTCGATGTAGCCCTTGGCGCTGTCGGCATTGGCCGCGGCGATGGCGGCGCGCACGTCCTCCAGGCCGATGCCGTAACTGCTCAGCTTGTCCGGCTCCAGCTCCACCCGCACCGAAGGCAGCGCGCCGCCGCCAAGCTGGATCTGGCCCACGCCGCTGATCTGCGAAAGCTGCTGCTGGATCACGGTGTCGGCCGAATCGTAGAGCTGCGCCTGGGTCAGGGTGTCCGAGGTCAGCGCCAGGATGACGATCGGCGAATCGGCCGGGTTGAATTTGCGGTAGCTGGGGTTGCTGCGCAGGGTGGTCGGCAGGTCGGCGCGCGCCGCCTGGATCGCCGCTTCCACGTCGCGCGCGGCGCCGTTGATGTCGCGGTTCAGGGCGAACTGCACCACCACCTGCGAGGAGCCGACCGAGTTGTTGGAGGTCAGCTCGGTCACGCCGGCGATGGTCGCCAGCCGCTTCTCCAGCGGCTCGGCCACGGTCGAGGCCATGATCTCCGGGCTGGCGCCGGCCATGTTGGCCTGCACCGCGATGACCGGAAAAGTGACATTCGGCAGCGGCGCCACCGGCATCTGGAAATACGCCAGCAGGCCGGACATACCGATGGCAAGGGCCAGCAGCGTGGTCGCCACCGGCCGCCGGATGAACAGCGCGGAGATATTCACCCCGCGCCCTCTACGGCCGGCTGGCCCGGCTTGGGCTTGCGGCTGAAGCGCTGCGACAGGCTGTCGAAGAACAGGTAGATCACCGGCGTGGTGAACAGCGTCAGCACCTGGCTCAGGGCCAGGCCGCCGATGATGGCCAGGCCCAGCGGCCGGCGCAGCTCGGAGCCGGTGCCGGTGCCGACCAGCAGCGGCAGCGCGCCGAGCATGGCCGCCAGGGTGGTCATAAGGATCGGCCGGAAGCGCAGCAGCGAGGCTTCGAGGATCGCATCACGCGGCGCCTTGCCGTGCACGCGCTCCGCGTCGAGCGCGAAGTCGACGATCATGATGCCGTTTTTCTTGACGATGCCGATCAGCAGCACGATGCCGATGATGCCGATCACGTCGAGGTCGTCGCCGGCCAGCATCAGCGCCAGCAGCGCGCCGATGCCGGCGGAAGGCAGGGTCGACAGGATCGTCACCGGGTGGATGAAGCTCTCGTACAGCACGCCCAGCACGATGTATACCGTGATCAGGGCCGCGAGCAGCAGGTACACCTCGCTCGACAGCGAGTCCTGGAACGCCGCCGCGGCGCCCTGGAACGAGCTGGTGATCGAGGGCGGCAGCTGGATCGCCTTCTCGGCCTTCTGCACCTCTTCCACCGCCGCGCTGAGCGAGGCGTCCTGGGCCAGGTTGAACGACACGGTGACGGCCGGGAACTGCGCCAGGTGGCTGATCACCAGCGGCGACTTGGTCACCTTGATATCGGCGATGCCGCTCAGCGGCACCTGGCCGGTGCTGCCGGTCTGGGTCGGCAGGTACAGGGTGCCGAGCGAAGCCAGGCTGGGCAGGCTGTCGGGCTTGGCCACCAGCACCACGCGGTACTGGTTGGACTGATTGAAGATGGTCGAGACGATGCGCTGGCCCAGCGCGTCGTAGAGCGCATTGTCGATGGTCGCCGGGGTAATGCCGTAGCGCGCCGCCAGCTGCCGGTTGACCTCGATGTCGACGCTGAGACCCTCGTTGTCCATATCGCTGGTGACGTCGCTGATCGACTTGATCTGCTTCATGCGCTCGATCAGCTCGGGCACATACTTCTGGAAATCCTGCTGGCTCGGCCCGCGCAGCACGAACTGGTACTGGTTGGGCGACACCACCGTGTCGAGGGTCAGGCTCTGCTCCGGCTGCGTGAACAGCTTGATGCCGGAGACGCCGGCGGTTTCCTGCTGCAGGCGCTTGGCGATCTGCTTGGCGCTGAGCGAGCGGTCGTCGTGCGCCTTCAGGTTGATCAGGAAGCGGCCGCTGTTGAGGGTGGTATTGGTGCCGTCGATGCCGATGTAGGAGGTCAGCGAAGTGACGTCCTCATCCTTGAGGATGACGTCGGCCAGGGCCATCTGGCGCGCCCCCATGGTGTTGTAGGACACCGAGTTGTCGGCCACGCTGATGGCCTGGATCACACCCACGTCCTGCACCGGGAACAGGCCCTTGGGAATGACGATATAGACGATTGCGGTCAGGGCCACCATCGCCACCGCCACCAGCAGGGTCAGGGTCTCGTGCCCGAGCACCCAGCGCAGGCCGCGTTCGTAGCCGGCCAGGGTCTTGTCGAACAGGCCCTCGCTGATCCGCTCGAAGCGGCTCGGCTTGCGTTCGGCCTTGGGGCGCAGGATGCGCGAGCACATCATCGGCACCAGGGTCAGCGAGACCACCGCGGAGATCAGGATGGTCACCGCCAGGGTCACCGCGAATTCGCTGAACAGGCGCCCGATCACTCCGCCCATGAACAGCAGCGGGATCAGCACCGCGATCAGCGAAATGGTCAGCGACAGGATGGTGAAGCCGATCTGGCCGGCGCCTTCCAGCGCCGCTTCCATCGGGCTCTTGCCCTCCTCCAGGTAGCGCACGATGTTCTCGATCATCACGATCGAGTCGTCGACCACGAAGCCGGTGGCGACGATCAGCGCCATCAGGGAGAGGTTGTCGATCGAATAGCCCAGCTCGTACATCACCGCCAGCGTGCCGATCAGCGACACCGGCACGGAGATGCTCGGGATGATGGTCGCCGGCACATTGCGCAGGAACACGAAGATCACCAGCACCACCAGCGCGATGGACAGCAGCAGCTCGACCGTGGCGTCGGACACCGAGGAGCGGATCACGCCGGTGCTGTCGGCCACGATGTCCACTTTCATCGCCTGCGGCAGGCTCGCCAGCAGCTGCGGCAGCTGCTTCTTGATCTGGTCGACCGTGGCGATCACGTTCGCCCCCGGCTGGCGCAGCACGTTGAGCACGATCGCCGGCGTGTGGTCGTACCAGGCGCCCTGCTCGATGTCCTGCGCCGCCTGGGTCACCTTGGCGACGTCGCCCATCAGCACCGGCGCGCCGTTCTGGTAGGCGATGACGGTGCTCAGGTAATCGTTCGGATCCTGGATCTGGTCGTTGGCATTGATGGTGTAGTCCAGATCCGGCCCGTCGAAATTGCCCTTGGGGTTGCTGACGTTGATGTTGCCGAGGATGGTGCGCAGATCGTCGATGTTGAGCCCGTAGGCGGCCAGCTTGTGCGGGTCCGCCTCGACCCGCACCGCCGGCACGTTGCCGCCGGAGGGGCTGACCAGGCCGACGCCCGGCACTTCGGAAATCTTCGAAGCCAGGCGGTTGTTGGCGACGTCCTGCAACTGGGTCAGCGACATCGAATTGGACGTCACCGCCAGCGTCAGGATCGGCTGGTCGGCGGGATTGACCTTGGCATAGATCGGCGGCGCCGGCAGGCCGCTCGGCAGCAGGCTGTTGGAGGCGTTGAGCGCGGCCTGCACGTCCTGCTCGGCGATATCCAGGCTCAGCGCCAGATTGAACTGCAGGGTGATGACCGAGGCCCCGGCGGAGCTGGCGGAGGTCATCTGCGTCAGGCTGGGGATCTCGCCGAGTTGCACCTCCAGCGGCGCCGTCACCGTGGTCGCCATCACCTGCGGACTGGCGCCGGGATAGAAGGTCTGCACCTGGATCGTCGGGTAATCGACGTCCGGCAGCGAGGACACCGGCAGGAACCGCACCGCGACCACGCCGACCAGCACCACCGCGATCATCAGCAAGGAGGTCGCGACGGGCCTCAATACGAACAGGCGGGAAATGTTCATCGGGCGCGGATCCGCCTTCGTCTATGGTCCATCAGCTCTGCGGGGACGCGCTGGCGTCGGGCGCGGCGGCGTCCGACTTTTTCTTCTTCTTGCCGGAGGGCGGCCCGGCCGCCGGGTTGGCGGGGTCGGCGGAATCGCCAGCTTTGGCGACGCTGATCTTGGCCTTGTCGGTAAGCCGGTCGGTGCCGTCGATCACCACCGTGTCGCCGACCGCGAGGCCGGACAGGATGGCGGTGTTCTTGCCGTCGCTCGAGCCCTGGGTGACCTTGCGCACCGAGACCGTGTCGTCGGCATTGACCAGGTACACATAGTCGCCGGGGGCGCCGCTCAGCACCGCCGGCGTCGGCACCAGTACCGCATTGCTCAGCGTGTCGACCAGGATCTTGATGTTGACGAACTCGCTGGGGAACAGCGCCTCGTCGTCGTTGGCGAAGGTCGCGCGCAGGGTCACGGTGCCGGTGCTGGTGGCCATCTGGTTGCTGATGGCGTACAGCGTGCCGGTGGCGATCTGTTTGCTGTTGTCGCTGGAGTACGCGGTGACCGCCAGCTTGTCGCCGGTATTGAAGCGCTGGATCACCTTGGCCAGGTCGTTCTGGGCCACGGTGAATTGCACCGTGGTCGGCTTGATGGTGGTGATGACGACGATGCCGGGCGAGCTGGAGGCGGTGACGTAGTTGCCCGGATCGACCAGGCGCAGGCCGACCCGTCCGGCCACCGGCGCGGTGATGCGGCAATACTCCAGGTCGAGTTTGAACTGGGCAATATTGGCCAGGTCGGTCTTGACCTGGGCCTCGTCCTGCTTGACCGTGAACTCCTGGTCGACGACGGTCTGCTCTGCGATGGCCTTCTGTTCACGCAATTGCTCGAAGCGGGCCAGGTCGGAATGGGCCTGGTCCGCGGCCGCCTGGTCCTTGAGCAGGGCGGCCTGCGCCTGCTGCAGGTCGATTTCGTACTGACGCGGATCGATCTGGGCGAGGAACTGCCCCTTCACCACGTCCTGGCCTTCCTTGTAACCGACCTCGGTCAGATAGCCGCTCAGCTGCGGCAGCACCGTCACCGTGGCGGTCGGCGACACCGTGCCGAGTTCCATCAGCGTTTCCGGCATGTCGCCGGTGACCGCTTTGGCGACCTTGACCGCCTGCGCGGGCGTGCCTTTAGGCGGCGCCTTCTTGCCGAAGATGTGCACCAGCATCAGAACGATCAAGGCTATGGCCACCACAGCCAGGATCAGGCGGGTACGGCCGGACCAAGGCCTTTTTTTCGCTGATGTTCCCTGCATATCGCTCATACCCTCTCCAGATGCCGCTCTGCTCGAATCATGGTGACTCGATTCTTCGCCCTAAAAGACTCAGGAACCAAGCGGCAGTTGCATGGGACCCCACCGCCGCTTGGTAAACTTGCGTAAACATCGTGCAAAAACAACGGCCAACAGGAAATCCCCGGCCTGGCCGGGGAGCTGGCGGCAGTTTTGCGCATCAAGAAATCCATCCATGAACTCCCCAACACGAGCCGCCAGGCAGGCGCCGGGCACAGGAAGTAGGAGTGGCGCCATGGACAATCCCGAGAAACTAAGCCACGCCCAGGGGAAGTGCAAGCATCACCTTGTTATCTAAATATTAATTAATCTTAATCGGACGACGCCGGCAGGGCATCGACCGTCGAAGCCGCAGGTGGATGCGGTGTCGCGGTCAGCGCCGGCGTCCAATCCGCTCACCTCAGCCTGCGGCGGAGGTATGGTCGCGGCTGATCTTCCAGCCGTCGGGAGTCTTGCGGAACACCAGCGTGAACAGTCCATGGGGCTGATCGTGTTCACGCTGCAAGGCCCAGCGGCCGAACACCACGGCGGCATCCGGCGCCAGCAATTCCACATCGACCTCGGCGAATTCCAGCGTGCCCATGGCGGCGCGATCCGGATAGCGCGTGTGGTAGCGCTGGTTGGCCGCGGCCCAGCCGTAGGTGACGCTGTCCTCGGAGGCGAAGCGCAGCTGCTCGCTGTTCCAGTAGCCGCGCATGAAACCGTCGATGTCGCCGTGATTCCAGGCTGTCGCCTGATCGGTCAGCACCTCGCGGATCCGCTGCGTCTCGTCCTCCGGCGTGGGCGGCGCCGTGGCGCAGGCGCCCAGCATCAGCAGCACGACCAGCAGCAGGCCACCGCGGAGCGCGCGCATGGCCCGGCCTCAGCCCTGGCCCAAGGGCCGCAGCTTGCCGCGATAGCGCTGCGCGTTCTTCACATACAGTTGCGACACGTATTGGAGCATCTGGATCTCCGGCGCCGTCAGTTCGCGCACCACCTTGGCGGGGCTGCCCATCAACAATACGCCATCCGGAAACTGCTTGCCTTCCGGCACCAGGCTGCCGGCCCCGACCATGGAATTTTTGCCGATCACGGCGCGGTTCAGCACCACGCTCTGGATGCCGACCAGGCTGTTGTCGCCGATGCTGCAGCCGTGCAGCATCACCTGGTGGCCGATGGTGCAGCCGCGGCCGATGATCAGCTTGAGGCCCGGATCGGTATGCAGTACCGAGCCGTCCTGCACATTGCTGTTCTCGCCGACGATGAGGTCGTCGTTGTCGCCGCGCAGCACGCAATTGAACCATACGCTGCTGCCGGCCGCCAGCTGCACCGAGCCGATGACGCTGGCGTTGTCCGCGACCCAGGCATCGGCGGCGATCCGGGGGATGCGGTCATCAAGTGCGTAGAGCATGTTCCCGCCTGTTAACTGCATTCATCAATCAAATTTGTCATCCTGAGCGTAGCGAAGGATCTGGCCCTGCGCACAGCCAGATCCTTCGCTACGCTCAGGATGACAGCAATACCTCTACCGCAGCAGCCCCGTAATCTTGCCCACCGTCGGATTCAGGATCACGCCGCGCTCGCAGACGATGGCGTCGATCAGCTCCGCCGGCGTAACGTCGAACACCGGATTGAAGGCCTGCATGCCGGCCGGGGCGATCTGCTGGCCGCGGAACTCGGTCAGCTCGGCGGCGGTGCGCTCCTCGATCGGGATCGCCTCGCCGTTGGGGCAATCCAGGTCGAAGGTGCCGGACGGCGCCACCACCATGAACTTCGCCCCGTGCCGGCGCGCGGCGACAGCCAGCATGTAGGTGCCGATCTTGTTGGCGGTATCGCCGTTGGCGGCGATGCGGTCGGCGCCGACGATGACCCAGTCGATATGTTCGATGCGCATCAGGTGCGCCGCCGCGCCATCGGCGATCAGCTTGGCCGGGATGCCCTCGCGCAGCAGCTCCCAGGCGGTGAGGCGCGCGCCCTGCAGCCAGGGGCGGGTCTCGGTGTTGTAGACCTGCCCGATCCTGCCCTGGGCGTACGCGGTGCGGATCACGCCCAGCGCGGTGCCGTGGCCGCCGGTGGCCAGCGCGCCGGTATTGCAGTGGGTGATGACGCGCGCACCCTGCGGCAGCAGGGCGGCGCCCAGCTCGCCCATGTGCAGGTTCTGCGCCAGGTCCTCCTCGTGGATGCGGCGGGCTTCCAGTTCCAGCGCCGCGGCGTCGGCGCCGCGCTGCCACAGGTCGCGCAGGCGCGCCAGGGCCCAGCGCAGGTTCACCGCCGTGGGCCGCGAAGCGGCCAGCACCTGCTCCGCCGCCTCGAAGGCTTTGAGGTCGCCGCGCACCGCCAGCACCAGGCCGTAGGCAGCGGCAATGCCGATCGCCGGAGCGCCGCGCACCGCCATGCCGTGAATCGCCTCGGCCACTTCCGCCGCGCTGCGGCAGTCGAGGTAGGTCTCCTCCAGCGGCAGCAGGCGCTGGTCGAGCAGGCGCAGCCGGTCACCGAGCCAGATGATGGGTTGCACGGCGTTGCTTTTCGAGGCGCTTGTCACGGGGGATTCCGACAGGTCTAATGCGCGCATTCTACCTTCCTCAATCACAAGGTTTGTGAATGCAGACCATCGATCTGCTTGTCCTGCCGCGCTGGCTGGTCCCCGTCGAGCCCGCCGGGGTGGTGCTGGAGGAACATGCGCTGGCCGTGGACGGCGGCCGCATCGTCGATGTGCTGCCGGCGGCGTTCGCCCGCCAGAGTTTCCAGGCGCGTGAAGTGCTCGAGCTGCCCGACCATGCCGTGCTGCCGGGCCTGGTCAACATCCATACCCACGCTGCCATGAACCTGCTGCGCGGGCTGGCCGACGACCTGCCACTGATGGACTGGCTGCAGAATCACATCTGGCCGGCGGAAGGCGCCAACGTCAGCTACGCCTTCTGCGCCGACGGGGTGCGTCTGGCCGCGGCCGAGATGATCCGCGGCGGCACCACCTGCTTCAACGATATGTATTTCTTCCCCGACGCCACCGCCGCGGTCGCCGCCGAAACCGGCCTGCGCGCCAACGTCGGCCTGGTGGTGTTCGACTTTCCCACCGCCTGGGCGCAGAACTGGGAGGACTACATCCATCGCGGCCTGGAAGTGCACGACCGCCTGCGCGGCACCCCGCTGGTGCGCGCCGTGTTCGCGCCGCACGCGCCCTACACCGTGTCCGACGCGCCGCTGAAGCGGGTGCGCGAGCTGGCCAACGAGCTCGGCATCGGCATCCACATGCATGTGCACGAAACCGCCGCCGAGATCGAAGGCGGCCTGCAAAGCCACGGCAAGCGCCCCTGGCAGCGCCTGCGCGAGCTGGACCTGCTCGGCCAGGATTTCATCGCCGTGCACATGACCCAGCTCGGCGATGCCGAAATCGCCGAGGCGGCCCGGCTCGGTGTCAGCGTGGCGCATTGCCCGGAATCTAACCTCAAGCTGGCCAGCGGCTTCTGCCCGGTGGCCAAGCTGCTCGCCGCCGGCGTCAACGTCGCCCTCGGCACCGACGGCGCCGCCAGCAACAACGACCTCGACATGCTGGGCGAGCTGCGCACCGCCGCCCTGCTGGCCAAGGGCGTCTCCGGCGACGCCAGCGCCCTGCCCGCCCATGCCGCCCTGCACATGGCCACCCTGGCCGGCGCCAGGGCGCTGGGGCTGGAGGACCAGATCGGCTCGCTGGAAAAGGGCAAGGCGGCGGACTTCATCGCGGTTGATTTGAACCGGCCCGCCACGCAGCCGGTGTACCACGTGCTGTCGCAGCTGGTCTACGCCGCCGGCCGCGACCAGGTGACGGATGTCTACGTCGCCGGCCGCGCCCTGCTGCGCGAAGGTAAACTGCTCACCCTGAACGAAGCGGAAACGCTGGCCAGGGCGGCGGAATGGCGTGCCAAAATAGCGGGAGGGGAAAAGCGAGAGGCCTGAGGTGGAAAGCAAAAACAGCAGGGGTTGTTGCGCTTGGCCCATCTCCCCTCCCATCTCTCGAATAAATGCTGTACAGAAACAGCAAGTTGCGCCATACTCCTTAACCAATAAATGAACACTAACGTCGACAGCGACGAAATCGCCCACTTCGAGAGCCTGGCCGCGCGCTGGTGGGATCCGCGCGGCGAGATGGGCGCGCTGCACGTCATCAACCCAGTACGCACCCGCTATATCGAACAGGCCGCGGGCGGCCTCAAGGGCAAAACCGCCCTCGACGTCGGCTGCGGCGGCGGCCTGCTGACCGAGGCCCTGGCCCGCGGCGGCGCCGAAACCCTGGGCATCGACCTGGCCGGCGCCTCGATCAAGGTGGCACAGCAGCACGCGCAGGATCAGGGCGTCAACGCGCAGTACCGACTGGTCAGCGCCGAAGACCTCGCCGCCGAGCGGCCGGCTAGCTTCGACCTGGTGTGCTGCCTGGAAATGCTGGAGCACGTGCCCGAGCCGGCCGAGGTGGTGGCCGCTTGCGCCCGCCTGGCCAAACCCGGCGGTACCCTGGTGTTTTCCACCATCAACCGCAACCCCAAGGCTTATGCGCTGATGATCGTGGCGGCGGAGTACGCCCTGGGCCTGGTGCCGCGCGGCACCCACGACTACGCCAAGTTCATTCGTCCATCCGAACTGGACCGCTGGGCCCGCTCGGCCGGGCTGGAGCCCAGGGAAGTCATAGGCTTGCGTTATAACCCTGTGCTGCGCGCGGCCTCGCTGCAAGCCCGCGACATAGATGTGAATTATCTAATGCACTGTGACAAACCATTCAGTTAAGGTTCATGGCCTGCGCTGATAATGGCTACATGAGGCGGAAAGCCGCGAAGCTACGGTGAAATGATTTTGAAGATGACTCCAAAGTGCGTGCTGTTCGATCTGGACGGCACGCTGGTCGATACGGCCCCCGATCTCGGCCTGGCCGCCAATCTGGTCCGCGAAGAACAGGGCCTGGCGCCCCTCCCGCTCTCCGACTACCGCCCCTTCGCCTCGTGCGGCGCGCGCGGCCTGCTCAAGGTGGCGCTGGGGATCAGCATGGATGCTCCCGCCTACCCGCAGCGCAAGGACCGCTTCCTGGTGCACTACCGCGCCAACCTGAGCCGCGGCTCCCGCCTGTTTCCGGGCATCGACGAGATGCTGACGGCGCTGGAGCATGCCGGCGTGCGCTGGGGCGTGGTCACCAACAAGGTGTCCGAGCTGAGCGAGCCGCTGATGCGCGACCTCGGCCTGACGCCGCGCAGCGCCTGCCTGGTCAGCGGCGACAGCACCCCCAAGCCCAAACCGGCGCCCGAGCCGCTGCTGCTGGCCAGCAAGCTGGTCGGCATCGCCCCGCGCGACTGTCTCTATGTCGGCGACGACGAACGCGACATCCTCTCCGGCCGAGCCGCGCACATGCGCACCGCCGCCGCCGGCTGGGGCTACATGGGCGACAAGCCCGACCCGCGCAGCTGGTCGGCCGACGTCATTCTCGATACCCCGGCCGAACTGGCGCAGCTGCTCGAATTGCGCCGTGCTGCCTGAGGCTTCGATTCCCGCCGGCTACGCGCCGGCGGATGGCCTGCTGCGCGATCGCGTCATCCTCATCACCGGAGCCGGCGGCGGCGTCGGGTCCGCCGCGGCCATGGCCTGCGCCCGGCTGGGCGCCACTCCGGTGCTGCTCGGCCGCAACGTCAAGAAGCTGGAAAAGGTCTATGACGCCGTTGAAGCCGCCAGCGGCATCAAGCCGGCGATCTACCCGATGAACCTGGCCGGGGCCACCTGGATCGAGATGGGCGAAGCGATCGCCACCATCGAACGCGAATTCGGCCGGCTCGACGGCGTGGTCCACGCCGCCGCGCATTTCACCGTGTTCAGCCCGCTGTCCGACCTCGCCCCGCGCGACTGGATGGAGGGCCTGCAGGTCAATCTCACCGCCGCTTACACCCTGACCCGGCTGAGCCTGCCGCTGCTGGAAAAGAGCGCGGACGCCAGCGTGGTGTTTCTCACTGACCCCTCCGGCCGCGACAACAAGGCCTATCGCGGCGCTTTCGGCGTGGCCAAGTACGCGCTCGAAGGCATGGTGAAAAGCTGGGCTTCGGAGCTGGAATACCTGCCTCAGGTACGGCTCAATGCCTACGACCCCGGCCCGCTGCGCACCTTCCTGCGGCTGAAGGGCTATCCGGGCGAGGATGCGCAGAACGTGCCGCTGCCGGAGACGGCGATGCCGGGTCTGCTGTACTTGCTGGGCCCGGACAGTCGTGGCCAAAGCGGACAGCGATTCAGCAGCGCTGCCTAATTTCTTTCCACTTCGGAAACCCGTTAAAACCGTCATACCGGCGAAAGCCGGTATCCAGAGCAACGGAGTGCGCATTTCGAATCTCTGGATACCGGCTTTCGCCGGTATGACGCCATTGGATTGGCCTCGAATTTGAATTGAACCGCTTAGCTGCGCGGCTTCGCCTTCGACGTCTTGCGATCCGCCTTCTTGCGGTCCCGCTCCATGCCGACCTGGGTCAGCACGCGGTTCATCTCGTCCGGGGTCAGCTCGCGGTAACCGCCGGACTTGACGCCGCGCCCGAGTTCCACCGGGCCATAACGCACCCGGATCAGCCGGCTCACCTGCAGGCCCTGCGACTCGAGCAGGCGCCGCACTTCGCGGTTGCGGCCTTCCTTCAGGGTGGCGCGCCACCATTGGTTGGCGCCCTCCCCATCCTCGTTGTCGCCCGGCACGAAGCTGTCGAAATGGGCCATGCCGTCTTCCAGCATCACGCCCTTGCGCAGATTCCGCAGCACCTCATCCGTCATCTCGCCGAGCACCCGCACCGCGTACTCGCGCTCCATCTGGAAGCTGGGATGGGTCAGGCGGCGCGCCAGCTCGCCGTCATTGGTCAGCAGCAGCAGGCCGGAGGTGTTGATGTCGAGGCGGCCGACGGCGATCCAGCGGCCGTTCTCCAGCTCCGGCAGCTTCTTGAAGATGGTCTTGCGCCCTTCCGGGTCGTCGCGCGTCACCAGCTCGCCGACGCGCTTCTTGTACAGCAGCACCCGCGTCGCGGGCTGCTTCAGCGTCAGCCGCACCGGCTTGCCGTCGACCTTGACGCGATCCTTCACGTCGATCTTCTGACCCGGCGTGGCCAGTTCGCCGTTGACGCTGATGCGGCCTTCGGCAATCAGGGTTTCGATGGCGCGGCGCGAAGCCACGCCCGCTTCGGCCAATACTTTCTGGATGCGCTCGCTCAATGGAAGGCCGCATCGGACGGCGGATGGTCATCCGCGGCCTCGTCTTCATCCGCGGCGTCTTCGTGCGCATGATTTTCGTGCACATGGTCATCATGCGCACCGTCTTCCGGCGCCGCATCTTCCGCGATCTCGCCCTCGGGCAGCTCATCGTCGGACCCGTCGTCCTCGACCGCCTCATGGACGGCGGACCCGTCATCATGCGATTCCGGCAACGCTACTTCGGCCGGCACGGGTTCCTCGCCTTCGAAAGCCTGGGCCGCGGCCTCCTGCTCGGCGCGCAGCTCCGCCACCGCGTCGGCGTTCTGGCCGAGGCGCTTCATCGCCGCTTCCAGTTGATCGAGATCCTTGATTTCCGGCAGCGACGGCAGCTGGTCCAGCGACTTCAGGTTGAAGTCGTCGAGGAATTGCGGCGCGGTGCCGTACAGGGCCGGGCGTCCCGGCACTTCCTTGTGGCCGACTTCACGCACCCAGCCGCGCTCCAGCAAGGTGCGCAGGATATTGGTGGACACGGCGACGCCGCGCACATCCTCGATCTCGCCGCGGGTGATGGGCTGGCGATAGACGATCAGGGCCAGGGTTTCCAGCAGCGCGCGCGAATACTTCGGCGGCTTTTCCTGCCACAGCCGGCCGATCCATTCGCCGTACTCCGCCCGCACCTGCAGGCGCCAGCCGCTGGCCACTTCCTGCAATTCGCTGGCGCTGTCGGCATAGCGCGCGCTCATTCGCTCCAGCGCGGCGCGCAGGTCCTTGCGGCCGAGATTGAACTCCGAGGCCACCAGCTTCTGCATCTGCTCCAGTGGCAGCGGCGCATCGGCCGCCAGCAGCAGGGCTTCCAGAATCAGCTCCAGGCGGCGGCCGTAGCCTGGTTCGGCCACCGGCGCAGCGGCCGGCTCGGGCAACTGGTCCGTAACATGCTCGGGGAGCTGATCATGGTGCCTGGCTTCGGACTCACTTTCGGCTTCCGCCTGCTCCGCAACAGGTTCCGCTGCGCCTTCAGCGTGCTCGTGCACCTGATTCGCAGCCTGATCCGCAGCCTGTTGGGGCGCCTCTGACGCATGCTCAGCAGGCTTCCCGGGCGAGGCTTGAATGGTCTCAGCGGCCGGTTCGGCAGTGGCCTCGTCGAGGTCCTTTTCGGGTGTATCGTTCATGATTCCTCAATCGCAGTTTCGCGCGCCCGCGCGTTTTCCACCGTCAACGGGGCGAACGGCGCCGGCTGCCCGATTTCGAGCAGCCCGGCCTTGACCAGTTCCAGCACCGCAAGCAGGCACACCACCACGCCGGCGCGGCCTTCGCTCAGATCCACCAGCTCGTCGAAGCGCGCGGGGCCGGCCTGCAGGCGGTCGAGAATGCGGCTCATGCGCTCGCGCACCGACAGCGGCTCGGCTTCCACCGTGTGATGCTTGAACATGTCGGCGCGCAGCAGCACTTCGCGGAACGCCAGCATCAGCTCGCGCATGCCCGGCACCGGCATCGGCGCATCGCTCTGCACCTTGTCCGGCCGCGCCTGCGCCAGGAAGATCTCGCGGCTGACCCGCGGCATCGCGTCCAGGTTCTCGGCGGCGGTCTTGAAGCGCTCGTACTGCTGCAGGCGGCGCACCAGTTCCATGCGCGGATCGCCCAGCTCCTCTTCCACCGCGGGCGGGCGCGGCAGCAGGATGCGCGACTTGATCTCGGCCAGCCAGGCCGCCATCACCAGGTATTCCGCCGCCAGTTCCAGGCGCAGCTCGCGCATCAGCGCGATGTAGTCCATGTACTGCTGGGTGATCTTCAGCACCGGGATATCGATGATGTCCAGGTTCTGCTTGCGGATCAGGTATAGCAGCAGATCCAGCGGTCCTTCAAACGCTTCGAGGAAGACTTCCAGCGCATCCGGCGGGATGTACAGGTCGTCCGGCATCTTGAGCAGGTCTTCACCATGCCAGCGCGCTACTGCGTGCGGCGGCGGCACGGCCTCGGCCGGAGGCGGGGCCGCGGCGTCGACGGTTTCGATCTCGTTCTCGCTCATTGCGGGATGAACCCCAGCACGTCATGCACGCGTTTCAGCGTGGCGTCGGCGCGCTGCGAGGCGCGCTCGGCGCCATCCTTGAGCACGCGCTGCAGGCCGGCGCGATCCTCGCGCAGCTCGTTGTAACGCGCCTGCACCGGCTTCAGACATTCCACCACCGCCTCCGCCGTGGCGCCCTTCAGCGCGCCATAACCCTGCCCGGCGAAGCGCGCTTCCAGCGCGGCGATGGACTCGCCGCCGGTGGCCGACAGGATCGACAGCAGATTGGACACGCCCGGCTTCTCCGCCGGGGCGTAGCGGATGCTGCCGTCCATGTCGGTGACGGCGCGCTTGATCTTGCGGGTGATGACGTCGGGCGTATCGAGCAGATAGACCGAATTGGTCTCCGCGTCGTCCGACTTGCTCATCTTCGCCGTCGGCTCCTGCAGGCCCATGATGCGCGCGCCGACCGGCGGGATCATCGGCTCCGGCACCTGGAACACCGGCTGGCCGCCGTTCTGCTCCAGGTAGATGTTGTTGAAGCGGATCGCCACGTCGCGGGTCAGCTCCAGGTGCTGCTTCTGGTCGTCGCCCACCGGCACCTGGGCGGTGTCGTAGAGCAGGATGTCCGCCACCATCAGCACCGGGTAGTCGAACAGTCCGGCATTGATGTTGTCGACATGCTTGGCCGACTTGTCCTTGAACTGGGTCATGCGGTTCAGCTCGCCCATCTGCGTGTAGCAGTTGAGCACCCAGCTCAGGCGCGCATGCGCCGCCACGTGGCTCTGCACGAACAGTACGTTCTTCGCCGGATCCAGGCCGCAGGCGATGTACAGGGCCAGGAACTCGTAGCAGCGCTCGCGCAGCACCTGCGGGTCCTGGCGCACGGTGATGGCGTGCAGGTCGACCAGCATGTAGTAGCAGTCGTACTGCTCATGCAGCGGCAGCCAGTTCTTGATCGCGCCCAGGTAGTTGCCGATGGTGAGGCGGCCGGAAGGCTGGATGCCGGAGAGGACGACGGGACGTTGCACGGAGTTCACGTTAGGCGGATCGGAAGAAGTCGGACAATCCGGCGGCTCAAACCGGATTGATGCCGAGCAGATGGGAAATGCCCACGAAGGACAGCACGAACGGCCAGTACAGGATCTTGCTGAGAATCGAGCTGCCGTCGACCGGGATCACCACCAGCAGGATCAGGATCATCATGCCGTAGCGCTCGATCCTGGCGTATTGAAAAGCGGCGCGCGGCGGCAGCACGCCCATCAGCACGCGGCTGCCGTCCAGGGGCGGCAGCGGCAGCAGGTTCAGCACCATCAGGGAAATATTGATCATCATGCCGGCCCGCCCCATCAGCGCCATGCCGTACCAGATCCCCTCTTGCGCGCCGGTGCCGAGGGCGACCTTGAACAGCAGGCCCCAGCAGAGCGCCATCGCCAGGTTGGACAGCGGCCCGGCCACGGCCACCAGCGCCATATCCGTCCGCGGCTTGCGGAAATTGCGCCAGTCCACCGGCACCGGCTTGGCCCAGCCGAACAGGAAGCCGCCGCCCAGGGCCAGCAGCATGCCCGGAACCAGCACCGTGCCCACCGGATCGACATGACGCAGCGGGTTCAGGCTCAGCCGCCCGAGCTTGTGAGCGGTGCTGTCACCCAGATAACGAGCCACCCAGCCGTGCGCAACCTCGTGCAGGGTGATGGCGAAAATAACGGGAAGCGCCCAGACGGCAATGGTCTGGACGATAGTCAGCGAGGAATCCATTGAGCGATTATACCGGGTGAGGGGCTGGGCGAATGACTCAATGTCATTCGCATGGCCCCGAACGCCCGGCCAGGGATGGCCGGGCAGGGCTTTCAGATAAGCGCCGAAGTCGCGCCAGGGACGGCCGCAGGGGATATCCGGTAAGAATCAGGCCTCGGCCAGGCCCAGGCTCGACACATCCCCCCGCCCCTGCCTGACCAGCACCGGGGCGTCTCCGGTCAGGTCGATCACCGTGGTCGGCTGCAGACCGCAGGGGCCGCCGTCCAGCACCAGGTCCACCTGCCGCTCCAGCTCGGCGCGGTAGTCGTTGGGATCGCTCACCGGCTCCTCGGCGTCCGGAAATTGCAGGGTGCAGCTCATCAGCGGCTCGCCCAGCAGCTCCAGCAGGGCCTGGGCCACCTTGTGCTCGGGCACGCGGATGCCGATGGTCTTGCGCTTTTCGTGCACCAGCCGCCGCGGCAGCTCGCGGGTGCCCTCCAGCACGAAGGTGTACGGCCCCGGCGTCAGCCCCTTGAGCAGGCGGTATTGCCAGTTATCGACCCGCGCATAGGTGGCGATCTCGGCCAGGTCGCGGCACACCAGGGTGAATAGATGGTGCCGGTCGAACTGGCGGATTTCGCGCATGCGCTCGGCCGCCCGCTTGTCGCCGAGATGACAGCCCAGGGCATAGCAGGAATCGGTGGGATAGGCGATGACGTCGCCCGCGCGCACGCGATCCGCCGCGCGCTGCAGCCAGCGCTTCTGCGGATCGATCGGATGCAGTTCCAGCCACTCAGCGGACATTCAGCAATTTTCGCAGATAATCGAACTGTCGTCGTTTGCGAGTTCGTCAAAGCCATCCTTGGCGAGGCTTCAGCGTCACTGGGAAACCCCGGCCCGGCCATCCTTGGCCGGGCGTTCGGAATCGCAGGCGATGACATTTAGTCATCGCCAAAACGCGATTCCTCACCCGACCGGCGGCACTTGCCGGATTCCCGCTTCACGGTAGATATAATTGGCCCATGAATGCATTGCTCGATCTGCTGCCCGTAGTCCTGTTCGGCATCACCTATTTCCTGCGCGGCATCTATACCGCCACGGCGGTGCTGATCGTCGCCTGCTTCGCCCTGGTGCTGCTGACCTGGCTGCGCACCCGCCGCGTGCCGAAGATGCAGCTGTTCACCGCCGTGCTGGCCGCGGTGTTCGGCGGCATGACCATCTACCTGCACGATCCCGAGTTCATCAAGCTCAAGTTCAGCCTGGTCTACCTGCTGTTCGCGGTAGCCCTGATCGGCAGCCATTTCGTCGGCGACAAGGTGCTGCTAGCGCGCATCCCGCAAGACGCGATCAAGCTGCCCGATGCGGTATGGCGCCGCCTCAGCGCGGCCTGGGCGATCTATTTTCTGTGCCTGGCCGGCGTGAACCTGTATATCGCGCAGAATTTCAGCGAGGCCTTCTGGGTCAAGTTCAAACTTGCCTGCGTGTTCCTGCCGGTGGTATTCATATTGCTGCAAGCGCCGTTCCTGGCGCGCTACCTGGAGTCCGATCCGGAAAACGACCATGCGCGTTGAACGTATCCGCCAGAAGCTGCAGGACGAGCTCAAGCCGATCCAGCTGCAGATCGACGACGAGGGCCACAAGCATGTCGGCCACGCCCATGCCGACGGCGGCCACTTCCGCGTCTTCATCGTCTGCACCGCGTTTTCGGGCAAGCCGCTGATCGCCCGCCACCGCATGGTCTACGAGGCCCTGAGCGAGCAGATGCGCGAGGAGATCCACGCCCTGTCGATCGTCGCGCGCGCGCCCGAGGAAGTGTCGGACGCCGGTTGAACCGCGTCAAAATCGTAGGTTGGGGTGAGCGCAGCGAACCCCAACAGCTTCAGCAAAGTTCGCGCAAATGTTGGGATTCGCTACGCTCATCCCAACCTACAAAGCCGCTGTTACATCGCCGGCGACAGCCAGGGCGAGTTCACCACATGCAGCGCCACCACCACCGCGCAGACCCATAGCCCGCGTCCGCCGAAGCTTTGCAGCCGGCGCGCGCGTACCAGGTAATAAGCGCTGCACAGCGCGATAAAACCCAGCTCGAACCACCACCAGCCGCTGGGCTGCCACAGCCAGATGCCGAAGCCCAGATGCGCCGCCGATCCCGGCCACAGGGCCAGGTCGCCCGGATGCATCAGCAGGTCGAGCAGAAAATGCGAGAACACGGCGAAGGCGATGGTCAGGACAACCAGGCGGCCGCGCTTGAGGAAGAATGCCGAGAACACGGCCGCCCACACCAGCGACATCAGCAGCGAGTGCGACCAGTCGATGTAGTCCAGCGAAAACCCCGGCGCTCGCCCGGGCGTTTCATGGATGCGCTCGATGCCGAGCAGCACGAACGGCGCGAACAGCAGATCGAGCAAGGTCACCCCGACCAGCAGGGCCGCGGTCGGCGCCTGCGGCACCCGCGCCTTGATCGCCAGTCCGGCGGCAAAATGGCCGGCGTACATCAGCCCTGCCCCTGCTTCTTGCGCGGCCGGTCGAGCCAGACCAGCAAGGGGATCGGCAGGGCGAAGCTGACGAAGCAGAGCAGGGCGAACATATTCGAGGTCATCGGATCGCTCCCAAAGCAACGGCATCTCGCGCAAAGACGCAAAGACGCCAAAAAAACAGCAAGGCGAAGATACAAGCTTGTTTTTACCTTTGCGTCTCCGCGTCTTTGCGCGAGATCGTTTGGGCTTTTATTAGCCGATCAGCGCCCGCAATCCGGCCAGATCGATCACCGTCACTCCCAGCTTCTCGGCCTTGGCCAGCTTGGAACCCGCCGCCTCGCCCGCCAGCAGGTAGTCGGTCTTGGCCGAGATGCTGCCTGAAACCTTGCCGCCATGCGCCTCGATCAGGGCCCCGGCCTCGTCGCGGCTGATGCCCGGCAGCGTGCCGGTGATGACCAGGGTCTTGCCGCTGAGCACACCGGTGGCGCCGGCCTTGGGCGGCGGCCAGTGGATGCCGGCATCGAGCAGAGCCCGGATCGCCTCGCCGTTGCGCGGCTCGGCGAAGAAATGGCCCAGATGCGCGGCGACAATCGGCCCCACGTCCGACACCTTGCGCAGCTCCGGATAGCGGTCCTTGGGTTTCACCGACTCATCGGCTTCGGTGAGCACATCCCGCTGCGCCGCTTTGACCAACGCATCGAGCGTACCGAAATGCCGCGCCAGGTCGCGCGCCGTGGTCTCACCCACGTCGGGAATGCCCAGCGCATAAAGGAAGCGCTCGAAGCGGCTGTCCTTGCTCTTCTCGATCGCGGCGACCACGTTCTCGGCCGACTTCTCGCCCATGCGCTCCAGCGCGGCCAGCTGCTCGGCATTGAGCTGGTAGATGTCCGCGGGCGTGCGCACCAGGCCGACGTCGATCAGCTGCGCCAGCAGCTTCTCGCCGAGGCCCTCGATGTCCATCGCCTTGCGCGACACGAAATGCTGCAGGGCGCCGTGCAGCTGGGCGCGGCAGGACAGGCCGTTGGTGCAGCGCGCGGCCACCTCGCCTTCGGCGCGTTCGACATGGCCGCCGCAGACCGGGCAGGTCAAGGGCAGCTCCACCTTGCGCGCGTCGGCGGGGCGCAGTTCCAGCACCACACCCTTGACCTCGGGAATGACGTCGCCGGCGCGGCGCACGATCACCGTGTCGCCGATGCGCACGTCCTTGCGCTCGACCTCGTCCATATTGTGCAAGGTGGCATTGGAGACGTTGGCGCCGCCGACGAACACCGGCTTGAGCCGCGCCACCGGCGTCAGCGTGCCGGTGCGGCCGACCTGGAATTCGACGTTCTCCAGCAAGGTCACCGCTTCCTCCGCCGGAAACTTGTGGGCAATGGCCCAGCGCGGCGCGCGCGATACCGAGCCCAGCTCGTCGCGTCCGGCCAGGTCGTTGAGCTTGTAGACCACGCCGTCGATGTCGAAGCCCAGGCTGGCGCGCCTGGCCTGCATCGCCTGGTAATAGCCGAAACAGCCGGCAACGCCCCGCACCACCTCGATCAGCTCCGACACCGGGAAGCCCCAGGCGCGCAGCTGCGCCAGCACCTCGGCATGGGTCTTCGGCGCCGTCCAGCCCTGCTGGAAGCCGACCGCGTAGGCGTACAGCGCCAGCGGGCGCGCGGCGGTGTTCTTCGGGTCGAGCTGGCGCAGCGAGCCGGCCGCGGCATTGCGCGGATTGACGTAGAGCTTCTCGCCTTTCGCCGCCGCCTCGGCATTCATGCGGTCAAAGCCGGCGCGAGGCAGATAGACCTCGCCGCGCACCTCGATGACTTTGGGAACCCGCTGCTTCTGCGTCTCCCGCAGGGCCAGCGGCAGCTTGCGGATGGTGCGCAGGTTGGCGGTGATGTCCTCGCCGGTCTCGCCGTCGCCGCGCGTGGCGCCCTGCACGAACACGCCATCCTCGTAGGTCAGGGAAACCGCCAGGCCGTCGAGCTTGGGCTCGGCCACGTAGTCGACCGCCTCCAGGCCCAGGCCCTCGCGCACGCGCCGGTCGAACTCGCCCAGCTCTTCTTCGCTGAAGCAGTTGTTGAGCGACTGCATCGGCTGCCGGTGCCGCACCGGCGCGAACTCCTTCAGCGCCGCGCCGCCGACCCGCTGCGTCGGCGAATCCGCCGTGCGCAACTCGGGATGTTGGCTTTCCAGTTCCTGCAATTCGCGGAACAGCCGGTCGTACTCGGCGTCCGGGATGCTCGGATCGTCGAGTACGTAGTAGCGGTGGTTATGTTCTTCCAGGGTGCGCCGCAGCTCGGCGGCGCGCTTGGCGGCGGTCACGTCGGCAGCGCTCACGTCAACAGCCGGGGAATCAGTTGTGCGCCGCCCAGGCTTCCACTTCCAGCTGCAGGTTGCGCGCGGCCCCGGGCGACAGCGGCTTGCGCTTGGCGTCGTAGACCTCGGCGTTGAGCGCGCGCGCCAGGCGCTCGGCGGTGGTGAGCATGTCGCGGATCGCTTCCGCCGGCTTCTGCGGACCGGGCAGCACCATGAACAGGGTCAGGCCCGGGGTGGAGAAATCGTCCGCCAGGGCCGGGTCCAGATGGCCCGGCTTGAGCAGGCTGGCGACGCTGAACACCGCCTCGCCCTTGAGCAGGCGGTGATAGATCTGCCGGGCGCCGAATTCCAGGTGCTGCGCGCGCAGCGCGTCGTGAATCTGGCCGCCGAGGATATGGGTGCCCTCGCGCTCGGCGATGAGCAGCGACACGATCTTCTCGCTCTTCTCGCCGGCTGCGGAAGCGGGCCTGGGCGCGACCGTCACCGTCGGGGTCTTGCGCATCCCGCTGCCGATCTCGATCGGCGCCGCGGCGGCGGCCTCGGGGTCCGCGGCGGGAATTTCGACGCCGGCGGCATCGAAGCTCGGCGCCACCCGGCGCGGCTTGCCCACGCCGAATTCGTCGAACTGCTGGTTCTCGCTGTTGAAGATGTCGAGCTGGCGGTCGCGGGCCTTGGCCGGCGGCAGCAGCGGCTCATCCGCTTCGCTGGAGCCTTCCATGGCGCGCCGGTCGCGGCGCGAATAGAGGTAGACGGCGATGACCGCCACCACGCCAAAAATCAGCAATGCCCACTGCAATGGACTCATTGTCGTCTATGCCTCAGCCCTAGCCTCATTTTGGCCTGCCAGCTGCACCGCCTGCTGCACGTCCACGCTGACCAGGCGCGACACGCCCGGCTCTTGCATGGTCACGCCGTGCAGGTGCTCAGCCAGCTCCATCGTGATCTTGTTGTGCGTAATGATAATGAATTGAACGTTTTGTGCCATTTCCCGCACCACTTCGCAGAAACGGCCCACGTTGGCATCATCCATCGGCGCGTCCACCTCGTCCATCAGGCAGAACGGCGCCGGGTTGAGCTGGAACAGGCCCAGCAGCAGCGCCACCGCCACCATCGCCTTCTCGCCGCCGGACAGCATCTGGATCGAGCTGTTGCGCTTGCCGGGCGGGCGCGCCATGACGCGCACGCCGGTTTCCAGCAGGTCGTCGCCGGTCAGCTCCAGGTAGGCCTCGCCGCCGCCGAACAGCTGCGGGAAGCGCGCCTTGAAGATCTCGTTGACCTTGTCGAAGGTGGTCTTGAAGCGCTCCTGCGTCTCGTTGTCGAGCTTGCGCATGGCGTCTTCCAGCGTGGTCAGGGCCTGGCTGACGTCGGCGTGCTGCGCGATCAGGTAGGCCTCGCGTTCGCGCCCCTCGTCCAGCTCCTGGATCGCCGCCAGGTTGATGGCGCCCAGGCGGTCGATGCGGCGGCCGATCTGCGCCACCTTCTCTTCCCATACCGTGGCGGTCGCGTTCTCGTCCAGCTCCGGCGCCAGTTCGGCGCGGCCGTAGCCGGTTTCGGCGAACTGCGCCTCCACCCCGTCGCGCCGCGCGCGCAGGTTCTCGAATTCCAGGCGCAGGCGCTGCAGGGCTTCCTGCGCCGCTTCCTTGCCGGCTTCGGCGGCATGCACCGTGCGCACCGCCTGGCTCAGCGCGGCTTCCGCCGCCGCCTGCCGGTCGCGCGCCAGGCGCAGGCGCTCGCGCACCGTCTGCACCGCGTCGCGCGCCGCCTCGACCTGGGCGGTCTGCTCGGCGATCGGCGTATCCAGTTCCTCGCCGGCGGCGCGGCGCGCGCTGCGCTGCGTTTCCGCCGCCTCGACCTGCTCGGCCAGCGAGCGCAGCGCCTGCTCCACCGCCGCCAGGGCGCTGTTGTGGCCGGCCAGCTGTACCTGGGTCTGGCCGCGCTGCTGCGCCGCGGATTGCGCCGCGCCGCGCGCCTGCTGCAAGGTTTCGCGGGCCGTCACCAGGGCGCGGTTGCGGTCGCCGCGCTCGACGTTGAGCCGCTGCGCCGTCTCCTCCAGGCCGACCAGGCGGGCGCGGGCCGTTTCCAGCTCCTCGCCCTGCTGGCTGGCCTGCGCCGCCAGCGCGTCGATTTCCTGGGTCAAGGAGCGCAGGCGCGATTCGGTCTGCTCCAGGCGTACCGCCTGGGCCTGACGCTCGGCCATGCGCTGCGCCTGCCGCATGCGCGACTGGTCGGTGCGCACCACCAGGCTGCGGCGCTCGTTTTCCATCTGTGTCTGGCGCGAGCGCAGCTCGTTCAGCTCCTGCTCGCGCGTCTGCACCGCATGGCTGTGCTCTTCCACCTGGGTCTTGAGCTGCTTCAGCAGCAGGCCACGGGCGATGACGCCGGAATGCGCAGGGTCGAGGCGCGGATAGCGCAGCCAGGAACGGCCGCGCCAGACGCCGTCCGGCGTGATGACCGAGCCGCCCGGGGTCAGATGGGCGGCGATGCGGATGGCGTCTTCGGCATCGTTGGCGGTCTGGATATGGGACAGCCAGTCGAGCACGGCGGCCGGACCGGTGACCTTGGCCGCCAGGGTGCCCGCTTCCTCGGCGAAGCCGGCTTCGCCATGCAGCAGCAGGGCGCCGGCCTTGGGGCCGACCGGCTGGGCACGCTGCATCTCGCTCCAGTCCGGCAGCAGCGGCGCCTGCAACAGGCCGCTGAGCACGTGTTCGACGGCCGCTTCCCAGCCGCTTTCGACCTGCAGCGCCGAAGCCAGGCGCGGCAACTCGGCCCAGTTGTGGGTGCGCAGCCAGCCGGTCAGCTCGGCATCGTCCTCGCGCAGGGCCGCCTGCTGCAGGGTCTCCAGCGAGGCGAAACGGCCGCGCGCGCTTTGCAGCGCCTGCCGCGACTCGTGCAGGGCGGTTTCCACCGCGGCGCGCTGGTCGCGCAGGGCCTGCAGCTCGCGGTCGGCGTTCTGCAGCTTGGCCTGGGCCTCGCCCAATTCTTCATCGAGCGTGGCCAGCTCGGCCTCGGCATCGGCCAGCGAAGCCTGGATCGGCGCGGCATCGAGGCCGCCGCGCTCGCCCTGCAGGCGGCGCAGGCGCTCGTCGATCTGCACGCGGGCCCGGTCCAGGCCCTGCACATGGACGCGCTCGCCTTCGGCTTCCAGCAGCGGCGCCTGCGAGCGCTGCGAAAACTCCTCCCAGCGCCCCTGCTCGTCGACCAGGCCCTGCTCGGACTCGGCCAGGCGGTACTGGGCTTCCTGTTCCTGCGCCTCGGCGGTGGCGACGCGCGCCTGCGCCGCACTGACCGACTCGGTCAGGCCGTGCTGGCGCTGCTGTTCCTGCTGGCGGCGGCGCAGCAGCTCGGCCAGGGCCGACTCCAGCTGCTCCAGCTCGCGCACCCGCAGGTTCTTCATCTCGCGGGCGTGGGCCAGGTTCTGCTCCTGGCGGGCCAGGGCGACTTCCGCCTCGTAGACCTGCGCCTGCTCGGCATTCAAAAGGGCGCCGGCTTCGCGCAGGCCGCCATCGTGGGCGCCGCGCGCTTCTTCAGCCGCCACCACGGCGGCGCGGGCCGCCTCGAGCTGCTGCTCGTGCTCGGTGATGGAGGTTTCCTGCACCACCGCCTGGGCATCCAGGGCGCGCAGGCGCAGCAGCAGCACTTCCGCTTTAAGCCTGCGTTCTTCTTCCTTGAATTGCTTGTACTTTTCGGCGTTGGAGGCCTGCTTGGCCAACACTTCGAGTCTTGCCGTAAGTTCACCCTGCAAGTCCTGAAGACGAGACAGGTTTTCGCGGGTCTGGCGAATGCGGGACTCGGTTTCGCGGCGGCGCTCGCGGTACTTGGAGATGCCGGCGGCTTCCTCCAGCCACTGCCGCAATTCCTCCGGCTTGGCCTCGACCATGCGCGAGACCATGCCCTGCTCGATGATGGCGTACTGGTTCTTGCCGCCCAGGCCGGTGCCGAGGAACAGGTCGGTGACGTCGCGCTTCAGGCACTTCTGGCCGTTGAGGAAGTATT
>Ga0302311_10000882_pt1 | contig 36199 bp, 32 predicted proteins | sample III_Palsa_N1_3_FD_200449 | JGI IMG/M metagenome (GOLD analysis project Ga0302311, IMG submission 200449) | Peat permafrost microbial communities from Stordalen Mire near Abisko, Sweden - III_Palsa_N1_3 | ecosystem: Environmental > Terrestrial > Soil > Palsa > Peat permafrost | place: Sweden... | reverse complement strand
GCGTACTGCCCGGGCCGGCGCAGACGCTAGTGATTCCGCTGCATGCCGTGTCGCCGCGCGCGTTCGGCATGCAGGTCGGTCCACCGATGCCGTTCGATGAGGCCGGTCACAACGTCCTGCTGGCAACTACGGTGGAAGGCGCGCTGGATCTGCACCAGGTTCATGCCGTGCGTATTGGTATACCAACGCCGCAGGCGGCGCAGACTGTACTGCTGGGCCGCGTCGAGACGGTTGCCGGCGATGCGGCCCTGCACGCTGCCTATGTCGGCATTGTCGATCGCTACGGGCAGTACACGCGCGGACGCTGGCCGGAGAAGGTTGACTCGTATGCTGCGCTGAGTACTGCACAGTCAAAAGCTGGCACCGCCCAGGCTGGCGCAGTGTCGAAGGACATGGATCGCTACGGCGGACGTCTGGACGTCCATGGCCTGCAAGAGAGCGGCTGGTTCCACGCGCAGAAGCTGAGCGATCGCTGGAGGCTGGTGACGCCAGACGGTCATGCGTTCTTCTCGCTGGGCGTGAACGCGGTGGTCGCCGATGGTGATCGCACCTATGTGCAGGGCCGCGAATTCATGTTCAGGGATCTGCCGCCGGATAGCGGCGAGTGGGCGCCATTCTACGGCGGCGGCGACAATCGCCGGGTGGATCAGGGCGCCAGCGCGGGCATCGGTTACAATCATGGCCGCTGGTTCGACTTCTATGCGGCGAACCTGTATCGCGTCGACGGCCAGGACTGGCTGAGTGCATGGCGCGCACGCACGCTGGATCGCCTGCAGGCGTGGGGCTTCAACACCGTTGGCAACTGGAGCGACGAGGCGCTGGGCAATGCGCACCGCTTGCCGTACACGCGCTCGATCAATATCGCGGGCAATTATGCAAACGTCGCCAGCGGCTACGACTACTGGGGTCGCATGCCCGATCCGTTCGATCCGCGCTTCGTGCAGGCCACCGAGCAGGCGGTGGCAAAGGAAACGGCGAACGTGGGCGACGACCCATATCTGCTCGGTTATTTCGCCGACAACGAGTTGGCCTGGGCGGGACAAGGGCCGCAGGGTCGCTGGGGACTGGCGATCGGCACCTTGCGTGGTGATGCAAACAGCCCAGCCAAGCAGGCCTTCATCGCCATGCTGAAGAAGAAATACGCTGATCCGATCAAGCTGGGCAATGCATGGAATCTGCCACTGGGATCCTGGGACATGCTGCAGGCGTCAGGCTTTGTTCCGCCGAATCCGGACGAGGCGCATCCGGCGATCGCCGAAGATTACAGTGCGTGGCTGCGCGAGTATGCCGATACCTATTTCCGCGTGGTTGCCGCGGCAATCCATCGGCATGATTCGCACCACCTGTTCCTTGGTGGCCGCTTTGCGGTGAACACGCCGGAGGCCGTCGCTGCCTGCGCGCAGTACTGCGACGTGGTCAGTTTCAACGTCTACGCCGACCTGCCACAGCACGGTTTCGACGCGGCTGCGATGCACCAACTGGACAAGCCGGTGCTGATCAGCGAATTCCACTTCGGCTCCGACGATCGCGGCCCGTTCGGCAAGGGCGTCGTGTCGGTGTGGAACGAGCCGCAGCGCGGCGAGGCGTATGCAAAATTCATCGTAGCGGCGGCAGCCGACCCGGATATCGTCGGTGCGCACTGGTTCGAGTACACCGACCAGCCGGTGACTGGCCGTCTGCTCGATGGCGAGAACAGCCATATCGGGCTGGTGGGTATCACCGACATTCCGTTCGGTGGTTTTGTCGAGGCAGTGCGTGCGGCGAACAACGCCGTGGGTTATTGACCGCGCTTGTCGCGATCACGCTTGCGATGCTCGCCCTCGGCGAGCACCTTGAAGCGATTCAGTGATTGCAGCCACAGTGCATCGTGGCTTGCATCGCTTTCATGCGTGGCCTCGTTCTCGCTCCCGGTGTCGGGGATGCGGTTGAACGGGATGCGCATCGGTGCAGCATCGTGCTCCAGCGCCAGCTGCATGCTGCCGAAGTAGAGCTTGTTGTAGCCAAACTTCGCGTTGATGCGGTCGACCAGCGCATCGATGCGGCCGGTGTCTTCCGCGGGTGCGAACAGCGAGCCGCTGCTCTGCGTTCGCGGCACCAGCCGCATGAGGGTCACGCTGACCGATAGCGGTGCGGCATTCACCGGCCCGGGCAACAGCCGGCGCTGGTTGCCGCTGTCGAGCATGCCGTTCAACAGGCGCAGCAGTTCGCGGCTGTCGTCGGTGGGGTCGAAGGCGAGGTCGCGTTCCCAGCGTTGGTCGTGGCCGATGAAGCGGATGCGCACGGCCAGCGCGCCGCTGAGCATTTCCTCGCGGCGCATGCGCATCGCCGCCTTCACCAGCAGTTTCTTCAGTACCGCGCGGGCGCCGATGGCCGTGCGCAGTTCCGGTCCCAGCACATGCGAGTGGCCGATCGAGCCGCGTTCGGTGGGGGCGGTCGGTAGCCAGGCGCCACGCAGCAGCCCCCACATGCGCTCGCCTTCGATACCGCCCCAGGCGTGCCGCAGCCGGTGCTTGTCGGCGGCGGTGAGCTGCGCCACGGTGGTGATGCCGGCTTCGTGCAGGCGTGCTTCCATCGAGTGGCCGATACCACACAGGTCGCGCAGTTCCAGTCCACGCAAAGCCTGCGGCAGGTCGGCCTGCTCGATCACGCTGAGGCCGTCGGGCTTGCGCATGTCCGAGGCGGTCTTGGCGAGGAAATCGTTCGGCGCGATGCCGATCGAGCAGCGGATCGCACCGCCGGGAGCGGCCAATGCGATTTCATGCTTCACCTGTTGCGCGATCTCTTCGGCGATGTCGCGCCGGCGCTGGCGACCGACCAGTTCGCAGGCCACCTCGTCGATCGAGCCGACGCGGGCAATCGGAATCGCGTGGTCGATCGCCTCGATCAGGCGGTGATGCCAGTACACGTAGCGCTCCGGGCGTGCCACGCGAATCTGGATACCAGGGCACAGCCGTCGCGCCTCACGCACCATCGTGCCGGTACTCACTCCGAACGCCTTCGCCTCGTAGCTGGCGGCGATCAGGCTGGTGGTCTCGGCGGCCACCGGCGCCACGCCGACCGGCCGACCGCGCAGCGCCGGATCTTCGTGCTGTTCGACCGAGGCAAAGTAACTATTGAAGTCGACAAACAGGCTGCGCAGGCTCATGGAGCATCTCGTAAGCAAGCGGAGAGTTATAGCTTGCGCCGGTCTCGCGCGGGGAGACAGTGCACCTGCCGAAGGCGTATGGAATCAGTTAGGCTGGCGCCACCGTCGGAAGGGGTGGCATGGGGATGCCAGCCGATGGTTTCTGTTCAACAGGCTTCCGTTCACTCGGGGGGAGTGTCATGGGGACTTCTTCGTTGGTCACGCTGGCGGGCATGGGTTTGGTTGCCATGCTGGTGGCGTTCGTTGTCGGCATCCTGATTGCCGGACTGGCTTTATGCGTGGCGTTCCGGCTGATCATCGGTTACATGCCGGCCTATCTGCGTTCGCTGGGCGTCGTGCTGCTGACCGCAGTTGCCGTGATGGTGGCATCGATCGTGCTGGGTATGCTCATGCACGGCGGGGCGAGCTGGCTGGGCGTGGCTGTGGAGTTTCTGGTCGGCGCCGCGGTGGTGAACTATCTGTTGCTGTCGGAGAACGGCAGCCGGATCGGTTACGGCAAGGCCTGCCTGGTGCAGCTGGTCTACATGGTGATCGGTTTTGTGCTGTTCGTGATCGTAGCCGCGATCCTGGCAGTCATATTTGGCACCGCGATACTCGGCACTCATTGAGCGCAACTGATGATTTTCGCTGATTCAAGTGCAGCCTGGCAGCTCATGCCAGGCTGGTGGCGATGCCGAAGCTGATCGCCATGATTGCGGCTACCGCCATGCAGGCGCTGCCGGGACGGATGCGGTGCGCATCGATGCGCGGGGTGAGCCGCCACACCAATGCCGTGCCGATCAGCATGTCCAGCACCAGCGCACAGCGCAGCAGGCCGGAATTGAGCAGCGCTGCATAGGGTGGGTGCAGGTGGCCCTCGTACGCGGCTACGCCGGTGATCAGCAGGAGGCCGATCATCGTCCACAGCAGGCAGGCCAGGTAGATGCGGTTGAACACCACCGCGCAACGTTCGGTCCAGCGCAGCACCGACCAGCCGATCAGGGCGAAGAACAGCGCGCCGATACTGCTGTACAGCACCCACCAGAGCAGGCTGCTGATCAAGGTAAGCAGGGTCGTCATGTGGTCTGTTTGAATCCCAGCCGGCGAAGCAGTTTGGCCATCAGCCAGGCGGGGCCAATCAGCAGATACGACAGGTCGGTGAGGAAGCTTGGCCGGCGTCCCTCGAACTTGTGGCCGATGAACTGGCCGATCCAGGCGACGACGAAGACGCCGACCGCCAGGTAGCACAGCGACACGGCGCCGAGTCGATCGAACAGCACGTGCGTGAGCAGGCCCAGCAGGGCAAATGCGATCAGCAGCGCGATCGCCAACCGGTGCGAATGCTTCCAGTACCAGTAGAATGCCAGCACCATCACCGCTACCGCCCAAGCGCCGGGACGCAGGAACGCCGTTGGCACCGGGATCGCCCACAGCAGCGCGATCACCGACCACACGATCGGCGGCACGCACAGCCAGTGGAACAACCGGTTGGTCGGGTTCTGGTGGTCGCTGCTGTAGCTGTCGAGCCAGTCCTGCATGGTGCGCATGGGGCCACTCCGGGTTGAGTTGGATCTAGTCGAGCTTGATGCCAGCCAGTCGCTGCAACGCCTCGGCGTACTTCGCGGCGGTAGCCGCGATGACGTTGTCCGGAATCACCGGGCCTGGCGCGGTCTTGTTCCAGTCCTGTGTCTCCAGATAATCACGCACGAACTGCTTGTCGTAGCTGGGTGGGCTGATGCCGACGCGGTATTCGTCGGCGGGCCAGAAGCGCGAGGAATCCGGCGTCAGCATCTCGTCCATCACGTACAGCTTGCCGCTGGCGTCGGTGCCGAATTCGAACTTGGTGTCAGCGATGATGATGCCGCGTCCGGCCGCATAGGCCGCCGCCCACTGGTAGATCGCCAGCGTGGCGTCGCGCACCTTGCCGGCCAGTTCGGCGCCGACCGTATCAACCACCACGTCGTAGCTGACGTTCTCGTCGTGGTCGCCGACGGCGGCCTTGGTCGACGGGGTGAAGATCGGTGCGGGCAACTGCTGCGCCTGCTGCAGGCCGGCGGGCAATGCGATGCCGCACAGCGAGCCAGTGGTGCGGTAATCCTTCCAGCCCGAGCCGATCAGGTAACCGCGGGCGATCGCTTCCACTGGGACCGGCTTCAGCCGCCGCGTCACCACCGCGCGCTTTTCGTACAGAGCCAGGTCGGTGCCGGGCGGCAATACCTCGGCCAGCGGCACGTCGAGCAGATGGTTCGGCAGCAGGTGCGCGGTCTTGCCGAACCAGAAATTGGAGATCTGCGTGAGCATCTCGCCCTTGCCCGGGATCGGGTTGGGCAGCACCACGTCGAACGCCGACAGCCGGTCGGTGGCGACCATCAGCAGCCGATCGTCGGACAACGCGTAGACATCGCGCACCTTGCCGCGATGGAGCAGTTCCAGGCCGGGCAGATTCGATTGCGGCAGGGTGGTGGGCACGACGGGGGTTCCACGGAGGGGGAGGAGAGCGCCCATTCTAGCTGCTGTGGCCGATAGGCCGGAAAGTCGCACCCGGCAGGCCGGATCATCGGGCACTGCTAGAATTGCTGGCCTTTACCCCCCATGTGTTGCCGATGCGAATCCCAGAGCCTGCTCATGATCTGCCAGTGGCCCGCGCCACGGCCCGAAGGGTTGAGCCGCTGTGGCCGCCAGGCGGTAGCGCGCGGCTTGACCTGACGGCCAGTCAGGCGCTGCGCCACGCACTACCGCCTGGCGGCCACAGCAACTCAACGCGAACCACCGGCAAACCATGAGCAGGCTCCTGACTGCGGTGCTGTGCCTGGCCGCCGCCATTCCAGCCCTTGCCCAGAGCCCGGCCGCGGCCCAGCCAAGCCGGCTGGGCCTGTGCGCGGCCTGCCATGGTGAAACCGGTCACGCCAGCATGCCCGGCGTGCCGAACCTGGCCGGTCAGCAGCTGGACTATCTGCGCAGCGCGCTCAGGCACTATCGGGATGGCAGCCGCGACGTGCCGCTGATGCGTGCGGCAATCGGCCCGGTCAGCGATGCCGATCTCGACGCGCTGGCCCGCTGGTACAGCGCGCAGTCGCCGCAGGCACATCCATGAGTTTTTCCTACACGCTGTGGTTCGCGTTCTTTGGCCTGATCATCGGCCACCTGCCCGGTGCGATCACCGGGGCCGTGGTTGGCTTCATCTTCGACAACCTGCGGCACAGCCAGCGCAAGAACGCCACACCGGAAGCCGGTGGCTTTGTCGGACCGCTGTTCACCCTGCTTGGCGCGGTGGCGAAATCCGACGGCCGCGTATCGGAGCAGGAGATCGCGATTGCCGAGCGGATGATGACCCGGATGAATCTGGATGCCGAGCTGCGCAAGCAGGCGGTGGTCAGCTTCAATGTCGGCAAACAGCCCGAATTCGACGTCACCCAGACCATCACGGCGTTGCGCAACTGGGTCGGCATGCGCCGTGACCACGCGTTCCCGGTGCTCGACGTGGTGATCGATACGGTGCTGGCCGAGGGCAACCCGGCGCCGGAAAAGATGGCGATCCTGCGCCAGCTCGCCTTCGCACTGCGGGTCAGCGAGATGGAGCTGATGGCGCTGATGGCGATGAAGGGTTATGCGTGGAACGGCGGTGGTCAGCGCGGCTATGGCTACGGACAGGGACATGGTTCGGCCGGTGGTGGCTATGTACCGCCACAGCGCACTACGCTTGGGCCGGATCCGTATGCTGTGCTCGGCATCGAGCGCAGCGCCGACGATCGTGCGGTGAAGCGTGCCTATCGCAAGCTGATTTCCGAACATCATCCCGATCGCCTGGGCGATCTGCCTGAAGACATGCGCAAGCGCGCCGAATCGCGCGCCAGCGAAATCAATGCCGCCTATGACCGCATCAAGGAGCAACGGGGTTTCAAGTAATCTTGATCTGGCATCACCCGGCACGCTTCCGCACCGAGAAAAATCATGAGCAAACAGACTCCGATCATCGCTCCGTCCATCCTCGCCGCTGATTTCGCGCGACTCGGCGAAGACACCGCTGCGGCGCTCGCTGCCGGTGCCGACTGGGTGCATTTTGACGTAATGGACAACCATTACGTGCCGAATCTCACGATTGGCCCGATGGTGCTGCAGTCGCTGCGCGGTTACGGCATCACCGCGCCGATCGACGTGCACCTGATGGTCAAGCCGGTCGACCGCATCGTGCCGGACTTCGCCAAGGCCGGCGCCAGCCTGATCAGCTTCCATCCGGAAGCGAGCGAGCATATCGATCGCACGCTCAGCTTGATCAAGGAATCGGGCTGCGAGGCTGGACTGGTGTTCAACCCGGCTACGCCGCTGGATTACCTCGATTACGTGATGGACAAGCTCGACCTGATCCTGATCATGTCGGTCAACCCCGGCTTTGGTGGGCAGAAGTTCATCCCCGGCACGCTGGAAAAACTGCGCCAGGCACGCCGGCGGATCGAGGCCAGCGGCCGCACGATCCGGCTGGAAGTGGACGGTGGCGTCACCGCCGACAACATCGGCGCGATTGCCGCCGCCGGTGCCGACACCTTCGTCGCCGGTTCGGCGATCTTCCACGCCAAGGATTACCGTGCCGAGATCGCCGCCATGCGCAAGGCGATCGCTTGAGAGTTGCCGCCGCCATGCGCAAAGTGATCGGCTGAACGTCGGGCATAAAAATCCCGGCGCCGAGAACTGCGGTGCCGGGATAAACGTCGTCGGATGACGTGAGAGGAAACACCATTGATCGGTGTGCCGATACGACCGCATCGGAGGGAGGGGGTCGCGGCCGTACCGGCACGTTCCACGGCAATGGAACGGTACCAATCAGTAACTCTGACCCGGGCGATCCGGTTTGGTTCCGGCCAAATCATGAACGTGCTGAATTGACCGCGCGATCGGTTCAGATTCCAAAAAAATCCCCTCGTTAAGGAGGGGAAAGTAACCACCATGTCGGACGGAATACAGTTGCACTAGATGGGTTGCCAATCGGGATCCGGCTCTTCGTGCCCCGCGTCCGGCGCGATTCCCTTCGCGCCGGACGCACCGATGCCTTCCACGGCAGAAAGTTTGAAGATGTTCATGTGCATGGCGTCAACTCCGAATCAATGCATGCCAAGGATCAGGCCGAGCAGCAGGGCGCCCAGCGCCAGGGTCACCCGCAGCGGTTCGAAGTTGCGCAGTTCGGCGTTCGGGTCGTGTTCGGTGGGTTCGATCTTGGACATCGTTCAGCTCCATGCGTGGTGCATGGGACACATCAAACATCCGGCTGCGGCGCTGGCGCCGGCACAATCGGGCCGGCTTGCCGCTGGTATGTGGCAAAACGCGGGCAGTCATGCTGCACAGCTTGCGCACGCGCGTTGCACATAGCACGCTGCGCGCACTACCAAGGGAGCGCGCCATGGGCCGCAGCATTGCCATCGTCGAGGATGAACCGTTGATCCGTGCCAACTACGTCGAGGCGCTGAACCGCTTTGGCTACGACGCACGTGGCTACGGTTCGCGACAGGAAGCGTCCAGCGCATTCGCGATGCGACTGCCGGAGCTGGTGATCATCGACATCGGCCTCGGCGACGAGCCGGAGGGCGGCTTTGACCTGTGCCGCGAACTGCGTGCGAAGTCGTCCACGCTGCCGCTGATCTTCCTCACCGCGCGCGACTCGGATTTCGACGTGATCTCCGGGCTGCGCCTGGGCGCCGACGACTACCTCAGCAAGGACACCAGCCTGCATCAGCTGGCCGCGCGCATCGCCGCGTTGTTTCGCCGGATCGAGTCGTTGAAGGCGCCGGCTTCCAGTGAGACCGTGATCGAACATGGTTCGCTGAAAATGGAATCCGAACGCATGCGGATCAGCTGGAATGGCGAGGAAGTACCGCTCACCGTCACCGAGTTCTGGATGGTGCACACGCTGATCCGTTTCCCCGGCCACGTGAAGAACCGCGACCAGCTGATGCGGGAGGCGGAACTGGTGGTGGACGACGCCACCATCACCTCGCACATCAAGCGCATCCGCAAGAAGTTCATCGCGGTGGCGCCGGAGTTCGACGCGATCGAAACGGTGCATGGCGTGGGCTATCGGTGGAAACCGTGACGGATGTATGCGCTTCCCCATAATCCCGTCTACAGATGAGTGGCTGACAATGACGACGCAGGTACGGGATGTACCCAGCCGGCTGGATGCCATGTGGTTCTGGTTGCGTTCTCGTCGGTTGATCGTTCTGCAGGCTTGGCGCAACGTATTTGATCGGCGATTGCGTCGATGGGCAGCCGGAGACGCGTTGGTTGATGCCCCGATTCTTGCGCAACTGCGCACACCCCTGTGGAATGATGGCCGTCCTGACGAGTTCATGCTGGTTGCGGGCAAGGTGCATAACCTACGCATAGCCGCAAAGGCCTTCCATGCGGTGGAAGTGCCAGCCAGAGCATGTCTGAGTTTCTGGCAACAGCTGGGGCGACCGACGGCACGACAGGGCTTTGTCCGTGGGCGCGAAATACGCGAAGGTTGTGTGGTGCCAACGCTTGCCGGTGGTCTCTGCCAAATTTCCAATGCATTGGCAATCTGCGCTATACAAGCCGGTTTCGAGTTGGTGGAACGGCATGGACATAGCGCGCGTATCGAGGATGCCAGTGCTCATGCTGAGCAGGTTGATGCCACCGTCTTCTGGAATTACGTGGATCTCAAGATCCGGGCACCCAAGGCATGGCGGCTTGAGCTGGAGCTGGACGCAAGCGAACTGGTGCTGACTCTGCGTGCAGAGGCGGCGGTTGAACCATCGACGCTCCAGTCGATTCCATGGGCAGTGGCTCTTGGGAAATCAGCGCTGCCGACTGCACGTGGCTGCAATAGCTGTCAGGAGACTTCGTGCTTTCGGCACCAGCCAAGGCAACAAGTGATGCAGGGGATGACGGCGTGGCTGCTGGATACCTGGACACCCGAACTTTCAGCCTATCTGTTCGACCATAGGCAAGCGGCCGATCTTCTGTTGCCATTGCCGCCATTGTGGTTGCGACGCTGGTTAGCTCTGCGCAGGGCAGGCAAGGTGGGTTGGTTTCCGTTGAAGCCAAGCACTGGTGCGTGCGTCGAGCATGCCGGGTGGACTTGGCTGCGGCGCAGCTGGTGGTTGCGCCGTTGGGCGCGGCACGCAGGTCGCCGGCAGGCCAGTGTCATCGATGGCCAACGCTGGCTTGCGGCAGCGTATGCACGCAAGTTGCGGCCCGAGCATACCCATCTCGTGATCGATCAGGGTTTGTTGCCATATCTGCATCAATACGGTGCGCTAGGCGGACGCACTTACGAGGTGCTGGCCACTACCTTGCCGATGTACGAGATCCAGCGCCGACTCGATCTGGCACACCATTCCACGAAGGTTGGTGCCGCACAGGCAGCGACATTGACGGACTTCCGCGCTGAACCCGACCTGCTCATGGCGGAAATCGACGCCATGCGTGGAGCGCGCCAAGTAGTTACCGCGCATGGTGAAGTGGCCGCGCACTGGCGTGAACGTTTCGGACTGGACGTGCTTCAGCTGCCCTGGATACTGCCGTCTGTGAAGGCGCATAAGCCGGTTACCTCGACTAGGCTTCCACTGGTGGTTTTTCCGGCCAGCGCGCTGGCGCGCAAAGGTGCCTGCGAGCTAGCTGAGGCCTTGCGTGGGCTGAACTGTCGCTTGCAAGTGCTCGGCACGCCCTCGGATGACCTCACACTCTGGCAAGGAATTGACGTTGAGTACGCTGGCTATGCCAGCGACTGGCTCATGCATGCCGATGCGGTAGTACTGCCGGCGCATGTGGAGCACTCTCCGCGCGCGGTGCTGGCTGCCGTGGCAGCCGGTGTCTCGGTGATTGCCACGCCTGCCTGTGGCCTGCAAGACTTGCCGGGCATATCAACGATACCTGCTGGGGACGTTGCTGCACTGCGTGCCGCGTTGCTGATGACACTGGCGAAGCGCATGCCGCAGCCATCGGAAACCCAGTTCCAACTATGAGTTGCCCCTGTCCATGACTCTATGCTGCAAAACAGATCTAGCGCATCCGCAAGAAGTTCATCGCGGTGGTTATCGGTGGAAACCGTGATGTGGCGTGTGCTGCTGATGCTGGGGTTGTCGGTGTCTGCGATGCTTGCAAAGGCGACCACGCCGCCAGACAACCTACTGGCGCACGGCGCGCGCGACGGCGATGCGCCGGCGTGGGCGATCACAGTTGCATCGCCGGCTGGCTGGACGCGTGATTGCTGCACCTATGCGAGTGCGATCGGTGTCGATGCCGTGCTCTACCAGGGCGAGTGGACCGGCAAGCCGCAGCGGGTGATGGTGCTCAACGTGTCGCCGCGCAAATTGCCCACCTTGGCGGAGGAGGTGCAGGCTGACCGCAAGCATTTCCTGCAGAGCGATCCGAGCGCGAAGGTTACTGACCTCGCCGTGCAGCATAAAACGATGCCTTGCGCGGCGACGGTCTATCAGGGCAGTGATCATGTCGATGATGTAGTGGTGTTCTGCGATCCGGGCAAGGACAGCGGTATCCGCATGAGCTGGTCGATGACCTTTGACGATGGCGATCCCATGCGGCGTGCGCTGCTCGATGACTTCATGCAGGTGGTGGTCGCCTCGCGCTATGTACGCTATGTGGCCCCGCCGACGGCATTGCCTGCACATGGCGGCTGAGCCGTCGTGCTGATGATGCCGGTACCCGCACGATGACGCTGCGTCGCAAGCTGCTGCTGGTCGCCCTGTGCACGCTTGCGTTGCCGATCGCGGGTTGGCTGTACGTGCAGCAGATGGAGAGGTTGCTGCGCGAGGGTCAGGCGCAGGCGTTGCTGGCATCGGCGCGCGCAGTGGCGCGTAGCCTGGTGGTGACCGGTGCGGTGGCACCGGGGCAGGGCAACGGCTGGTATGTGCAGCAGGCGCAAGATCCGATCACTGTGGATGGCTATGGCGACGACTGGGCGCCGTTGACGCCGTGGAGCCAGTCGCTGGGCCAGCGTGGCCGGTTGTTGCTGGCCGAGGATGCTGACGGGCTGTATCTGTATGCGGACGTGCCGGATGCACAGCGTACCCGCGCCGATGCCGATGACTTGAATGCGCTGGCGGCCGATCACCTGATCCTGGCATTGGGCAACGCGGCCGGGCAGCGCCGTTACCTGTTGGCCAGCGCGGCGCCGGGGGCGCTGACGGCGCGACCGCTTGATCCGGCCGTTGACGGCTTGCCCGATCTGATCACCGCGCAATGGCAGGAGGACGGCAGCGGTTATCGGGTCGAGCTGCGCCTGCCGCGCAAGCTGCCGTTGCTCACGCTGGGTGTGGGCGTGTACGACGCCCATGTTGGCGGTGATCCGATGGCGGTGGATACGCGTCCGCTACTGCGCTACTCCAGCACGCTTTCCGGCGAGCTGGCGCAGTTTGCGCCTGACCAGGTGCAGGCGCGGGTGTTGTCGCCGCAAGGCTGGTTGCTGGCTCGCAGCGGTCGGCTCAACACGGCGCCCGGCACTGACGGGCAGCCGGGCTGGTTCGCCTCGATGATCTATCGCTCGCTGCTGGCGACCCGGCTGGAGGATGCCAACCTGTGGTCGCAAGACGTGCCACGACTGGATACGGCCGAAGTTCGTGAGGCGCGTGCAGGCACTTCGGTCAGCGTCTGGCGCAGTGGTGAGGAGCGTGGCAGCGTGGTGCTCAGCGCCGCCGTGCCGATCGAGCGGGCAGGGCAGGTGGATGGCGTGCTGCTGCTGGAGCAGGCCAGCCGTGCCGTACCGTTGCTGGCCAACCGGGCGCTGCTCGGGCTGCTGCTGACCAGCTTCGGCGTGCTGCTGGTCGCTGGCGGCATTCTGCTGGCGTTCGCCACCCGCCTCAGCCTGCGGCTGGGGCGCCTGCGCAATGCGGCCGAGCGCGCGCAGCTCAATGATGGACGTCTGGACGGCCTGTTCAAGCATGGCCGCTTCCCGATGGTCGACGCATCGGACGAGATCGGTGATCTGGCGCGCAGCTTCGAGCGCCTGTTCGAGGTGGTCGACGGCTACACCGACTACCTGCGCACGCTGGCCTCGAAACTCTCGCACGAACTCAACACGCCGTTGGCGATCGTCAAGTCCTCGCTGGACAACCTCGAGCACGCGGCGCTGCCGGCCGAGGCGCAACCCTACCTCGCGCGTGCCCGTGACGGCGTCGCGCGGCTCGGCGCGCTGGTGCGTGCGATGAGCGAGTCGAGCCGGATGGAGCGCTCGATCATGGCGGCGGAACCGGAAGACGTCGACCTGCGTGACGTAGTGAGCGGCTGTGCCGACGCCTATCGCCCGCTGATCGGCCAGCGCCGGCTCGAGTGTGTCTTGCCCGAGGCGCCGCTGCATCTGCATTGCGCGCCGGAGCTGATCGCGCAGGCACTGGACAAGCTGCTCGACAATGCGCTGTCGTTCACGCCGGAAAGTGGCTGGTTGCGGCTGACCCTGCGCACCACAGTGGACGGTGCCGAGATCGAACTCGCCAACCAGGGACCGCTGTTGCCCGAAGCGATGCAGGGCCGGCTGTTCGATTCGCTGGTCAGCCTGCGCGACAAAGCCACGCCCGGCGACGCACCACACCTGGGTCTGGGCCTGTACGTGGTACGGCTGGTGGCCGAGCGTCACGGAGGCGTGGCGGCAGCCCGCAACCTCGACGATGGCAGAGGCGTGGCCTTCAGCTTGCAATTGCACGGTATGCCGCGACAGCGGTTGAGTGGCTGAGCGCGCGCTTCGCCTACAATGGCTGCTTCCTCAGTTTGGCCATGCGGACTTCCCCACGTGATCTCCCGAGACGAATTCGACGCGCTGGTTGCCCAGGGGCACACGCGCATCCCGCTGGTGCGCGAGGTGTTTTCCGACCTCGACACGCCGCTGTCGGTGTACCTGAAGCTGGCCGATGGCCCGTACACCTTTCTGTTCGAATCGGTCGAGGGCGGCGCCACCTGGGGGCGCTATTCGATCATTGGGCTGCCGGCCAAGCGCGTATACCGCTTGCGCGGCCACGAGCTGGAAGTGGAGGACTCAGGCGAGGTCACCGACCGCCGCCATCTTGACGATCCGCTAGCCGAGATCGAAAAGCTGCGTTTGCAGTACGACGTGCCGCGCTTGCCGCAGCTACCAGCGTTCAGCGGTGGCCTGGTCGGCTACTTCGGTTTCGAGACGATTGGCTATATCGAGCCGCGGCTGGCGCAGTGGAATCGTGCCGATGAACTCGGCACGCCGGACGTGCTGTTGATGCTGGCTGAGGAAGTCGCGGTATTCGACAACCTCAAGGGCCGGCTATACCTGATCGTGCATGCCGATCCGTCGCAGCCGCAGGCGTACGCCGCCGCGCAACGCCGGCTCGATGCGCTGGTTTACCGGCTGCGCCAGGGCGGTGCCTCATATCCGCAGCTCACACAGTCGATCGCGCTGGACGAAGCCGATTTCAAATCCTCGTTCACCCGTGAGGAATTCGAGGCGATGGTCGAGCGCGCGAAGGAATACATCCGCGCCGGCGATATCTTCCAGGTGGTGCCGTCGCAGCGGCTCAGTGTCGGCTTCAATGCGCGGCCGGTCGATGTGTACCGTGCACTGCGCGCCATGAATCCGTCGCCTTACATGTACTTCGTCGACTTGGGCGACACGCAGATCGTCGGATCTTCACCGGAGACGCTCGCGCGCCTCCGCGACGGCAAGGTGGTGGTACGCCCGCTCGCCGGCACGCGCAAGCGCGGTACGACCGAAGCAGAGGACCAGGCGCTGGAAGCCGAACTGCTGGCCGATCCGAAGGAGCGCGCCGAGCACGTGATGCTGATCGACCTCGGCCGCAATGATGTCGGTCGGATCAGCGAGGTCGGCAGCGTTGAGGTAAGCGAGTCGTTCGCGATCGAGCGCTACTCGCACGTGATGCACATCGTCTCGCAGATACAGGGCACCGCGCGCCCAGGTCTCAGCTACATGGACGTGCTCAAGGCCACGTTCCCCGCCGGCACGCTCAGTGGCGCGCCGAAGATCCGCGCGCTGGAGATCATCCAGGAGCTGGAGCCGTACAAGCGCAACATCTACGCCGGCGCGATCGGCTGGATCGGCTGGTGGGGCGATGCCGACACCGCCATCGCGATCCGCACCGCCGTTATCCAGGACGGCCGCCTGCACGTGCAGGCTGGCGCCGGCATCGTCTACGACTCAGACCCCGCCGCCGAGTGGGAGGAGACCATGAACAAGGGGCGCGCCCTGTTCCGCGCGGTAGCACAGGCCGCCAAGGGACTGTGATTTCATGTATGGAGAGAATGCAGCGGCGGCGATAGTTTGCGGCGTCGCTGCCCGTCAGTGCCCGGTTGGCGCTTGTATTCGCCAAGCTCGGCGGCTTGCCTTGAGGTCATGACCTTCGGCACGGCTTTCGCTTGCATTTGATACGATATATTGTTACAGCCAGACTCTCTCTCCAAGACGCGCTCGCATGAACCAGACGTGGGCCGATGTGTTTGCCAGGATCGAACGGACGAGAGATGAGATAGCTAGGGCAGTCTCGTCGCCTGCTCGTTCGTCGCCATCGCGCGCCCGGCCTGTCATCGCGGCCGCGGCCTGTCTGCTAATTGCCGGTTGTGCCGTAGGGCCCAACTTCAAGCGACCTGCTGCCCCGGCTGTCAGCGATTACACCGCGCGCCCGCTCTCGAGCACGGTCGCGATCAAGAACGTCGACGGTGGCGGAGCCCAACGCTTTGCCAAAGGCAGCGATATTCCCGGCGACTGGTGGACCTTGTTCCATTCCCGGCCGCTCAATGAGCTGATCGAGCAGTCGCTCGCCAACAATCCCGATCTCAAGGCGGCGCAGGCGGCGTTGTCGGTGGCCAGGGAAAATGTGCTGGCGCAACGGGGTGTTTACTTCCCCAGTGTCTCGGCGGACTTTTCGGCCAGCCGCCAGAAGACGCCAGGGACGATCTCGCCCACACCCAGCTCGAACGCCCTGCTTTACAGCCTGTACACCCCGCAGGTCAGCGTTTCGTATGCGCCCGATCTTTTCGGCCTGAACCGCCGCACGACGGAGTCGGTGAAGGCACAGGAGCAGGCGGTTCGCTTCCAGATGATCGCCACGCAGATCACGCTCAGCAGCAATGTGGTGGCCGCCGTGGTGCAGGAGGCATCACTGCAGGCGCAGGTTGACGCGACCCGCCAGCTCATCGACATCAACACGAAGATGCTGCAGATCCTGCGCTACCAGTTTGCCAAGGGTTATGCCGGCCGGCTTGATGTGGCCGCGCAGGAATCGCAGCTCGCGCAAGTCACCGCCACGTTGCCGCCGCTCATCAAGCAACTGGTTCAGCAGCGCGATGCGCTGGCCGTTCTGGTCGGCAAGTTTCCGAGTCAGGCATCGGCTGAGAAATTCGAACTTTCAAGTTTGCAGTTGCCGCAGGAACTGCCGGTGAGCCTTCCTTCGGTGCTCGTTGCGCAGCGCCCGGATGTGCTGCAGGCCGAGGCCAACATGCATGCGGCCAGCGCCCAGATTGGCATCGCCATCGCGAACCGGTTGCCCAATATTGCGCTGACCGCGAATGCCGGCAGCAGCGCGCTGGCCATCGGCCAGGTGTTCAAGTCGGGTACGGGTTTCTGGGGTGTGGGCGCGGATCTGACCGCACCCATTTTCCAGGGCGGCGCGTTGCTGCATCAGGAACGTGCCGCGAAGGCAGCCTATGTGCAGGCGGCAGAGCAATATCGCAGTACGGTGCTGACGGCCTTCCAGAATGTCGCGGATACATTGACGGCGCTGGATCAGGATGCCGAAGGCCTGAAGGCGGCGGCCGCCGCCGCGGATGCCGCCAAGGTCACCCTGGACTTGTCACAGCGCCAGTGGAAGGACGGCTACGCCAGCTATCTTTCGCTGCTGAGCGCCGAACAGGCCGATCAGCAGGCCCGGATCAACCTGGTGCAGGCGCAGGCCAATCGTTATGCCGACACGGCAGCGTTGTTCCAGGCGCTCGGCGGTGGCTGGTGGAACCGCGCGGATTTGCTGCAGGCGGACCCAATCAAGGCCGACTCAATCAAGGCTGGTTCAACCAAGGCTGACGATGAAAAATAAATCGCTTTACGGGATGCCGGCTGCGCAACGTCGGGGAACCTCCGCGCGCGCACTGGTTGTAGCCGCCATGATGCTGGCGACGGTGGTGTTGTCTACCGGCTGTTCACACCAGGCGGACGACAACGCGCAGGCCGCCGCGGTGACCGCCCGCAATGTGACCCTGACCGCGGAGCAGCGACAGAGCATCCACCTTTATACGGTCGCACCGTCGACGTTCCACCAGACAGTCGAGAGCATCGGTGCGGTCGACTTCGACAACGATCAGGCCACCAGCGTGCTGGCGGCGTTCTCCGGCCCGGTGTCGCGGCTGCTCGTTTCCCCCGGCGAGCGCGTCAAGAAAGGCGACCCGATGGCGATCGTGGATTCGCCGGACTTTGCGGCGGCCATCGGCACGTACAGCAAGGCGCTCGTCACGGCGAAGAACGCTCGCCGGCTGGCCGATGTGGACAAGGATCTGGTCCAGCACAACGGTGTATCCCAACGTGAGTACGAGCAGTCGCAAACCGACGCTGCCAGCGCCGAGGCCGATCGCGACGCCGCGCTGCAGGCACTCGTCTCGCTGAGCGTGGATGCGCAGACCATCAAGGACATCCAGGCCGGCCGCTTGGTTTCGCGCATCCAGGGCGTGATCCGCTCACCAATCACCGGAACCGTGGTGGAGAAGCTGATCACGCCCGGCGAACTCCTGCAGGCGGGCACCACGCCGTGCTTTACCGTGGCCGATCTTTCGCGCGTGTGGGTGATGGCGCAGATTTCCGCTTCCGATCTTGCTTCGGTGAGTACGGGCGACACGGCCGACGTGGAGACCGGTGTCGATGGGCAGAAGATTTCCGGCACCGTGGACAACATCTCGGCCGTGGTGAACCCCGATACCCGGGCCGTTATCGCCCGGGTCGTCGTCGAGAATCCCAAAGGCCTGCTGAAGAAGCAGATGTATGTCCGTGTGCAGATCCATGCCAAGCAGGCAAGCACGGGCATGCTGGTGCCGGTGTCGGCGGTCTTGCGTGACGATGAGAACCTGCCGTTTGTCTATGCCGCCCAGCACGATGGCAGCTTCGCTCGGCAGCATGTGACGCTCGGTTCACGCACGGGTGACCAATACATTATTCCGGACGGCGTCAACGCCGGTGACCAGATCGTGGTCGATGGCGGCATCTTCATCCAGTTCATGCAAAACCAATGAGCGACCAACTGCCTTCGACCGGGCCCCAGTCGCGAACGGTCTCGATCATGAACCGGATCGTGGCCTCTTCGCTGGGTCAGCCCCTTCTCGTCATCCTGATGGCGCTGCTGCTGGTGGGATCAGGCGCACGCTCCCTGCAGCGCCTGCCGGTGGATGCTTATCCGGATCTCTCGCCGCCGATAGTCGAGATCATCACCCAGTGGCCCGGGCACGCCGCCGAGGAAGTGGAGCGGCTGATCACGGTACCGGTCGAGCTCGGCATGAACGGCATTCCGAATTCGGACAATGTCCGCTCGATCTCGCTGTACGGACTGTCCGACGTCATCATCACGTTCCACAACGGTGCGGGCGACCTGCCTACGCGCCAGGAAGTCTTCAACCGCTTGCCCGACCTGAGCCTGCCGGCTGGCGTGACCCCTTCGGTGTCGCCGCTGTCCGCGCCTTCAGGCCTGATCTATCGGTACGTGCTGCAAAGCCCGGACCGTTCGCCGATGGAGCTGAAGACCCTCGAGGCCTGGACCATCGAACCACAATACCGGTCTGTGCCTGGTGTGGCGGATGACTCGGGGTTTGGTGGCGGCACCATGCAATACCAGGTGTTGCTAGACCAGGCCAAGATTGCCGCGGTCGGCTTGTCGGCGGTACAGGTGGAGGCATCCCTGGCAGCCAACAACAGCAACGCCGGCGGCGGCTTCTATTCGCAGGGCGGCCAGTTCTATTACGTGCGCGGCATGGGCAATCTGGAGACGCTGGAAGACATCGGCAACGTGGTGCTGGCGGTGCATGACGGCACCCCGGTCTTGCTGAAGGACGTCGGCCGCGTGGTCATCGGTATCGCGCCGCGCCTGGGTGAATTCGGCTACGAGAAACAGGACGACGCGGTGGAAGGCGTCATCCTGTTGCGCACGGGCGAAAAAACCCAGGATGTGCTGAAGCGGGTCGAGGCGAAGACGAAGGAGCTCAACAACGGCGTGCTGCCCAAGGACGTCAAGATTGTCCCGTACTACGACCGCACCGACCTGATCGGGCTGACCACGAAGATCGTGGAAGGCAACCTGTTGCGCGGCATGTTGCTGGTCATCGTGATCCTCATTTTCTTCCTGTACGACGTACGAGCAGGACTGATTGTCGCGATAACCATACCGCTGGCCTTGCTGTTCGCCTTCATCTGTCTCGATCTGCAAGGCGCTTCGGCCAACCTGCTGTCGATCGGTGCGATCGACTTCGGCATCCTGGTGGATGCGGCGGTGGTGATGGTGGAAAACATTTTCCGCCAGATCGCCGAGCGCAAGGGAACGCCGCTCAACGTCAGGGAAATCATCCGGGATGCAGCAGCGGAAGTGGATCGTCCGCTGTTCTATGCCGTCGCGGTGATCGTGGTCAGCTTCATGCCGATCTATGTCTTGTCGGGGCCTTCCGGGACGCTGTTCAAACCGATGGCCGACACGATGATTTTTGCCTTGGTCGGTTCCCTGGTGGTTACCCTCACCTTGCTGCCGGTGCTGTGCGCGTGGTTCATGCGCAAGGGCGTAAAGGAACGACACAACCGCGCTTTCGAAGCCACCAAATCGGTCTACGTCAAAGGCCTCGATTTCTGTCTCGCCCATCCGTGGGGGACGACACTCGCCTCGACCCTTCTGCTGCTGTGTTCGCTGCTGCTGATCCCGCGCATCGGCGCCGAGTTCATGCCGCAACTGGATGAAGGCGCGCTGTGGGTGCGTGCCACCATGCCGTACACCATTTCGTTCGACGAGTCGGCGAAGATCACCCCGAAGATTCGCGACATCCTGCGCACCTTTCCCGAAGTCACCACGGTCGCCTCGGAACTGGGTCGTCCTGACGATGGCACCGATTCGACCGGCTTCTTCAACGTCGAATTCTACGTGGGCCTCAAACCCTACTCGGAATGGAACGGCGCCTATCACACCAAACCCGAGCTGATTGCAGCGATCAACCAGAAACTGCTGGCCTTCCCCGGTATCAATTTCAATTACACGCAGCCGGCAGAGGATGCGGTGGATGAGGCGGAGACCGGCCTGAAGAGCGCGCTGGCGGTCAAGGTTTTCGGTTCCGACCTGAATACGCTGCAGCAAAAGGGCAAGGCAATCAAAAAGGTGCTGGAGCAGGTGCGCGGCATCCGTGACGTGACCCTGGTGCAGGAACTCGGACAGCCCAGTCTGTCCATCAAGATCAACCGCGCCGCGATTGCCCGTTACGGTTTGAACGTCGCCGACATCAATGGCGTGATCACGACCGCCATCGGCGGGGACGTGGCCACCGAGGTGGTGCAGGGAGAAAAGCAGTTCGATCTGGTTGTTCGCCTTGAACAGAAATATCGCGACAACCCCGAGGAAATCGGCAATATCCTGGTGGCGACGCCCGGCGGTCAGCAGCTTCCGCTGAAGGAGTTCGCGGACATCCAGGTGACCAACGGCGCCTCGTTCATTTACCGCCAATACAATTCACGCTACATCGGCGTGCAATTTTCGGTGGAAGGACGCGATCTGGCTGGCGCGGTGGAAGACGCCATCCAGCAGGTCAATCAGAAGGTCAGCGTGCCGCAGGGCTACCACCTGGATTGGGGCGGCGAATACTCGGAATACACCGCTTCGCGTGCGCAAATGAATGTCATTCTTCCGCTCACGCTGGCGCTGATTTTCCTGTTGCTGTTCACCCTTTACAGCAATTTCAAATTCCCGTTCATCACCGTGCTCGGCGTGCTGCTGTCCGCACCGGTCGGCGGCATCGTGGCGCTCTGGCTGACCGGCACGCCGTTCTCGGTGTCTTCCGGCATCGGTTTCCTGGCTCTGTTTGGCGTCTCGGTGCAGACGGCCGTCGTGTATATCTCGTACGTCAACGAGCTACGCCTCAGCGGCACCGGTCTCAACGAGGCGATTCGTCAGGGCGCGATCCTGCGCCTGCGCCCGATCATGATGACCGCGCTGGTAGCTGCACTGGGGTTATTGCCGGCAGCGCTGGCCACCGGCGTCGGCACGGATACCCAGCGGCCGTTTGCGCTGGTTATTGTCAGCGGTCTGTTCACGCGACTGTTGATCAGCATCTTCCTGATGCCAGCGCTGTATGCCTTGGTGGCGCGTCCGGATGACCGGCTGGAAGTGTGATGTCATTTCCCGCAGGCACAAGTCGATCATCACGATGAGCCATATCGTTCCGCGTTCTGGCCTGGCGGTGTTGTTGCTGGCATATTCGCTTGGCATTGCTGCGCGGGAGTCTGCCGGACACTGGCCCGACACACTGCTCAGTCGCACGCAGGCGCTGGCCGAATTGCAGACGTTGAATGCGGATCTGTTGAGTCACCCGAGTGCCACACTGACCCTGGAGCGCTGGTGCGGTGCGCATCATCTGGCCGCCGAGGCGAAGATCGTTGCGCGGCGTGTGCAAGGTGCGGACAAGCCGTTGCCCGACGGTGCCCGTGCGCAACTCGGTATCGGGCCGGATGAACCGGTGCGCTATCGGCGGGTGCAGCTGGCTTGCGGTGAGGTGGTGTTGTCCGACGCGGACAACTGGTATGTGCCGGCGCGGCTCACTACGGCGATGAATCAGCAGCTGGACAGCTCCGACGTACCGTTCGGCAAGGTCGTCCAGCCGCTGCATTTTCGTCGCCAGACGCTCTCCGCCGAACTGCTGTGGTCGCCGCTGCCGGATGGTTGGGACAGCGGCGCCGTGCTGCCGCCGTCCAGCGACAAGCCGCTGGCCATCCCGGCGCATGTGCTGCAGCATCGCGCACTGCTGTACACGCAGGACAACCAGCCCTTCAGCGTGGTGATCGAGAGCTATACCGCGAACGTATTGGCTCGTCCCTGAGCCGGACGTAGGGAGCCTCGAAAAACCGGGCTTTTGCTCGTCATCCCTGCTTTCGCAGGAATGACGATGGTTTTGCGAGGTTCCCCGTAGTGACCAGAGTCGAGTCGACGCCAGTCACATGCAATACGGCTTCTGTGCGATTACAGCGTCAGCGTCACGCTGGCGCGCACCGTCCGTGGCGTGCCCTGGTTGAGCATGAAGCCCCAGTTGGTGAGCCAGTATTTTTCGTTGGTGATGTTGTCGATGCCGGCGCGGTAGGTGATTGCGTGGCTGCCCAGCGAGGTGCTGTAGCGCGCGCCGATGTCGAAGGTGTGATACGCGCCGATGAAGTTGCTGTTGTCGGCCTCAATGGCTTCATTGCCCACGTAGCGGCCGCCGGCGTTCAGTACCAGCCCGGGGAGCTGCGGCACGGCATATTCGACGTAGAGATTGCCCTGCACGCGAGGTGCGCTGTAGGCACGCTTGCCATCCACGTCAGCGGCGGCGCGCACGTTGCTGGCGTCGAGATACATCACGCCGCCGATCAGGGTCCAGTCTCTGGCCAGGGACATCTGCGCGGATAGATCGACGCCCTGGTAGCGCGTCTGCCCGTTCTGCACGAACACGTTGTCGGAGTTCAGGTACTGCAGGCCGCGGTCGACGCGGAACAGCGCAAGGTTGGTGCTCCAGGTATCGAACCCGGTCTTGGCGCCGACCTCGAACTGCTTGCTGATCGTGGGCGCGAAGGTCTGGTACGCATTTACGGCAGTCTGCGGGGCGCTGCCGCCCTGTTCCAACGACTGGACATAGCTCGCGTAAAGCGAGACTTGCGCGATGGGCTTGTAGATCAGCGCCGCGGTCGGCGTCAGCGGGCTTTTCTCATAGCGTGCGGCGACTAGCGGGCTGCCGGCATTGAACGTCTTGTCGTCATAGTCCATGTAGCGCAGCCCGAGCAGGGCCGACCATTGCGACGAGAACGTGACGGTGTCGCTGGCGAACAGCGCGCGCTGCGTGGTGGATTCCGCCAGGTAGTTGCTGTGGCTGACCGGTACATTCGGGTTGGCGAACGCCGGTACGTTGTAGATGTTGCCCTGGCCCAGCACCTGATCGGCGAAGTCGAGCGGGTAGTGCGCATCCAGGCCCTGCCAGGAAGCACCGAACACCACATCGTGCTTGATCGAGCCCGTCTCGAACTTGCCGCTGAGCATGCCCTGCCACTGCTGGTAGTTGTAGACCGAGTAGCCCAGATAGTTGAGGTCGGTGTAGCTGCCTTGGTTGTCGGTGAGGATAATCGCGCTGTCGTGGTTTTCGCGGGTCTGCTTCGCATAACTGTAATCGACGCTGAAGTTCCAGTCGGGCGAGATGTCCCACTTCACGCCGGTGTTGGCCACACGGAACGAGGTCTGGTAGCCGGTGAAAGGCTGGCTCACGCGCTGGTCGCCGTCGAGCGGTGCGGGCACGTGCACACCCGTCGCCATGCCGTAGTCCTGACCGAGGATGATGCCGTAGTAGGCGCCGCGCACGTCGCGATCCTGATAGATGCTGTTGAAATGCCAGTGCAGGTTCGCTGCGATGTCCTTGGTCAGCGCCAGCGAGGCGGCATTGCGCTTGATGTGGCCGCCATCGACGAAGGTGTCACCATCCTCGTGTGCCAGGTTGATGCGGTAGCCCCATCCACCCTGGCCGCCGAACGTGCCGCCGAGATCGACGGCCTCCTTGAACACGCCATCGGACACATAGCCGAGCGTGAAGCTGGTATACGGCTGCAGCGTCGGTTGTTTGGACACGAAGTTGAGGATGCCGCCCGGCTGGCCGAAGCCATACATAAAACCACCCGGGCCTTTCAGCAGTTCGATCTGACTGAACGGTTCCAGTGGCATGTCGCTGCCCCAGTTCGGAATCGACAGGCCGTCCATCTTGAAGCCGTTGAGCGAGTCCACCTGCAGTCCGCGCACGGCGATGCCGGATGCTTCACCGGCATAGCCGGTTCCCAGCGGCGTGACACCGGGGTTGGCGGCGAAGGCGTCGTTGATATCCAGTGCCTGCCGGTTCTGCAGCAGGTCAGACGTGACCGCGTCGATGCTGAAGGGCGTGTCGAGCAGGCTGCGCTGGCCCAATGCGCCGGTATTGGCTTCGTTCGCGCGATAGAGGTCGAGGCTGCTGCCCGCGGTGACATTCACCTGGCCGAGTACCTTGGCATCCTGTGGATTGGCGTCGTCCGCGTGCGCGGCCGTGGCCATCAGTGCGGCGAGGATGAGCACGACGGCGCGCCGAGGGATACCGAGGCGGCGCGCGGCGCCACCGGAAAGGGCAGGGGACATGATGAAACTCCTTGGATTGATCCATGCCCGGCTGGCGTCGGCTTGCCGAAGGTTGGGGGTGATGCGGTATACGGTCAGTGCGGTGCTGGCAGCGCCCAGACGCTGTGTGCGTCGCCATGGCGTGCACGTCGCAAAGCAGCCCGCGCCAGGCAGGCGAAGACGATGCCGAGGGCGATGCCGGTGAGGTCAACGCCGAGTGCGGAAGTGGTGCCGGGCGCCCACGCGCGGCTCCATGCAGCTGCGTTGCCGAACAGGTCGGTAATGGCCACAGCGATCATCAGCACGGCAGTCGCCGTCAGCAGTTCGACGGCCGCGCGCGGAATCGGTCGCACACAGGCGTAGGCGCAGGCGGCGAGGAACAATCCATAGCAGGCGAACTGTTGCGATATCGCCGCGTCGAGGCCGAGATGCGTAGCCGCCAAAGTGGCGGCGAATGCACCGGAAATGCCCAGGCAGGTGCCCACGCAGACGCCAATGGTGGCGCGAGCCATGATCCGCGTACTGCGTGGCTGATCCACGTGGCGCCGCTTGCGCCGCGACTCGATCCACAGCAGGTTGCCCGAATAGAACAGGAACGCCCCTGCGAGCCCGAGTGCGAAGTACAGCCAGCGCACCGTGCGGCCGCCGTAGCTGCCAAAGTGCAGGGCGTACAGGGACGAGTTGCTGATGCCATTGATGCTGAGCTTTGCGCCGACGTGCGTGGCCAGCACCCGGCCGTCATCGCCGGATAACGCGACGGTGCCGTAGGTACCCAGGGTGTGCTGCGACAGGCCGCGGACTTCCACCACCGCATTGCGGTCGCCGTAGTGCGTGTAGTGCAGGTAGTCCGGCTCGAAGCTGGTGACACCGGTCGCCAGCGCTGCCGCGCTGGCGCGTTCGATCAGTTGTTCCGGTGTGAGCATCACCGCAGGCGTACCACTGGCCGCTACCGTCGGTGCCGTGGCGATCGCCTGCGCGAACGAACCGAACAGCTTGCCGTCGAACGCGATGACGTTGAGCGCGGCGAGGGTGAGCGTGAACAGGCAGAGGATCGAGCCGGTGGCCGCGAAGATGAAGTGGAACGGCAGGCTTAGCACGCCGATCGCGTCGTGCGCGTCCTGCCACAAGCGTTTCATGTTGTGTCCCACGCGCATCGCGAACAGATCCTTGGCCAGTTGCGGCAGGTGGATCAACAGTCCGGACACCAGCGCCAGGCCATACAGCACGCTGACGATGCCCATCACGTATAGGCCGACCACGGGCAGGCCGAGCGAATCGTGCAGCGCGTAGACGAAGTCGGCGAGGTCACCACGGCCGGCGACATCACTTGGCGCCGTCATCTCGCTGGCGGTGGCGAAGCGCGCGTTGTCCTTGTCCTGCCAATACGCATAGGCGGCGTGGGCGTCGTCGCTGGGCAGCACAATGCCGAAGTCGTCACGTGTTTCCGGATGCTGCGCAATCAGGTGATCGATCAAGCTGCTGATCGGAACATGGGCGTCCTGCGCGCTGCGCCATGGCGGGTTCTGCCACGCGGCGATGTCGTCGTGGAATACGGTGAGTGCACCGGCATAGAACGCCACGAACAGCGCGAAGCCGGCGATGAGGCCGGTCCAGGTGTGCACGGTCTGGAAAGTTCGGATCGTTGCGGATTTCATCGTGCGCGCTCTTCAGAGGCCAGCCGCTTGGCGGGTCAGCCACAGCGCGAAGAAGGCAACCGCATTCGCGCTGCCCAGCGTCAGCCACGCGCGGGTGCCGCTACGAAACGCGTAGGCACCGGTCATGAAAGCGATCCACAGCGGGAAAAACAGGATCAATGCGGGAATGACATAAGCATCGCCACCTTGCGGCAGGGCGTGCAGCAACAGACTTAGCAAAACGGCAGCCAGCGGAAACCCGAGCAAGGTGCCGGCGAGGCAGCGGGCGATCATCGAGAGCCCGCGCGCGTGGGTTCGGACGCGCCACGCCACCAAGCAAGATACGGCAACGTCACCCAGGTCAGCATCCATGTCGTCAAGGTGGCCGCGATTCCCGCGCCGGTACCGGCTGCCTCGAGCCACGCCACCACGCCACCAATGGCTATTGCCATGGCCACAAGGTGTGTATGCGGACGCAGTGGCGCGGACAACAGCTTCTGCTGTGTGCTGGCCAGATAGGTGAGGGTGGCGCCGGCCATGCTGAGCAGCAGTGCGCAGAGGGTCATCACGTAGCAAATCCCTGATGGTGAAGTGTGCCTTCAGGCACCTACGAGCAGAGGGCGTGGGGCAACGACGCAATAGTTAATGCGAAGCATTCTCATTTAATGAGTTGTGCATGTCAAGAACTTGCGATCGATGGAAGCCGCATCGTGGAGACGAGTGGACGTCTGAATGCAGCGATGGATGCAAGTCCGCGGCAGTGCCGGGTTGCATCGGCATGCGCTGTGGCATGAATCAGGATGACGATGCCAGTCTGCTTCGCGCACAATGAAGCTCGTCACCATTCAGCGGCGGCCATTGAAAAAGCGAGTCATGTCGCGCAGGCGAGAATGCCCGGGCGCATGCGCGCTTGCGTATCGACAGGATCTGCGTGACATGTTGCTTATGATCGGATAAGCAGCCTCGGAATCCCACAAGGTTCGAAGTTGTCCGATGCTCCCGCCAAAAGCCAACCTGCTTCTGGGCAGGCTGCTGTCCGGTCATATTGCCGAATATGAGCCTTGCAGCAGCGATGCTCGCCCCGCGAGGATGACGCTTGCACGGCCTGCCGAGCGACCGACTCGGCCGTTTTGCACGGCTATACTGTGCCCCCCAGCGGCGACGGCGCCGATGCCTGCGGCGCCTTCAGTGCAACTGGGGCCATGGGTACGAGCACTTTCATCTGCTACTTCACGTAGTGCCGGTAAGTGTCATGCACTCCGGTAGCGACGCAGTCGTGGGGTAACCGACTTCGGAAGCTATTCGACGTCACTTGATCAAGAGAAATCAATGGCAGCTCGCAGCCAAACATACATGCCACATATCGATGGGCTCCGATGCCTTGCGGTCATGGCTGTCCTGCTTTTTCACTTTGGCGTTCCCGGGCTGGGAGGGGGATATGTTGGCGTCGATGTCTTCTTTGTCATCAGTGGCTATCTGATCACCAAGGGCATCGCCGATGAGCTTGTCCGGACTGGAAGCTTCAGTTTCAGTCACTTTTACGCGCGCCGTATTCGCCGCATCATCCCCGCCTTGATCGCCACGTTGGCCATGACGACGATCCTGGCGATCGCGAGCCTGACACCAGCCGATCTTGTCGCTTACGGCAAATCGCTGATTGCATCTTCCGTCTCTCTTTCCAACCTCCTGTTCTGGTCAGAGAGTGGCTACTTTGATGCTGCTTCCCAGACCAAACCACTGCTGCACACATGGTCCCTTAGCGTGGAGGAACAGTTCTATCTGTTCTGGCCTGCGCTCATTTATCTAGCCTACCGGCTTTTCAGCAGGCGAGGCCTGTTCTGGAGCATCGTTGCGGCTGGCGTGCTGAGCTTCATCGCGAACCATCTTGTCGTCACTGCCCACAACATTGGTTATAAATCGGATCTGTTCTTCCTGCCGCAGTTTCGTGTCTTTGAGTTTGCCATTGGCGCCATAGGGTGCTTCGTTGTAAAGAAGCTTCCATCATCCCGCTGGCTGCATGAGCTATTAATGGCCTTGGGTCTGGCCATCATTGCCTATTCCATTGCCTGGCTCAGGGAGGGCATGGTTTTTCCGTATGTGAAAGCGATTGCGCCATGCCTGGGTGCGCTCTTGGTTATCGTTGCACATAGGTCGACAAGTGCTGGCGCGTTACTCACCAACAAGGCAGCGACCTGGATCGGGGCGATCAGCTATTCGCTCTATCTGACGCACTGGCCAATTGTGGTGTTCGTTGACCAGTATCTGCCGGTAGCGGCCTGGGGCATCAAGTTTGCAGTCATGGCCTCGCTTTCGCTAGTGACCGCCACGGCCCTTCACTATTGGGTCGAGGCCCGGTTCCGCTATACGCGATCCAGCCCTGGCCGTGGCAATCTGATCGGCCGGATCATCGCAAGCGCGGTTGCCATGTCCGTCTTGGGTGCTGCCGTGTTCGCTTCCAACGGCATGATCTGGCGCTACAACTATTTCATGCCTGGCTCCTTTGGCAGGTCGATGGCGGAGACAGCCCTCGTACCACCGTCGAAGGAGAGCGAGCCGGCTGCTGTGGCTGGCGAGACCTCGAAGACGGATCTCCGGGGCGCGCCTGAACAGGCCAATCCTGTCTTTCGTCCGCTTAGTGCAACAGAAATCGAGGCTGGTAAGAGTCGGCGTTTCGCAGGCATCTTGACCGCGTGCAACGTGCAGGTGCTTCAGGACGCGAAGCGATGCTTCATGGATCGACCCGTGCAAGTCCTGTTCTTTGGGAATTCGCATGAGCCCGATGCCTTCAATGCCTTCAATCACGTGTATGGCAAGGATCCACGGGTCAACCTGATCAATTTCGGTACGGTCAACGATTGCAAGACAGTCCAGACTGCGGACTCCATTTCTTCGCCGACGCAAAACCTGGCTTGCGATAAGCGTTTCGCTACCTTGAATGATGAGAGGTTCCTTAGGCACGTCAATGTGTTGGTCTACAATGTCCACGATGGATTCGATGAGGTTGCACGGTATCTTTGGGGCATCCTCGAACTCCTGAAGAGGAAGAATCCCTCTATCAGGATCATTGCCATCGGGTCCTATATGCAGACCAAGATGGATTGTTCGTCCTTGTACAACAAGTACGGAACGTACGACGCTTGCAAGCGCAAGGAATTCGTGCAGAGTTTTGATCCTGATGAGCGGGCGTTGTCGCCCATTCCGCAGGTAAAAACTCTCGATTATGTCTATATCAGCAAGGATGAGCTGTTCTGCAAGGGAGGGAAGCTTGCAACGTGTACGATGTATGCAAACGGCGAGCCGGCGTTCTACGATGAGGACCACCTTTCCATGGGTTTTGCCAGGTACATGGGTGACCGGATTGTAGAGACCCATCGGGCCGATCTGACCGCGGTTGGGCTTCCGGTCCCGGATGGAGCGGATTTGAAGCTGTCCGGCACGGGCTCGCCAGTGCAAACAGAATCTCCCTCGATTCAGACTGGCCCGAAGCGCTAACGGGCAGGGGCGAGAGCTCTGGTGGTTTCCATGACGAACCAATCTGGCAGGTATCGGCAATGCTGCTGATGATCGACAACTACGACAGCTTCACCTTCAACCTCGTGCAGTACCTGGGTGAACTGGGGCAGCAGGTGAAGGTGGTGCGCAATGATGCGCTGGATATCGCCGGCATCCGTGCGCTGAAGCCTTCGCACATCATGATCTCTCCAGGTCCCGGTACGCCGGATGATTCGGGCGTATCGCTGGATGTGCTGCGCGAGCTGGCTGGCGAGATTCCGGTGTTTGGCGTATGCCTCGGCCACCAGGCGATCGGCCAGGTCTTCGGCGGCAAGGTGATCCGTGCCAAGCAAATCATGCATGGCAAGACCTCGCCGGTGCGTCACCTCGGCCAGGGCGTGTTTGCCGGCTTGCCGGATCCGTTCGAGGCGACGCGCTACCACTCGCTGGTGGTGGAGCAGTCTTCGCTGCCGGATTGCCTGGAGGTCACTGCGTGGACCGAAAACCCGGACGGCTCGATCGACGAGATCATGGGCCTGCGCCATAAGACGCTGCCGGTCGAGGGCGTGCAGTTCCATCCCGAATCGATCCTGACCCAGCATGGCCATGACTTGCTGCGCAATTTCCTTGGCCTACCACTGAAGCTGGCCGCATGAACGGGCATGGTCGCGACATCACGATCACGCCACAGGAAGCCTTGCAACGGACGATCGAGCATCGCGAGATCTTCCACGACGAGATGATCGCGTTGATGCGCCAGATCATGCGCGGGGAAGTGAGCCCGCTGATGACCGCGGCGATCATGACCGGTCTGCGCGTGAAGAAAGAAACCGTGGGCGAGATCACTGGCGCGGCGCGCGTGATGCGCGAGTTGTCTGAGAAAGTGCTGGTCGCAGGCAGCAACGAGCATCTGCTGGACATCGTCGGCACCGGCGGTGACGGCGCCTCCAGCTTCAACATCTCCACCGCGTCGATGTTCGTTGCGGCGGCGGCAGGTGCACGCGTCGCAAAGCATGGCGGCCGCAGCGTGTCGTCGAAGTCCGGCAGCGCGGATGTGCTGGAGGCATTGGGCGCATTGATCGATCTGAAGCCGGCCCAGGTGGCCGAGTGCATGACCGAGACCGGGATCGGCTTCATGTTCGCGCCGAACCATCATCCGGCGATGAAGGTGGTGGCGCCGGTGCGCAAGGAGATGGGCGTGCGCACGCTGTTCAACATCCTCGGCCCGCTGACCAATCCGGCCGATGCACCGAATATCCTGATGGGTGTATTCCATCCCGACCTCGTCGGTATCCAGGTGCGCGTGCTGCAGCAGCTGGGCGCGCAGCACGCAATGGTGGTGTGGGGACGCGACGGCATGGACGAGATCTCGCTGGGCGCGGCCACCCTGGTCGGAGAACTGCGCCACGGGGTGGTGCGCGAATACGAGATCGAGCCGGAGGACTACGGCCTGGCGATGGCTTCCAGCCGCAATCTGCGGGTGGAAAACGTGGATGAGTCGAAAGCGATGCTGCTGGGGGCGCTTGAGGGTCGCCGCGGCATCCCGCATGACATCGTCTGCCTGAATGCCGGCGCGGCGCTGTATGCGGCCGATGTGGTTGATTCCATCGATGACGGCATCGAGCGTGCGCGCGAAACGATTGCCAGCGGCGCCGCGCATGCGAAAATGCAGGCCTTCGTGGCAGCCACCCGACGGCTGGCCGGCTCGATGTGACAGCACACTGAAGAGCATGTGTTCATCGCGCTGACGACACGACATCGCAATCGCGCATAGGATGCGCCTATACACGAACGAGTGAGATGCCATGACCGACATCCTCAATCGCATTCTTGCCCGCAAGGCAGAAGAGATTGCCGAACGCCAGGCGAAGCTGCCGTTGGCCGAGCTGATGGCACGCATTGCGGAGCAGCCGGATACCCGCGGTTTTGCCGCCGCGATCGAGGCGAAGATCGCCGCTGGCCTGCCGGCGGTGATCGCCGAGGTGAAGAAAGCCAGCCCGAGCAAGGGTGTGATCCGCGCGAATTTCGATCCGGCGGCGATCGCGAAGAGCTACGAAAAGGGCGGCGCCGCCTGCCTGTCGGTACTGACCGACAGCGATTTCTTCCAGGGTAGTGAGGCCTTCCTGCAGCAGGCGCGCGCGGCCTGTTCGCTGCCGCTGCTGCGCAAGGATTTCATCATCGATCCGTACCAGGTGTACGAGGCGCGTGCGATCGGCGCCGACTGCATCCTGCTGATCGTCGCCGCGCTGGACGATGACGTGCTGATGCAGCTGTCGTTGCTCGCCGCCGAGCTCGACCTGGACGTGTTGTGCGAGGTGCACAACGAGGAAGAGATGGAGCGCGCGCTGGCGTTGCCGGTGCCGTTGATCGGCGTCAACAACCGCAACCTGCGCAATTTCGAGACCTCGCTGGAAACCTCGCTGGCGATGCTGGCACTGATCGAGTACGACCGCGTGCTGGTGGCCGAATCGGGCATCCATACGCCGGAAGATGTCGCACGCCTGCGCGAAGGCGGCATCCAGGCGTTCCTGATTGGCGAGGCGTTCATGCGTGCCGAGGATCCGGGCAGCGAATTGCGACGATTGTTCGCCACGCCGTGACCATCATGCCAGAGGGGGAGATGGATGCGGCACCGTTGGAAGCTGCGGGGCCGCGTGTGGTGTTGTTCGATTTCGACGGCGTCCTGATCCACGGTGACGCGTTCTACCTGTTCATGCGTGAGCGTTACAAACGCGCGCCGTGGCGGGTATTGCTGGCGCTGCTGTGCTCGCCGCTATTGCTGTTGCAGCTGCTGTTCTCGCGCCGGCTGCCGCTGCGCACGCTTGTGCGCATAGCGTTGCTCGGGCTGGGCGAGAAACGCTATCAGGCGGCAGCGACCGCGTTTGCCGGGACTCTGGTGCAGCGGTCGCGACAGTTTTGTCGCGACGGCCTGCAGGCGCTGCGCCGGCATCAGGCAGCTGGCGACCGGGTGATCGTGGTGACGGGCTGCGAGCACGCCCTGGTCAGCGGCATCCTGCAGCAGCTGGGTCTGACTCAGCTGGAAGTACTCGCTTCGCAGCTGCGCCGCGGCTGGTTCGGCATGCGGCCGGCGTGGCACAACGTGGGGCGGCGCAAGATCGAGTCGTTGGCGAAGCACGGGCTCACCACCTGGCAGGTGGCCTATGGCGATTCGATCTACGATGCGCCGATGCTGAAACTGGCCACCGAGGCCGTGCTGGTTAACGGCACGCCCACGCTGTGCAAGAAGGTCGAGAAGGCGCTCGGCCGGGCGGTTACCCGCGTCGAGTGGTTCTGACAACATTGCCGCTGCATCCTAAGATTCTGGCCAGGCGCACTTAAGTTGATACAGTCACAGGTCAAGATCGTGCCGTTCGAGCCACGCTTGCGCGAGTACTTCTACACGCTCAATGCCGCGTGGCTGCAGAAGCACTTCGTGATCGAGCCGATCGACGAACAGATACTGCGTGATCCCGAGCATGCGGTGCTGGAGTCTGGCGGCGCGATCTTCTTCGCGCTGCTCGGTGAGGTAGTGATCGGTACCTGCGCCTTGCTGCACGAGGCGCCGGGTGTCTACGAACTTTCCAAGATGGGCGTGGACGAGTCTTTCCGAGGGCTGGGTGCTGGCAAGCTGCTGCTGGATGCGGTGATTGCCGAATTCCACCGGCGTCATGGCCATACCCTGTTCCTCGAATCGAACAGCAGCCTCAAGCCTGCGTTGCACATGTACGAACGGGCCGGCTTCGTGCTGCAGCCGACGATCCGCGATGGCTCGCATTACGCGCGCGCGGATGTCTACATGCTCTATGCGCCGAAACCGGCCGTCCCGCCGCCCCGTAAACCCTAGCGGGTGCCACGCACCACGATGGTCTTGCCGGAGACGTCGATCATCCGCTGCTCTTCCAGCTGCTTGAGCACACGGCCGACCATCTCGCGTGAGCAGCCGACAATGCGGCTGACTTCCTGGCGCGAGATGCGGATCTGGGTACCGTCCGGATGGGTCATCGAGTCAGGTTCCTGGCACAGGTCGAGCAGGGTGCGCGAGATGCGGTTGGTGACGTCCATGAACGCCATCCGGCTGACCTGGCGCGAGGTGCGCAGCAGGCGGTTGGTGAGCTGGGCGCCAATCGCGAACAGGATCTTCGGGCACTCCTCGCGCAGCGGGCCTTCCATCAACTGAAACAGGCGCTCGTAGCTGATCTCGGCCATCTCGCACGGAGTACGCGTGCGCACCATCGATTCGCGCTGGGCCTGCTCCACGAACAGGCCCATCTCGCCGATGAACTGGCCGCGGCTGATATAGGCAAGGATCAGTTCACGACCCTGCTCGTCCTCGGTGCATACCGCCAGCGAGCCATCGATCACGTAGTACAGGGTATTGGCCGGGTCGCCGGGGCGGATGATCGCGGTCTTGCCGGGGTAACGGCGGCGATGGCACAGCCCGAGGAAACGTTCCATCGCGGCGGGGTCGGGGGCAAAGCCGAGTGGTGCCTGCGAGCGCTCGAAAGCCTGTTGGAGCTGGTATTTGAGTTGCGCCACGTTCATCCCCGAAAAATGGTTACCTTGCCGCAGCGATTCATTGCAACCGCAGCATGCGTGTTTGTGACCCCCTGTAAGCTCGGCATTATGGCAAACCCGGGCGGCTTGCCGCAGGTTCAATTTCTTTTCGTTTTGCCGCATACTTCGCAGTCTTCCGGCGGCGACGAGACTGTCGCACGCCGTTCACAAGGGTCGTGCAGGCTACCTGCCTGTACTTCACACCATTCTGCGGGGACCCTTGTCGCTAACCCGCCTCTACTGCTGACCGGATGTCCGGTCATGGAGAGCCGCCGTGGTCAAACCACTTCCCCGTCTGCGCCTGCAGGGTTTCAACAACCTCACCAAGGCGTTGAGCTTCAACATCTACGACATCTGCTACGCGGTGTCGGAAGACCAGCGTCGCAACTACATCGAGTACATCGATGACCAGTACGATGCCGACCGCCTGACCCAGATCCTCACCGACGTGGCGGAGATCATCGGCGCGAACATCCTCAACATCGCGCGCCAGGATTACGACCCGCAGGGCGCCTCGGTGACGATGCTGATCTCCGAGGAGCCGGTGCTGGAGAAGCTTGGTCGCGACACCATCTCCGGTGCCGTGGTCGCGCACATGGACAAGAGCCACATCACCGTCCACACCTATCCGGAAACGCATCCGCACAACGGCATCGCCACCTTCCGCGCGGACATCGACGTGGCCACCTGCGGCGTGATCTCGCCGCTGAAGGCCCTGAACTACCTGATCGACAGCTTCGAGTCGGACATCGTGGTGTGCGACTACCGCGTGCGCGGCTTCACCCGCGACATCAAGGGCAAGAAGCACTTCATCGACCACAAGATCAACTCGGTGCAGGACTACCTGGCCAAGCACATCCGCCAGAAGTACGAGATGTTTGACGTCAACGTGTATCAGGAAAACATGTTCCACACGAAGATGCACATCAAGGACTTCGACCTGGATACGTATCTGTTCGACTCGCACGCCGATGACCTGTCGTTCAAGGAGCGCCAGCGCATTGAGCAGCTGCTGCGCCGCGAGATCGAGGAACTGTTCCACGGCCGCAACCTGATGTGACAAAAAACCCGCCGAAAGGCGGGTTTTTTCTGGGGGCTTTTTTGTAGGGGCGCACCCTGTGCGCGATGCTCTAATGTCGATCGGAGCAAACAGCATCGCGCACAGGGTGCGCTCCTACACGCGATACGCCACCGTCTTCATGACCGTCGAGCTGAAGTGCATCAGCTGCGGCAGCGGGAATGGCAGTTCGATGCCACCGCGCTGCTGGGCCGCCTGCGCATGGCGTATTTCATCGGCCTGCATCTGGGTCAGCACGGCGCGCGAGCGTTCGTCCTGGGCCGGTAGTTTCTCCAGGTGTTCGGCCAGGTGCGCTTCCACCTGACGTTCGGTTTCCACCACGAAGCCTAGGCTGACGGGATCGCCGGCCAGTGCGGCGGCCGCGCCGATCGCATAACTGCCGAGGTACCACAACGGATTGAGCAGGCTGGCGCGGCTGTCCAGCTGCTGCAGCCGTTGCGTGCACCAGGCCAGGTGGTCGGTTTCCTCGGTGGCGGCGTGCAACAGGTGTTCACGATTGTCCGCGTTGCGCGCCAGCGCGGCCTGGCCGAGATACAGCGCCTGGGCACAGACCTCGCCGGTATGGTTGATCCGCATCAGGCCAGCAGCATGGTGGCGTTCGGCATCGTCCAGCTCAGCCTCGCCGATGCCGGTGGCAGGCGAGGGACGCTGCGCCTGCGGCGAGCCGGCGATCGCTTCCAGTGCGCGCTCACAACCGGCGAGCAGGCGATCGAGCGGGGTCAGCGTACGGACGTTCATGGGCTTTCCTGCTGGAATGGGTACGTTCAATGGGCGTGTATCAATTGCTGGGCCAGCAAGGTCAATGGATGCCGGGTGGGCCAGTGCAGGCCCTGCGCATCGATCCCTGCGGCCAGATGCAGGCGGCAGCCGATATTGGACGACAACAGCTGCTGCGGATCCAGCGTGGCGACTTGTCGCAGTGTCGCGTCGCGCAGTTGTGCGGCGCGTTCGGGGAATTCCAGCAGATGACTGCCAGCAGCGCCACAGCAGTACG
>Ga0302311_10000879_pt1 | contig 36274 bp, 29 predicted proteins | sample III_Palsa_N1_3_FD_200449 | JGI IMG/M metagenome (GOLD analysis project Ga0302311, IMG submission 200449) | Peat permafrost microbial communities from Stordalen Mire near Abisko, Sweden - III_Palsa_N1_3 | ecosystem: Environmental > Terrestrial > Soil > Palsa > Peat permafrost | place: Sweden... | reverse complement strand
CTAGCGAAACACCGCCTCCAGCCGCCCCATGGCCTCCGTGAGCCCGGCCGGCGAGCGGGCGACGCAGATGCGGAAGAAGCTCTCCGAGCCCGGGCCGAAGAAGAAACCGGGAGCCAGGCCGACGTCGGTCTTCGCCAGGATGTCGGCGCAGGCGGCCTTGGCGTCGGTGAGGCCATCGACCTCGAAGTAGACGTACATGCCGGCCTTTGGCCGCGGGCCCATGCGGACGCGCGGCAGGGTCTCGAGCACGTCGCAGGCAATGCGAACGCCGTCTTCGCAATAGTCGCGGATCTTGGCCACGAACCATTCGCCCTCGGTCACCGCCGCCACGGCGGCGTGCTGGACGAAGGTGGCGACGCCGCTGACCGAATACTGATTGATCATCGCCACGGTCGGGCCGAGCGACGGCGGATGCACCATCCAGCCGACGCGCCAGCCGGTCATGGCCCAGGATTTGGAGAAGCTGTTGGTGACGATCAGCCGGTCCTCGGGCTCGGCGTGGTCGAGGATCGTCGGGGCGCAGCGCTCGCCGAACACGATGCGGTTGTAGACCTCATCGGCGATCAGCCACGCGCCGCGGGCGCGACAGAGGTCGAGCATGGCCCGCTGTGTTGCCATCGGGACCATCGCGCCGGTCGGATTGCCGGGCGAAGCGAAGAACACCAGCCGGGTCTTTTCGTCCATGGCGCCGGCGAGCTTGTCGAGATCGAGCGTCCAGCCGTCGGCTCCGAGGTCCATCCGCACCGAACGCACCTCAGCGCCCGCCACGCGCGCCGTCCCGGCCATGTTGGGCCACACCGGATCGATGATCACGATGTTGTCGCCCGGCCCTGCGGCCAGCAGCACGCTCATCATCAGGGCGTGCATTCCGCTGGTCGTGACCGTGATCCGCTCAGGCCCGATCGGCCGGACGCCAAGGCCGCTGTGATAGGCGGCGAGCGCCGCGCGCAACTCAGGAACGCCGTTCTGGTGGGTATAGAAAACCTGGCCGGCGGCGACCGCGCGGGCCATGGCCTCGCCGATGAAGGCCGGGGCCGGCAGGTCGCCCTCGCCGAACCACAGCGGGATGACGCTCGGATCGCCCAGGCGGTCACGCGCCAGGGTGGCGATGTTCTCCAGCGGGATGCGGCCGATGCGTTCGGCCACACCGGCAAGGGCGGTCGGGGGGAGACTGCTGACGTCCATGCGCCGATCTATACGGCCACGCGGGCCGACGCGATAAGATGAATTCTCCTCCCCATCGAAGGGGGAGAGGCCGCCGCGCGCCTTACTTCAGTCGTTCGATCAGGTGGTCGCCGACGCGCATGGCGTTGGCGACCGTGGTCAAGGTCGGGTTGACCGATGCGGCGCTGACGAAGAACGAGGTGTCGACGACGTAGAGGTTGTCGAGGTCATGGGCCTTGCACCAGGGATCGAGCACCGAGCTCTTGGGGTCGGCGCCGAAGCGGACTGTGCCCAGCTGGTGGGCGGTGCCGTAGAGCGGCAGCAGGGAATGGAGTTCCATTCGGTGATTGGAGAGCGCGTGGGCGCTGTCGGCGAAGCCTGTCAGGGAGGCGCACAGGGTCTTCACGAGGCGCTCGTGGCCCTCGAGGTTATTGTGCTCGTATTCGAGGATCATCCGGCCGTCCTCGCCTAGACGCACGCGATTATCCGGACTCGGAAGATCCTCGGAGATTACCAGCATGGAGAGCAGCCGGTTGGCCACGGCGTTCGAAAGGACGTTGGGAATGAGGGCCGGCGGCAGATAGTCGGAAATCTGACCGTCGAGGGTCTGGCCGCTCATGTATTCCAGCAGCTGAATGTGCCCCATGGGCAGGTCGAAACCACCGCGCGGGTCGCCGAAGTAGAAGTCGTTGACGGCGAGGGTCTTGGGAAAATCGACGTCGACCTTATCGGGCGACAGCGAGACCACGGCGGTCAAGGTGTGGAACATGTAATTGCGGCCGACCTGGTCGGAGCTGTTGTTGGCGAGGCCGTTCGGATGGGCGGCGTTGTGCGAGGCCAGCAACAGAGCGGCCGTGTTCGCAGCGCCGGCGGCCACGACGATGATGTCGCCGGTCCAGCGCTCCTCACCACCCGGCGTCTGGCAGACCACGGTCGTGGCCTTGCGTCCGCTCGCGTCGGTTTCGATCCGCACGGCCTTGCGCTCCGGCAGAATGGTGACGTTTGGCGCCGACAGCAGAGGCTCGACAGCCAAGGTGCGCGCATCGCTTTTGGCGCGCAGCAGGCAAGGGTAGCCGCCGCAGGTCTTGCACCGGATGCAAAGCGACGTCGGCGGACTCGACTCGTCGAGCTTCACCCCGAGCGGCAGATGGAACGGCCGCCAGCCCAACCCCTTCCAGTGTGCTTCCAGCCGGGCGATGGCCGGATCGTGCGTCACCGGCGGATAGGCGTAGGGCGGCTCGTCGCCCTGCTCGGTGGGATCGACGCCACGCTGACCGTGCACTTGCCAGAGCCGCTCGGCTTCGGCGTAGTAGGGCGCGAGATCCGAAAGCCCGATCGGCCAGGCGGGCGACAGTCCCCCGGCGTGCTTGACCTCCTCGAAATCGCGCTTGCGCAGCCGCATCAGGGCCGCGCCGTAGAATGTCGTGTTGCCACCGACGTAGTAGTAGCTGTTGGGCGTGAGCGGATGGCCGTGCTTGTCCCACCACACATCCTTGGTGCGATAGCGGTGCTCGACAAAGACCGACCGCGGATCCCAGTTCTGCGCCTCGCGCGGCAGGTGCGGCCCGCGCTCCAGGATCAGGATCTTCTTGCCGGTCGGCGCCAGCCGCTGGGCGAGGCTCGCCCCGCCGGCGCCGGAGCCCACGATGACAACGTCGAATTGCTCGTCCACGGCGTTTCCCTCAGTCGAGATGGTACTTGGCCGAGCCGGCGCGAATCGCCGCCTCCACCAGGGGCTCAGGGAGGTAGCGTAGCAGGACCGCGGCCAGCTGGTTGTGCCAGCCCGGAATGACGACGACGCGACCAGCCTCGTTGGCGCGCAGCGTCGCTGCGACGACCTGCTCTGAGGTCTGGAAGAACAGCCGCGGCGATGCGTCCATGATCTCCGCCGTGCCGTTGGCGGCGGCGAACTCGGTCTGGGTGAAGCCCGGACAGACCGCCGTCACCCGGACGCCGGCCTTGCGGTACTCGGCGTCGAGCGCCTGGGAGAACTTGATCATCAGGCTCTTGGCGCCCGGATAGAGGCTGTGCCCGGCCGCGCCGGGCGCGAACCCGGCCAGCGAGGCGACATTGATGATCGCGCCGCGTCCGCGCTCGATCATGCCGGGCAGGACGCCGTGGGCGAGGCCGCAGGGCGTGACTGCAAGGGTCATCAGAAAGTCGCGCTGGGCGGTCCAGGGCACGGCGGCGAAGCTCTGTGGGATAGAGAAGCCGGCGTTGTTCACCAGTACGTCAACGCAACGGCCAGCAGCCGCCACGGCAGCCAGGACCTCCGATTCCGCCTCGAACGCCGACAGGTCGCAGCGCAGCGTGAGGGCGCAGACGCCGTGCCGTTCGCGGACCTCCGTGGCCAGCGCCTCGAGCCGGTCCAACCGACGCGCCACCAGGATGACGTCGCGGCCGCGGGCCGCATAGGCGCGAGCGAAAGCCTCGCCCAATCCCGACGAAGCGCCGGTGATCAGAACATCACCGTCCGACATGCCGCGCCGCCACTTTTACCGAACGCGCTCCGCCTGAGACATCCTGTCAACTTGTGCGCCGCCGCGTCGGCGGTCAAATGGGGATGTTTGCGTTCGCTGAGTCGGGAGCTTGGGCGATGGCGGTGACGATGACCGTCGATCTGATGTCGGCCACGGTGCAGCTTGAGCAGCCGCTGCCCAAGGGAACGAAGACGGTGGCCACCGGGTTCCTTATTTCCGATCCGACGCCAGATGGCCGGCCGCGGACGGTGCTGATCACCGCCAATCACGTGTTCGAAGCCATGCCTGGCGACCAGGCCACGATCGGCTGGCGGGTCAGGGGCGCCGATGGGACGTGGAGCTACGCGCCGCAGAAGATTGCCATCCGCACCGCCGGAAAGCCGCTGTGGACCCGCAATCCAAGCCGGGACGTGGCGGTGATCACCATCAGCGCGCCGCCGGAGTTCGCGAGAGCCGCGATCCCGCTCAGCTGGCTGGCCGGCGACGACGCCTTGGCAAAGAACGAGCTCGAGCCCGGCGAAGAGATGCTGACGCTCGGCTTCCCGCAGGGTCTGTCGTCGAACGCGGCCGGATTTCCAATTCTGCGCTCGGGACGCGTGGCGTCGTATCCGATCGGGCCATCATCTTCGTCGCCGACCTTCCTGCTCGACTTCCAGGTCTTTCCGGGCAATTCCGGCGGCCCGGTCTGGCTCGACGAGCCGGGCGACGATAGCCCGCACCTGGTGGCCGGCATACTTACCCAGCAGGTCCAGAAGGACGACCACTTCCTCGGCATTGGCATCGTAACCCAGGCGCAGTTCGTGCGCGACACGGTGGCCCTGCTCGACCACTCGACCACCACAACGCCCGGCCAAGCTCCGGCGGCATCGGTCTATGCGGCCGACACCGCCGCCTCCAAAAAATAGGTCAGGCGAACAGCAGGCTGATCGTCTCGGCGACGCAGGCCGGCCGTTCCTCGCCTTCGATCTCGATGGTGCAGAGGTTCTTGAGCTGCCAGCCGCCGGATTTTTCTTCGACGGCCGCCAGGGTCTGGCGCAGACGCACGCGCTTGCCCACCCGCACCATATTGGTGAAGCGAACCTTGTCAGAGCCGTAGTTGATGCCGCGGCTGACGCCCTTGACCGGCAGCAGGCCCGCCGAGAGGTGCGGTATGAGCGAGAGGGTCAGGTAGCCGTGGGCGATCGGACCGCCGATTTCGCGCGTGGCGCGCTCGACGTCGACGTGAATCCACTGGTGGTCGCCGGTGGCGTCGGCGAACTCGTTGACCCGATCCTGGGTGATCTGCAGCCAGTCGGAGACGCCGACCTCCTTGCCGACCAGGCTCCCGAGATCCTTCAGCTCAACCGCTTCCATGATGCGCTCCCTCGCTGTTCGTCGCGAGGCTCACTCACCGCAAAGCGCCAGCGAAGGCAAGCGATCTCAGGCGCTTCGCCAGTTGCCGTGGAAGCCGAAGGGCACCCGGCGCGGCGCGCGGGCCGTGGCGATCGGGCCGGCGGCGATGTCAGCGGCGTCGAACACTACCAGGTCGCTGGCGTCCTCGACCCCGCGCCAAATGACCGCCAGCACCCAGCCGTCGCCCTCCGGCGCATCGGCCGAGCGTGGCACGAACACCGGCTCGCCCGTCGCATCGCCGTCCGGCAGGAGATACTGCGTGCGCTTGCCGGTCCGGGTGTCGAAGTGGGCGATGGCGTCGAACTTCAGGTCGCCGTCTCGTCCGGAATTGGCTGCGAACCAACCGTGCCGATAGGGGAGGCCCGCCCGCCGCTCGTCGAAGCGCGGGAATTCGCCTAGCATGTCGTCCAGCGCCTCGCGCTTTACCACATTACTGTCGCCGGCGAGGTCAAAGGTCCATCGCGTCAAGGTCGCCGAGGCATTGGGCAGGCGCGTGCCGTCGGCCAGCGGGAAGAGTGGCGCGCGCGGATATTCCATCACGTCGGCGAAGATCTTCGTCCCCTCCTCCCATGCGTTCATCGGGTGGAAGACGTAGTTGGGCTCGACCTCGAACCAGCGCAGGGTCTCCACGCTCGCCTCGCGGGCCATGACACCGACGAAGGCGCCCTTCTCAGGCTCCCAGGCGAAGGGCGGTGCGCCCCGCATGGCCCGCTCCAGGCTGCCGGTCAGCGGCAGAATCGGGAACAGCGCATGGCCGCGGGTGACCAGAAAGTCGTGCACCATGCTGCAGTAGGGGGCCTCGAAGTCGTCGCGGCGGGTGACCTCGCCTGCGGCGTTGGTAACGCCATAGGACACGGTGTTGCTGAAGAACGCCTGCGGTCCTGCGGAATAGGCGAACCAGACCATCTCGCCGGTCTCGGGGTCGATCTTGGGATGGGCGGTCACCTTGCCGCGATAGCGCTCGGCGTAGCCGCGGGTCTCCAGGCTGACGGGATCGAGCTCGGTTGGCATGTGGGCTTCTTCGAGCGCCATCAGCCGATCGGCGTGCCAGACGATGTTGGTGTTGGCGACGCCGGAGTCCTCGCCGATCACCGAGGGGTCGGTGGTGGCCGGATTGCCGAACGTGCCGAACAGCGCCCGATCGGCGGCGTGCTCGCGCTTCCACTTGGGCGTGCGGACGAAGCGGTTGCGATAGCGGACCTGGCCCCCGTCGACGAAGAAGCCGTGGATCATGCCGTCGCCGCCGAACCAGTGGTATTCACCCCGCGGGACGAACTGCGGATTAGGCCCGTTGCGATAGAGCGCGCCGGCCAGATCCTTGGGCATCTCGCCGCTGACGACGCAGGCGGCGTCGAGTTCGTCTTCCACCGGCGCATAGTTGCCGGAGAGATAGGGATTGACCCGCCGCACGTCGTCCATGGCGTCCTCCATTTAGTAACGTTGTAAATTTATGGCGTAAGAATTAGAACGATGCAAGCCAAACTTTTGTGAACGGAGTATCGATCGCTTGCCGAAGATCCTGACCGACGATGACGTCGCCGCTTTCCGCGACCGTCTGTGCGACGTGGCCGAGCACCTGTTCGCCGAGCATGGCGCGGGGGCCGTGACGATGCGCCAGCTGGCGGGCGCGCTCGGGGTCAGCGCCATGACTCCCTACCGCTACTTCGAAGACCGCGACGCCATCCTGGCCGCCGTTCGGGCCCGCGCCTTCGACCGTCACGCGGAAGCCCTCGAGCGCGCCCGCGCCACCCCGGGTCTGGAGCCGCATGCGCGCGAGGAGGCCATCGGTCGCGCCTACGTGCGCTTCGCGCTGGAGAACCCAGAGGCCTATCGCCTGATGTTCGATGTGCGCCAGCCGAACCAGGACGCCTATCCGGAACTGCGCCGCGCCATGGAGCGGTCGCGGGCGACTATGACAGCGCATCTGCTGGACCTGAAGCAGGCCGGCCTCTTCGATGGCGACCCGGATTACGTGGGGCATCTCTACTGGGCGGCGTTGCATGGGCCGATCATGCTGCAGCTGAGCGGCTGTCTCGACGCGCCATTCGACGCCCCTTCCCTCATCGGCGGCCTCACCGAGGCGCTGGGGAAGGCTCAGCTGAACGGCTAGAACTTGTTGCAGGCATACGAGGCTCGGGCTGACGGATGACGACCACACGCGATCGGCCGCCCAATTTCATCGTCGTCCTCTGCGACGACCTCGGCTACGGCGACGTCAGCATCCATGGCCCGAGCCTGATCCACACCCCGGCGGTTGAGCGGATGGCGCGCGAGGGCGTCGTGCTCACCGACTACTACGCGCCCGCCAATCTCTGCACGCCGTCCCGCGCCGGCCTGCTGACCGGCCGCTACCCCGTCCGCACCGGCCTCGGCTTCGAGGTCATCATGCAGCAGGACGATCGCGGCCTGCCTCTATCGGAAGTCACGATCGCCCAGGCCCTGAAGCCCGACTACGCCACCGGCCTGTTCGGCAAATGGCACCTGGGGCACCGGGGCGAATGCTGGCCGCCGACCCGGCATGGCTTCGATGTCTTCTTCGGCCTCCCCTACAGCCACGACATGCAGCCGCTCTCGCTCTACGAGGCTGAGGCCGGGCGCGACCGTGTGGACGAGCTTCCGGTCGACTTTCCCGGCTTACAGCAGGCCTTCTTCAACCACGCCCAGAGCTTCATCGAAGCGCACAGAGACCGGCCGTTTTTCGTCGAGCTGGCGCTGAGCGCGCCGCACCTCCCGAGCTATCCCAATCCACCGCACGATGTGACAGCGCCCGCCGGCCCCTATGGCGCGGTGGTGCGTGAGATCGACGACATCCTCGGCCGGCTCCTCGACCAGATTCGTCGGCTGGGCCTGGCCGAAGACACGGTTTTGATCTTCACCTCGGACAACGGCCCCTGGTTCGAAGGCTCGCCCGGCTGGCTTCGCGAGCGCAAGGGCGGGGCAGCCTACGACGGCGGCTATCGGGTGCCATGCGTCGCCTGGGGACCTGGACGCCTGCCCGCGGGCCTGCGGACCGATTCGATCTGCATGGGCATCGACCTCTTGCCGACCTTCCTCAGTCTCGCCGGCCGGCCGCCGCTCGCCGACGTGACGCTCGACGGGCGCGACATCTGCGAGGTGCTGATCCACGGCGCGCCGTCGCCGCACGAGGCGCTGATCCTGTTCGACAACGAGACGCCGGTCGGAGTGCGCACCCAGGGCTGGAAATACCTCATCTCGGCCTACTACCGCGGCGTGAAGCTGCCGCTCTCATCCTGGGGAGAGCAGCTCTTCGACATGAAGGCCGACCCGTCGGAGAACTACAGCGTCGCCGCCGTTCATCCAGAGATGCTGGCGACCATGAAGGCCCACATGGAGCGGGCCAAGACCGAGTTCGCGCCGTTCAAACACGCGGAGATGCCGCCGGTCTTCAAGCGCATGCGCGACTACGTCCTGCACATGCAGGACTGAAATGGCGCGGGGCCCATCCGGTGCGCTCGCCAACGCCGCCGGTGAGCGGCGGCGTGGGATTGAAGTGCAATCACGTTGGCAGCTGCCACGCGACCTTCACCCGGTCCGCCCCGGCTACAAACTGTAGATCGCGGCCTATTCTTTGGATGCCGAGCGTCCGCCCCAGGAACTCAGTCCCGCTCGGTCTCCTCCGGCGCCGCAATCGACGTTGGCCGCAGCTCGAACCGATACCCCATCAGGCTTGCGCCGGGCTTTCCACCGCCAGGACCCGTCGTCCCGCCGCCGCCAGGCGGCAGCTCGATCGGCGCGAGCTTTCGGTCCGCCAGATCGTGGTTGCGCGCCGCCAGGTCGCCAGCGACCAGCTTGTCGAAACGGCCGGAGATGTCGGCCAGCTGTTCATTGAGGACGCCGATCCGCGTCAACTGATAGGCCGCCGGCGCGCCTTCGTAGGCGTTGATGGCTCCGAAGAGTTGGTCGGTGAACTCACGCAAGCGTTCCTCGCCGGTGATGGCGCCGCCTTCCTTGGTGGCGACGATCTCCTTTCGCAGGCTATCGGCCTTGGCGGAGAGGTCGGTCAGTCCGGCTTTGAGGACATCTCCGTCCGCAAGACCGGCCGCCCGGCGGTCGGCGCCGAGGCGCACCGCGTTGATCTGGGCTACCAGATCGGTCATCCGGCCGAACAGGTCGCTGACCTTCTCGAGTGCGTCGAACTGGGCCTGGCGATCTGCCAGCGTAAAGGTCGCGCGGCGGTCGAGCACGACCGCGACCGGCGTAGTTAGCACGGTGGTCCCGCTGGTCAGTCGCGCTGTGTAGGCGCCCGGCAGCCAGCGGGGGCCTTGCACCGATCCGAATGCAACCTGGGCGGCGGGCGGCGTCCGCGGCGCCGGCGCGCGCATTGACCAGACCACGCGGTTGATTCCCGGGCGCTTCGATGCCGGCAGGGTTTCGACGACCTTGCCTGAAGGATCCAGGATTTCGACCTTCAACTTGCCGATCAGGTGCCGGCCGGGCTCATAATAGGAGATCACAGCGCCGTCGGCCGGGTTCGGGCCCGCAAATTCCGCGTCCCCACTCGACCAGCCGCCGTTGGCTTCGATGCGCTGCTGGGTTGGGCGCGACGGCAGGAAGACCAGCGGTTCGGCCATGATCTGCGCGTTCATGGCCCTGAGCGGCGTCAGGTCGTCGACGATCCAGATGCCCCGGCCGTGGGTTGCGATCACCAGGTCGTGGTCGCGCGTCTGGAACGCCAGGTCCCGAACGGGAACGCTGGGCAGCTCGCCGCCCTTGAACTGCGCCCAGCGCGCGCCGCCATCCAGCGAGATCCAGAGGCCGAACTCGGTGCCCGCGTAGAGAAGTCCCGGTTTTTCCGGGTCTTCCTTGATGACATGGGCGAAGCCGCGCATGCCCGCCGCGCTGCTGGCGATGCGCGTCCAGGTTCGACCGAAGTCGGTGGTCTTGTAGATGTAAGGTTCGAAGTCGCCGAAGGTGTGCCGGTCGAAGGCGGCGTAGGCCGTCGCAGGGTCATAGGGGCAGGCCTCGATCCAGGAAACCCACGACGCCGGTGCGACGCCGACGTTCTTCGTGAGGTTCGTCCATGACTTGCCGCCGTCCCGCGTCAACTGGACGTTGCCGTCGTCCGTGCCAACCCAGATCAATCCCGCCTGTTTTGGCGATTCGCTGATCGAGTAGATGGTCGTGTGAGTTTCGGCGGCGGAGTTGTCGACTGTGATCCCGCCGCTCTCTTCCTGCTTCTGCTTTTCCTTGTCATTCGTGGTCAGGTCTGGGGAAATCTTGTCCCAGCTCTGGCCGTGATCGCGGCTGCGGAAGAGATACTGGGCGCCGATGTAGATCGTGCCCTTTTCATTTGGACTGACCACCAGCGGCGTGTTCCAATTGAAGCGCAGCTTCTCCTTGGTGTCGGATTTGGGCTGGATATCGCGCGATTCCAGAGTGTGCCGGTTGACCCGCGTAACCGAGCCGCCCTGGGTTTCGACATAGGCGTAGTCTTCCGGCGCCGCCGGGTCGGCCCATGACCAGAACCCGTCGCCGCCGGTGAGGTTCTCCCAGCGGCCGTTGGTAATTCCACCTGGATAGGCGCTGTCGCCAGCCCAGGCGCTGTTGTCCTGCAGGCCGCCGTAGACCTGGTAGGGATCCTTGTCGTCGACACTGACGTGATAGAATTGCGAGATCGGCAGGTTCTCGTTCTTGATCCAGCGCGTGCCGCCGTCCCAGCTGATCCACAGGCCGCCGTCGTCGCCCGTGATGACGTGTTGCGTATTGGTTGGGTCGATCCAGAGCGCGTGGTGATCGCCATGCGTGCCGCCGGAGGCCGAACTGAAGCTCTTGCCGCCATCCTCACTGGCGATCAGCTGAAGATCGGGCTTGAAAAGGCGGTCGGGATTCTTGGGGTCTATGAACAGAGCCGCGAAATAAAACGGACGCCAGACCATCATCTGGCTGCGGTCGCGCTCCTTCCAGGTCTTGCCGCCGTCATCTGACCGGAACAGGGCGCTGCGAAGCCCCTCGACGAAGGCATAGACGATTTTCGGGTCAGAAGGGGCGATCGCCACCGCCTCGCGGCCCCATGGACCCTTCGGGAGGCCATTGGCCGGGTCCGACTTGAGATCGGTCCAGGTCTGGCCGCCGTCTTCCGACACATAGAGGCTGCTGGCGGACGGCGCGTCGGCGTTTTCACCGCCCGAGCGAAACGTCCAGCCCTTTCGACGGAAGTCCCACATCGCCGCGAACAGCTTCTTGGGATTGCCAGGATCGAGCGCGAGGGACGAACAGCCGGTTGAGAGGTTGGCCCCCTTCAACACCTGGCTCCAGGTCTTGCCGCCATCGGCCGTTTTGTAGAGGCCCCGATCGGCGCTGTCGCTCCACAGGCGGCCGGGCACGCACACATAGACGGTGTCGCTGTCGGTGGGATCGACGATGATCTTGGCGATGTGTTCTGAGGTCGGCAGACCCATCTTGGTCCAGGTTTCGCCGCCGTCGACGGTCTTGTAGACACCGTCGCCGATCGAGACGGAATTGCGCATCCACGCCTCGCCCGTACCCACCCAGTAGGTGCCTGGGTTCTTCGGATCGAGGGCGATCGCGCCGATCGACTGAACATCCTGCTTGTCGAAGATCGGCCGGAAGGTCGTGCCGCCGTCGTTGGATTTCCACACACCCCCGGACGCCGCGCCGACCAGGATCAAGGTCTTGCCGTCGGGCTCGGGGCGGGCCGCCACCGCCGCGATGCGTCCGCTCATCACCGCGGCGCCGATGTTCCGCGCGCCCAGCCCCGAGATCGTGGCGCTGTCGAAGGCCGGCACTGTCGGCGGTCCGGCCCAGGCGGCGCCAAACGTCGCGCTGGCCAGCAATCCGGCAAGCGTAAGGGCGGTCCTGGGCCGGCTCATGGCTTGGCTCCCGTGATCTTGGGTGTGGGTGGCCCAGCCGGGCGGGCGAAGGTAGCCGGATCGATGGGCGCGTTGGCCACGACCGTGTCGTAGGTTATGCGCTGCAGATCGGTCGCGCCCTTCGGCCCCGAGGCGATCTCGAACGGAAAATAGACGCCGTCGACCTTCTCGTAGTCGCCAAAGTCGGTGTCGGTCAGCGTCTCCGCGCCGCGAGCGATCTGGCGCGTCTCGATGCGCACGGTCAGCATAGCGACCGGATCCAGGTAGTAGGTCAGCTGGTCGCCATTCTTGAGTGTTGCGCGGATCGCGTAGGTCGGGGCGCCGTCGATGTCGACGCTGCCGAGATAGTCCAACGTTGCGCCCTTGGCCTTGGCGTCGATCAGGGGACCTTCGAAGTCCGCCTCCTCCTGCAAGCTCTTTGTGTCGTCGCTGGACAGCGCTTCGGGGTCCTTGCGCCCTTGGAATGGTTGGATCTGCCAACCGTCCTTGCCGTCATAGGCTTGCACGACGGTGAGGCTCTGGAGGGTGGCGTTGATGCGCACCGAGCCCGGCCGGACGATCGTCTCATCGTAGGTCAGGTGAACGTCGAACCCGCCCGGCCGCATGCTTCCAGTCATCTTCAAGGTGTTGATAGCCTTGATCGCGACCAAACCTCCGCGCGCCGCGATATGTCGAGCGATGAGATCGTCAAGGGTTTGAGCCGCGGCTCCAGAGGCGATGAGCGCCGCCGATGCGAGAACGGAGGCGAACGCGAGGTCCGCGAGAAGCTTCTTCGATGTCACCGAGGGCCCCCTAATGCCACACACGGCATTCATAAGGCGCACGGCCGGCGGACAAAATGAAATCGCGGAAATAAGTTCAGGTGGTGGGGCCTCGCCGAGAGCCAGAGTCGCGACGATCCGACCGACTTGCCCGGTCGCGGTGGCGGAGATTACGGCTTCGCCAAGAGTGGAGCCAAAGCCGCCGAGGCCTGGTCGTAGCCCCTTTCCGCATCCGGTGTCGGCGGCCCATCGGCCCCATCGACGGCCTGGGCGAGGTCATCCAGGCGCTTGACGACCGCGGCGAGCGCCTCCGACTTCGCCTTCGCCAGCGCGGTGTGCGCGCGGACGCGATCGGCCTCGATCCGACGCGCCAGATCGAAGGCCCGCTTGTAGTCCTGAGCCGTGGCCGAAACGCGCGGATCGGGCGCCACCGTCAGAGGCTGGCGCCAGGACTGGCCATCGACGCTCAACACGACCGTGTAGTGACCCGGGGGGGCCCAGACGCCCAAGACGGGACGCTCGCTTTCGATTCCGGCGGGAGCCGCATAGTGGAAATCCCACACGAAGCGGTTGAGGCCGGCGTTTGCGCTCGGCGGAGCCGGTCGTTCGATCCATTCCGGACTCGAATCGATCTTGCCGAGGTCGAGCGCCGGCAACGTGTCAGCGCTGCTGAACGTGCGGACGACAGCGCCCGACTCATCAAGGATGGAGATTGCGACGGGCCCCCTGGGCGGCGCGCCGAGGCGATAGTCGATATAGGCGCCGTTGCGCGGATTGGGCGCCATCGGCTCGTCCTTCGGCATTGGGGTGCCGGTGAAGTCGGTCGGCCGTGTCCGGATCGCGACGGCGGGCGCGAACAGGTGGGCGGCCTCGACGTCGCCTGACGCCAGTTCCCGCAGGGGTTCGATGTCGTCGAGAATATAAAATCCGCGTCCGTGGGTCGCGATCACCACGTCGTCGCCGTGCACCTCGATGTCACGGACGGAAGTGGTCGGCAGGCCGTGGCCGAGCGGCGCCCAATTGCCCCCATCGTCGAGCGACACGAAGACGCCGCGCTCTGTGCCGGCAAACAAGAGGCCCGAGCGGACCGGATCCTCGCGCACCACGTTGACGGCGTTGAGCCCGGCGCCATGGTCGAGGCCCCTGGCGATCAGGAGCCAGGATTTTCCACCATCGCGCGTTCGATAGATGTAGGGCTGCTGGTCGTCGAGCCGATGGCGATCGACGGCGATATAGGCGCTCTGCTCGTCGAAATGAGAGGGTTCGACGACGCCGATCTTGGACCACGCGGGGAGGCCCGCCGGCGTGACATCGGCCCAATTGGCGCCGCGGTCCCGTGTCCGCCAGACGAGGCCGTCGTCAGTTCCTGCCCAGATGTCCGACGCCGCGATCGGCGAGGGTCCAATCGCGTAGACCACGCCCTTGCGCGGCGAAGCGTCGTTCGCATCCGCCGCCGTCGTGGGATCGAGGGTCGCTGGAACGCCCGGATTGGCGCGGGTGAGATCTGGGCTAATCGGCAACCAGTGCGCGCCCCCGTCGGCGGTGCGGAAGATCCTTTGGTTGCCGAAATAGAGGGCGTGATCGCGCTTGCCGAACACGAGCGGCAACGTCCAGGTCCCGCGATAGCTACCTGGAAAGGCAAGGGTTGGATCGACGTCCCGCGCCTGACCCGAGCGCAGATCGAGCTTGTCGACTCGGCCGCCGTAGATCGTGTCCGGATCATCCGGATCGGGCGCGATATTGTCGCTTTCTCCGCCCGCCACCTGCTCGCGGAAATGAGTGATGTTGATGCCGTCGCCGCCGTCGGCGCGACTCGGCACGCTGGCCGCGCCGGAGTCCTGCTGGGCGCCATAGACCCTGTAGGGAAAGCGTTTGTCAGTGATGACATGATAGAACTGCCCGGTGGGCTGGTTGTACCAGGAACTCCACGTCACGCCCCCATTCAGGGTGACCTGAGCGCCCTGGTCCGAACCTAGAATGCGTCGGTCCGGATTAGCTGGGTCGATCCACAGAGGATGGAAATCGTCGCCGGTCGGATCGCCCTTCTGGGGGATGAAGCTCCGCCCCGCGTCGGTGGAATGCAGGACGATGGTGTCGCACACCCAAATCTCGTCGGCGTTCCTGGGGTTCACGGTGATGCTGCCGAAGTACCAGCCGCGCTGCCAGATGCGCGGATCGCCGTTGATCTTGGTCCAGGTCGCGCCCGAGTCGTCGGACCTGTAGAGACCGCCCGCGTCCTTGGTGTCGATCAGCGCATAGACCCGTTCGGGGGCGCTGGCGGAGGCCGCCAATCCGGCTCGTCCGATCGCGGGCGGCAATCCCGACCCGCTCATCGGCGACCAGGTTCGCCCCGAGTCGGTCGACTTATACAGGCCGCCGCCGGGGCCGTTGGACGGGGGATAGACACTCCACGGAGGGCGGCGCGTTTGCCAGAGGGCCGCATAGACGGTGTCGGGATCGCCCGGTTTGAACGCGAGATCGATGGCGCCGGTATCGGCGTTCTTGAACAAGGTGCGCGTCCACGTGACGCCGCCATCGCTGGAGCGGAACACGCCACGCTGCTCATTGGGGCCATACGGATGGCCGAGCGCCGCGACCAGAACCACCCTCGGATCGCGGGGGTCGACCATGATGCGGGCGATCTGCTGGCTGTCGGCGAGCCCGCTGGCCGTCCAACTTTTCCCCCCGTCGGCGGACCGGAACATCCCTTCGCCTTGGGCGATGTCCGAGCGCATGTCTGCTTCGCCCGTGCCGACATAGAGAATGTTGGGAGCGGTCGGCGCGACCGCCAGGGCGCCAATCGAACCGACCGGAACGTCATCAAAGATCGGGCTCCAGGTGCGTCCCGCGTCCCGGGTTTCCCAGACCCCGCCATTCACCGCGCCAAAGTAGAAGTGCAACGGTGAATCACTCGCCCCTTGGACGGCGAGAACACGTCCGCCGCGAAACGGTCCGATCGAGCGCCAATGGAGTGACGCAAGATCAGAGGCAGGCGTCGAAGCGACGACGGCCGCAGCCAACATATGCCCGATCATATCGACGCCCCGTGGTGTTCCTGTCTCCCTGTCATGATCAGGGCGGCACTGACCCGTCAACGGCCGGTCGATGCGGGGACCGACCCTTCGCGCCGCCATGCATCGATCTCGCTTGACCGCCCTTGCGGCAAGAGGCCAGCGTCGCCGCGCTCATCAGGAGAAGAGGCCATGAAGCCGTTCGAGGTCGCCTGGACCGAAGCCGAGGTGGAAGCCCAGCTGGCGCGGGTGCGCACTTATCCCTGGCCGCCGGCCCCGGAAGTTCCCGATGGCTGGATGTACGGCTGTGACGGCGCCTTTCTCAAAGGTCTCTGCGACCATTGGACCAGCGGCTACGACTGGCGGGCGGCCGTCGCCGACCTCAACCGCTTCCCGCAGTTCGTCGCCCACATCGAAGACTTTGATATCCACTTCCTGCATGTGGTCGGCGAGGCTGGCGGCAAGCGGCCGCTGCTGATCAGCCACGGCTGGCCAGGCAGCCATTTCGAGTTCTGGGGCGTGATCGAAAAACTGGCCTTCCCGTCTCGCTTCGGCGGCGCGGCGTCAGACGCCTTCGACCTCGTCATCCCCTCGCTCCCCGGCTTCGGCTTCTCGTCCAAGCCCAAACGGCCGTTCGGCCAGCGGCAGACGGCGCGGCTCTTCAACACCCTGATGACCGAGGTCCTCGGCTATCGGAGCTATCTCGCTCAGGGCGGTGACTGGGGGGCGCTGGTGACCTCGTGCCTCGGCCTCGACCACGCCGCCCACGTGCCGGCCATCCACCTCAATATGCTCGGCCTGCGCGCGCCGGGCGGTCCGAAGACGCCGGAGGAGACCGAATGGGCGACGCGCGCCGCCGCCGGGATGGACATGCTCGGCGCCTACTTTCGTCTGCAGGCCTCCAAGCCACAGTCGCTGGCCTGGCTCGGGGCCGGCAATCCCGTCGGCCAGGCGGCCTGGATCGTCGAGCGGTTCTATGACTGGAGCGACCGGCGCGAGAAGCCGTTCGAGGCGATCTACACGCCAGATCAGCTGCTCACCAATGTGATGATCTACGTCATGACCGGCAGCTTCACGACTGGGGCCTGGTACTATCGCGCCCTCATGGAAGGCGGCGGCGCGCCGCTCGGCGACGGCGATCGTTGCGAAACGCCCACCGCCTTCGCCTGCTTCCCCGGCGAGATCCTGATCCCGGCCCCGCCGCGCAGCATCGCCAACCGCGCCTACAACATCACCCGCTGGACGGACATGCCGCGCGGCGGACATTTCGCGGCCATGGAAGAACCCGATCTCTTCGTCGACGACGTGCGCGCCTGGGCGCGGGAGCTCTGATGGCGCGCTACGATTTCGCCTCCGACAATGTCGCGGGGGCCATGCCGGAAGTGATGGACGCGCTCGTCCGCTTCAACGGCGGGGCGGCGGCCGGCTATGGCGACGATGAAGTCTGCGCCCAGGCCGCCGACCTCATCCGCGAGCTGCTGGACGCGGACGCGGAGGTGCGCTTCGTCGCCTCCGGCACGGCCGGCAACGCCCTGACGCTGGCGGCGCTCGCCAGCCCCCACGAGGCGATCCTGGCCCATGAAGCCAGTCACGTCGCCACCGACGAGACCGGCGCGCCGGGCTTCTTCGGTTCAGGCGTGGGGATCATCCCACTGAATGGCGCGGCCGGGCGGATCGAGCTGGCCGGCCTCGCCGCGGCGCTGGACCGGCCCGATGAGCCGCACTGGCAGTCGCCGGCGGCGCTCACGCTGACCAATGCGACGGAATTCGGCGCGGTCTACCCCGTCGACGACCTGACCGCGCTGGTTGAAGCGGCCAAGGCCAAGGGACTCAAGGCGCACCTCGACGGCGCGCGTCTCGCCAACGCCGTCGCCCATGGCTTCGACCCAAAGAGTCTGGCGAAGATGGGCGTCGACGTCCTCGTGCTGGGGGGGACCAAGGCCGGTTCGACGCCGACCGAGGCGGTCGTGCTATTCGACACAGGCGTACGCCGGCGCTTCGGCGCCCGCCTCAAGCACGGCGGCCAGCTGGTTTCCAAGGCGCGGTTCCTGGCCGCGCCGTGGGTGGGCCTGCTGGAGACCGGCGTTTGGGCCGAACGCGCGCGCCACGCCAACGCCATGGCCCGGCAGCTCGCCGCCGCCATGCCCTTCCCGGTCGTGCACCCCGTCGAGGCCAACGGCGTTTTCGTGGAGATGGACGAGGCGACGCTCGGCCGCCTGCGCGCGGCGAACTGGTTCGTCTACCGCTTCATCGACGGGACCGTACGTTTCATGTGCTCCTGGGCGACGACGCCCGAGTCGGTGGAGGAGCTGGCGGAGACGCTGCGGAGCATCGCCTGAGGCTAGGCGCCTGCAAACGCCTTCTTGATCTGGGTTTCGTAGTGGGCGCCGAGGCCGGCCAGCGCCGCCGCCCCATCGCCGGCAAAAGACGAGCCGTGCATGATGGCCAGCGTCCGCGGGGCCAGCGCCGCCAGGTCGCGAAGCACGGGGCCGGTGTTTGGTCCCAGGCACATCGAATGGAACATGTCCTCCGTGGCGATGGCGGGCGCGAGAACATCGGCCTCCACCAGGGCCGGACCGGTCCCGGCTTGCGTGAGCAGGTCGCCGCAGAACAGTGTCCGGGTCGACTCCTCGAAGATCAGGCCCGCCTCCCAACCGTGCGGCACGTGAGGCGTATCGCGCCACTGGACGCGCTTGCCGCCGAGATCGAGGACCTCGCCGTCAGCCAAGGGGCGCGGCGGCCGATCGGCCAGGTCGTTGAGCGAGACGCCGCACGCCGTCTGCCCATGGACGATCTGCGCGCCCGGAGCCGCCGCAAGCCACTGGTTCATGCTGCCGCATTCGTCGGATTCCACGTGGCCGAAACCGATCCATCGCAGCCGTTCCAGAGGAACGACTCGGGCGACGGCGGCCGACACGAGCGGGAACATCCCGCGCCCGCCGCAATGGTAGAGCATGGGCTCTTCGGCCAGGATCAGGAACTGGTTGAAGGTGAAGCCAGCCGGCGGGGCGACCTCGGGAACGAAGGTGGAGAACCGGAAGATTCCCGCCGTGATTTCATCGGTTCGTATTTCCACGGGCGGATCCCTTGTACGGGCCTCGGATCTCGGCTTCGGCGCCGAGCGCGGCGTTCGATACCATGGCGCAAAGAGGTTCAACACGGCGTCTTCCGCCCAGATTGAGCGCCACCGTGAGGCATGGGTGACGGGCCCGCCCTACGCCGCCGCTCACCGGGTAGGGAAATTCCGGCCTTGGCGCCCTAAGGTCGGCCGCATGCCTCTGACCTCCTCACGTGGCCGGCCCCCGTGGTCCGATGTCCTGACCCCGGCGGAGTGGCGGGTGGTGGAAGGCGTGCGCCACGGGATGAGCAATGGCCTGATCGCCGCCCGTCAGGGGGTCAGCGTCGATGCGGTCAAATTCCATGTCTCCAACGCCCTCGGCAAGCTCGGTTTTGACAATCGTCGCCAGCTGCAGGGCTGGTCGGGCGTGCGCCGAGATAGCGCCATGAACAAGAGAACGGAGGACGCCGCCATGACCGAGGGACTGCAACTGGGCGCGATCGGCCAGATCGCGCGAAGCGTGAAAGACATCGTTGCGGCGGAGAGCTGGTACCGGGACGTGCTCGGCCTTCCGCATCTCTACACGTTCGGCAATCTGGCGTTCTTCGATTGCGGCGGCATTCGCCTCTTCCTCGAGCAGGGATCGCAGCCGTCATCGCAATCGGTCATCTATTTCCGCGTCAGCGATATCCACGGCGCGCACGCCGCGCTCTCGGCCCGCGGCGCGGTGTTCGTCAGCGCCCCGCACATGATCCACCGGCACGCCGACGGCACGGAAGAGTGGATGGCGTTTTTCGAAGACAACGAGAGCCGCCCGCTGGCCATCATGGCGCAGGTAAAGCCCTGAGCGGCCGATGACTGCGGCCATCGCGCGTGGTCGCGCGCCGAGCCGCTCTTCCGGCTCCGGATCCGGCCAGCGGCCCGTCCGAGGACGCTCGGGCTACCGGTCTGGACGTGAACGTTGCGCCTCGCGCTTCGTCAAAATGCGTAGGTCAGGTTAACGCCGAGCGAGCGCGGCTTCTGGTAGAACGAAACTCGCTCCCCCTCGCTGCCGGCGAACGCATAGGTCAGGTGTCGATCGTCGGTGAGGTTCGTCCCCCACAGGCTGGCGTCCCAATGTTGGGCCGGGTTCCTGATCCCAAACCGTGCGCCGAGGTCGTCGCCCTGCCCGAAGGTGGTCGGATCGCCCAGATAGGGATGCTCGGCGCCGACGTAGTGGTCGTTGGCCTGGACGTAGGCGGTGAGTTTGGCCGAGATCGGATGCTCGTAGCGCACGGTCCACGACCCATCGAACTTCGGCGCGTCCGGCAGCATCTGGCCGGCCACGACCGGCGTAAACAGCGCCAGGCCGTTCTCGTTGGTGAGGGTCTCCGTCACCCGGCCATAGACATAGGTGGCGGCCAGGTTGACCTCGAGTCCGCTGATCGGGCGCCATTCGAAATCGCCCTCAGCCCCGTCGATCCTCGAGCGCGGCAGGTTGCCGAGGCCGGCGATCAGCGGCTGGGTTCCGACCGGACCCGACCACAGGGAGAGGCTCGACTGGCGATTGCGGATATCGGTGTCGAAAACCGCGGCGTCGAACTCAATGGAATCGTGCAGGAACCGGCTCTTCACGCCCAGTTCCAGGGTCAGTTCGGTCTCGGGCGCCACGTAACCCCAGTCCGCCTGCACCTGGGCGGGCTGGCCATAGAAGACGCCGCCCTTGTAGCCGCTCGCCGCGCTCGCATAGATCAGGATCTTGCTGGTCGGCCGATAGTCGACCTCGGCCCGGAACGAGACGTTTTGGCTGGACCGTGACTGATCGAGCGCGGCCAGAATGGTGTTGGGGATGATCGGCCCAGTGAAATTGTTGGCCGCATAGGTCAAGAGGCCGGTTGGATCGACCGTCTCGCCGACAAACGCCACCTCGTCATGCGAGTAGCGCAAGCCGGTCACCAGGGTCCATTGGCTGGACAGATGCATGTCGGCATGTGCGAACAGACCCTCCGACATCTGGGTCTGGGTGAAGTTCGCGGCGGTGATCGCCTTGCCTGAATCGGTGATCGAATCCGCCAGGCCGTAGACGAAGGTCCAGTCGAGCGCGTCGCGGCAGCGATACCAGTTCTGACTGAAGTCGGCCCCGACGATCCAGTCGACCGGGCCGGCGGTGGTCGAGGCCAGCCGCACTTCCTGGCTGAACTGCCATTGCTGGTAGTTCTTGGTCCAGTTGTTGTCGGCGGCGGGATAGCCGTCATAGTTGTCGAGGCTGTGATCGGTGAAATAGTCCCAGGCCGTGATCGACGTCAGCGCAAAGCCGTTGAATTGCACGTTCAAATTGGCGGACGCTCCATCGCCGATCTCGTGTTTGTACAGCGGCAGGCCGCCGACCCTGACCAGCGTGCCGCCCGGCGGGCTGTCCAGCAACCCGGTGGTCGGGAACGGCAGGTTGCTCGGGACCAGCGCCTCGACATTCGGCGTCGATGGTGAGGAAGGCAGGGAGTCGTCATAGACGGCGTGCAGGCTGATTTGCAGGCTGACCCGCGGGTTGAGCTTGAAATCGACCAGCAGCCGGCCCCCGCCGCGATTGAGCTTGCCGTATTTCTGGCCAGTGTCGATGTCGGTCTGGTAGCCCTCGCCCTGCCGCGTCATCGTGCCGGCCAGCCGGGCGGTGATGTTGTCGGTCAGCGGCCCGCTGACCGCGGCGGTGAGGTCGAGCGTCTCCCACCGGCTGTAGTCGGCGTCAACGTAACCTTCGAAATCATCGGTCGGTTGCCGCGAGATGATGTTGATCGCGCCGCCAGCCGTGTTCTTGCCGTAGAGCGTGCCCTGTGGGCCCTTGAGGATCTCGACCCGGTCGACGTCGTACATCGCCTCGGTGAGGAACCCGGGAAAGCTGGCGAACACGCCGTCCAGATAGGTTCCCACGCCGCTGGAGTTGTTGGTGTTGAAGTCGTCGAGGCCGACACCACGGATCAGAAACAGCGGCGTGCTGTCCGTCGTCGCGTTCATGGTCGAAAGACTGGGCGACAGGTAGGCAAGGTCGAGCGGCTGCTGGATCCTCAGCGTCTCCATCTCCTTGCCGCTCATCGTCGAGACCGCGACGCCAATCTTCTGCACGTCCTGGCTGCGCTTTTGCGCGGTGACCACTACCTCGCCCAAGGTCGTGCCGCCGCCCTCAGGCGGTTCAGCCGCGGCGACCGCCAAAGGCGCCGCCAATAGGATCGACAGCACGCAGGCCGTTCCAGGCTTTGGCATGGCCATGCGGGTCGAGCGCAGGCCGTCCTTTCGGGCGCGGAGGCCACTTAAAACGAAGATTCGCATCGCGCCTCTTCAGCAGGATCGCGCAGGCCGTCAAGGGATTGCGCATTGGCCTGCCCCGGCGCGGGAACGGAACCTCCGAGACCGGCTGGCGATCGGCAATCGCCGGAGATTCGCGGCCTCCACGGTGGTTTACGGTGGGCGATGGCCTACTCGGCGGCGATCGGCTCGCGCGCCACGACCATCCGCTCCAGCCGGCGTTCGATGATCGCCTCGGCCTCCGAGACGATGCGGCTGACCAGCTCCGCGCAGGTGGGGATATCGTGGATCAGGCCCTGCACCATGCCGGCCGACCAGATGCCATGGTCCGGATCGCCCGTTTCGTAGACGACCTTGCCGCGGGCGCCGGCCACCAATTCGCGCACATCCTCGAACTTGGCCCCGCCGCGTTCGAGCTCGACGACCTGTTGGCTGATGGCGTTCTTCGCTACGCGCGCGGTGTTGCGCATGGTGCGGAAGATGAGGTCGGTGGCGCGCTCGTCGTTCTCGACCATCTGGCGCTTGACGTTCTCGTGGATGGGCGACTCGACGGTGGCCATGAAGCGGGTGCCCATGTTGATCCCGTCGGCGCCCAGCGCCAAGGCGGCGACAAGGCCGCGCGCGTCGCCGAAGCCGCCGGAGGCGATCATCGGGATCTTCACCTGGTCGGCGGCGGCGGGGATGAGGATGAGGCCCGGCACGTCGTCCTCGCCGGGATGGCCAGCACACTCGAAGCCGTCGATGGAGATCGCGTCGGCGCCCATGCGCTCGGCCGAAAGGGCATGGCGGACCGAGGTGCACTTGTGGATCACCTTGATGCTGTGTTCGTGGAACGCGTCGATGTGTTCCTGCGGCTTGTAGCCGGCCGTCTCAACGATCTTGATCCCCGCCTCGATGATCGCCTGGCGATATTCGGCGTAGGGCGGCGGCTTGATCGCCGGCAGGATGGTCAGGTTGACGCCGAAGGGCTTGTCGGTGAGCTCGCGGCAGCGGGCGATCTCCTTGGTGAGATCCTCGGGCGTCGGCTGGGTGAGCGCCGTGATGAAGCCGAGCGCCCCGGCGTTGGCCACCGCCGAGACGAGGCTCGCGCGGCCGACCCACTGCATGCCGCCCTGGGCGATCGGATGTTCCACGCCGAACAGCTCGGTGAACCTGGTCCGCAGCATCGCTCGCTCCCAAACGTCTGTTTGAAAGGATCAAGGCGCATTTCCGAGCGCCGCGCAAGGCTCAGAACAGTTCGGGGCGCGCCTGCGAGCTCTCGGGCGCCTCGGGCAGGTGGCAGGTGAACGCCGCCCCCGCGCCGGGCTCGCTCTCCAAAGCCACCCAGCCTCCATGCAGCTCGACCAGGGCCTTGACCAGGGCGAGCCCGAGGCCGCTGGCCATGCGCTCGGGGCCGCCGAACCGGTCGAAGATACGCGCCTGGACGTGAAAGGGAATGCCGCGGCCAGTGTCGGCGACACTGAGCTGGACCTCGCCCTGGGCGCGCACAGCCGACAGTGTCACCTGGCCGCCACGCGGGGTGTGACGCAGGGCGTTCGCGATCAGGTGATCGAGCACCTCGGCGAGGCGCGCCTCGTCGCCGCGCATCAGACCGACCGGCGCGCCAGCGGCGACGGCGAGCGCGACGCCAGCCTCGTCCGCCGCGACGCGCCAGCGCTCGACCGCGTCAGCCGTCAGCACGTCGACGTCCACATCACCCATATCAGCGGCGACCTCGCCGGCGTCGAACTGGGCCATGTCGAGAACGTTGTCGATCGAGCGCGCCAGGTGGGTGGCGGCGGTGCGGATGGCCGCGAGATGGCTGCGAGCGTGGGCCTCAAGCGACTTTTCATTGCGCTCGAGCAGTTCGGCGTAGCCGAGGATCGTGGTCAGCGGCGTCCGCAGCTCATGGGAGACGCTATCGACGAATTCCCGCTTCAGCCGCTCGGCCTCGTCGAGCGCCGCCTCGCGGTCGGTCAGGGCCTGCTCCAGGCTGCGGGTGTCGGTGACGTCAGCGAAGACGATCAGGGTCGCGCCGTCTGGCAAAGGCCGCGACTGGTGGGCGATCGTCCGCCGATCGGCGGTGGTGATCTCCGATTGAGAGGGGGCGCGCGCGACGGGGTCGGAGTCGGTGATGCGTCCGCGCAAGGCGCGCCAGAACTGCAGATCGTGCACGCGGGGCCTGGCCAGCTCAACCACGTCATCGAAGTCGAGGCCAGGCGAAAACGGCGCAGACCAGAAGCGTTCGAAGGCCTCGTTGAAGAGGCGCAGCCGGGCGTCGGCGCCAAACACGGCCACGGCGTCGGACAGCTTGTCGAGCGTCGCTTGCTGCACCTGCAGCTGATGATTGAACTGCGCCCTCAATCGCAGCTCCGGGGTGACGTCGGAGAACACCATCATCAGGCCGCCGCTGGGGTGCGGCTGGCTGCTGACTTTCAGGGTCCGCTCACTCGGCAGGCGCCAGAGCGCTTCCGGCGAAGGGCCAAGAGCCTCGTGACGCGCCAGTTCGGCGGCCTTGAACACCGCGAAATCCGCCTGCTCCGGCAGGCTGCCGCGCCGGCGCAGGCGGTCGAGGATGTCCCCGTGGCTGGGCGCGTCGGCCAGCCACGCCGGTTCCAGATCCCAGAGTGCGGCGAAGGCTGGATTGTGGAACGACAGCCGCCGGCCGGGTCCGAACACGGCCACCGCATCGGCCAGACGCTCGAACAGCGCCTCCTGACCGGCGTGGGCGCGACCGAGGGCTTCGCCGGCGGTCTCGGCCTCGGTGACGTCGTCGGACCACACCCCCCCGCCGCCGCCGGACAAGGGATGGATGCGAAATCTCAGCGCGCGCCGCCCTTCGCCCGTGCGCACCCAGCGCAAGACCTCGCGCGGCTCGGCGACTCGCACCGCTTCGCGGGCGACGCGGTCCAACTCCTCATCCAGTGGACCTGGGCCCGCGGCCGCCTCGCGCCAGGCCCGATTGACCCAGACCGGCGCGCCAGCGGCGTCGAGAATCGAGGACGGTTGAGCGCGTGCGTCCATCAGCGCCGCAAGCGGGCCGGCCGGGTCGGCGGGACAGGCGGGGGTTACGCAGAGCAAGGCGAGCGCGCCGGCCGCACGCCCTTCGACGCGAAAGCCCGGTCCGTCAGCGGCGAAGGGTTCGCCGCGAGTCCGCAGCGCCGCGAGACCAGCCACCATGTCCGGTCCGAGGGTCTCGAGCGCTCCGACGAAACCCGCCGCATCGCCGCTCGTCCGGCCAAACCCGGCGGCGAAAACGGCCAAGCTCTCGACGCCGGCGACCGTCCAGACCCGCTCTCCGTCAATGGCGATGAGCGCGATGCCGAAGACCTCGAGGCCCGTTTCAGCTGGGACTTCGCCCGCCCCGCCGCGGCGCCGCCCGAGCCAGGAAGCGGCCCGTCCCTTGCTCATCGACGCGCTCGAATCATGATCCATGAAGCCTAACAGACCGCGACCTTGAGGAGCCGCCCTTCGGCTCCTATCGTGCCGGCCAACAATAGAGGGGGATCGCTCATGGCGGACCATTTGTGGACGGCGCTCGCATCGATCGCCGCCCTGCTGACCTATTTCTCCATGGCCTTGGCCGTCGGCCACGCTCGAACCAAATACGATGTGGCGGCGCCGGCGATCTCGGGACATCCGGATTTCGAGCGGGTCTTCCGCGTCCAGGCCAATACGCTGGAATGGCTACCGATCTTCCTGGTCTCGCTATGGCTGTTCTCATTCTACGTCAGCGACATAGGCGCGGCCGCTTGGGGCGTGGTGTGGATCATTGGCCGCGTCCTCTACCTCGTCGGTTATTCCAAGGAGGCGTCGGCTCGCAGCCGCGGCTTCCTGGTCCAGGCCCTGGCCACGGCGGTTCTGCTGTTCTGGTCCCTTGGCGTCATCCTCTGGCGGCTCGTGCAGACGTTCATGGGCCACGGATAACCCCTTTACGATCAAGGTCGGAGCGTGAGACCTTCAAGGCTGGAGGGGCGAAGCTGCGACCAGCCTTTCCGGATGGCGCACAAGGAAGAGACGAGGATGAAAACCAAGTTTGTGGTCCTGGCGGCGGCCATCGGTCTGGCTGTCGCCTTGAGCGGCTGCGAGACCGCGACGCCCTACCAGCCCCTGGCTCAAGGCACGGCGCAGTCGGGCGGCTTCACCGATCAAAGACTGGACGACAACCATTACCGGGTGAGCTTCCAGGGCAACACCATGACCTCGCGCGAGACGGTGGAGACCTACCTCCTCTATCGCGCCGCCGAGTTGACGGTGAATTCCGGTTTCGACTGGTTCCAGGCCGTCGACAAGCACACCCAGCGCGACACCCAGAGTTATGTCGACACCTGGGGTCCGGGCCCCTACGGCTACTGGCATCCCTATTACCGTCGCTGGGGCGCCTGGGGCTGGGGCGGCTGGGGACCGTACTGGGGCCCCTATGGCGGGCCGGCCACCGTCGATACGGTGCAGAAATTCCAGGCTAGCGCCGACATCGTCATGGCTCACGGGCCCAAACCCGCGGGCAATCCCCGCGCCATGGACGCCCGCGAAGTGATGACCAACCTCGGACCCAAAATCGAACGGCCAAAGCAGGGCTCCTAAGTCGGCGTCCCTTCGGGGAAGACGAACACCCGCTGGGCGCGCAGGCGTGCGGTGTCGCCGACGGCGAAACCGGCCTCCGGCGCGCCTTTCGGAAAATCGGCTTCGAACGCCGTTCCATCGTCGCCGCGGCACTCCACCCGTACGACGGCGCTCTTGGCGAGGACGCCCGAGATGTGGACGGGGGCGCCGGGCCCCTCGCGAGCCAGAAGGGTCTCGTGCGGCCGGAACCAGGCCATGTTGGGTCCCTCGCCTGCGCCGGCGGTCGGCGCAGACCAGCCGTCGAACCGCGCCTCACCCGCCTCGACCCGGCAAGGCAGGCGATTTGAATCGCCGAGGAAATCAAACACGAACGCCGAAGCCGGCGCCTCGGCGAGGACGGCTGGCGCGCCGACCTGCTCGATCCGGCCTGCATTCAGCACCGCCACCCGGTCGGCGAGGTCCATGGCCTCTTCCTGGTCGTGGGTGACGAAGATCGTGGTCACCCCGGTGGCGTCGTGCACCTCGCGCAGCCAGAGGCGCAACTCCGTGCGCACCCTGGCGTCCAGGGCGCCGAATGGCTCGTCGAGGAGCAGCATCCGCGGTTCGATCGCGAGCGCGCGAGCGAGCGCCACGCGTTGCTGCTGGCCGCCGGAGAGCTGAGCCGGATAGCGGCCGCCAAATCCTTCCAGCCGCACCAGAGACAGCAAGCGTTCGACCCTGGCGGCGATCTCAGCGCGGGGTGGGCGGCCGGGTCGGACAGAGAGGCCAAAGGCGATGTTGCTGGCCACCGTCATGTGCCGGAAGAGGGCGTAGTGCTGGAAGACCAGGCCCACCCGCCGCTCGCGCGGCGACATCGTCAGAAAATCGCGTCCCTCGAACTGCACGGCGCCGGCGTCGGGCGTTTCCAGTCCGGCCAGGATGCGCAGCAGGGTGGTCTTGCCGGATCCGGAGGGGCCAAGCAGGGCCAGGAACTCCCCCGGCGCGGCGGCGAGCGAGACACCCGCCAGCGCCGAAACACGCCCGAAGCGCTTGGCGAGACCCTCGACGCGGAGGCTCACCCCAGGCTCCGGGCGATCGGCTTCAGCGCGGCGCCATGCGGATCGCGCCATCCAAGCGAACGTCTTCGCCGTTGAAGTAGCCGTTGGTGATCATGGTCAGCGCAAGGCTAGCGTACTCTTCGGGATTGCCCAGACGCTTGGGGAACGGCACCGAGGCAGAGAGCGCCTCTTTCACGTGAACTGGGGCGCCCTGCAGCAGCGGCGTGTCGAAAATGCCGGGCAGGATGGTGTTGACCCGGATCCCATCGCCCATCAGGTCGCGGGCGATCGGAAGCGTCATGCCGACCACGCCGCCCTTGGAAGCCGAATAGGCGGCCTGGCCGATCTGACCGTCCTCGGCCGCCACCGAAGCGGTGTTGACGATGGCGCCGCGCTCGCCGTCCGCCATCGGTTCCAGGGTGAGCATGCCGGCCGCGCTCTTGGCAATGCAGCGGAACGTGCCCACCAGATTGATCTGGATGATCAGGTTGAAGGCGGCCAGCGGGAAGTGCTTGATGTCGCCGGTGGTCTTGTCGCGCGACGCCGTTTTAACAGCATTACCGGTGCCGGCGCAGTTGACTAGGATTCGCTCCTGTCCGTGGGCGGCCCGGGCCTTGGCGAAAGCGGCGTCCACGTCCTCTTCCGAAGTCACATTGCACTGGCAGAACACCCCGCCGAGCTCCTTTGCGACGGCCTCGCCTTTGGCTTCGTTCATATCGAAGATCGCCACCTTGACGCCGTGCGACGCCAGCGCACGGGCAGTGGCCTCGCCGAGGCCGGAAGCGCCACCGGTGATCACCGCCGCGACCGAGGAATCGAGTTTCATGGGGTTTCCTGCGTTTTGAGAAGACGATTAAGGGCGGTTTAGCCCCGCTGCGGCGGCGCCGGAAGACTCACCCCGCGTCAAGCGATGCGCGTCGACCAGGCGTCGAGATCCGGCTCGCGGCCAATGTAAGCCAGACCAGAGGCGATGGAGACCAGTTCCGAGCCCCCCTCGAGCTTCTCGGTCCCGAACCGCCGTGCAAAGATCTGGCGCACGGCGGGGACGAAAGAGGAGCCGCCGGTCAGGAACACCCGATCGATTCCTTCCGGCCCCAGCCCCGCCCGGCCGAGCACCCGGTCGAGCGCGGCCTCGATGGCCGCGAGCTCGGGCGCGATCCAGCCTTCGAACTCGTTCCGCTCGACCTGTTTTTCCAGGCGCACGGATCCGGCCTCGAGAAGGAACGTCGCTTCGGGCGAATCCGATAGGGCCTGCTTCAGACGCGAGACGGCTCGGTAAAGCTGGTAGCCATGGTTGTCGTCGAGGATTTCGACCAAGCGGGCGAACTTTTCCGGCTCAAGGGCGTCGCGGCGCAGGCGGCGGATGTCGCGCATGTCGGCCGAGGCGCGAAGCAGGGCGAGTTGCTCCCAGCGGGCGAAGGCGGCGTAGTAGCGGGCCGGAATCGGCAGGACGTGGTCAAAGGCGCGGTAGGCGGAGCCCTTGCCGAGCTCCGGCGACACCACCGCATCGATGATCCGGTAGTCGAAAGCGTCGCCGGCGACGCCGACGCCGGAATTGGCCAACGCCTCGGCCCGGATCGCGCCCGCCTGCCGGCGGAACCGGGCGATCGAGAAATCGCTGGTGCCGCCGCCGAAATCCCCCACCAGCACGACGGCGTCAGAGGTGAGCATGCGGGCGAAGAAGAAGGCGGCCGCCACCGGCTCGAAAGCGTAGCGAACTTCCTTGAAACCGAGGCGCTCGAAGGCCGTCTGGTAGCGCCGCAAGGCGAGGTCGGAATCGGGATGGGCGCCGGCGAACTCAACCGGGCGGCCGACGATCACCCGCTCCGGCAGATCCGACAGTCCGACCGGGGCGTGGGCCCTCATGCGCAGTAGGAAGGCCGAGAGCATGTCCTCGAAGGTGTAGCGGCGCCCGAGAATGCGCGTTTCTCTGAACAAGGGACTGGCGGCGTAGCTCTTGAACGACTGGATGAGCCGCGTCTCGATCGGCTCCTCGGCATAGGCTTCGATGGCCCACGGGCCTGCTTCGATCACCCGCCGGGTCTCGTCGTGAAGATCGGGGTGGAAGCTGAGCGCCGAGCGGAATGCGACCACCTCCTCACCCTCAGCAGGGAAGGAGACGAGGTCCGCGTGTCCATCATCGTCCAGTCGCGAGATGACCGTGTTGGTGGTGCCGAAATCGACGCCGATCGCCCCTGCCGCAGGCATGGTCGCCCCCTCGTCCACGGTCTTGCTGGTCCCCGCTCGCGGGGGCGGCGTAGAGGACCCAGGCCGATCGCCTTGTCAAGATCGTTTAGGCGTCGTCCGCCGTCTGGCTCTCGTAGGCGGCCATCTGGGCCAAGGTCAGGATCTTGGAAACCGAGGCCGACAGCGGGCAGATCTGCACCGGCTTGGAGAGCCCCACCAGAATTGGGCCGACCATAGTCGCCCCGCCGAGCGCCTGCACCAGCTTGGTGGAGATCGAGGCCGAGTGGATGGCCGGCATGATCAGCACGTTGGCCTCGTCGGTCAGGCGCATGAACGGATAATTGTCCGTGGACTTCGGATCGAGCGCCAACTCGGGCGGCATCTCGCCCTCGTACTCGAAGTCGATGTCGCCGCGGGCGTCGAGCATGGCCACGGCCTTGCGCACCCGGCTGGAGCGATCGCCGGGCGGATTGCCGAACGTCGAGTAGGACATGAACGCCAAGCGTGGCGTGAAGCCCAGGCCGCGAACGGTGCGGGCGGCCTGGACGGCGATTTCCACGAGGTCCTCCGGCTCAGGCATTTCGGTGACGGCGGTGTCGGCGACGAACAGAGTCTTGCCCTTGGCGAGCACCACTGAGATCCCCTGCACGCGGCCGCCGGGCGCCGGGTCGATCACCTTGAGCACCTCGTCGAGCGCCTGGTCATAGTTGCGCGTCACGCCGGTGACGAGGCCGTCGGCATAGCCGAGCGCGACCATCGAGGCGGCGAACGAATTGCGATCCTGGTTGATCAGTCGCTGCACGTCACGGAGCAGGTAACCCTCGCGCTGGAGCCGCTTGTAGAGAAACTCGACGAACTCGGCGTTGTGGCGCGAGACCCTGGCATTGATCACTTCTAGCTTGACCTCGTCTGGATCGAGGCCTGCCAGGCGCATGTTTTCGGCCACCAGATCCTCGCGGCCGACCAGGACGGCCTGGCCGAGTCCCTGGCTCTGGAAGGCGTAGGCGGCGCGGATCACGGCCGGCTCCTCGCCCTCGGCGAAGACGATGCGCCGATCGGGTCCGGAGAGCACCGCGCCCGAGATCTTTTGCAGGAAGCCCGCGGCCGGATCGAGCCGGCGCGCCAGGCTACCACGATAGGCGTCCATGTCGGAGATCGGCCGCCGCGCGACGCCGGTATCCATCGCCGCCTGGGCGACGAAGGGCGGGATATAGTGGATCAGCCGCGGATCGAAGGGCGTTGGGATGATGTATTCCGGCCCGAACTTCAACTGCTTGCCGTGATAGGCGGCGGCCACCTCGTCGGGCACGTCCTCGCGGGCCAGGGCGGCCAGGGCCCGGGCGCAGGCGATCTTCATTTCCATGTTCACCCGCCGGGCTCGGACGTCGAGGGCGCCGCGGAAGATGTAGGGGAAGCCCAGGACATTGTTGACCTGGTTCGGATAGTCCGAGCGGCCGGTGGCGACGATGGCGTCGGGCCTGATCGCCAACACCTCCTCCGGGGCGATTTCGGGATCGGGATTGGCCATGGCGAAGATGATTGGACGGCCGGCCATGGAGGCGACCATCTCGCGGCTGACCATGTCCTTGGCCGACAGTCCGAAGAACACGTCTGCGCCCTTCATGGCGTCGGCGAGGGTGCGGGCGTCGGTCTCCACCGCGTGAGCCGACTTCCACTGGTTCATCTTCTCGGTGCGGCCGCGATAGATGACGCCGGTGGTGTCGACGGCGATGCAGTTCTCGGGCCTGACGCCCATGGCCTTGACGAGTTCGAGGGTGGCGATGCCCGCCGCCCCGGCCCCGCACAGCACCAGCTTCACGTCTTCCAGTCGCCGGCCCGTGATGTGGCAGGCGTTGATCAGGCCAGCCGTGGAGATGATCGCCGTGCCGTGCTGGTCGTCGTGAAACACAGGGATATCGAGCAGCTCCTGCAGCTCGGTCTCAATGCGGAAGCACTCGGGGGCCTTGATGTCCTCGAGATTGATGCCGCCGAACGTCACGCCGATATTCTTGACGACCGTTATCACCTCGTCCGGGTCGCGGGCGGTGACCTCGATATCGATGGAATCGACGTCAGCGAAGCGCTTGAAGAGGATGGACTTGCCTTCCATTACCGGCTTGGACGCCAGGGCCCCGAGCGCGCCAAGGCCCAGGATGGCCGTGCCGTTGGAGATAACGGCAACGAGATTGCCCTTCGACGTATAGTCGTAGGCGAGGTCCGCATCGCGAGCGATGGCCAGGACCGGCGCAGCCACGCCCGGCGAATAGGCCAGCGACAGGTCGCGTTGCGTGGCCATCGGCTTGGTGGCGACGATGGCCAGCTTGCCCGGCGTCGGAAACCGGTGGAACGCCAGCGCCTCGTCGTCGGTGAAGCTGCGCTTGTCGGCGTCGTCCATGGATCAGAATGCCTGGAGAGGTTGGGAAGAATGGGTCTGCTCTAGCCCTAGCCGCCAGATGCGACAACCGAACCGGGGCCGTGCGCCCTTGACCTTTTCCCGGTCGGCGGCGAGACACGGTCGATGGAAAGCGCGAACAGGCTGAATCTGGGCGTCGCCGGCGCGAAGGGCCGCATGGGCGTCGCCGTCATTTCATTGATCGCGGAGCGGGGGGACTTGAGTCTGGCCGCCGCGTTCGATCAGCCGGACTCGGCCGAGGTCGAGTTCGCCTTCCGCACCTGCGAGGTGATCGTCGACTTCTCGGCCCCCGCAGGCTCGACCGCCCTCGCCCGCGCCGCGGCCGCGCGCGGCGGCCCGGCCCTCGTCATCGGCACGACGGGGTTCTCGGCTGACGAGGAGGCGGCCATCGCCGAGGCGGCCGGCGCCATCGCCATCGTCAAGTCAGGTAATTTCTCCCTGGGTGTCTCGGTGCTGGCCGCCCTGGTCGAGGAAGCCGCCCGTCGCCTGTCGGCCGAGGGTTGGGACCTCGAGATCATGGAGGCCCATCACCGCCGCAAGGTCGACGCGCCGTCCGGCACCGCCCTGCTGCTTGGCGAAGCCGCTGCGCGCGGACGCGGCGTCGATCTGGCCTCCGTTTCTGAGCGCGGGCGCGACGGACTGACCGGGCCGCGCAGCCATGGCGCGATCGGCTTCGTCTCGCTGCGGGCCGGCGGCCTCGTCGGCGAGCACAGCGTGATCCTCGCCTCCGACGACGAAGTCCTGACGCTGTCGCACTCGGCCCGCGACCGCAAGCTCTTCGCCCGCGGCGCGCTCACAGCGGCCTTGTGGGTGCGGGGCCGCCCCCCGGGCCTCTATGATATGCGTGACGTCCTGGGGCTGAGCTAGCTCGCTCCGGTCGAGCCGAAACCGCCGGCGCCGCGCGTCGTCTCATCGAGACTCGCCACCTCCGCCCAAATCGCCTGAGTGACCGACGCCACGACCAGCTGGGCGATGCGGTCGCCGCGTTGGATCGTCACCGACGCCTGGCCATGGTTGACGAGGATCACCTTCACCTCGCCGCGATAGTCGCTATCGATGGTGCCCGGCGTATTGAGCGTCGTCACGCCGTCGCGCAGGGCAAAGCCGGACCGTGGACGCACCTGGCCCTCAAAGCCGGCTGGCAAGGCCATCGCCAGGCCGGTGGGCACGGCCGCCCGAGCCCCTGGCGCCAGCGTCACTGGGTCGGTGACCGCCGCACGCAGGTCCATGCCGGCCGCGCCGACGCTCTCATAGGCCGGCAGGGGCAGGTCGGCGGCGTGGGCCAGCCGCACGACCTCGATCGTGGGTCTCATGCGAGCGCCTTGGCGACCCGATTCGCCAGGCGTCTGGCGATCTCGTCTTTGGATGCGCGCGCCCAGCGTTCGGCGCCCTTGGCGTCGATCAGCAGCACTTCGTTCTCATCCCCGCCCATGATTGCGCTTTCGCTGACGTCGTTGGCCACGATCCAGTCGCAGCCCTTGCGCGCCAGCTTGGCGCGGGCGTTGGCTTCCAGGTCGTTGGTCTCGGCGGCGAAGCCGATCACCAGGCGCGGACGCCACGGGCCGGCGGCGGCCAAGGTCGCCAGGATATCGGGGTTTTCCACCAGGTGAACGCTCGGCGGCCCGTCCTTGCCCTTCTTGAGTTTGACGCCGAACACAGTGTCGGGCCGCCAGTCGGAAACCGCCGCCACGAAGACGGCGGCGTCGGCCGGTAGCGCCGCTTCGCAGGCGGCCAGCATCTCGCGGGCTGTTTTCACGTCAACGCGCTCCACGCCAGGCGGAGCAGGGAGGGCCGTCGGACCGCTTACCAAGGTCACTCGCACGCCCAGGGCGGCCAAGGCGCCGGCGATGGCGTACCCCTGTTTACCGCTGGAGCGATTGGTGAGCACGCGCACCGGATCGAGCGGCTCCTCTGTCGGTCCGGCCGTCACCAGGATATGCCGGCCGAATAAGGGCCCCGGCGCCAACTTCGCCTGGATGGCGGCGAAGATCGCATCCGGCTCAGCCAGGCGGCCAGGGCCGAACTCGCCGCAGGCCATGGCGCCCTCGTCAGGCCCGACAATGGCGACGCCGTCCGCTTTCAACCTATCCAGATTTCGCTGCGTGGCCGGATGCAGCCACATGCGCACGTTCATCGCCGGGGCCATCAGGACGGGCTTGTCGGTGGCCAAAAGGGCGGCGGACGCGAGGTCGTCGGCGAGGCCGCTGGCGGCCTTGGCCATCAGGTCGGCGGTGGCCGGGGCCACGACAACAAGATCGGCCGAGCGGGAGAGCTCGATGTGACCCATCTCCGCCTCGTCGTCGAGACTGAAAAGATCGGTGCGCGTCTGGGTCTCGGCCAGGGCCGACAGCGCCAGCGGAGTCACGAACTGCGCACCACCCGAGGTCAGGATCGGACTGACGCCGATCCCCGCCTTGCGTAGCAGGCGGGTCAGCTCGAGCGCCTTGTAGGCCGCCACGCCGCCGCCCACGATCAACAGCACGCGCTTTACGTCCACGCCGGCCGCCCTCGCCAAGAAGTTCGCGCTCTTAGCCCGCCACAGGGTCTGGACATAGTTTATCCCCTTGACACACGTATGGAGACGGCCTAGTTTCTGGTCATGGGCAAGCGCAACACCACGACCGGAACCCGCTGCAGCAACGTTCAGCCGTTCTCAGTGCGCGAGTTCTTCGCTCGGTTTCCGAACGATGACGCGTGCCTGGCGCACGTCATGTCGGTTCGCTACGGCCTGCGCCACACCTGCCGGAAGTGCGGCGTTGTGGACGCTACCTTCCACAAGCTGGCGAACCGGAAGGCCTATGCCTGCGCTCATTGCGGCGATCACGTCTATCCCTGCGCCGGCACGGTGTTTCAGGATAGCCGCACGCCCCTGACGGTGTGGTTTTACGCGATCTATCTCTTCGTGGTGACCCGCCACGGCGTGAGCGGCAAGGAACTGCAACGCCAACTGGGCGTGACCTACAAGTGCGCCTACCGGATGGGCATGCAGATCAGGGCGCTGATCGGCTCCGTTGACGAGTTCAACGCGCTGCAAGGCCACGTCGAGATTGACGAAACCCTGCTGGGCGGACGCATCTCCCGCGCCAAGGGCAACCCGCGTGACAACAAGACCATGATCCTCGGCATGAAAGAGCGCGGCGGTCGGATGGTCACTGAGGTGATCCCTGACGCCAGCACGCCCACCCTGAAGCGCGCCGTGCTGGAGAACATCCCGCCCAAGACCATCATCTCGACGGACGAATGGAAGGGCTACAATTTACTCACGGCCTACGACTACCAGCACGGCACGGTGAACCACAGCGAGGAAGAGTGGGCCGTGACCGACGCCTCGACGGGCGTCCGTCACCACGTCCAGCACGTCGAAAGCTTCTGGGGTCTGTTCAAGCGCTCAGTGCGTTCGACGCACATTCACATCTCGCGCAAGCACATGCAGGCCTACCTGAACGAGTTCACCTTCCGGTCGAACCACCGCGAAATGCGGAACGCGATGTTCGACCTGATAGTGGGCGCTGTGTAGCGACGTGCCGGAGTTTCCCTAGGACTTCGGCCTCGGAAGCAGGCCCGATACCTTCGGCCTCAGCCTGAGCGACAAAGTCCGCCAGCCGGTCGGAGGCTAACGCTTCCTTGAGCGTTAATCGTGTCACGGAACTAGGCAACGCCTTGGTCATCGAAGCGCAACCGGGTGCTGAGTGCGGGGAGAAGATCGTTATCTTCGTCGATCCGAAGCATGCGCAAGTCCCGAACCACCTTACCGAACCATGCGAACCGATTATCGAGGTCCTGCACTGCAGTCACGCACATCACCGCATTCGACTCCGGCTTGCCAAAGTAAAGGCTTCCTTGCATCCGGGTGAATCCATGCTCCGAGAACACGCGTTCAATCTTGTCGTAGCACGACTTCCAAGTATCGCCCATGACGCTTTCCGCCATCAAGGTGTCGATATCAAAGGCAATGGCATACACTCTGCTGTTCCTTGTCGCGGAGGGACGCGCGGTAGTGCTTCTCTGCCTGGTGCGCATCGAAATTACGGACATAGGAACTCCCCTTGGAAAGCGCGTTTATCTACGCCTCCTTATAGACGAGTCCCGGCATTTCTGCTAG
>Ga0302311_10000878_pt1 | contig 36277 bp, 37 predicted proteins | sample III_Palsa_N1_3_FD_200449 | JGI IMG/M metagenome (GOLD analysis project Ga0302311, IMG submission 200449) | Peat permafrost microbial communities from Stordalen Mire near Abisko, Sweden - III_Palsa_N1_3 | ecosystem: Environmental > Terrestrial > Soil > Palsa > Peat permafrost | place: Sweden... | reverse complement strand
GGGGCGGCAGAGCACCGTCGAACTGAGCTTTGGCGACGGCTCGCACGGCCTGATCAGGCTCTGATGGCCTCCATCAGCGGCCGGACGCCGAGGAGTTGGATCATTCGCTTCAGATTGTAGGCCAAGACGTGGAGGCTCATCTCGGTTCGGACTTTTCGAGGGTCTTGCTCAGGAAGTGGGCGCTTCCCATCCATAACTTCAGCGTGCCGAACGGGTGCTCGACGGTCTGCCGGCGCACGAGCATGGCGTCGGGCGTCCGATCGAGCCTGGCCTGCATCTTGTCGAGCACGTCTTCGTGCTCCCAGCGCTTGAGCCGCTTGAGCTTGTCCGGTGTGCATCTGGGCTTGAGCGGGCAGGTGAAGCAGGCGGTCAGGTGGCGATAGATATCGATGTCGTCCTTGCGATCCGATCGCGCGGCCCCCTTGGTCAGCTTCTGGTCCGCCGGGCAGGTGTAGTGATCGTTCTCGGCGTCGTAGACGAAGTCCTGGCGGGTGAAGAAGCCATCCTCGCTGGACCATACGGTCTTGGGGATGCAGGGCAGAACCCCGGTCCCTTCGCAGTCCAGCACCTGCTCGCCGTTGAAGTAGCCGCGATCGGCCAGGGCGGTGAGGTCCTCGCACCCCGTCGCCGCCTTCGCCTTCAGGCCCATGGGCGCCGACTGGGTTCGGTCGTGACCGACATTGGTCACCTCGTGCGCGACGATCAGATGGTGCTCGGCGTCGACCGCGGTCTGCACGTTGTAGCCGACCACGCCCCTACCCCGACTGCTCGTCGCCATCGAGCGCGCATCGGGATCGGTCAGCGAGACCTGCTTGTCTGGCGCGGCCTCGACCCGTCGCTCCATCGCCTTCAAGGCCTGCATCTGCCGGCGCAGGCCGGCGATCTTGTCCTGGATGCGGCTGGTCTCGGCCTCGGCGACGTCGCTCTCTTCGCGGTCGGCACGGTCCAGGGCGGCCAGATAGCGGCCGATGCTGGCGTCGACCTGCTGCAGGCGCTTGGCGACCTTGGCCACGGTGAAGTTCTTGTCGCGGTTGTTCACCGCCTTGAACTTGCTGCCGTCGATCGCGACGATCGCTTTGGTGAAGAGCCTCATCCGGCGACACAGAGCCACGAACTGGGCGCACGACGCGCGGATCGCCGGACCGTTGTCCCGCCGGAAGTTGGCGATGGTCTTGAAGTCCGGCGCCAGTCGCCCGGTCAGCCACATCAGTTCGACGTTGCGTCCCGCTTCACGCTCGAGCCGGCGGCTGGACTGCAGGCGGTTGAGGTAACCGTAGAGGTACAGCTTCAACATGGTCGAAGGATGATACGCCGGCCGACCAGTCGACGCCGGCTCCACGCCCGCGAACCCCAACGCCCTAAGATCCAGCTCGTCGATAAAGACCTCAACCACCCGGACCGGGTTGTCCTTGCTAACGTAGTCGTCCAGCGACTCCGGCAGCAGATACGCCTGCCGTCGGTCCTCTCCTTCGACAAACCGCTTCATCGACGGCTCCAGGGCTGTATCGACGTGCGAGACTAAGCTGCGTCGCTGTTTTTACGACAGCCTGGACCCAACTGAGACGTTTGCTCCCCGCCTTCGCAGAGGCCGTTTCGTCTGGAAAGAGCGGACGTTGCGATCGAGGTGCGCCGTCGCGGCGAAAGCCGCGCATAAGCTGATCCAAGCCAAGCGGACCTCACCGCTATCGTCACGACGCAGGCTTCGATTGCCTGCCGTTATGTAGGGGGACTACATCACCCAACGTTATGTAGTTAGACTACACGTGGGGGTGTCGGCAGCACGTCAGGTTGCGCCGCCCACGGAGGGGGAATAGATGGCGAGCATTCTAGATTTGGCCGGGTTCAGCCGGGCCGTCTGGGTCGCGACCTTGCTGGCGGGCGGCTCTACGGTGGCGCTGGCGGACCCAGACCGGCAGCAGGACCCACGCGACGCCCAAATTCAACAGTTGCAGGCACAGGTTCAGCAACTTGTCGCAAAGTCCCAGGAGCTTCAGACGGAAGTCACTGCCTTGCAACAGGGACAGGTTGCGCAAACCCCGACTCCTACCCGGCCGGAGGTCCAGTCAATTCAGACAGTCGAGGCCCAGCAGCCAGCCACCGAGAGGCCAAAGGCGGATGCCGGCTCGCTGACCTGGCGCGGCATCACAATCTACGGGACGTATGACGTGGGCGTGGGCTGGGTCAGCCACGGTTTGCCGGAAAGCGGCTACAACTATGAGGGCGAGTCGCTGGTCAACCGGAACGGCAACCATTCGCAGTTTCTGATCGCGCCGAACAATCTCTCGCAGACGGGTCTCGGCATCAGGGGCAAGGAAGAGTTGCTACCGGGATGGTTCGCTGTGTTCAACGCTTCGACCGGCATCAATCCGCAGTCCGGCCAGCTCGCCAACCTGGGGGCAACCAACACCGCCGACGCAGGCCTACCAATGGCCAGGTATACGTTCGCCGGAGACGGCGCACGCGCCGGCCAGGCCTTCAACGACGAGCTCTATGTCGGCGTATCCTCCACACTATTCGGCACGCTGACGGTCGGTCGCCAGCGGGCTCTCGGGACCGATGCCATGCTGGCTTACGATCCTGCTGGCGGCGCATATTCCTTTTCGTTCATTGGCTACAACGGCCTGATGGCGGGCGGCGGCGACACTCAGGACACCAGGTGGGACAGCGCCCTGAAGTACCGGCTCACGTATGGCCCGGTCCATTTCGGCGCGATGTACAAGTTCGCCGACGGTCAGGGCGGGTGCTTCTCCGCCAGCGCCGCTTGGACGGCTGCCACTTGCACGCCCGAAGCGCCGCATAACTCCGCCTATGGATTCGACGTCGGCGGGGTCTATCGCAGGTTCTCGGCCGACGTGGTCTTCCAACACGTCAACCAAGCGATCAGCGTGCTCAATCCCCTGTTGGGGCCGGCGAGTCTTTCGGCGCCCTATCAGTCGACGCTCGACAGCATCAATACGAACCCCGTCAATGGCGCCAATCTGATCGGAACGGCCAACACCGAATATGGCATCGTCACTGACAACACCGCCGTCATGGTCGCTGCGAAGTACGTCTGGGATCCGCTCAAATTTTTCGGCGGCTACGAGTACATCCGATATACCAACCCGGCGAATCCGTTGGGCATCGGCGCAACAGCCCAAGGCGGGTATCTGTTGAGCGGCGTTGAAGACGACAATCTTGATTCTCCCAAGATTGTGCAGGTCTTCTGGACGGGCGTGAAATACGCCCTCAACACCAAGACCGATATCACGCTGTCATATTACTATGAGGGGCAGAACGACTTCCGTGTTCCGTCGACCTGCTCGCCCGTCGCCGGTTTCCGCAGTTCCTGCGCGGGCACGCTCGATGAGGTTTCGCTGTATGCGGACTATCACTTCACCAAGCGCTTCGACGTCTATTCCGGTATTGCGTACTCCGACGTCAGCGGTGGCTTGGCCATCGCCATCCCTCACGGCCCCGGTGTCCCCTATTTCTTCAACAGCAACATTGCGCCGACGATTGGCGGTCGTTTCGCGTTCTGATCGAATGATCTCCCTCGTCTTCGCCCCCTGAGGTCCGCGCATGCCGTCCGCCGCTGCGATCTCCGCCAGCCTATCGCTCCGTAAAGGCGTCGCCAGTCCGGTGGGCCCTGAGCGCATCGCGCTGCTGGAGGCGATTGGCGCCCATGGTTCGATCAGTGGCGCGGCCAAGGCGGTAGGCCTGAGCTATAAGGGCGCCTGGGACGCAGTACAGGCGCTGAACAATCTCGCCGCCGCACCGCTCGTGACGACCCGGGCCGGCGGGCGCCAGGGCGGCTTCGCAGAGGTGACCGCCGAAGGCCGGGCGGTGATCGCCGCCTTCCATGCGGTGGAAGCGGAGATAGCTCACGTGCTCGCCAGCCTCGAACGCCGCCTCGCCGGCGAGGGCCAGCCCTTGCATACGCTGCTGTGGAGTCTCGGCATGAAGACCAGCGCGCGCAACGCCCTGCGAGGGGTGGTGGACAGGGTGATTGACGGCGCCGTCAACGCCGAGGTCGTGCTGAATATCGGTGAAGGCGCGCAGATCGTGGCCGTCATCACCCGCCAGAGCGCCGAGTCCCTTGGCCTCGCTCCAGGCCGGCCTGCCATCGCCCTCATTAAGTCCAGCTTCGTGATCCTCGCCAAAGGCGCGGAAGGCTTGCGCACTTCGGCCCGCAACAACCTGACCGGGACGGTGGCACGCGTCGAGCGAGGGGCGGTGAACGACGAGGTCACCCTCGACATCGGCAGCGGCAAGACGCTCACCGCCACCATCACCCACGCCAGCGCCGAGGCGCTCGAACTAGCCGTCGGCGAGCCCGCCACCGCATTGATCAAGGCCTCGCACGTCATCCTAGCCGTGGAATGAACCCATGACCGTCAACCCCGCCCGCCGGCTGCTTCTGGCCGCGCTCGGCGCCTGGCTGCTCGCCGCGCCCTCGGTCGCCCTCGCCCAGCCGCAGCCGCCGATCACCGTCTTCGCCGCCGCCTCGCTGAAGAACGTTCTCGACGAGGAGGGCGCGGCCTACACCGCCAGGACCGGCCAGCCGGTGCGATTCTCCTACGCCGCCTCCTCGGCGCTGGCGCGCCAGATCGAGCAGGGCGCGCCTGCGGACCTGTTCATCTCCGCCGACACGGACTGGATGGACTATGTCGCGCAGCGCCACCTGATCGTGGAGGCGACCCGACGCGATCTGATCTCCAACCACCTGGCGCTGATCGCCCCGGCGGATTCAAAGATCCGCATCCGCATCGGGAAGGGCATGCAGCTGGCCAAGGCGGTCGGCGACGGGCGGCTGGCGGTGGCGGCCCCCGACGTGCCAGCCGGAAAATACGCCAAAGCTTCGCTGATCGCCCTCGGCGTCTGGGACGCGGTGCAGCCCAAGCTAGCCCAGGCCGACAACGTCCGCGGCGCCCTGCTCTTTGTCTCCCAAGGAGAGGCGCCGCTCGGGATCGTCTATGACACGGACGCCAAGGTGGAACCCAAGGTCAGGATCGTCGGCCTGTTTCCCGATGACAGCCATCCGCCGATCATCTACCCCGGCGCGCTGACGGCGAACGCCGCCAACGCCGAGGCCGCTTCATTTCTCGGCTATCTGCAGGGACCGGAGGCGGCTGCGGTGTTCAGGAAGTACGGGTTCATCGTCCTACCGAGGCCGGCCCGATGAGCGCTGCGGCGCGGCGCGCGCTGTTACTCAGCCTGGCGCTGATCCTCGCTCCCGGGCTCGCCGCCGCCCAGAGTCTGGCGCTGAAGGGGCTCGCCGGCCAGAGCGCTACCGTCACTCCAGCCGACCTTGCCACCATGCGGCACGTCACCTTGACCGTCAGTGTCGAGGGCAAGATCCATATCTACGAGGGCGTGCCGCTCACCGACCTGCTGGCCCGCGTCGGCGCCCCGTCCGGCAAGGCGCTGAAGGGCGCCGACCTCTCCGACGTCGTGATCGTCACCGCCAAGGACGGCTACGTCGTGGCTGTCGCCCTCGCCGAGACCGATCCCCTGGTGCGCAAGGATCAAATCATCCTGGCTGACAAGGCCGACGGTGCGCCGCTCCCCGACGGCCTGGGCCCCTACCGGCTGGTGGTGGAAGGCGACCAACGCGGCGCGCGCCTCGCCCGCATGGTGGTCTCGGTCGAGCTCCGGCAGCTGGCGCCCCGCCCACCGAATTGACCGTGAAAGAGGTGCTACCGTTGCGCCCGCGTATTCGCTGAACGGCCGCTTTCGGTTCGCAAAGCCGATAGTTGGGACTGTCGAGGCTTGCGGCAGCTCACCACCGATACTGTTGAAAAACCCCATTTTCGCTCCCGACCCCGAAAAATCAGGGCCGTGGGCGGGCTTCTCGAAAAAGGACCCTGGGGAAGCCAGTTTTTGAGGTTTTGCCGTGGGCGGCCGCGCTAGCGCCACTACGCCGGCAGCGATCTCAGAATCCGACTTGGCGAGGCATTTCGGCGGTTTTTTTGAGGACCCCGGTTTTGGGGTTTTTCAACACAATCCACCCTTCTCTGCCGTTGAGAACGTCCGCTTGTCGGCTGGTGTCCTTGTGCCGATGCTCGACCTCATCCCCGTCCCGTCCCCTCCGGCGCTGTCCGCCACTCGGCCTCCGGGCAGCGCCAGTAGATCCCAGCCTCCCGCGCCATCATGCCGTAGCCGATCAGTTCGCGGCGCAGGGTGGCGCAGTCCCAGTGGCGGCGCTGGATCAGCTCGTTGACCTCGGCCTCGCGGTAGCGGCGGCGCTCGTCGAACTGCTCGGCAAGCCAGCGCAGCACGATCTGGCGTTTGCGGCGGCTGGCGGGGATGGTCGTGAGCTGCCCGCGCGGGTCGAGGAAGCTCGCCAGCACCTTGGCTTCCCAGCCGCCGTGCCGTTCGGCCACTTCTTGAGTGACGGAGACGCCGCCCGCCTGGTCGAGCAGGCCGCGGTTGAGCTCGGTCAGGGTTTCCAGCTTCAGCGCGTGCCAGTGGGTGACGCCGTCCGGCCGGGCGCTGACCAGGCCCAGCGCCTTCAGCGCCGCCAAATGGTGGGAGACGGTCGGCTCCTTCAGCTCCAGCAGCTCGGCGAGTTCCTGGACGCTGCGTTCGCGCTCCGCCAGCAATCCGACGATGCGCAGGCGGCTTTCATTGGCCATGACCTTGAAGAAGGCCAGCAAGGTGGCGAGATCGGCGTCGGGCATCTTGGCGGGAGCGGCTCTTGTAGTTCGATGGTTGTCTAATTAGATGGTCCTCGAACCAGAGACAAGCGCCTTCAGGCTGACGCGAGCCGTCACCATATGCGAAGGCCTAGGGAGAACCGGGCGATCCGACCCGGAGCGAGGAAAGGGCGCCATGGCGAACGATCAGCACGACTGGATGTGGTCCGAAGCGCTCTCGATGCTGGCCAAGGCCGAGCGGATGCATCAGCAGATGTTCCAGCCGGTGGGCCACCGCGCCCAGATCGCCTGGGAGCCGCCGGTCGATGTGCTGGAAACGGAGCACGCGGTGCTCGTCCTGGCCGCCCTCCCCGGCGTCGACGTCGCCAAAGTGGAGGCGGTGATCGACGGCGGTGTGCTGGTGATCGCCGGACAGCGCGCGGTGCCGCCCGAACTGCGCACGGCGGTGATCCATCGACTGGAGCTGCCACAGGGCCGCTTCGAGCGGCGCGTGCCGCTGCCACCTGGACGTTACTCCGACGTCCGCCGTTCCGAGGCGCACGGCTGCCTCGTCATCAGTCTTGCCAAGGCGCAATAGCCATGACCCCCAAAGACGCCGTTCAGGCGCCCCCCACCGACTCCGTTTCAGCTGAATCGATCCAGGCCCCGACCCCCACGGTCGAAACCCCGAAGGTCGAGACCCCTAAAGTGGAAACCCGCGCCGGCGGCGCGCCGGCTGACGCCATGATCGTCGTGCCGGTCCGCCAGACCGTGCTGTTCCCGGAGATCGTGTTCCCGATCACCATTAACCGCAACCTGTCGGTGCAGGCGGCGCAGGCGGCGATCCGCGAGCAGCGCCAGGTGCTGGTGCTGCTGCAGAAGGACCCGAGCGTCGACGAGCCGGGTCCCGATGGCATGTGCGAGATCGGCACGGTCGCCAACATCCTGCGCTACGTCACCGCGCCGGACGGCTCCAACCACATCATCTGCCAGGGTCTGCAGCGTTTCCGGGTGACCGAGTTTGTGCCCGGCCAGCCCTATCTGGTCGCGCGCGGGCTGCACCTGCCGGAGCCGCAGACCACCAGTTCGGACATCGAGGCGCGCTTCCTGCTGCTGCGCCAGCAGTCGCTGGAGGTGATCTCGCTGCTGCCGCAGGCTCCGCAGGAGCTACGGTTGGCGATCGAGGGCACGCAGTCGCCGGCGGCGCTGGCCGACCTGGCCGCCGCCTACATGGACATCACCCCGCCCGAGAAGCAGGAGATCCTGGAGACGCTCGATCTGTCGGCGCGGCTCGACAAGGTCTCGCGCCTCTTGGCCCACCGGCTGGAGGTGCTGAAGCTCTCGGCCGAGATCGGCCGCCAGACCAAGGCCTCGATCGACGAGCGGCAGCGCGAGATGCTGCTGCGCGAACAAATGGCGTCGATCCAGAAGCAGCTCGGCGAAGACGGCGGCAACGCCGCGGAGATCGCAGAGCTGGAGAAGGCGATCGACGACGCCGGCATGCCCGAAGAGGTGCAGGCCCAGGCCAAGAAGGAGCTGCGCCGGCTGCAGCGCATGCCCGACGCCTCGGCCGAATACGGCATGATCCGCACCTACCTCGACTGGCTGATCGAGCTGCCATGGAAGCCGCCGGAAGTGCCACCGATCGACATCGCCGAGGCGCGCAAAATCCTCGACGCCGACCATTATGGCCTCGAGCGGATCAAGACCCGGATCGTCGAATACCTGGCGGTGCGCAAGCTGGCGCCGGAAGGCAAGGCGCCGATCCTGTGCTTCGTCGGCCCGCCCGGCGTCGGCAAAACCTCGCTCGGCCAATCGATCGCCAAGGCGCTCGGCCGGCCGTTCGTGCGCACCAGCCTCGGCGGCGTGCACGACGAGGCCGAGATCCGCGGCCACCGCCGCACCTATATCGGCGCCCTGCCCGGCAACATCATCCAGTCGATCCGCAAGGCCGGCTCGCGCGGCTGCGTGATGATGCTCGACGAGATCGACAAGATGGGCTCGGGCATCCAAGGCGATCCCGCCTCGGCCATGCTGGAGGTGCTCGACCCGGAGCAGAACAACTCGTTCCGCGACAACTATTTGGCCGTGCCGTTCGACCTGAGCCGCGTCGTGTTCATCGCCACCGCCAACCAGATGGACACCATCCCCGGCCCGCTGCGCGACCGGATGGAGGTGATCTCGCTGGCCGGCTACACCGCCGGGGAAAAGCTGCAGATCGCCGAACGCTACTTGGTCCGCCGCCAGCTCGACGCCAACGGGCTGAAGGACGGCCAGGCGACGATCGACGCAGCGGCGATTTCGGACATCATCAAGGGCTACACCCGTGAGGCTGGGGTCCGCTCGCTGGAACGCGAGATCGGCCGGGTGCTGCGCCATGCCGCGGTCGAGATCGCCGAGGGCAAGGCGGCCAAGGTCGAGATCAGCCCGGCGCAAGTGGCGGAGATCCTGGGCCAGCCCCGGTTCGAGAACGAGGTGGCCATGCGCACCGCGACGCCAGGCGTAGCGACGGGCCTGGCCTGGACCCCGGTCGGCGGCGACATCCTGTTCATCGAGGCGGCTCGCACGCCCGGCAATGGCCGGCTGATCCTGACCGGGCAGCTGGGCGATGTGATGAAGGAGAGCGCCCAGGCCGCGCTCAGCCTGGTCAAGGGCCACGCCGTCGAGCTCGGCGTCGACCCGGTCCTGTTCGAGAAGAGCGACATTCACGTCCACGTCCCGGCCGGCGCGACGCCCAAGGACGGACCGTCGGCGGGGGTGGCCATGTACATGGCGCTGGCCTCGCTGATGACCGGCCGCAAGATCCGCTCCGACACGGCGATGACCGGCGAGATTTCCCTGCGCGGCCTGGTGCTGCCGGTCGGCGGGATCAAGGAGAAGGTGGTCGCCGCCGCCGGCGCCGGCCTCACCCGCGTCATGCTGCCGGCCCGCAACCGCCGCGACTTCGACGAAATCCCCAAGGACGCCCGCGACAAGCTGGAGTTCATCTGGCTGGAAAAGGTCGAAGACGCGGTGGCCGCGGCGCTGGAGGGCGAGAAGGCGGCCGCGGCGGCTTAAGGCTCGGCTGCCGACCGCCTGGCCAGCACCTGGATCGCGACCGCCGGGGAACCGCTCAACGTGGTGGTCGCGATCTCACGCTGCTCCAGGATGTTGAAGCCGGCCAGCAGGGCCTCCAGCCGCTCACGGGAATGATGGCGGAACAGGCCGCCGTCTTCGCGATCCCACACCCCGTACACGCCGTGCCGGCCAAGGCCTGCGCCGTAGCGGGCGAGGTAGCGGTCGTCGGTCTGCAATGGGTAGTCACTGAGGTATAGAAGGCCGCCGGGCTTCAGAACGCGGCGAAGCTCGGTCATCAGCGTGTCCTGGTCCTTGTCGGCGGTGATCGTGGTCAGGACTGCGAAGATGAGGATGGCGTCGAAGGTTTCCGGCGGCTCGTCCAGGGGCAGCGCCGACACGCAGCGCAGGTCGAGCCCCGGATGCTCGCGCCGGCCTCGATCGATCATCGCCGGCGAGAAGTCGATCCCAACGGCCTCGCGCCAGCCACCCGCGGCGAGCTCCGCGACAATGCGGCCGTACCCGCACCCATAATCGAGAATCCGCGCTGTCTTCAGCAGGCTAGTCAGCCAGCCAGGGTTCAGCGGATGGGCAAAGGCCTGGCTCTCCGCCTTACGGTCCCAGTAGCGACGATCCTCCGCGGCGAAGGACATATCGGCATCTTCCTGACGGGCCTGCGCGGGCGGCCCACCACTGGAACTATCAGTGGCGCGTCGCCGCTGCTAGGCCGCCACCTTCAGCTTCGCCTCGAACAGCTCCGGAAAGTAGCGGCGGGCGAAGCGGTCGCGATAGGCGACCAGATTCGCGTGTCCGGCCGTCGCCGTGCGCAGGCGGATCGCCAGAGGCGGGGTCAGGATCGCCTCGACGATGCCGAACAACGAAGCGTCGGCGCCGCAGGGGTTCGCCCCCATCAGGAACGGCTTGTCGCGGAGGAACGCCCCCAGGGCGTCGATGTCCTGCACCCCGAACGCGGCGACCTGCTCGGCGCCGTGGCGGCCGATGCCCTGCCCACGCAGCCGCGCCGTATTCGAGCGCCGCAGCATGGCCTTGATCAGCGGCCGCAGGGGCGGCGGAAACGCTTCGAACATGTGCCGGCCGAGGCCAAGCTCGAACACCTCGTCGTCGCACCACCTGGCGTGCATCATCGCGAAGTACAGGTGGTCCTCGCAGAGGCGCTGCATCGATAGCGACACCGCCTTTTCGGTCGGCGTCAAGCCAGCATCGAAGTCGTACCCACACCTGTCCTCGATCCAGGCGCGGATCAGGGCCGAGTCCGGCGTCTTGACCCCATCTTCCTCGATCATCGGCAGGAATCGGCGCGGCGCGGTCAGCGGATTGCCGACGGTCGTCCGATACGGCGCGCCCGCCATCCGCAGCAGCGCCATCGCCTTCAGCACGAACGGGCTGGGGTCCGCCGCACCCATGAAGGGACCGAAGGTATGGAGCAGGATCATCGCCGCGCCTCGCTGGTTGCGGGCGCTATCCAGCATGGATCCTTCTCGCTAGAAATTACAAAGAACCGACCAAGACGATCGGGTTTCTCAAATGACTGGCTTCACCTTGCAGCAGCTGCAGTGCTTCGACGCGGTGGTGCGCGAAGGCGGTTTCCAGGCGGCGGCGGCGCGGCTGGGGCGCACGCATCCCACGGTGTTCACCGCGGTCGGCAACCTGGAAGCGCAGCTGGGCCTCGCGCTATTCGACCGCAGCGGCTATCGCGCCCGGCTGACCGACGCCGGCCGCTCGTTCCACGACAAGGCGCGCGTGTTCCTGCACGAGCTGCAGGCGCTGGAGCGGCACGCGGCCCAGCTCAGCTTGGGTGAGGAGGGCGAATTGCGCGTCGTCATCGGCGACCTCAGCCCGCTGCCGGAAACACTGGCGCTGCTGCGGCGGTTCTTCGACGATCACCCCGCCACGCGCCTGCATCTGCATTTCGAGGCCATCTCCGGCCCCTGGGAGCGGCTGTTCGACGGCGCGGCCGACCTGATCTTGCACCATATCGACAAGTCGGACTCGCGGCTGGAGTTCATTGACCTCTTCACCGTGACGCTGACGCCCGTCGCCGCGCCAGGCTTCGTCGACGCGCCCGCGACAGAGGCGGCGGATCGGCTGAAGTCCAAGGTGCAGTGCGTGATCCGCGACACCGCCCGCCACTCGCAGCCCCGCGACTACTTCCTGGTCGAAGGGGCGCGCCAACTGACCGTCAGCGATCAGCTGATGAAGCGCGAGCTGATCGTACAGGGTATGGGCTGGGGCCATCTTCCCGACTACCTGATCGCGGACGATCTCGCCGGCGGCCGGCTGGTCGCGCTGAGCGGTCCAGGCCTCACCGGCGGCCGCGCCGAGATCGTCGCCGCGCGCCGCCGCGACGTCGCCCACGGGCCCGTCGCAGAGCGGCTCTGGGACCACATCGCCGCGCAAGCGTCGGCCGTCGTTGGCTGAAGTCAGTTCGGCGCGCTCGGCGCGCCCACGTGCCGGTGCAGTTCCAGCGGGGCGGCGATGTTGTCGACTGGCTCGAGGCCCGCGCCGACGCCGCGGATGATCACGGTGCCGAAGTCGAGCATGCGCCCCAGAATGCCCTGCCGCACCAGCACGCTTTCGACCTTGTCGAGGTTCATCTCCACCGTGTTGCGGGAGATGAAACCGGTCTTGTAGATCACCCGGCGAGTGGTGACGATGATCTCGGTGTTCACCGCCACGATCCAGGCGCGGATCAGCTGGAACAGGCCGAGGAAGAGCGCGATCAGCGCGGCCAGCATCAGCCCCAGGCGCAAGGTCTCTGGCTTGAGCAGCATCGCCGCGACGGCGAAGCCGATCGCCGCCACGATCAGCACCAGGCCGACGAAATAGATCACCCAGTGCAGCTGGGCGCGGTAGGCGATGGTCTCGCCCGGCTGCAGCACGCGCTCGGCATAGCCCATCGCTGGTCCTCGACGATTCCTGGAGCGGCGAACGTATCGTCCAGGCCGGAAGCACGCTAGCGGGCGCCGAGCGCCGACAGCACCGCGCCGGTGACATCGTCCTCCGACATCGCCGCGCTCACCTCGACGCAGGGCAGGCCCAGCCTCCGTACGTGCGCCAGCATCATCGCGTCGTAGAGCCGGGTCCGCGCCGCGAAGCTCTCGATCAGCTGGCGGCGCGCGGCGTCGGCGTCGTCGAAGCGGCTCTCGCGGCGGATGCGGGCGGTGAACAGCGCGTCGTCGGCGGTCAGCCAGACCGCGCGCACCGCGGGCAGATCGAGCTCGGCGACCAGCTCCGGCCACAGCGCCGAGCCCTCCAGCACCAACGAGCCGGCGTGCGGATCGCCCGCCCGCGTTTCGATCATGCCCCGCACCATCGGCCACATGCGGCCGTAGTGCGCCAGCACCGAGTCGATCAGCGCGTCAGGCGTCAGCGTCCGATAGTGCTCGCCGACATGGTCCGGCACGACCCAAGTCGGCGTCGGCCAGGGCCGGCCCGGGTGCCGCGCCAGGCTGTCGGTGGAGATCGCTTCCCAGCCCAGCCGCGCCGCCAACGCCCGCGCCGTGGTCGACTTGCCAGCGTGCGACGTGCCGCCGATCAGGGCGACCCTCAGCGCGTCGTTGAAAGTTGGTTTCAGCGGCCGGGAAACCCGGGGAACTGCGGCACGCCCTCGGGCATCAGGCGCCAGGGCTGGGCGTCCCTGGTCCAGATCACCGCCTGCGGGCCGCCGTAGTCGGCGGGGTCGTCGAGCGTGCCGACCTTGAGGATGACGATGCTGGGATCGCGCGGGCTGCGGGTGGTCAGGTGGGTGCCGCATTCGGCGCAGAACTCGCGGGTGCCGGGGCTTTCAAGGTCCGACCGCGTGAAGGTCTTTGGCGCGCCCTCGACGTACCGGAAGCCGGCGGTTGGGACGATCATGAACAGGTTCTCCGCGCCGCCGGAGATGTACTGGCGTTCGCGGCAGTGGCACTGGCCCTTGAACGCCGGCGGGCCGTCAGCCTCGTAGCGCACCGCCCCGCAATAGCACCGACCGGTCATGCTCATGGTCCCCTCCTCTGGTCGCCTTCCCCATCGTCCGAACACCGGCGGCGTGCAAGGGCGGCGGCCGCGGTTGACAGCCACGGCCAGGCGCGCAGATAGTTAGGCTAACGAACATTCCTCCGAGGCTAAACGGTGGATCAGGGGCGGACGTCCAACGAACTGGCGCACCGGTTGCAGCGCCTGGTGCTGCGGCTCAATCGCGAACTGCGCGCCCAGAACGCCGGCGCGGGCGCCTCCAACGCCGACGCCGTGCTGCTGGCCGAAGTCAGGCATGCGCCAGGCCTCGGCGTCTCCGAACTGGCGGCCATCGAAAACGTCGCCCGGTCGGTGATGAGCGAGCGGGTCAAACGGCTGCAGCGGGCGGGATTGATCGCGCTCGATCCGCGGCCGCAACGCGATCGCCGGCGCGTCGGCCTGGTGATCACCGAAGCGGGGCGTGAGCTGCTGGAGTTCATCACCGCCAGGCGCCGCGCCTGGATGGTCGAGCGGCTGACCGCGCTGTCGGATGAGGAACGCCGCGCCATGGAGCTGGCGGTGGTCTCGCTCGAGCGGATCACTGGACGGGAGGGTGTCGCCGCGCACAGACGCGCCGTCGCCGCAAAGAGGGAGTCGCAGCCGTGAAGAAGTCCAAGGGCGCCGGCTTGGATCGCCGCGAAATCTTCGGCCTGGCCGCCGCGACAGCGGCGGCGAGCGTTCCGGCGCTCACCGCGAGCCCGGCCACGGCCGCACCAACGCCCGGCGCCGCGGCGCGCGGACCTGGCGTTCCTGTCCCCACGCCGGTGGTGCGCACCGTCGGCGGGCCCGTGCAGGGCCTGGTCGAGGACGGCGTGATGGCTTTCAAGGGCATCCGCTATGGCGCGCCGCCGATCGGCAAGCTGCGCTTCATGCCGCCCAGGCCGGCCGAGCCCTGGGCCGGGACCTACGACGCCACCGACTTCGGCGCGCCGGCGATGCAGCTTGCCGGCGGCAATACGGTGACGGTCAGCTCGGACGCCGCTCTGCAGATGCATCGGGTGTTCACGACGCCGTCCGAACTGAAGATCATGAACGAGGACTGCCTCTACCTGAACGTCTGGACGCCGGCCGCCGACGCCAAGAAGCGGCCGGTGATGGTCTGGATCCACGGCGGCGGCTTCGCTTACGGCTCCGGCGCGCAACCGATCTACCAGTGCGACGGCCTCGCCCGGTTCGGCGACGTGGTGACGGTGAGCGTCAACCACCGCCTGAACGTGTTCGGCTACCTCTACCTCGGCGACCTGATGGGCGCGGACTACGCCTCGTCGGGAACGGTCGGCATGCAGGACTTGGTGCTGGCCCTGCAGTGGGTGCGCGACAACATCGAGCAGTTCGGCGGCGATCCGGGCAACGTGATGATCATGGGCCAGTCGGGCGGCGGCCAGAAGGTCTGCCTGCTGCTGGCGATGGACAGCGCCAAGGGCCTCTTCCACAAGGCCTCGATCGAGAGCGGCGCCAACCCGGTCGCCGGGCGCAAGCCGCGCGCCAACGAGGCGGCCAGGAAACTGCTCGACGAGCTGAAGATCGCGCCGGGCGACATCGCCGGCCTGCAAGCCCTCCCCGCCCTCACCCTGCTAGCGGCCGCGCAGAAGGTCGGCGTTGGAGGCGCCGGCGCGAGCGGGCCGATCCTGGACGGCATCGCCATCACCCGCGATCCCTTCGTGCCCGACGCCCCGGACGTCTCCGCCGACGTGCCGATCCTGGTCGGCTGGTGCAAGGACGAGTGGACCATCTTCACCGCCGGCGAGCCCTGGTTCGGAACCATGACCGAGGCCGACCTGCAGCAGCGCGTCGCGCCCTTGGGCGAGACCGGCCAGAAGCTGCTCGCCGCCTACCGCGCCGCCTACCCGGCCTATTCGCCGACCTACCTCTGGATCCAGATGATCAGCGCGCGGGTGATGCAGGGGACCGAGTTCGTCGCCGCCGCCAAAGCCGCCAAGGGACGCGCGCGGGCCTACGTCTGGTTTATGACCTGGGAGACGCCCGTGGAAGGCGGGGCGCTGAAGACCCCGCACACCATGGAGCTACCGTTCTCGCTCTACAGCTTCGACAAGGTTCGCGCCTACGTCGGTGAAGGCCCCGAGCCGAAGCATATGGCCGACCAGATCGCCGGCGCCTGGGTCGCCTTCGCCCGCACAGGCAAGCCGGACCATCCGGGCATCCCGCACTGGCCGCCGTTCACTGCCGACACCCGCGCGGTGATGGAGTTCAACCTGACCAGCCGGGTGGTCAACGATCCGCTGTCCGACGTCCGTCAGATCGTGGCCCAGATGCCGCCCACCTCGATGCCGCGCGGCTAAAGCTCAGAGGCCGCCATGCGCGTCATCAAAAGTCTGATCGTCGCCCTTGTCCTCGCTCTGACCGGCGCGGCGACCTGGCCGGGTCTGGTCGCCGCGGCCCCGGCTCAGGGTCCCGCGGCGGCGGTTCCGGCGCAGCTGCCGGGCATCGGCATCGCTGCGCACCGCCCGGTGTTCGGCGGCGCCTGCAAGACCTGCCCGTGGGGCGCTGTGGCTGACGTGGTGAAGGCGGCGCTGGCCAACTACGGCTACGACGTCCAGGTCTGCTACCACTGCTTCATGGCCGAGGCGCCCCGCATCGTGGGCGACGCCCGCATGCCGCCGCCCTGGAACCCGCACATGGGCAACGGCGTCATCCCCGACAGCTTCATTCCCGAGCCGCCCAAGGGCCGGGTCGAGTTCGGCGCGACCGCCGACCAGTTCCTGGTCGCCGCCTACGACGGGACGGGCGCTTACGCCGCGGACGGGCCGAGGCGGCGGCTGCGGCTGCTCGCCAATATCGCGTCGCCGGTCTACCTCATCGTGGCGGTCAGGCGCGGCTCGGGCATCACCGATCTCGCCCTGTTGAAGGATCACAAGGGGCCGCTGAAGATCGTCGCAGACGCCGATATGGCGGGCGTGATCTTCCCTTACTTCGGCGTCTCGATGGACGGCTTGAAGGCGGCGGGCGACACCTTCGCGCCGGCGCTGGTCCCGGCTCAGCGCGCCGACGCCGACGTGATCATCCACTACGGCAACCTCGCCAATTCGCCGGAATTCAACATCTGGTACGAGGCCAGCCAACGCGACGACCTGGTCTACCTGCAGCTCCCGGACGACCTGCTGGCCAAGCTGGCGCATGACCTCAATCTGGAGCGGCGCGATCTCCCGACCGGGCTGCTGCGCGGACAGGATGCGTCGATCCACACCGTCGCTCGCACCGGCACCGCCATCTATGGCCGCGCCGACATGCCGGCCAGCTTCGCCTACCTGGTCGCCAAGGCGCTCGACGAGCAGCAGGACCTGTTCGAGTGGACCGTCGGAGCCTATTCGTACAATCGGTATCGCGTGGCCAAGGTCGGCGACGTACCCCTGCATCCAGGCGCGGCTCGCTACTATCGCCAGCGCGGATATCTGCCATAAAGGGGCGTCTTAGAAATCACGGTATGGGAGGAAGATTCGATGGGACATCTGACCGGGCTCATTAGAGCCTGCGCCCTAGCGGCCGTGGGCGCGCTCGCCGCCAGCGCAGCCATGGCTCAGACGCCGGAGCACACGCTGCTGGGCGTCGACTGCGCCGCGCCGCCGCTGTGGCACTGCCCTGACCGCAACTGCGAGGACGCGGTGGTCACCCAGGAGGGCCCGTCGGTCGAGCTGAAGACGCGCCGGCCGTTCTTTCTCGACTGCCCCTCGGACTACAAGCCGGGCGACAAGGTCAATGTGCTGCTGAGCCTGCACGGCGCCGGGTCCTTCGCCAACTGGCAGCGCAACTACTTCCCGGCGATGGACTTCAAGGACAAGTACCACCTGGTCATCATCACCCCTTCGTCGCCGACCCGGATCTGGAGCGACGTCGACGACGATTATCTGCACAACGTCGTCGACCTGGTGGTGGGCGCGGTCGGCAAGGAGAACGTCGCCCACTTCATCCTGGCCGGCCACAGCCAGGGCGGCATGACCTCCAATCGGGTCATCTGCACCGACTATTTCAAGGACAAGGTCGACGTGCGCATCAGCCTCTCCGGCGGGCGCATCGGCGACGTGACCCCGGCCGGCAAGGGCTTCGGCGCCGGCGGACCGCCGGTTTACAAGAGTGGGCAACCCTACACGCCGCCGCCGCCGTTCCGCTTCCCACCGGCCGCCGCGGGCCCGCCCGGCGGCGCCTGCGACTACTCGTTCATCTTCTCCAACGGCGAGAACGAGACGGTCCCAGCCGCGACCTCGCCGCTAGCCGACAAGTTCCACTGCGCCGCACGGGTGCAGGACGCCGACGTGATCGATCCCAAGGCCGGCTACGTCTGGGATTCGTCGCGCCAGGATCCCGGCACCGACGGCTGGGGCCACTATCCGAAATCCGGCCGTGCCGAGGTGTTCCATTTCCCCGGCTGCGCTGACGGCCGGGTGGTGGCCGACGTGATCCGGATGCAGAAGGGCCACACCGAAGGCTACGAGCCCAACGTCACCGACGCAATCCTCGCCATGGCCGTCTCGGCCAAGGGCGGCAAGATCGCCACCGGCGCCTGGACCCCGCCGCCCCCGCCGCCAACGCCGCGCTTTCCGTTCTGACGACGCTTCAACCCTGGGACTGGCTTAACGCCGTCCCAGGCCCTATATCCGTTTACGACTTATGCTCAGTTTCAGCATAAGGGAGGAACGGTGAAGCAGGATTTCCACAGCCTCTATGCGCACGGCTTTGTCCGCCTCGCCGCGGCGACGCCGAAGGCGAGCGTCGGCGACCCGGCGGCCAATGCGGCGGCGATCCTGAAGCTGGCGCGGGAAGCCGACGCGGCCAAGGCCGCGATCGTGGTCTTCCCCGAACTCAGCCTCTCGGCCTACGCGATCGACGACCTGCTGCACCAGGAAGCGCTGCTGGGCGCGGTCGAAGCCCAGATCGCCGCCCTCGCCGAAGCCTCGAAGTCGCTGTTCCCGGTGCTGATCGTCGGCGCGCCGCTGCGCCACAAGGCGCGGCTCTACAATACCGCGGTGGTGATTCATCGCGGCCAGGTGCTGGGCGTGGTCCCCAAGGCCTATTTGCCGAACTACCGCGAGTTCTACGAGAAGCGCCACTTTGCCCCAGGCGTCGCCGTGCGCGGCGAGACGATCAGAGTGGCCGGTGCGAAGGTCCCGTTCGGCGTCGACCTGCTGTTCGAAAGCGCCGGCGACATCGCCGCCACTTTCCACGTCGAAATCTGCGAGGACGTCTGGACCCCGATCCCGCCCTCCAGCTACGCCGCGCTGGCTGGGGCCGAGGTGCTGATCAACCTCTCGGCCAGCAACATCACCATCGGCAAGGCTGACCTGCGCCGCCTGCTGTGCGAGAGCCAGTCGGCGCGCTGCATCGCCGCCTACCTCTACACCGCCGCTGGCGCCGGCGAATCCACCACCGACCTTGCGTGGGACGGACAGGCGGAGATCTTCGAGAACGGCGTGCAGCTGGCGGCCGCCGAGCGGTTCGTCGCCGATCAGGTCATCTATGCTGACATCGACGTCGGCCGGCTGCGGGCCGAGCGGATGCGCGTCGGCAGCTTCAACGACAACGCCGTCTCCGAGCTGCGTTCCGACCGGCCGTTCCGCACCGTACCGGTGGCGCTGAACGCGCCGGAAACGCCGGTGCTCCTGAGCCGCAAGGTCGAGCGCTTTCCTTACGTGCCTTCCGACCCGGCCCGGCTCGAGCAGGACTGTTTCGAGGCCTACAACATCCAGGTCGAGGCGCTGGCCACCCGGCTGAAGTCGACCGGCTCCAAGACCCTGGTGATCGGCGTCTCCGGCGGGCTCGACTCCACCCACGCCCTGATCGTCTGCGCCCGGGCGCTGGACCTGCTGGGGCGGCCGCGCAGCCAGATCATGGCCTACACCCTGCCCGGCTTCGCCACCTCGGACTCGACCAAGGCCAACGCCGTCGCCCTGATGGAAGCGATCGGCGCCACCGCCGGCGAGATCGACATCCGGCCGGCCGCGCGCCAGATGCTGGCCGACATCGGCCATCCGTTCGCCGAGGGCGAGCCCCTATACGACGTCACCTTTGAGAATGTGCAGGCGGGCCTGCGCACCGACTATCTGTTCCGGCTCGCCAACCACCACCACGGCATCGTGGTCGGCACCGGCGACCTGTCCGAACTGGCGCTGGGCTGGTGCACCTACGGCGTCGGCGACCAGATGAGCCACTACAACGTCAACTCCTCGGTGCCGAAGACGCTGATCCAGCACCTGATCCGCTTCGTCGCAGCCAGCGGCGACGTCAGCGACGAGACCGCGCGGCTGCTGCACGCGATCCTGGCCACCGAGATCTCGCCAGAGCTGGTGCCGGCCGGCGCCGACGGGGCGATCCAGTCGACCGAGGCCATCGTCGGCCCCTATGCGCTGCAGGACTTCAACCTCTACTACACGCTGCGCTACGGCTTCGCGCCGTCCAAGGTCGCCTATCTGGCCGAGCACGCCTGGGCCGACGCATCCGCGGGCGACTGGCCGGGCAACATCCCCGAGGCGGCGCGCCGCGCCTACGATCTCGCCGAGATCCGCAAGTGGCTGAGCGTGTTCCTGACCCGCTTCTTCGCCTTCAGCCAGTTCAAGCGCTCGGCGATGCCGAACGGACCAAAGATCTCATCGGGCGGATCGCTGTCACCGCGCGGCGACTGGCGCGCGCCCTCGGACGGCAATGCGGCGGCCTGGCTGGCCGAGCTGGAAGCGAACGTTCCGCGGGCGTGAGAGCGCTGGATGGCGCCGTTAGCGGCCCAGCATGACCACGCAAAACGCCAGCACGGCGACCGTGAGCGTCATCTGCAGCGCGAACTTCAGCCAGTTCGGCCCGCGCCGCGGCGTCTCCGCATAGAGGAAAGTCATGCGCGTCATGGACGCAGAGTGACGCGGCGAGGCTTAACCAGGGGTTAGAGTTTACCGTTAACAGGTAATTTCTTCGCCGGGATCATGAGATATCAATCCGCAGACTACTGCGTTCGGTGAGTCATCACCCGTCCTCGCAGCGAGATCGACTGTCTTCCGCCAGGCGTGAATTGCCACAATGTTGCCCTATTCTAGGGGTCGCCCCGCATCGGGAAGCTCAATACGACGACCGCCTGGCCATGACTCGGCGCCTTCACCGTAGCGCTCACTGTCACTTCGGCTGTGCGGCCGACCTGGCCGTCGACCTTGTAGGACCTGCCCGGCGCCAGTTTGAGCAGGATCCAAGGCCCTTCGCAGGAGACGGCCAGCAGTTGCGCGCCCTTGGCGTCGGACAGCATCAGCGTCTCGTTGGCCAGGTAATCGCCGCCGGCGCCCGCGAACTCCACTCGCACAGGGTAGGCCAGCCATTTCGGATCGTTCTTGGTCTGGCCAATGCCGGTGCAGGCCACGCCGACGCCGGCGATCGTCGCCTCATGATCGAGCGCGACGCGGGTCGGCTGGGCGATGGCGGTTGCCGCGGCGAGTGACAGGACAGCCGCCAGCGCGGCGGCGCGCCGATGCCCAATCACCATGATTGGTACCTCCCCGCAGCGAGGGAACCATCGGCCACAGGCCAAGTCCACTCGATCGATGACGTCATTGCCGGCCGGAGCGCCGGCAACCCATGCCCACCGTCAGCTGTCGTGTTCATGGGTGGCCGGGACAAGCCCGGCCATGGCGTTGAACGGTAATCGGCGTGAATTCAAGCTGCCTAGCCGCTGTTGCGCAGGCCGGTGGCGATGCCGTTCATGGTCAGCAGGATGCCCTCGCGCACCTGCGGATCTTCGTCGCCCTCGCGGTAGCGCGCGATCATCTCGACCTGCAGATGGTTCAGCGCCTCGAGGTAGGGGCGGCGATAACGCATGTGGGCGGCGAGCTCCGGATTGCGCTCGGAGAGCGGGGCGTGGCGGCGGATCGCCAGCAGCGCCTCGCTGGTGCGCTCGAACTCGGCTTCGATCGCACCCAGCACGGCGCGGCGCAGCGGCGCGTCGGCGACCAGGGCGGCGTAGCGGCGGGCGATCCGCATGTCGGCCTTGGCCATCACCATTTCCATGTTGTCGAGCGCGGTGGCGAAGAACGGCCAGGCCTCGGCGAGGTCGGCCAGCTCGGCGAGGTCGTGGCCGGCGGCCGCCGCGCCGAAACCGAACCAGCCCGGCAGCATCACCCGCGCCTGCGACCAGGAAAACACCCACGGGATGGCGCGCAGATCCTAGATCCGCTGCGACGGGGTGCGCGAGGCGGGGCGGCTGCCGATGTTGAGGCTGGAGATCTCGCCGATCGGCGTCGCCTCGCGGAAAAACCGGGCGAAGCCGGGCGTGTCGTAGACCAGGGCGCGGTAGGCGCCCATCGAGGCGGCCGAGAGCTCGGCCATCATCGCCGCGCCAGCGGCGTGCTCGTCGTTGTTGCGCCGGCCGAGCGTGGCCAGCAGCGTCGCCGCGGTCATGGTCTCGAGATTCTCGCGGCCGATCGCGGGGTCGGCGTACTTGTTGGCGACCACCTCACCCTGCTCGGTGATGCGGATGCGCCCCGCCACCGTGCCCTCCGGCTGCGCTAGAATCGCCTCGAAGCTGGAGCCCCCGCCCCGCCCGACCGCGCCGCCGCGGCCGTGGAAGAACTGCAGCGCAACGCCCGCGTCCTCGACCACCGACTTCAGCTCCCGCTGCGCCTCGTGCAGCGACCAGATTGAGGTGAGGTAGCTGCCGTCCTTGTTGGAGTCCGAGTAGCCGATCATGATCTCCTGCACACCCCGGGCGGCCAGGTGCCCCCGCAGCGGCTCGCAGGCGAGGAAGGCGCGCATGGTGGTGGGCGCGGCCCGCAGGTCGGCGATGGTCTCGAACAGCGGCGCGACCAGGATCGGCGAGCGGGCCGGATCGCCGGGCGCGTAGAGGCCGACTTCCTTCAGCAGCACATAGACCTCCAGCAGGTCGGAGACGCCGGTGGTCTTGGAAATGACGTAGGTGTCGATCGCCTTTGGCCCATAGCGGACGCTGGCTGCGGCCGCCGCGCGCAGCACCGCCAGTTCCTTCAAGGTCTCGTCCGAGTAGCGTGCGAGCGGCGACGAGAGCGGGCGCAGGGTCGTCAGCTCACGCTCCAGCAGCGCGATCCGCGCGCCCTCCGACAGCGCCAGATAGTCCGGGCAGACCCCGACCGCCTGCAGCAGCTCGGCGACCACCCGTTCGTGGACGTCGGAGTTCTGCCGCATGTCCAGCGTGGCGAGATGGAAGCCGAAGCAGTCGACGGCGCGGATCAGGTCGCGCAGCCGGCCGTGGCGGAAGGTCTCGCCGTGATGGGCGACGAGCGAGTCCTGGATCACCTGCAGATCGGCCTTCAGCTCGTCCGCCGCGGCGTAGGGCGCGCCGGCGATCGCTGACGGGCGCACCGGCGGCGCGCCGGTCAGGGCCGGCGCGGCGGCGGCGAGGCGGGCGTAGATGCCGGACAGCGCCCGGCGATAGGGCTCGTCGCGGCGCTGCGGGGCGTCGTCGCCGGAGCGCTCGGCCAACGCGGCGAGCGCATCCGTCACCGTCACATGCTCCACCGACAGCGAGAGCGCCGCCCCCAGCGCGTGAATCTCCTCGAGATAGTGCGAGACCGCCAGGCGCGACTGGGTGAGGAACGCCAGCCGCAGGGTTTCGGCGGTGACGTTCGGATTGCCGTCACGATCGCCGCCGACCCAGGAGCCGATGCGCAGGAAGCTGGGGGCCTCGCCCACGCCGCCCAGCGCCGCCTCCAGGTCGGCGTAGACCTTGGGCAGCTCGCCGATGAAGGTGCGCTCGAAGAACGAGACCGCGTTCTGAATCTCGTCGGCGACGCCGAGGCTGGTGGGGCGCAGCTGGCGGGTCGCCCACAGGATCAGGATCTGCCGCGCAAGCTCGGCCTCGATCGCCGGTCGCATGTCGGGCGTCGCGCGATCGTGGGCGTCAAACGTCTCGGCGATGCGGCTGACGCGGTCGATCACGCTCTTGCGCCGCACCTCGCTGGGGTGGGCGGTGATCACCGGCATCACCAGGGCCCGGCGAAGCGCCCGGCCGATGCTCTCGGCGTCGACGCCGTCCGCCTCCAGCCGCGCCACCGCCCCGGCCAGCGAACGATCGCCGTCGGTCCCGGCGCGCAGCCGCCGCCGCGCCTCCTGGTCCTCGGCGATGTTGATGAGCTGGGAGAAGCAGACGAAGCTGTGGGCGAAACGCAGGGCGTCGGGCAGCGACAGCGCCTGTAGCAGGCTGTCGAGCTTCAGCCCGCGCTCCGGAGCGCCGTCGCGGTGGTAGGCGACCGAGGCCTGGCGGATCTGCTCGATCGCCTCGAACACCGCCTCCCCTTCCTCGGTCTTCAGCACCCGCCCGAGGATGTCGCCGAACAGCCGCACGTCGGCGCGCAGCAGCATCGCGGGGGTCGGGGCGTGGGCCATCGAGGCTTTAGAGCGCGGGCCGGCGGCGGCGGCAAGCGCGGCCCCGGCCATCAGCCCGCTGCGGCCAGCAGCGGCCTCAGCACGGTCAGCACCTGTTCGGGCGCTAGGTCGTTCAGGCATTTGTGGTGGCCGAGCGGGCAGACGCGCTTGCCACAGGGGCTGCACGGGAGGTCGAGGTCCAGGATCACTGCCGCCGGACTGAGCGGCGGCGCGAACACCGGCGAGGTCGGCCCGTAGAGGCCGATCACCGGCCGGCCGAGCGCGGCGGCGACGTGCATCAGGCCGGAGTCGTTGCTGACCACCGCGCGCGCCGCCGCAATCAGATCGATCGCCTCGGGCAGGGACGTGCGGCCGGCGAGATTGACGACGTCGGCGACCAGGGCGGCGACCTGATCGCCGATCTCCGCGTCGCCCGGACCGCCGAGCGTCCAGGCGGCGTAGCCCTCGGCCGCGAGCCGCTGCGCGAGCGCGGCGAAGTGGGTGGCAGGCCAACGCTTCGCCGGGCCGTACTCCGCGCCGATGCACAGCGCGACGGCGGGGCGATCGCCGCCAAGGCCGAACTTCGCCAGCGTCGCGGCGAGCGACGGCGGATCGGTCGTCAGCACTGGCGCCGGCGTCTCGGCCGGCCGGGCCGTTCCCGGCGGATCGGCCAGCAGGGAAAAGCGATCGACCATGCGCGGCAGGGCCGCCTCGTCGAGCCGCCGGGCGTCGTTCAGCAGCAGATAGCGCGCTTCGCCGACAAAGCCGGTGCGCCGGGGGATGCCGGCGAAGAACGGGACCAGCGCCGACTTCCACGAGTGCGGCAGCACGATCGCCTCGCCGAACCGCCCGCGCAGCGCCTGCCCGAAGCGCGCTCGTTCGCCGAGCTGTAGCGCTCCGTGGGCGAACGGGTTGATCAGCGCGTCGTCGACGCCCGGCAGGCGGCGCACCATCGCCTCCAGGTGCGCCGGCGTCAGCACGGTGACCCGCCGATCCGGCCGCGCGGTCTTCAGGCGGGCGATGAGCGAGCCCATCATCACCGCATCGCCGAGCCAGCTCGGCCCGACGATCAGCAACTCGGCGGCTGGCGCGCTCACCGTTCGAACATCAGCAGCAGATAGGCCGCGAACAGCAGCAGGTGCACAGCGCCCTGCATGACGTTGCTGCGGCCGCTGGCGAAGGTGACGATGCTGACCGCGAGCGTCAGCAAGAGCAGCACGAAGTCGGTGTGGCCCAGGCCCAGCACGACACTGCGCCCGGTCATCAGGCCGATCACCAAGACCGCCGGGACGGTGAGCCCGATCGTGGCCAGGGCGGAGCCGAGGACGATGTTCACGGCGCGCTGCAAATGGTCGGCGAAGGCGGCGCGCACGGCGGCGATCGCCTCGGGCGTCGCCACCAGGGCGGCGATGACCAGCCCGCCGAGCTGGGCGGGCGCGCCCGCGGTCTCGATCAGGCGGTCGAGCGGCTTGCCCAGCTGCTCGGCGAGGTAGACCACAGGCGCCATGTAGAGCGCCAGGAACAGCGCATGACGGCCGAGCGAAGGCGGCGCCTGGCCGCTCGGCGCAGGGTGCGGCGCTTCGTCGACGTCGCTCAGCATGAAGTAGCCGCGGTGACGCCCCGCCTGCAGCGCCAGAAAGCCGAGATAGAGGCCGGTGGCCATGACGATCAGGAATGCGGCCTGGCCGAACGACACGATCGGCCCCGGCGTGGTCTGGGTGAAGTCCGGCAGGATCAGGCTCAGCACCGCCAGCGGCAGGATCAGGCCCAGATAGGCGTTGGCGCCCTGGAGATTGTACTGTTGCTCGTGGTGTCGCCAGGCGCCGACCAGCAGCGCCAGGCCGACCATGCCGTTCAGCAGGATCATCATCACCGCGAACAGGGTGTCGCGCGCCAGGGTCGGATCGCCGTGGCCATGCACGCTGACCGCGGAGATGCTGACCACCTCGACCGCAACCACCGACAGGGTCAGGATCAGGGTCCCGAACGGCTCGCCCAGCCGGATCGCCAGCAGGTCGGCGTGGCGCACCACCGCCATGATCGAACCCAGCGCGACGCCGAACAGCCAGACGAACACGACGCCCAGCACCACGGTGTTGGAGAGGGCGGCCAGCAGCGTCGGCCCCTGAACGAAGAAGATCAGACTGGTGAGCAGGCTCGCGCCCAGGAACCACTCCTGGCGCAACACGACGCGCCATGCAGAACCGAGGGAGGGCGCGGCTGGCGCCTCGGGCGACGGCACGGACGGCTCGGGCATGTTGGGCTCCGGCGGACGCGGAAGCTAGCAGACCTGGGCCCTTCAACCCCTGCGATGGTACCGCCTCTCCGGATCGAACGGAGGACCTCCAGATCCACAATCTGGCGCTCTAACCGACTGAGCTAAGGCGGCGTCTCGCGAAGGGAACTCGTTTAGGCGAGCCCGCCGCGCTGATCAAGCCGGCCGCCGCAAAGGAAGAGGCCCCGGACGCGAGCCCGGGGCCTTCGCTAGTCTGGTCGACTCCGGCTCAATCCTTCGGCACCTGGAAGGCGATCGGGATCGTCACCTTGGCGCCTCCGACCGGGGCGCCGTCGCGGGTTAGCGGCCGCATCTTGAACAGCCTCGACAGTTTGAGCGCCGCCGAGCCGAACTCCTGGTCGGGCGGGGTTTCGGCGACAACCGAGCAATCGCCGACAGTGCCGTTGACGTTCACGGTGCAGGAGATGGTGGCGTGCCCGCTCACGGCCATCCGGCTGGCTCGCTCGGGATAGAACTGCGCCATGTCATCCCCCGTAGGCCGCCGCAGCCAGTCGGGTTGGCTGATCACCGTCGGCTTGGGCGGCGGCGGCTTCTCCGGCGCGACCACCGGCGGGGCCGGCGGCGGCGGCGCGGGGTGCTCCACCGGCGCGATGTTCAAAGCCGGCGGAGTCGGAACGTTGATCGGCACGTTGGCCGGCGGCCGCGGCTGGATCGGCGGCGGCTTCACCTCCTTCGGCGGCGGCGGCGGTGGCGGCGGCGGCGGCGGCGGCGGTGGCGGGTGAAGGATGTTCACCTCTTCCTTCTGCTCCGCGTAGTTCTTGTAGTTCGGCTTGAACTTCGCCCGGTAGACGTAGTAGCCGACCGCCGCGTGGAACGCGATGGCGACCAGCACCGCGATGGTGAAGGTGCGCGCCGCGTTCTTGTCGCGCCGCGGTACATCGAACGGATTGTGCGACGGGTGAGCGATGTCGATGTCGGTCATTTGTGTCCACCCCCTCCCACGCCTGACCGGTCTTCGCCCACCAGGGCCACGCTATAAAAGCCGTTGTCCTGCATCGTGTTCATCACATCGAGGAACTTGCCGTATTCCATGTTCTCGTCCCCGCGGATGAAAATACGCAGGCCGACGTGGCTTGGACCTGCGGCGAGCTTCAACGCGTCGGGAAGTTCGGTGAGATCGACCTCGTTGTCGCCGACGTAGAGGTCGCCGTTCTCCTTGATTGAGACGTAGATGATCTGCGGCGGCTTGGTCACCGGCTTGGTGTTGGCCGGGGGCAAGTTGACCTTGACGTTGACCGACGCCAGCGGGGCGGCGACCATGAAGATGATCAGGAGCACCAGCATCACGTCCACGAAGGGCGTGACATTGATCTCGTTGTTCAGCTCGACGTCGTACTTGCCGCCGCCGGCTCCTGCGATTTTGGCGGCCATATGGGGCTAGACCCCCTTGTCGAGCTGACGGGAGATCGCGTTCATCAGTTCGGCGACGAAGCCTTCCGTGCGCGAACCGTAGGCCGTGATCATGGTCTGGAAGTAGTTGTAGAACACCACCGACGGGATCGCCGCGAACAGGCCGAGGCCGGTCGCCAGCAGCGCTTCGGCGATGCCGGGGGCCACGACCGCGAGGTTGGTCGTGTTCGAGTTCGCGATGCCGATGAACGAGTGCATGATCCCGTAGACGGTGCCGAACAGGCCGATGAACGGACCGGTCGAACCCACCGTCGCCAGGAACTGCATGCCACTGGAAAGCCGCCGGGCGAGCGAGGCCTGAACCGCGCCGACCGCGCTCTGGGCGCGCATGATAGTGGTGTCGCGATGCTCGCCGGCGACGTGCAGGCCAGCTTGACGCGAGAGTTCCACCTCCGCCGATGCGGCCGCCGCCATGTCGGCGAGCGGGTTGCCGGCGAACTCATCCGACTCCGCGATCTTGCCCATGTCGCTGATCGACTTGGCGCCGCGGAAGGTCTCGAGGAACTGGTTGGTGATCCGGTTCATCGCGTTGAATTCGAAGATCTTGAGGATGAGGATCGTCCAGGAGAGCAGCGAGCAGATCACCAGGCCAACCATCACGACCTTGACCAGGATCTCGGCGTCCATGAACATTTCCCACGGGCCAAGGTGTCCGGCGTTGGCGCCGCCTACCTTGGTGGGAGTGGCGTCAGGCGAAGCCGAAGCGTCGCTGGGCGCCGCCGCCGGAGCAGCCGCGGCCGGAGCCGGGGCCGCGGCCGCCGCGGGAGTCGCCGTGTTCTGCGCCATCGCCGGCGCAGCTGTCAGCAGCGCGAGCGCGCCGACCAGGGCGAGAAGGGGAGTGGTTCTTTTGGTGTGAAGCATCGTTTCGCCAGTTCCTGCTTGGTCTTTGCTTGCCCTAGGACCCGAAGGGATCGTCGCGCGGGGCGCCTGTCCGCCCTAGCTGGTGGAGGCCCGGCGCGAACCCGCCACCGGCGACCTCGCAAGTCCAAAGCCATAGTCGCCACGCCCGTCCCGCCACGCTCTGATCCATTCTCATTCGCCGGCCTATAGAAGCTCGCGTTTCGAGGCGCTCATGGACCCGCCGTCGGCGTGGGCCGCGGCAACTCCTTACCGCAATGTTAGACTTGCGGCTCGGGTCCTTTGGCAACCCCTCATCTCACCGTCAAGAGGGCGCCGAAGATCGCTGTTTCGCGACAGAAAATTTAATCGCAGGGTCTGTTTGCAACGCAGCATCGCCTGTTCGCTAGCCAGTTCTTCGATTTTGACCCGGACCAGACGTCGCTGTGTTGCATCGCAGCAGAGGGGGTTAGGCGCGACCTTGGCGAAATCTTCCGTCGTTCAACCAAGAACTTCTCGGCGAGGGGCAGAGGAAAGATTGGACCGGCTAGTCAAACGGTGCGCCGGGCTGGCGGCCACAGAGCGGTAAACGCGCGCTCGCCTCGGCGGCGAGTAGCTTGCGGTCCGGCGCAATACTCATCCGCAGGCCAACAACATCGCGGGCAGGCTCTTGAAGGGATTCTAAGCTAGGCGGAGCTTGGGGGGGGCGGCGCGCGATGAGCAGATGGACGAGCGGCCTCTGGCGCCACCGCGATTTCATGCCGCTGTGGGGCGCGCAGGCAGTCTCCAGCTTCGGCGCGCGTATCGCTCGCGAGGCCTTGCCGATGGCCGCGGTGATCACGCTGAAGGCGGGACCGCAGGCGCTCGGCGTGTTCGCCGCCCTCGTCCTTGGCGCCCAGGCGGCGGTCGGGCTCTTCGCCGGCGCCTTCGCCGACCGCCTGCCCAAGCGGCGGCTGCTGATCGCCGCGGACCTCGCCCGGGCCCTGGTCCTGGCGGCGATCCCGCTGGCGGCGCTGACCGGCCGGCTCACGCTGGTCGAAATCTACCTCGCCGCCGTGCTGATGGGCGCGGCTAACGTGGTGTTCGATGTCACCGACCACGCCTATCTGCCGAGCCTGATCAATACCGCCGACCTGACCGAGGGCAACGCCAAGCTGTCGGCAACGGAAGCAGTGGCCGAGGTGGGCGGCCCTGCCCTCACCGGCGTGCTGGTCGGCGTGATGGCGCCGTCGATGGCGGTAGGCCTCAACGCGCTGACCTATCTGGTCTCGGCGCTGTTCCTGAGCCGGATCCGCGGCGACGCGCCACGCGCGCCGGCGTCGGACGTCGAGCCGTTCCGCCTCGACCTAACCGCAGGCCTGCGCCTGATCTTAACCCACCCGCTGGTGGGCCCGCTGTGGCTGGCCGACGTCGCCAAGAGCTTCTTCGGGAACTTCTTCGCCGCGCTCTACATCCTGCTGGCGCTCAATGTGCTGCGGTTGTCGACGCCGATGCTGGGCCTGACCATCGCCATGGGCGGCGTCGGCGGCCTAGCGGGCGCCATGCTGGCGCCTTGGCTGATCCGGCGACTGGGCGCCGGGCCCACGATCCTGCTAGCCGGCCTCGCGGGGGGCGCGACGCTGTTTGCGATCCCGCTCGCCGCCGGCCCGCCGCTCGCCGCCATGGCGATGCTGGCGGCCGCGCAGCTGGTCGGCGACGGGTTGCAGACCGTCTCGGCCATCGGCTCGGCGAGCTTGCGACAGACCGTGCTGCCGCCGCACCAGCTCGGCCGCGCCGGCGGCGCCTTCGCCACTGGCGGCGCGGCCGCAGGCGTGGCCGGCGCGCTCACCGGCGGCGCGTTGGGCGCAGCGATCGGTCCGCGCGAGACCCTGCTGTTCGCGGCGGCCGGCGTCACGGCCGCGTCGCTGTTCGTCGCCGCCTCACCCCTGCGCCGGCTGCGCCAGCCGGCTTTATAGCGTTTGCGGTTGGCCTTCGCGTTCCACGCGCTCGAACAAGGCGATCGCGGTCGTCAGGTCGAAAAAGTCCCGGCGCTCGCGCGTGTCGGGCCCGTCGACATAGAACCGCGCCATCCCGCGCCCCTCGACTCGCACCAGATGCGCGTTCCTGCCCGCCCTCAACAACGTCCGAATACGACTCATCTCGCCCTCCCCAGGGACTCCAACGGGTTCTCTATATGTTCCGAATCGGCCGCTGTCAAAGTGGGAACGGACGGTGCGGCATCGGAAGCGTCACCAGAGAAACCGCTGTTGTTCTCAAGATTTGGCGCGCGTATTCCGGCCGCGATGATAAGTGCTGCGGAATGTAGCGGGCGAGCGTCCGGGGCGTTCGACCTTTCAAAGATCATTCTGACGAAATTTTAAGGGCTTACCTGAAAGTCTTGTCAGCGGATTGGTCTGCTATCGCGCTAATCACAGACTGGCAGGACACGGTCGGAGCGAAGCTAAGCGGCTGCCTTTGAGCTTAATTTCAGCAATGATGAATTTCTGACGCTACCGCGGCGGCAAGCTTTCTCCAACGACCGGCAATCTCCAGATAAGCCCTTTTCTGCTTCACGTTTTCGGGGAGTTGAGCCAGCTCCTCAGCTAAAACCGATCTTGATAGGTAATGACGCTCTGAATACATAGCTACAATCTCCGCAATCTACCCTAGCACGAGGAAGGTCGATTTGTTCCGTCATAAGCCGGACGGAGAGGTGTCTCGACACTGTAGTGGTTGGCCTCGCGGTTCTGAAGAGCTAGTCGACGGTCTCCGGCCACTCCTCATCTTCGGCGGTCATTCTTGCCCGAGCGATCAGGGTGAGTAGCTTCGCCCGCTTCAGCCCAACCGGCGTGAGTAGGAGTTCTCGTCGGTAGGTCCGCACGGACTGATGATGCATAGCCTCGGCGAATGCTTTCGACATCTTGGCTTTCCTCTCGGGAACCCGCTGAAACGGTTGTGCCATAACAAGGTTCTGTCGTCGGTCGCGTCGGTCACTTATGATTGAATCAGTTTTGCAGTGGTCATCGGCGCGCCCCCGACGACACGTTCCCGTTGTGCCTCTGCACGATGTGGCTAAGGTTGAGCGATGCCCCAGATCGCACCCGCCAATGCGCTCCTGCGCTCGCTCTTGAGGAGCGACCTGAAGAAGATTGAGCCGCACCTCCACCTGGTCGAGCTGAAGACTGGCGCGACGCTCTACGAGATGGAGGACCCGGTCGAGTGGGTCTACCTGCCGGAAGTCGGCCTGCTGTCGTTGATCACAGTGTTGGCGTCAGGCGCCGCGATCGAAACGTCGATCGTCGGCCGTGAGGGCGGCGTGGGCTTCGTCGAGGTGCTGGGCAGCGGGACGATGTTCAGCCGCGTGATCGTCCAGGTGCCGGGCAATGCCTACCGGCTGCATGCGCGTCCCTACCGCGAGGCGTTCGAGTCCAGCCCGGCCATGCGCAAAGCCGTGCATCGGCAGGTCGAGCTCTTGCAGGCGGAAAGCCGCCAGGCGATCGCCTGCCACGCGCTGCACCAGGTGCATCCGCGCTTCAATCGCTGGCTGCTGGAATGCCAGGATCTCGCCGGCGGCATGAAGGTGATGCCGCTGAAGCAGGAATTCCTGGCGGTCATGCTGGGCGTTTCGCGCACGACCGTGACGCGGATCGCGCTGGAAACTCAGAAGCGCGGGCTCCTGAAGTATGTCCGAGGGTCGGTGGAGATTCTCGACCGTGAAGGCCTGGAGAAGGGCGCCTGCGAATGCCGCGCCTCGGTGCAGCATTTGCGCCGCGCGTTGGAACCCGCAAGCGTCCTGGAGCGCACGCCGGAGCCGGACAGGCGCCTGTAGGAAGTCGGCGCCTTGTCACAATCTGCTGAAACCGGGGCGAACATTGACGTGACTAGAAATGGTGCCTGGGGGCGGAATCGAACCACCGACACGCGGATTTTCAATCCGCTGCTCTACCGACTGAGCTACCCAGGCGCTTGGCCCTGGCCAAAGGAGCGGTGTCTATAGTGAGCGGGGCCGCCGCTGTCCAGCGAAGCGGCAAGCGCGGCTCACTCCTCGTAGGGGTCGATCTCGGGCGCCGAGTCTTCCTCGCTCTCGGCTTGCGCCGCCGGGACGGCGTAGGCGCCGCGGAACCAGCGCTGCAGGTCGACGTCGGCGCAGCGGCGCGAGCAGAACGGGCGATGATCCGCTTCTGCCGGGCGCCCGCAGATCGGGCATTTGCGCTGGGTCATGCGGGACTGACCTCCGGATCGCCGCGCGGGCGGGCCGGATCGGCCGCGAGGGCCAGGCGCGCGCCGAAGCGGTCTGTCAGCGCCTTCAGATGGGGTCGCGCGGCCTCCGCCACATCCGGCGCAGCGCGGGCTTCGAGACGGGCGCCGGGGTCGGCGGCGGCGGCGCGCTCGATCTGGCGGACCAGGCGCAGGGCCAGGGTCAGGGCGCTGAGCTGGCCGTCCGCATCCAGCAGGCGGTCGGCGACGGAGCGCCGCCGGCGCGGCACGGTCAGCTCCAGCGTGCCGAAGCGGCTGATCGGGCCGAACGCGACGCCGGGATTGTCGGGGCCGAAGGAGAGGCGCGCGCCGGAGATCAGCGCCGGGCCGTCGTGGCCGCGGCCGGCCAGGTCGATCACCACCAGGCCGCCCTCGCCTTTCAGGCGCAGCACCCGAGCGGTGGTGGTCAGGGCGGCGAAGTTGGCGGCGCGAGTGGCGCGCTTGGCGTCCGAGCCGCCGCGTTCGCCGAGATCGACGTCGACGGCGATCAGGGCGCGGGTCGCCTCGATCGCCACGCTGCCGCCGCCGGGCAGCGCGAAGACGGTCTCCAGCGCCTCGGCTTCGGCGCCGTCGGCCATCGCGCGGGCGACGCCGCCGGTGACGACCTGGGCGCGGGTCGCGACGGCAGCGAGCTCGTCCTCCACGGTCGGTGCAGGCGTGAGCAGCCGCGGCGGGCCCTCGCCTTCGCCGCTCAATCGCAAGGACGCGCCCTTGCCGGCGCGGGCCTCGCTGCGGATTTCGACGCGCACGGCCTGGCCCTCGACCAGCCGGTCCATGTCGGGACGCAGGTTGAGCACGCCGTCCGGCCCCTCGCCCAGGTCGACGAAGGCTAGCGCCAACTGCCGCTCGACCTTGCGCACGCGGCCGACGACCTCCGCCCCCAGCGCCTGGGAGGCGACGTCGCCATCGCGGCTGATCAGCAGCCGCTCCGGCCGCCCGTCCAGCGTGACCACGCCCCGCGTCTCGCCGAGGCCCTCGTCCAGGTAGATGCGGCGTTCGGTCATGCGGGGAACCCAAGTCCAATCAACAATGCCTGCGTCTCGTAGAGCGGCAGGCCGACGACGCCGGTGTAGGAGCCATTGAGGGCGATGACGAAGGCGCCGGCGCGGCCCTGGACGCCGTAGGCGCCAGCCTTGCCGGCCCATTCGCCGCTGGCGAGGTAGGCGCGCATCTCGGCGTCAGTGAGACGCTTGAAGCGGACGCGGGTCTCGCTGAGGCGCGCGGCGGATCGACCCGTCGGTCCTGCGACAGCGACCGCGGTCAGCACCCGATGCGCACGGCCGGAGAGGAGCGCCAGCATCCGCGCCGCGTCGGCCTCGTCGTCCGGCTTGCCGAGCAGGCGGCGGCCGACGGCGACGACGGTGTCGGCCGCCAGCACGAAGGCGCCGGCGCGGCGCTGGGCGACGGCGGCGGCCTTGGCGCGGGCCAGGCGAAGCGCCAACAGGCGCGCGGTCTCGCCCGGCAGCGGAGTCTCATCGATTTCGGCGGGGTCGATCAGGTCGGGGGCGAGGCCGATCTGGGCCAGCAGTTCCAGCCGGCGCGGGCTGGCGCTGGCCAGGATCAGCGGCGGCCTGGCCGGGTCTGGCGCGGTCACGGCCGCGGCGTGCGGCGAACGGCTATTTGAAGCGGTAAGTGATGCGGCCTTTGGTGAGATCATATGGGGTCATTTCCACCAGCACCTTGTCGCCTGCGAGCACGCGGATGCGGTTCTTGCGCATCTTGCCGGCGGTGTGGGCGATGATCTCGTGGTCTCCAGTGTCCAGTTTCACGCGGAAGGTGGCGTTCGGCAACAGCTCGCTGACTGTGCCCGGAAACTCCAACAGCTCTTCTTTGGCCATTGCGCCTCACAAGTTTGGGCGACGCGCCTTCAACGCCACGGCCGCCTCTTGCTTTCGAGACTCAGGAGGCCCGGCCGCGCCAAGCGGCCAATATACGCAACTGGGAGCGGGCTTCATCCCCCGAACGTCGCCGCCTTGCCGAAACGGGCGCGGATGCGGGCGCCGAGGCCGTCGCGGGTTTCCCGGTAGGCCTCCATCACCGCCTCGCGCGAACCCATGGTAAGGGTGGGGTCTTGGGTGGGCCAGTATTCGATCTCGACGGCGTGGTGGCGGGCCAGCTCGACGGCGCGGTGCTGCGCCTCTGGCGTCAGCGAGATCACCAGGTCGAAGGCGCCTTCTTCGACATCGTCGAAGGTCTTGGCGTGGTGGCCGCTGAGGTCGGCGCCCAGCTCATCCATCACCGCGACAGCGAACGGGTCGGTCTCATCCTCTTCGTCGGGCCGCAGCCCGCAGCTGTCGACATAGACCCTGTCGCCAAACATCAGCTTCATGAGGCCCTCGGCTATCGGCGAGCGGACGCGGTTGTGGTTGCAGGCGAACAGCACCGCCCCAGGAAGCTCTCTGGGAAGCTCATCGACCATCGCGCGCGTTCAACCCCGCCAGTGTAGCGCGCAGATCAGGGTGAAGAGCCGGCGAGCGGTGTCGAGATCGGTGTCGACCTTGCCGAGAAGCCGGGTCTTGAGCAGTTCCGAGCCTTCGTTGTGCAAGGCGCGTCGGCCCATGTCCAAGGTCTCGATCTTCTGCGGCGTCGCGTTGCGGATCGCCTGGTAGTAGCTTTCGCAGATCATCGCGTAGTCGCGCACCACGCTGCGGAACGGCGAGAGCGAGAGGATGTGGCGGCGCTGGTAGCCGGGTCCGCTGATGTCCAGCGCCAGGCGGTTCTCGATCAGGGAGATCCTCAGGTCATAGGGTCCGCCATCGGCGCCCTCGGGGGTGAAGCGGTTGTCCTCGAGCAGGTCGAAGATGGCGATCTGCCGCTCCTGCTCCTGGTCGCGCGACGCCGCCGACAGCGACTCCTCGTCGAGCTCGACCGTTATCAGGCGGTGCGGACCGCTCACCTCACCCCTCCCCCTCGAGGGAAGGGGCCGGGGGTGGGGGGCTGCCGCCAGAGAAGGCGCAGCGCGGGATGACAGGCGCCCTGCCCGATCCTCTCGCTCGCCTCGCGATCACCGCCCATAGGCGACAGATAACCCAGCGACTCGGGGGCCGCGAGCCCTCGCGTCGTCCGGATAGACGCCGCAGGCGTCGAGAGCCCCACCCGGCCGCTGCGCGACCACCCTCCCCCCAAGGGGGAAGGTCAGCTTCATGGCCGATTTCGCCTGATCGAGATCGACCTGGCGTGCGCCGGCAGGCCCTCGGCGTTGGCCAGCGTCTCGGTCGGGCCGGCCAGGACCTGGAAGGCGGCTGGCCCGCACGAGATGATCGAGGTGCGCTTGATGAAGTCGTAGATCGACAGTCCGGAAGAGAAGCGCGCCGCGCGGCTGGTCGGCAGCACGTGGTTGGAGCCGGCGACATAGTCGCCGAGCGCCTCGGGGGCGTAGCGGCCCAGAAAGATCGCGCCGGCATGGCGCACGCGGTCCGCCAACGTCTCGGGCTCGTCCACCGCGAACTCGACGTGCTCAGGGGCGATGCGGTCGACCAGGCCAGGGCTGGCGTCC
>Ga0302311_10000873_pt1 | contig 36474 bp, 26 predicted proteins | sample III_Palsa_N1_3_FD_200449 | JGI IMG/M metagenome (GOLD analysis project Ga0302311, IMG submission 200449) | Peat permafrost microbial communities from Stordalen Mire near Abisko, Sweden - III_Palsa_N1_3 | ecosystem: Environmental > Terrestrial > Soil > Palsa > Peat permafrost | place: Sweden... | reverse complement strand
TGGCGCGCGCCTTTGCCACCGATGCGGACATCCTGCTGATGGATGAGCCCTTCTCGGCGCTCGATCCGCTGATCCGCACCAAGCTGCAGGATGAGCTGCTCGCGTTGCAGGAGCGAGTCAAGAAAACCATTTTGTTTGTCAGCCATGATCTGGATGAAGCACTGCGGTTGGGTGATCAGATCTCGATCCTTGAGGGCGGTCGCATTATCCAGACCGGCACCGCGCAGGATATCGTCATGGCGCCGGCGACCGATTACGTGGCCGAGTTTGTACGTCACATGAATCCGCTCTCGGTACTTACCGGACACATGGTGATGCGCGCGCAAGCGAATTTCGGCGGCGAAGCCGACCGCCTGTGGCTTGATGCGGAGGGCCGCTTTCGCCTGGAACTCGACGCCCAGCGGCAGCCGGTTGCGGTGTATGCGGCCAGCACGCGGCTCGCGGTGCACCGCTGCGAAGAGGAGAGCGACCCGGCCCAGCTGCCCGCAGGCGTGGCCATGGTGCCGAGCGCCATCAGCCTGCAAGGCATCATCCGCCTGCACGAGGCGACCGGCTATCCGGTATTGCTGTCCGATCAGGGCGTATTGAGCGGGGTCTGTGGTGAAGCGGAGATCATCCGCGCCCTGGCGGGCCGGCGCAGCGGAGCTTACACGGAGGTAAGTGACCCAGCCGGTTCAAATCAGCGCGCAGCGGGACAGCCGGATGCCAGGGACGACTTATGAGCGGGTGGATTCGTAGTGGCTAGGCTTACCCCGCCATTTCTGCAGGCTCACAGCAGCTCTGCGGGTGGTCAATCCTGGGCCAGGCGGCTAACCTGAATACTCCCAAGTGCCAGTTCGGATCGACATAAACTACTGGTGCCTCGAACGGGTCTTCAAGAGCAGCCGAGGATTGGGAAGCGGAGCGGAGCGAGCTGCACAGATGAACTCGAACCGATCCGCAGATAGGGCGGGGAACGCCCAAATTGACGCGCAGGGACTGGCGAGATCAGGAATGGCGCGGGCCGTTCCGGTGCGCCAGGATGAACTGCGAATCGACGCAGTCACCCGCAGGCGGATGGACCGCCCGCGGATGACGGAAGCCGCGAATTCCAAGTTTCGACTTAAGGTTCGGGCTGCCAGGCTTTCGCCCCGGTTGTCGCGCCCGGGGAATGGCGCGCTCTAATAAGTGCACGCCGCAAACTGAGCAGGGGTGGGCAGGGGCTGCGCACATACTGGCGCCGGCCCGCCGGTAGCGAGAAAGCGCATGGGCCGATGTGCGGCATTCGCATTTTCATCCAATTCAAGGAGATACGGTCATGGACGAACCAACCGAGCAGGCCCCGCGCGCTCGCCGTCCCAGTGGCCGAGATGCCAAGCGAGCCGCCCGCACCGCGCGCGCCAGCTCCTTTGTGCCGTATATCACCCGCAAGATCCCTTATTACGAGGTCGTCGATCCGGACGGTCTGGCACTGCTCGAGCACAACGCCGATACGGTGCTGGCCGAAATCGGCATCGACTTTCGTGAAGACCCCGAAGTCCTCGATCTGTTTCGCATCGCCGGTGCCGACGTGCAGGGCGAGCGCGTGCGCTTCCCGCGTGGCATGTGCCGCGAGATCATCCAGCGCAGCGCGCCGCGCCAGTTCGTGCAGCACGCGCGCAATCCGGCCCGCAGTGTCCTGATCGGTGGCAACAACACCGTGTTCGCCCCGGCCTATGGTTCGCCCTTCGTGCGTAATCTCGATGAAGGCCGCCGCTACGCGCGCATTGAGGACTTCCGCAACTTTGTGAAGCTCGCCTACATGGCGAACTCGCTGCATCACTCGGGCGGCACGATCTGCGAGCCCGTGGACCTGCCGGTCAACAAGCGCCACCTGGACATGGTCTACAGCCATATCAAGTACAGCGACAAGCCGTACATGGGCTCAGTCACAGCCCCGGAGCGTGCCCGCGATACGGTCGAGATGACCAAGATCCTCTTCGGGGGCGACTTCATGGATCCGGCCACCGGCCGGCCCAAGACCGCGGTCATCAACCTGATCAATGCCAACTCGCCGCTGACCTTCGATGCGACCATGCTGGGCGCCGCCAAAGAATATGCGCGCGCCAATCAGGCCTGCATCGTCACGCCCTTCATCCTCGCGGGTGCGATGTCGCCGGTGACGGTCGCGGGCACGGTCGCGGTGACACTGGCCGAGGCGCTGGCGGGCCTGGCACTCACGCAGCTCGTGAATCCTGGCGCGCCCGTCGTGCTGGGCAGTTTCGCCTCCTCGCTCTCGATGCAGTCGGGTGCGCCGAGCTTTGGCACCCCGGAGCCAGCGCTGGTGCTCTATACGATGGCGGCACTGGCACGCCGCCTCGGCGTGCCGTTCCGCTCTGGGGGTTCGCTGTGCGCCTCGAAGATCGCCGATGCACAGGCGGCCTTCGAATCGGCCCAGACGCTGCTGCCAACGTGCCTGGCGGGCGTCAACTTCGTGCTGCACACGGCTGGCTGGCTCGAAGGCGGTCTGGCGATGGGCTACGAGAAATTTGTCATCGATGCCGATCAGGCCGGCATGATGCACACGCTGCTGGCCGGCGTGGATTTAAGCGAGAACGGGCAGGCCATGGATGCGATCCGCGAAGTCGGACCGGGCAAGCATTTTCTCGGTTGCGCGCACACGCAGGCGAACTTTGAGAACGCCTTCTACCGCTCGCCGCTGGCGGATAACAACAGCTTTGAGCAGTGGGATGCGGAAGGCGCCAAGGACATGGCGCAGCGAGCGAATGCCATGTGGAAGAAGCAACTGGCTGAGTACGAGGCACCGCCGCTCGATCCGGCCATCGATGAGGCGCTGCTCGAGTTCATCAATCGGCGCAAGGCCGCCTCACCGGATTCCAATATCTAGCGATCCGGCAATTCAGGCCGTCACTGTACGCACGCGGCCGCCGCGCACTGCGGTGTAGCAGCGATTGCCACCGAGCCAGTAGGCCAGTTCGCGCGGGTGCGCGATATCAAAGAGCGCAAAGTCCGCGCGCTTGCCCACGCGTAGCGTACCGCGCGATTCGGCCAGGCCCAGCGCTGCTGCGGCGTGGCGTGTCACGCCGGCCACGGCCTCAGCGGGCATCAATCCAAAGAGCGTGCAGGCGAGCGGCAGCATCAGCTGCAGTGAAGTGCTGGGAGAGGTGCCCGGATTGCAGTCGGTAGCCAGCGCCATCGGCACCTGATGAGCACGCAGCGCAGCGACCGGTGGCGGCTGGCGCTCACGCAGCAGCAGATAGGCACCCGGCAGCAGCACCGCCACCGTGCCGCTGCGCGCCAGGGCCTCCACGCCACGCAGCGACAGATATTCCAAATGATCGGCCGAGAGCGCACCGTGGGCTGCAGCCACGATGGCGCCACCCTGATCCGAGAGCTGCTCGGCATGCATTTTCACGGCCAGCCCATGCGTACGTGCCGCATCGAGCGCGCGCGCACATTCTGCCGGCGTAAAGGCAATCGACTCGCAGAACACATCCACGGCCCGGGCCAGGCCCTCGCGCGCGACCTGCGGGATCAGCTCGTTGCAGACCCGATCGATATAGCCGCTGCGATCGGCCGCCGCCTCGCGCGGCAGCGCATGCAGGGCCAGCAGCGTCGGCACCACTTCAACATCCACCAGCGCACCGAGCGCGCGCGCCGCGCGCAGCAGTTTCAGTTCGTTGGCGACATCCAGTCCGTAGCCAGACTTGATCTCAAGCGTGGTGACGCCTTCGCTCAACAGGGCACGGGCGCGCGGCAGCGCTGCTGCGACCAGCTCGTCAACCGAGAGTGCGCGCGTGCGCGCGACCGTAGCAGCGATGCCCCCGCCGGCCGCGGCAATCTCGGCGTAGCTGGCACCGGCGGCGCGCTGCTCGAACTCGCTGGCCCGATCGCCTCCAAAGATCAGGTGCGTGTGGCAATCGATCAGTCCCGGCATCAGGCAGCGACCGGCGCCCGAGTGGATGCGCCGCGCCAGGCGCTCGGGAGCCTGGGTGAGCTCGCGCCGCTCACCGATCCATGCGATCTGTTCGCCCTCGACACCGATGGCTGCATCCGGTATCAGTCCATAGGCATCCGCTCCCGGCTCCAGGGTTGCCACAGCGACATCGATCCAGATACTGTCCCACACGTCTGCTTGTCCGTTTCCCGCGAAAAGGGCGGCGGTTTCTTTATTATAAGAAGTGCGGCGGGGGAAACTGAGGTGCCAGTGCAATTATTTCTGGAACGGGCGCTGTTGCCCGAGGGGATCGCCTGCAACGTGGCTGTCACAGTTGCCGAGGGCCGGATCCAGAGCCTCACGCCCCAGGCTGTTGCCGGCGCCGTGCCTCTGACCCGCGGTCTTGCATTGCCGGGCATGCCCAATGTGCACAGTCACGCGTTTCAGCGGGCGCTCGCGGGCGCCACGGAAGTCGCTGGTCCCGGTCATGATTCATTCTGGACATGGCGCGATGCGATGTACCGCTTCCTGGATCGGCTGGAAGCCAGCGACGTCGGGGCGATTGCAAGCTACGTGTACATGGAGATGCTCGAGGCCGGCTACACCTCGGTCGGCGAGTTCCACTACCTGCACCATCAGCCCGACGGCAACGCCTACGAAAATCCAGCCACGCTGGCGCTCGCCGTACGCGCGGCTGCGACCCAGACCGGGATCCGCCAGATTCTGCTGCCGACGCTTTATCAACTCTCGGGGTTTGGCGAGAAACCGCCCAGTGCCGCTCAACGCCGTTTCATTCTGAGTGCGGAGGATTATCTCAACCTGCATGCGCAGCTGCGCGGCGGTGAAAGCCTGCTGCAGCGCACCGGAATGGCCGTGCACAGTCTGCGCGCCGTCAGCACCGGTGTGTTGCGCGAGGTGGTCGCCGCGCTGCGCGCGCTCGCGCCGGATCTGCCGGTGCATATCCATATCGCCGAACAGCGGCGCGAGGTCGAGGAGTGCGTGGCCTTCAGTGGCAAGCGACCGATCGAACTGCTGATGTCCCTGGGACTTGTCGATGAGCACTGGTGCCTGGTGCATGCAACGCACGCCGATGCGGATGAACTGCGCCAGATAGCCCAGGTCCGCGCGGTGGTGGGCTTGTGCCCGAGTACCGAGGGGAACCTGGGGGACGGGCGGTTTCCACTGGATGAGTTGCTTGCTGGCGGTGGGCTCTTTGGCATTGGCAGCGACAGCCAGGTCTCGATTGATCCGGCCGAAGAGCTGCGTCTGGCCGAATACACGCTGCGGCTGTGGCGTGAGCGGCGCATGAGTTCCTTGAGCGGCGGCGCGACCCACGCGGGCACTTTCCTTTACGAACAGGCAGCGGCCGGCGGTGCGCAGTCACTGGGACTGGGTAGCGGCCAGCTGGTGGCCGGTGCGGTGGCCGATCTGGTGATGCTCGATACCGGCCGGGCTGCGATGGCCGGTGTACCGGAGGCTGCGCTGATCGATGCGCATCTGTTCGCGCCGCGCGCCGGCGCGGTGCGCGATGTGATGGTTGGCGGACGCTGGGTCGTGCAGGGCGGCCGCCATGGTCAGCGCACGGCACTCGAGGCGGCCTATCGCGATGCACTCGGCCGCGCCACGGCGAACTGACAGCGTAGCCGTGCCAGAGATTCGGAGAGGGTTGAGGTAACCTGTATATACAGGTATAGTTCGCGCGGCCAGGTCCCCAGATGGGCAGGCTGGAGCAGGGGTGAATTTGGACGCTTTGCCACAACCGCTGTACGCACAGGTCAAGAACCACGTGTTGCGCCACATCCGTTCCGGGGCGTGGCGACCCGGGGAGCGGGTGCCCTCGGAGCACGAGCTGGTGCGCGAACTCAACGTTTCGCGCATGACCGCTAACCGCGCTTTGCGCGAACTGACCCGCTCCGGCGTGCTCTCGCGTATCGCTGGCGTCGGCACCTTCGTAGCCGACCAGAAGGCGGCCAGCCACCCGCTGCAGATCCGCAGTATTGCGACCGAGATCCGCGAGCGCGGCCACGGCTATCGCGCGGTGGTCCTAAAGCAGGAGCGCGTCGCAGCGCCCGAAGCAGTGCGTAGCGCCCTTGGACTGGGCGCTCGTCGCACGGCAGTGTTCCACTCGCTAATCCTACATTTCGAGCGCGATCTGCCGGCCCAGCTTGAGGATCGCTACGTCAATCCGCTGCTGGCACCAGATTATCTGACGATGGATTTCACCGGCACGACGCCCAATGAGTACCTGATGGAAGTGGCTCCGCTGCAGCGCGTCGAGCACGCTGTGCGGGCAGTGCAGCCCGATGCCGCCACCCGGCGGCACCTGGCCATGGGGGCGAAGGAGGCCGCGCTGCTGATCGAGCGCATCACCTGGAGCCGCGGCCAGCGTGCCTCCTATGCCTTGCTCTACCATCCCGGCAACCGCTTTGAGCTGCGCGGTAATTTTGACATCTGAGCCAGCGATTCTGGATTGAAGGAGAGCAGACCATGGATGCACCCACCCGTACCGACACGACCCGCAAGATCCGCGCCGCGCACGGCACGCGACTCGAGGCGCGCAGCTGGCTCACCGAGGCGGCGCTTCGGATGCTGCGCAACAACCTTGATCCCGAAGTGGCCGAGCGTCCCGAGGAACTGGTGGTCTATGGCGGCATCGGGCGTGCGGCGCGCGACTGGGAATGCTTTGATCGCATTGTCGAAACGCTCAAGACGCTGGGTGATGACGAGACGCTGCTGGTGCAGTCAGGCAAGCCGGTCGGGGTGTTCCGTACGCACACCGATGCGCCGCGAGTGCTGATTGCCAATTCGAACCTGGTGCCGCACTGGGCTACCTGGGAGCATTTCAACGAGCTCGACCGGCGCGGGCTGATGATGTACGGGCAGATGACCGCCGGCTCCTGGGTCTATATCGGCAGCCAGGGCATCGTCCAGGGCACCTACGAAACCTTCGTCGAACTTGGCCGACGTCACTACGGCGGCGATCTGGCCGGTCGCTGGATCCTGACCGCAGGCCTTGGCGGCATGGGCGGCGCGCAGCCGCTGGCCGCGACGATGGCCGGTGCTTCGATGCTCGCCATCGAATGCCAGCCAAGCCGCATCCAAAAGCGCCTTGATACGCGCTATCTCGATGTGCGCGCCGAGTCGCTCGAGCAAGCACTCGAGATGATTCAGCAAGCCACCAGCGAGCGCCGGGCGCTCTCCGTCGGACTGCTGGGCAACGCGGTCGAGATCCTGCCCGAACTGCTGCGCCGGGGAGTCCGCCCCGATGCGGTCACAGACCAGACTTCGGCGCACGATCCGGTCAACGGCTATCTGCCCGAAGGCTGGAGCCTTGAGCAGTGGGAGGCGCGGCGCTTCTCCGATCCAGACGGGGTCGCAGCGGCCGCGCGCGCCTCGATGGCGCGCCACGTGGAAGCGATGCTCGAATTCCAGCGCCGTGGCATTCCGACCTTCGACTACGGCAACAACATCCGCCAGGAAGCCTTCAATCAGGGCGTGAAGAACGCCTTTGATTTTCCAGGCTTCGTCCCGGCCTACATCCGGCCGCTGTTCTGTCGCGGCATCGGTCCGTTTCGCTGGGTCGCGCTCTCAGGTGACCCGGAAGATATCTACAAGACCGATGCCAAGGTGCGGGAACTGATCCCCGATGATCCGCACCTGCATCGCTGGCTCGACATGGCGCGCGATCGCATCCAGTTCCAGGGGCTGCCGGCCCGTATCTGCTGGGTAGGCCTTGGCCAGCGACACCGGCTGGGTCTGGCCTTCAATGAGATGGTTGCAAGCGGTGAACTCAAAGCGCCGATCGTGATCGGTCGCGATCATCTGGACTCTGGCTCAGTGGCCAGTCCCAATCGCGAGACCGAGGCGATGCAGGATGGTTCCGATGCGGTCTCTGACTGGCCGCTGCTCAACGCCTTGCTCAACACCGCCGGCGGTGCCACCTGGGTGTCTATCCACCACGGCGGTGGCGTGGGCATGGGCTACTCACAGCATGCCGGCGTAGTCATCGTAGCCGACGGCACCGCGGCGGCCGCTCGGCGCCTGGCGCGGGTGCTGTGGAATGATCCGGCCACCGGTGTCATGCGCCATGCGGATGCCGGTTACAGCGAGGCCATCGAGTGCGCGCGCGAACAGGGACTGAAGTTGCCGATGGTGAATTCATGAGCAAGGCGCGCGCCGAGCGCTCCTGGCTGTGGAAGCCCGGGACGCTCGATCTGCCGCTGCTGCGCCGGTTGCGTGATGAGCCGGTGCGCGTGCAGCTGGGCCGCGCGGATCTTGCCCGTTTGCGCCGCGGTGAAGCGGTGGTGGAGCGCTTGCTGGCGCGCGATGCGACCGCCTATGGCATCAATACCGGCTTCGGCCTGCTGGCCCAGACGCGCATTCCGCGCGAGCAGCTCAACCAGTTGCAGCGCAACCTCGTGCTCTCGCATGCCGCCGGTGTCGGCGCGCTGCTACCCGATGAAGTCGTGCGCCTGACGATAGCGCTCAAGATTGCGAGCCTGGTGCAGGGCTACTCAGGCATTCGCGCCTCGACGGTGCAGGCGCTCTGTGATCTGCTGGCGCACGGGATCTACCCGTGCATTCCGGGACAGGGCTCGGTCGGAGCCTCCGGGGACCTCGCACCACTGGCGCATTTGTCGGCGGCACTGATCGGTGTGGGCCACGTGCGCGTGGCTGGGCGCATCCTGCCGGCCGCGCGTGCACTCGCCAGGGCCGGACTCGAGCCGGTGCAGCTGGGCCCCAAAGAGGGTCTGGCACTCCTCAATGGCACGCAGGTGTCGACCGCCCTGGCTTTGACTGGCCTGATGCAGATCGAGGATGTGTTCTGTGCCGCCCTGGTCAGCGGTGCGCTGTCCGTGGATGCGCTCAAGGGCAGTGATGTGCCTTTCGATGCGCGCATCCACACCCTGCGGCGCCAGCCGGGGCAGCAGCGGGTTGCCGCTGCGTTCCGCAAGCTGCTTGCCGGCAGCGGCATTCGCGCCAGCCACGTCGAGTGCGACCGCGTACAGGATCCATATTCGCTGCGCTGCCAGCCCCAGGTCATGGGCGCCTGTCTTGATCTGATGGCCAATGCTGCCGCCACGCTGGTGCGCGAGGCCAACGCCGTCACGGATAATCCGCTGGTATTTCCCGAGGATGACAGCGTCTGCTCGGGTGGTAACTTCCACGCCGAGCCCGTGGCCTTCGCCGCCGACGAGCTGGCACTGGTGATCGCCGAGATCGGTTCGATCTCGGAGCGGCGTATCTCGCTGCTGGTTGATCCGAAGATGAGTGGTCTGCCAGCTTTCCTGGTGCGCGACAGCGGAGTCAACTCGGGCTTCATGATTGCGCAGGTCACCGCCGCCGCGCTGGTGTCGGAGAACAAGGCACTGGCTCATCCGTGCAGCGTGGATTCGATTCCGACCTCAGCCAACCAGGAAGATCATGTCTCGATGGCCACCCACGCCGCGCGTCGCCTCACGCTGATGGCCGGCAATGCCGCGACCGTGATTGGCGTGGAGCTGCTGAGCGCGGTGCAGGGCATTGAATTCCACCGTCCGCTCAAGAGTTCAGCCGCGCTGGAGCGCGCTGTGGCACTGGTGCGTTCGCGCGTGAAGCCCTACGTCAGCGATCGTTTCATGGCCCCGGATCTGGAAGCTGCCCGCTCGCTGGTGGCTTCCGGGCAGTTTCGTGACTGGCCGGTCGGAGTGAGCCTTGATACCTGAGCAATCTGCCGTGTTCGAGTGCGACCCGGGAGATTCACCGCTGATCGTCTCGATGCCGCACGTCGGTACCGAATTGCCCGAGACCTTGCTGCCGCGATTGAGCACGGCGGGGCGCGCCGTCGCTGATACCGACTGGTACGTCGATCGGCTGTGGGCCTTCGCACGGCGCAGCGGAGCGGGGTGGCTACGTGCCCGCTACTCGCGCTACCTGATTGACCTGAACCGGCCCCCCGATGATCACTCGCTCTACCCCGGACAGACCACGACACCGTTGTGTCCGACCGAAACCTTTGCCGGCGAGCCGATCTACCTGGGTCCCCTCCCCGATGCTGCGGAAGTGGCGCAGCGTCGTGAGCAGTATTGGCGGCCCTATCACGATGCGATTCAAGCGCTGATCCGGCAGCGGCTCAAGCACCATGGCTTTGCGCTGCTGCTGGATGCCCACTCGATTCTCAGCAGCGTGCCGCGACTGTTTCCCGGCCGGCTGCCGGATATCAATGTCGGGACCTATGGTGGGCGCAGCATGAGCCGGCTGAGCGAAGGGAAGGTCGTTGCGCTCCTGCAAACCCAGCAGCGCTTTAGCCACGTGCTCAACGGTCGTTTCCAGGGCGGCTACATCACGCGTGCTTATGGTCAACCCGCGCAGCGCGTGCACGCAATCCAGTTCGAGATCGCGCAAAGCGCCTACATGGATGAACAGAGCGGGGTCTGTTCGGCCGCCTCGATGGCTCCGCTCCAGGCGCTGCTGGAGCAGATTCCAGAAGCCTTGATGGTGGCTGGTCATGAGGATCTGTACCGACCGCAGCCGGTCTGATCCGAGCCGATCAAGCAACGACGCGAGCGCAGTGCCTGAGCTAGCCGGGCTTTGATCGGCTTAGCGCTGCGCCCAGGCGCGGTGCGGCAAGATGCGGGTCCAGGTCCGGCGCGGGCTGTGGCTTGAGCGTCTTGAGTTCGAGCGGAATGTGGCCCGCCCATACCGGCCAGGCATGATCGGCCTTGGGCTCATCGGGTGGTCCGCTGCGAACCTTGGCGCTCGCAGCCAGTATCGGCATCGTCATGACATCGGTGGCCGCCAGTTCCTTGCGCTTGGTCGGCCGCAGTTTTTCCCAGCGGCCCGGCAGCCAGCGGCGCATGAACAGCTCGAGTACCTCAAGCTTGCGGGCATCCTCGGCGATGCGCTGCGGTTGGCCGAAGCACATCACCGAGCGGTAGTTCATCGTATGGTGGAACGCCGAGCGCGCCAATACCCAGCCATCGAGCATCGTCACTGTCAAACAAATGGGCCCGCCAACGCCCTGCGTGCGGATCATTCGGCTGGCGGTACTGCCGTGCCAGTAGAGCTGATCCTCAATCCGCCACTGCAAGGTCGGGATGGCAACCGGACGTCCTTCCACCACATGTGCGATGTGACACAGCGGCGTGGCATCGAGGATCGCATCGATCACCGCCCGCCGATGCGTGCCGAGCCGCGGGCTGCGGCGCACGCGCGTGAACTCCTCCGGGATAGCACCAGAAGGTGAGGGTCGAGATGTTGGTTCAGCTTTCTTGGTCACGAGATTCCTTCGAACGGCAGGAGCCTGCTCGCCAGAGCGGCTTGCGTGCCGGCTAGCGTAGGTAAGAGAGGAACACGCCGCTCGGATCGTGCAGGGCGCGGATCTGCTCAAGTCGCGCGCTGGCGGCCTCCGACAGATAGCGCTGCTGCGGACGCGCCAGCATATTTTCATCATTCATCTGCCCACCCACCGAGAGCGACTCGAGGCGGCGCATCTGCTCGACGGGCCAGCGCGTCATGCGTTCATCCTCGGCCGGATCATCCCAGATCGAGTAGGCGGCGAGATAGATTTCTCCCTGCACCGACATGGCCATGTCCGGTAGGGGCTTGGTGGGTGCCCAGTTGAACCAGAACACGTGCGAGCGCGGCGAAGGCAGGTCGGTGAACAGCTGTCGAAGCTTGGGTACCAGCTCCTCGGCGCTGGCGTTGGTCCACAGATTATCGGCGGCAAAGCGGTGCCCGGCCGGATCGGCGTTGTAGCCGCTCAGGTAGCGCTCCTGAATGGTGCTCGAGACCCGCTCGCGCTTGCGCAAAGCCTTGTCGATGACCGGGCAGGTCGCCAGTAGCGCCAGGGCCGCGTCCGCCTCGGCTTCGTTGTCGGTGAGCGCGAGCCCGGCAACCGTAAGGCGCGGCGCGATCCAATTGCCCTCCTCATCGTGCGCCGAGCAGACGATCACGAGTTCCAGGTAGGGCGGTACTTCGGCCGCGATACCGCGTGCCCAGGTGAATACGGCTTCCAGATCATCAGCCGAATAGGTGTAAGCACTGACCTTGACAATGCTCGGCAGCGGATGCGCCGTGAGTTCAAAGCGCGTGACCACACCCGGGAAACCTGCGCCGGAGCCGCGCGCGGCCCACAGGTAGTCACTGTGCTGCGTTTCATCGGCGCGGACCAATGCACCCTCGGCAGTCACGACATCGATCGCTCTGATGTGGGCGCAGCCGTTGCCCCACAGCCGTGAATTCCAGCCGAAGCCGCCGCACATGACAAAGCCGCTGATGCCCGGCGTCAGATGATGCGCGGTCGGGACGATCAGACCTTCGGCCATCAGCTGGGTATTGAGGATCGACCCGAGCACGCCGGCACCGGTCCACACGGTGCGATTCGGTGCGTCAATGGCGATATCCTGCAGCCGTGAGAGATCAATCAGCATCGAGCCGTCGCGCATGAAGGCGCTGGACCAGCTGTGGCCGCCGGCGCGCCGGCCGACCTTGAGTCCGTGGGCCCGGGCATAGCGGACCGCAGCCTGCACATCGGCGGCATCCTGAACCTGAACGATCACCGCCGGGTAGCGCTCGGGTTTATTGGCGCGCCACACGGCACTGGCGCGCGCCTCTTCGTAGCCTGCGTGCTCGCGCCAGTACACATCGCCTTTGATGGCGGCTTTCAGCGCCTGCTGATCGCGCGCCAGCGCCGACGCGGGGCGTGCATTGGCTTTCGAGGAGCTGGCAGCGCCGGCAAGCGCCAGAGCGGTGAGCAGGCGGCGGCGGCCTTCTGAAGGCGGTTGCTCAGCGTCATCGCTCATGCGGGATCTCCAATCGGAGGATCGGCAGATTATCCGGGGCCTCGATCGATCCGTCGACCACTAATTCCCCGTAGCGGGAAATATCGGCAGAGGTGGGCAGCGGACAGGGCAACGCGCCGGGCTTGGGCTCGACGCATGCTGCCGCTCAGGCCCGCGCAGGAATTCAGCTGGTGCGGGCGTAGCTGAAGGTTTCCGCAAAAGTCCTATAGGGCGAAGGGACCTTGACCTGCATGATCGGGCGGTCGGGGCGCCAGCCGCCGGCCGCGCCCACACCGACGTCGGTGGGCAGGTCAGGCTTGAGGCGGTCAGGAATCCAGTCAAAGCGGTTGCGCATGTTCTCCTCGACCACATCATTGTCGGTCCACGCCTTGCCAATGGGCGCACTGATCAGGCCATAGACCATGAAATGCCACAGCTTCCAGCGCCCATCGACGTAGATGAAATCGCACGCGCGCCGGCTGTAGCCGGTTCGCGGCTGGAAGCCTTTGGAAGGGCTGCCAAAGGTCAGTGCCGAAGCGGATAACCACAGACCCTTGGCGGTCTTCAGATCCTCGGCAACTTCGATGATCGGTGTCGAGTTGGCGTACAGGTGCGTGGCACCGTTGCGCAAGGTGCCGGAGGCCGAATCGCCGATCAGCAGGCCATTGACCGAGCAGAACTTGCGGATGCTTTCCGCGCCGTAATAAAAGCCAAAGCCAACATCGGCCTGGACATCCTTCTCAGTGAGTGCGAATTCATCGAGCGCATCGGAGACCCGGCCGAGGGACTCGAACACCGAGTAGCGGCTCATGGTGTTTTCCACCTGCCATGCGGCCGCTGCCTGTTGCGCCATGCGTTCGGACATGTGCTCGGTAGATTCGGTTCGGCGCGCTGGCGTGGCCGCGGCTGCAGTTCCGGCCACGGCCAGACCCATGAGACCTGATGTGACGATCGAACGACGCTGGCTATCCATGACATCCCCCCTTTAGGTAGTTCTGGATCTCCACGGACGATGCGGTCGGCCGCTGGTCCGTGGCCGGTGCCGAGCAGTGGAGTGCGGCTTTGAGCAGCTACCCCCTGAGCGGTCCGGTTGATATGTTCAGGACCTAAACCCGCAAGGCGCTAAGGCCTTTGTGTTCCTCCTGCAGCTGCAGCAAGGCCCGCAACTACGGCCTTAAGAATGCGCGCGCGCTAGGATTATGGCAACCCGAGCAGGCATCGCGCCGGCGCTGCTTAGCTTTCAACGCTCGTCGAAAGCTCGTGCAGCTGATCCTAAGCGGCGGGGCATCTAAACCAGTTCCTCCTCGTAGGCCAGTACGGCCTCGGCGCCGTGGACGACAGTAGATGCGAGTCCCGGTGCGGCTGCCAGCAGGTGGTCGGTATAAAAGCGTACCGTGGCGAGCTTGGCCCTATAGAAGGGCGCCTCGGCATGCCCAGCGGCGAGTTCTCGCACAGCGACCTGTGCGGCCCGCGCCATCTGCCAGCCGCCGGCCACGAGACCGAACAACTGCATAAAAGGCACCGCGCCGGCGCTCGCGCGGCGCGGGTCGGCAGCGTAGGTGCTGGCGACGAACGTCGTGGCTTCGGCCAGTGCATCGACGGCCGCCTGCAGCGGTGGCGCGATCGCACGCAGCTGCTGATCGGGGCTTGCCTGCAGTTCAACGAGCACTGCGCGCACGCGCGCGATGAAGTCGGCCGCGGCGCGGCCGCTGTCGCGGGCCACCTTGCGACCAATCAGGTCATTGGCCTGAATGCCGGTCGTGCCCTCGTAGATGGTCGTGATACGCGCATCGCGCAGGTGCTGCGCGGCCCCGGTTTCCTCAATGAAGCCCATGCCGCCGTGGATCTGGATGCCGAGCGAGGCAATGCTCACGGCATTTTCGGTGTTACAGCCCTTGAGCACCGGAATCATCAGATCGGCAAAGGCTTGCGCGCGGGCGCGCGCGCTCGCATCAGGTTCGGCGTGCGCCGAATCGAGTGCCGCGGCGACCGCGCAGGTGAGTGCGCGCATCGCTTCGATCTGCGCCTTCATGGTCAGCAGCATGCGCCGCACATCGGGGTGGCGGATGATCGGCACGCGCTTGGCATCCTTCGCGCCCAGCTCCGTGCCCTGGATGCGCTCGCGCGCATACTGGCGCGCGCGCTGGAAGGCGCGCTCGGCGATGCCGACACCTTCGACGCCGACCCCAAAGCGTGCCGCATTCATCATGATGAACATGTATTCGAGGCCGCGATTTTCCTCCCCGACCAGCCACGCCGTAGCGCCGGCAGGTCCGCTGCTGCCGGCAGCCGGATGCGCGCCCCAGGAGAGCACGGCGGTCGGGCTGCCATGGATGCCGAGCTTGTGCTCGATCGACACGCACTGCACATCGTTGCGCGCACCCAGGGATCCATCCGCGTTGACCAGAAACTTGGGCGCCACGAACAGCGACAGTCCGCGCACGCCCGGCGGTGCCTGCGGCGTGCGCGCCAGCACCAGGTGAACAATGTTCTCGGTCAGATCATGATCCCCATAGGTAATGAAGATCTTCTGGCCCAGGAGTCGGTAGGTGCCATCGGTCTGGGGTAGCGCGCGGGTTGCCACCGCCGCCAAGTCGGTGCCGGCCTGCGGCTCGGTCAGGTTCATCGTGCCGCTCCATTCGCCGCTGACCATGTGCCGCAGGTAGGTGTCGCGCAGGCTCTTACTGGCGCGCGACTCGATCGCCGCGGTGGCACCGCGTGCCAGCATCGGGCACAGCGCAAAGGCCATGTTGGCGCCATTCCACATCTCCTCGACCAGCGCCGAGAGCACGTGCGGCAGGCCCTGGCCGCCGTACTCCGGATCGCTGCTGAGCCCGCACCAGCCGCCGGAGGCAAAGGCCTGATACGCCGCTTTCCAGCCCGGGGGCGTCGTGACGATGCCGTCCACGCAGCGCGCACCCTGCTCATCGCCGGTGCGATTGAGCGGTGCCAGCACGCCGCTGGCCAATTTTGCTGCTTCTTCGAGCACCGACTCGGCCAGCTCAGGCGTCAGATCGCTGTACGGTGGCAGGCGGACACTCGATTCCAGAGCGCCCATCTCGATGAGCACGAAGCGCATGTCGCGCAGGGGGGCAATGTAGTCACTCATCGTCAAGCTTCCTTAATCAGCTCGCCAGTAGCAAGTATCAGCGGGCAGTGCGCGTGCGGCGCACGCCAGCGCGCAACGGGTTGGCCGCGCGCTGGGTGCGCCCGGTTGCACGCCGAGGTCGCAGCCCGGCGGCGAAAACCTCGACAAAGGCGCTGGCAATCTGCGCCGCGCTCATCGAGCGATCCTCGCGGTACCAGTGCGCAATCCAGTTGAGGGCACCGGCCAGGGCAAAAGCGGTCATCTTGGGATCGCACGGCTCAATCGAGCCATCGCGCATGCCTTCACGCAGCAGGCGGCGGATCCCCTGGTCAATCTCTGACTTGAGCAGCTTGATCTTGCGGCTCATCTGCGCGCTCAGGTCCAGATCCTCGGCCCGTACCATGCACCAGCCGTAATCAGAGGCGATGGCCAGCGCGTAGTCGCGAATCACCTCATCGAGTCGCTCGCGGGCGGCCCTGTCCGGTGACTGCGAGCGGCGGATCGCGCCACGGATCCGTTCGAGCCCGGCAACAAAGCATTCGAACAGCAGCTGTTCCTTGTTGGCCACGTAGTAATAGATGGTCGGCTTGGACACGTTCAGCAGCGCGGCGATCCGATCGATCGTCGTGTTGTGATAGCCATGGGCGTGGAAGGCGCTTGCTGCAGCGCGGATAACGGCCTCGCGCTTGATTTCGCGAGCGCGCGAGCGCACGCCGCGTACCAGCCAGGGCGAGCTGCCGGGTGCCAGCGTGGGCGGTGCGTCAGTCGATTCGGTATCGGCCATGGGCAACGGATCGTTTCCAGCAGGGTTTTTGCAGGCAGCGGGCCCTCAAGGGCCGCGCCGGTATTGCCAGTATCCTACCAACGAGTAGAATACTACGCAACGGTAGGTTTTTGCCCTAGATGCTGTGCCCGGTGGCCAGCGCGGGCATGCCGGCGGTGAGGCAGCATGAGCAACACGATGAAGCGTCCGGCAACCCTGCGAGCCGTGCCAGCGGCGGAACCCGCGGTGCCATTGCGGATCGTGACGGCAGCTTCGCTCTTCGATGGCCACGATGCGGCCATCAATATGATCCGGCGCCTGCTGCAGGCCCACGGCGCCGAGGTGGTGCACCTTGGGCACAACCGCAGCGTCGCCGACATCGTGCGCGCGGCGATCCAGGAGGATGCCGATGCGCTGGCGATTTCCTCCTACCAGGGCGGCCACAATGAGTACTTCCGTTATCTGATTGATCAGCTGCGTGAGCATGGCGTAGGCCACGTGCGCGTCGTGGTCGGCGGCGGCGGCACGCTCGCGCCCGAGGAGATTCGCGCGCTGGAAGCCTACGGTGTCGAGAAGATCTACACACCCGAAGATGGCCGAGTGCTCGGGCTCGATGGCATGATCGAGGATGTCATGCGCCGCGTCGCGGCCGGGCGCGAGCGCGCTGCCGCGGATGCCGGTCCCTTTGATCCGGCGCGGCCCTTTCAGCTGGCGCGCGCGATATCGGCCCTCGAGACCGCCCCTGAGGGCGATGCCACCGTGGCCGCGATCCGGCGCGCGATCGCGGTCGCACGGCCGCGCACGCCGGTGATGGGCCTGACCGGCACCGGCGGTGCGGGCAAGTCGAGCCTGAACGATGAGCTGCTGCAGCGCTTCCTGCGTCAGTTCCCGAACCTGCAGATCGCGGTGGTGGCGATGGATCCGACGCGCCGCCGTTCGGGCGGCGCGCTGCTCGGGGACCGGATCCGGATGAACGCGCTCGCCAGCGACCGCATTTTCATGCGCTCGCTCGCCACGCGCCGGCAGAACCTGGCCACCAGTGCCGTGCTCAAGGATGTGATTGGACTGCTGGGACTGGCGGGGTTCGATCTGATCGTCATCGAGACGGCGGGCATTGGGCAGTCGGATTCAGAGATCGCCGATCTGGTGGACCTGCCGGTCTACGTCATGACCAGCGAATACGGCGCTGCGAGCCAGCTGGAAAAAATCGACATGCTGGATTTTGCCGAACTGATCGTGCTCAATAAATTTGAAAAGCGCGGTGGCGAGGATGCATTGCGCGATGTGCGCAAGCAGTGGCGGCGCAATCACCCCGATCAGCGCCAGCTCCCAGATGAGCAGCTACCGGTGTTTCCGACCATCGCCAGCCGCTTCCACGATCCGGGCGTGAACCGCCTGTTCAGTGCGATCTGTGACTGGTTTAAGCGCCATGGCGATTCCGGCGCGCGCTGGCAGGGGCGGGACTGGCAGGGCCCGGCAGCCACTCCGGTGCAGACGATGACGCGCGAGGCGCTGATTCCGGGCAGCCGCAGCCGCTATCTGGCCGAGATCGCCGCCAACGGACGCCGTGCCCATGCGCAGAGCCTGAAGTCCGCGGCCGCCGCCCATCGCGCCGGGGCGGTCTACGAATCCCTGCAGCTGCTTGAAGTCCCAGGACTTCCGACGCCGCTGGAGCCGTGCGTCGAACCAGCCCATGGCGCCTCGGGCGAGGATGCGAGCGTGCGCGCGCTGCGCCTGGGCTACAACGAGGCGCTCGCGCAGGTGGGCGCCGAGGGCGTGGCCGAACTCAAGGCGTGGCCCGAACGGATGCGCAGTGTTCAGCAGGAGCACTACAGTTTTGCCGTGCGCGGTCGCTCCGTTACGGGTGATAACTACACTTCAAGCCTCAGCCACTCACAGGTGCCCAAGATCTCGGTGCCGACCTTCAGCGACTGGGGCGAGCGGCTAAAATTCCTGCTCACCGAGAACCTTCCGGGCCATTTCCCCTACGTGGGCGGCGTCTATCCCTATCGTCGCGAGGAGGAGGATCCGATCCGCATGTTTGCCGGTGAAGGAGATCCGGAGCGCACCAACCGGCGCTTCCACTACCTGGCGCGCGGTCATGCGGCGACCCGGCTGTCGACCGCCTTTGATTCGATCACACTCTATGGCGAGGATCCGGACACACGGCCGGACATCTACGGGCGCATCGGCAACTCGGGAGTCTCGATCGCCAGCGTCGATGACATGAAAAAGCTCTACTCGGGCTTCGATCTGTGCGCGCCGGCGACCTCGGTCTCGATGACGATCAACGGTCCGGCGCCGATCATTCTGGCGATGTTCATGAACGCGGTCATTGACCAGCGCGTCGAGCGTCACCTGCGTGAGAGTGGTGACTGGCCTGCCGCCGAGGCTCGCATAGCAGCACTCCATGCCGCACGTGCGAACTCAGGAGAGGGCGGGGCCGAGTATCGGGGCGATCTGCCAGAAGGGCACGATGGCACCGGGCTTGCTTTGCTCGGCATCAGCGGCGATCAGCTGGTTGATTCCAAGACCTATGCGCGCATCAAGGCCGAAGCACTGGCCCAGGTCCGTGGCACGGTGCAGGCCGATATTCTCAAGGAGGATCAGGCTCAGAACACCTGTATCTTCTCGACCGAATTCGCCATGCGGATGATGGGCGATATCCAGCAATACTTTATCGAGCATCGCATCCGCAATTTCTATTCGGTGTCGATCTCTGGCTATCACATTGCCGAGGCCGGCGCGAACCCGCTCACCCAACTGGCCTTTACGCTGGCCAATGGCTTTACGATTGTCGAGTACTACCGCGCGCGCGGCATGTCGGTCGATGATTTTGCCCCCAATCTGTCCTTCTTCTTCTCCAATGGCATGGACCCGGAGTATGCAGTGATCGGCCGCGTGGCGCGGCGGATCTGGGCGCGCGCGATGCGCGATCTGTATGAAGCGGGCCCGCGCAGCCAGATGCTCAAGTATCACATCCAGACTTCCGGGCGCTCGCTGCACGCCCAGGAGATCCAGTTCAACGATATCCGCACGACGCTGCAGGCCTTGTACGCGCTGTTTGATAACTGCAATTCGCTGCACACGAACGCCTATGACGAGGCGCTGACGACACCCACTGAGGAGAGCGTGCGGCGCGCGGTGGCGATCCAGCTGATCATCAATCGCGAACTGGGCCTGAACAAGAACCAGAACCCGTGGCAGGGCTCGTTCCTGCTCGAGTATCTGACCGACATGGTTGAGGAGGCTGTATATAAGGAGTTCGATGCGCTGGCCGAGCGCGGTGGCGTATTGGGCGCAATGGAGACGATGTATCAGCGCAGTAAGATCCAGGAAGAGAGCCTTCACTACGAGCAGCGCAAGCACGATGGCTCGCTGCCGCTGATCGGGGTCAATACCTTTCTTGCCCCGCAGGCGGAGGGCGTGGCCAAGCAGGGTCCGGCCTTGATCCGCTCGAGCGATAGTGAAAAGGATGCGCAGGTCGCCGCGGTCCATGGCTTCCAGCGGCTGCACGCGGCGGAGACGCCCGCGGCACTCGAGCGCCTGCGGAGCGTGGCCGCCTCCCAGGGCAACGTATTTGCCGAGTTGATGGAGGCGGTCAAGGTGTGTTCGCTGGGCCAGATCAGCCAGGCGCTCTACGATGCAGGCGGTCGCTACCGCCGCAATGTCTGACACCCTTGGCAGTGCGGTTCGCGCATGACACGTCCCGCGGGAGGCTCGGCTGTGGCTGAGCAGCTTCAGGCTGAACTGGTGGTCTCACCCTGCATCGGTACCTGCAAGCTCGATGCGCTGCAGGTGTGCGTGGGGTGCGGGCGGACAATCGAGGAAATCGGCGCCTGGTTGCGGGCCAATAACGATGAGCGTCGCACGATCGTGGCCGCGGCGCAGCTGCGGCTCGGTGGCATGAGGCGCTCTTAGGCCAGGAGCCTCCGCGCACCGCTGGCGTGGGTGCGCCGGCGCGCCATTGCGATCAGTGCTGCGTCACCTGCAGTCCCTGCTTTTGCAGCAGGTCGATCAGGCCACCGCTGCCGACCAGGTGCAGGGCACCGACGACGACCAGATAGTCCTGGTTGGCATTGAGCATCGGCAGGATTTTCTCGAGCCACCGCCGGTTGCGATCGATGGTGAGCCGCCGGCGCAAATCAGGGAAGTCCTTGAAGTCTTCATTGAGGAGCCGCTCCAGCGTCTGCGTATCGCCCTGTCGCCACGCGGAGATGGTCGCATCGATGTCCGCGGCGGCACTGTCCAGACTCGCCAACGAGAAGCGCATGTAGCGGCGCTGCTCATCGAGGGACAGCTGCGCGAAGATGCTGAACTGATCATCGACCGTCTCAAGCCCGATCAGCTCCTTGTTATCGCTCCGTGCCCGCGCGGCCAGCTGCTCATCCACGCCCGAGGCGGCGGCAAAGCCCAGCTTGGACATCTCGGCCTCATCGAGCATCAGGGCTGCAAACCAGGGCTGGAAACCCCCGAGCACCTCCGCATCGACGCCAAGCGAGGTGGCATGCGCAACAAAATCGCGATAGAGATCAGGGCCCAGAACCTGCTCGAGCGTCTGATCTCCGGGGAGCGCCGCGTACTGCATGCTTGCCACGAGCATCGATGCCGCACTCACTTCATTGAGGTTGACTTCCAGCACGAGCGTCTTGGATTGGGTATAGGCGAGCTGCACCTCCTCCGGTAGCGCACTGTCCATGGGTTTCAGGACATGGACCGAGCCCAGCAGGTACACGGTGTTGTGGGCCCCGCGCACGGTCCAGAACGTGTGATGAGCCGCCGCGGCGGCGGGCGAGACCTGAATCAGGCTCAGCAGTACAAAGAGCGCTATTTTTCGCATCAGAGACTCCAGCGCGGGTCAGTGCCCGCCACCTCGGCATGCAGATCGCGTGCGAGAGCGAGCTCACCCGGTATAGCACGGATCAAGGACCCATCGACCATTCCTCGGCGCAAGCTGATTCCTGGTTCACAGTGCTTGGCCAGCGCTCATCCCGCCGCCTCCGATAACGGGCAAGAGCCTCTCTGGTGTACAGTTCGGCAGAATCGGCATCCACCGGATCCACCGCAGAGGGGGCTTGGCGTGCATCCTGCATCGATCAGCGATTATCGCGAGCTGGCACGTCGGCGGATGCCGCACTTCCTGTACGAGTACGTCGATGGCGGCTCCTACTCAGAAGTGACCTTGCGTCGCAACGTAACAGACCTGGAAGCACTCTCGCTGCGCCAGCGCGTGCTGCGTGAGGTCTCGCAGCTGGATCTGTCCACAGAGCTCTTTGGCACACGCTGTGCAATGCCGGTTGCGCTCGCGCCCATTGGCATGGGCGGGATGTGCGCACGACGCGGCGAAGTGCAGGCCGCCCGCGCTGCGGAGCAGGCCGGCGTGCCGTTCTGCCTCTCGACCGTATCGGTATGCCCGCTCGCCGAAGTGGCGCAGGGGCTCGCGCGTCCGTTTTGGTTCCAGCTCTACCTCATGCGGGATCGGGAGTTCATGCGCGATCTGATCGGTGAGGCGATTGCGCTCAAGTGCTCAGCGCTGGTGTTCACGGTGGACTTGCCGGTATTTAGCACCCGCTACCGCGACATGCGCTCGGGCTTAAGCGGCTCACCCGGGCTGCGTCGCTCCCTGCGGCGGTTCGTACACATTGCACGGCACCCGGCCTGGGCCTGGGATGTGGGCCTGCAGGGCCGTCCGCATCAGATCGGTAACCTGGTACCCGTGCTCAAGGGCGGCGGTGGCATCGAGGATTATCTGGGCTGGATCAGCCGCAATATGGATCCGACGATCAACTGGAAGGATCTGGCCTGGGTGCGCAGTCTCTGGCCCGGACCGCTGATCGTAAAGGGCATCCTGGAAGCTGATGATGCGCGCGCCGCGGCGGATGCTGGCGCCGATGGTGTGGTGGTCTCCAATCATGGTGGACGGCAGCTCGACGGTGCGCTCTCGGCAGTTCGCGCACTGCCGGATATCGTCGCAGCAGTGGGCGAGCGGCTGACTATCCTGGCCGATGGCGGCGTGCGCTCGGGGCTGGATGTGGTGCGCATGCTGGCGCTCGGTGCCCGCGGCGTGCTCGTGGGCCGCCCTTGGGTCTATGGACTCGGTGCCCGCGGCGGCGCCGGTGTCGCGCATGTCCTTGAGCTGCTGGCTGCCGAAATGCGGGTCGCGATGGTGCTTACCGGCTGCACGCGGATCGCGGAGATCAACGAGAGCATCCTGGCGCGCGATCCATAGCCCGAGCAGCTGCTCAGGAGCCCCTGGTGGCGGTCGGCTCTGCGCCACCGCGCTGCTCGAGCGTCGGCCGATAACTGTTAGGCAGGTGCAGCCGGTCGAGGCAGTGGTCCTCGACAATGGCGGTCTCGGGCAGCCGATTAAATACCAGCACGGTGTCCCAGGGCTGCGTGAAGGTCACCGGATCTTCAAAATGAATGCGCGCCTCAAGCTGCTGCCCGGCATTGATCAGGCGAAAGCGCTCAACCATTTTCATGTCATCGGAGTGCGGTAAGCCGGTACTGTCAAGGGCGACCTGCTCGCGCACGCCGATGACGTGGGCCACGAGTGTGTCGCCTTCCCAGGCGCCTGAGGAGCGTCCGTAGAAAAACGGGCCGTCGAAGTCAGCGAGCTTTAGCCCCATCTCGATCACGCGCACGTAGCGGTTCCACTGAAACATGAACACCACGCGTTCGGGGGACTGGCCGATCTGAAATGGCCAACCCATTTCGAACAAGGTTCTGGGCTCCCCCGGGGGTTTGCACTTGGCCGTATCGTCCCACGAGGTATCGCCGGCGCGGCTCGCAGCCACTCGCTGCTGGTAAATTTTGGCGCCCTCGGGCGTCAGCGGCGGCGCACCGCAGGACTCGCTCGTCAGGGCGGTCAGCGGCTGCGCGATCTGCCATACGCCGCTCAGGTCGGGTAGCTTCGGTGTCGGAGGGGATTCGGGGCTCTTGTGGGACGAACAGCCGGCGCCTGAGAGCAGCAGTGACACCAGCACGATGATCCGGGCACTGCGAGCGTACCTAGCCATCATTTGCGACTCGATTTGCTGAGTTCTTCAGCGTAAGCCGGTCCAAAGCGATCGTTCCCATCCTCGCAAAACTGCTCGAGGTAGGAGCCCGCGACGCCGAAACTGAAAATCGCCTCCATCGTGTAGGGCGTCATGCCGCTGGCCGGATCCGAGTAGCTCAGATCATCCTCAAGCTGCGTGCCGTTGTTGATCTTGTGGATGCGCTCGATCACGTGCAGCGTCGGTGTGGCCATCACTATTTCATTCTTGAAGTACTTGGTCGGTGGCGGCAGTTTCTGTCCAGGGCGCGTGACCTGGTCATAGACATCGGAGCCTGGTCGGTGAAAGCTGCTGCCCACATAGCCAAATGTGCCCTGCAGGGCGATGGTATCGACGACGAGGGTGGCGCCTTCCCAGTGTCCAATCGAATGCCCGGCATAGGTGGGCGTGAGATCCTTCGGATGATCCACATTCAGATAGATCCGGCGCGCATGCAGGTCGGTGTTCTTGAGCCAGGTGATGACTTGCGGGGTCTGGAAGATCTCGCCGCCGCTCGGCTCGACGCCCGGATCCACCAGGCACAGCAGCGCCAGTTCGTATTTAGAGCGTGTACGCGGTCCCGGGCGTTCATTGGCTTCATAGCTGCGCTCTGAGGCACCGCGGCCGTACCAGAAGCCGCGCAGATCCTGGGGATCAGCGGCCGAGCTCATCGGCGGCCCTGGCGGAGCGCTGCCGGGCGGCGCGCCGGAGGCACCGGGTGGCGCGCCCCCCGGGCCGCGTCTGCCCGCATCGTGGGCATTGCGGCCGCTGAGGTTGCCACCTACCGGGCCGAGCTGGCGCGCAATATCCTGGTGCCCAGCCGGCACGGCATCAAGATCCGCCGGTGTCACCGGTGCAATCTGGGCTTGCGCAATCGAAACGCCGCCAAGGATCAGCAGCCCCGTTGCCACTCGGGCCCGATGGGCCAGAGGCTTAGAACTTGAGTTGCTGACCATCTTTGAAGATCGCCATGAATTCGCCCCGCTTGCTGCCGTCCCGATAGGGGGCGACAACGACCTTGATCTTGTCGCCCGGCCGCAGCGTGTGCCCCGTCCAGCCACTGCGCGCCATGCCATTGAGCCCGGGTCCCTCAAGTTCGTAGGTGTCCGAGCCGCCTTTGCCATCGGGGACGTCCACTGAGATCCAGGCGTGGGGATTGGCCCAGAGAAAGCTGTGTACCGTGCCAGTCATCTCATACGGCTTGCTGCGATCAAAGGCAGCGGCCGAGTGGTGTGCACTGGCCGTGAGGCCGAAGATCAAGGCAAGCAGAGCAAGAGTTACCGTGGGCTTCATAGATTCGATCGGGTGTGGCAATTGCGGTTTTGGAGAAAATTCCATTGGAGGGCATCAGCTAGCCACTGGAATCACCTCTATCGTCAGGTGCGAGAGCAGGCCAAAGTGGCTCAGCTGCGCGCGATAGAACTCGCAGTCACGCGGCTTTGTGGTTGCGATCGAGATCACGGCACCCAGGTGCCCGGGCCCGAGGCGCCACAGGTGCAGATCGACGATCCTATCGCCGTTGCACTCGATGGTCTGGCGCAGTCGCCGCGTCAACTGGGCATCTGGGTTCATGTCCATCAGGATTCTGCCGGCATCGCGCATCAGGCCGTAGGACCAGTTCGCGATCACCAGCGCGCCGATGATGCCGGCCAGCGGATCCATCCAGTTCCAGCCAAAGGTACTCGCCAGCACCAGGCCGGTGATCGCAAGCACCGAGACCGCGGCGTCGGCCAGCACGTGAATGTAGGCCGAGCGGATGTTGTTGTCCCGGTGCATCGAGCCCTGCGCCGCACCCGGGACGTCCGCATGCTCGTGCTCTTCGAAGATCAGCTGGTAGTCATTGCCCGCAAAACGCAACGTAGCCCCGAAGGCATGCGGCTCGGGGATCTCCTCGCGCGATTCCCAGTAGGCACCCCGATCGACGAAATGAAAGCGCTGGCGCTTGTTGCCTTCTCGCAGCGTCTCGAGTTCGAGTGTGCTTGCCATGGGCCCGGCAGCCGCACCGCCCAGCACCGCCCGGAAGTGCGGCGATCCCTCGGCCTCATCAATCGACAGCTCAATCGACCCGTCAACGATCAGGATCCGGCGTGTCTCGCCATCGTGACCGTGCGCTGCGTGATCATGTTCGTGCGCGTGTCCATGGGTGTGGCTGTGACCGGGGTGATCGCCGCCAGATAGCACCCAGGCACTGATGATGTTGACCAGCAGGCCGACACACGCAATCGGAATCGCCTCGCGAAAGTGGATTGGCACCGGCGCGAGGAAGCGGGCGATCGCTTCATAGGCAATGAGCAAGGCGATCATCGCCAGGATAATGGCGCTCGTGAAACCGGCCAGGTCCCCGAGCTTGCCGGTACCGAAGACGAAGCGAGCGTCGGTAGCGTGTCGGCGCGCATAGGTGTAGGCGAGCGCTGCGATCAGCATGGCACCCGCGTGCGTCGACATGTGCAGGCCATCGGCGATCAGCGCCAGGGAGCCGAACAGGCTGCCGCCAATGATCTCGACCAGCATCATGGCGCTGCATAGCGCGATCACGGCCCAGGTCTTACGCTCGTTCTGTTCGTGGCCGGTGCCGAGGAAAATGTGGCTGTGCCCGGTGGCTGGGGCGAGTGCGCTGGCGCTAGTCATGGGCAGACTTGTACAGCGGATTACAGGGGCTATCAAGCGCGCTGCCCGCGCCAGCGGGGCAAGGCGCGCGGCGCAGCCTTGGATGCGACATTAGTCGCGCCGCCGCCCAGTGCACCGCGGCTGACTGGCCAACGCTATTTGGACGGCGGGGCGCCGGCGGCGGTCGGGTCAGCCATGCCTTCTGGGCCGCCCGGCAGGCGCACACCAAGATCGATCTGTTTCTGCATGCGATCCGAGAAGCTCTTGTCGTGGGCACTCAGCGTAACGGCCACCGCCGGGGAGGCGTCCCAGTGATCGGTGATCTTGCCATCGTGCACGCGCCAGGAATCAACGCCGGCGCCGTACTGCGTGACCAGCTCGCCATTCACCACCGCCGAGGTCGGGAATTCGATTTTCCCATCGTGAACCATCATCACGCTCATGCGGGTGAACATGCGCTCCACTTCATCATAATTCGAGCAGGGTTTGAGCCCCGCGTTCGCCATGTGGCTGTGATCGCAGAAGTCCTTCGAGACATACAACGCAAAGGCTTCCTTGACCTTGCCCTGGACCAGCGTCATGCAGGTCCAGGTCACCATGATCTTCTTGACAGCAGCCTCATCCTTGGTCTCGCCATAGACGGTGCGCGGCCCGGTATCGCCACGGTCACACATTGCCTTGGCCTGTTCGATGGGGATCATGTCCGCGCGGGCGGTGTGAACTGTGCAGAGGATGGACAAGGCGGCGAGGGCCAGCCCAAGTAGATATTTCATAGCTGCTGAGTCTCCAAAGCGAATCGTTATGATCTAGAGCGTGGGTGCGGCTCAGCATTGCCGGAAAGCGCAAACTTTCCTGCGATGCAATCCCCCGATGGCTGACAGCCTAAGCCGGCTATCCAGTGCCCGCCAGTGTAGAATTCTTAAGCGCAGGCATCGCAGAATCGCGATTGCTGCATCGGCGCTCGTGATGCCTGCGGCGGCACGATCTGCCAGGTTAAGCCGCGACCTCGTCCTCCAGAATCATCCCTGCGGCCCGCTCGGCCACCATGGCCACCGGTCCGTTGGTGTTACCGGAGGTGACATTCGGAAAGATGGACGCATCGACGATGCGCAGACCCGCCAGCCCGTGTACTCGCAATCGGGCATCGACCACGGAATTGCTCGCACCAGTCCCCATCATGCAGGTGCCCACCGGATGAAAGACCGATCCAGCGCGTTCGCGGAAATCCTGGATCAGGGCCTCATCGGACTGGGCCTGTGGCCCCGGCGCGAGTTCCTGCTCAATCACGGCGGCCAGCGGCGCGCTGCTGGCGATGCGCCGTAGCAGCTGTCCGCCAATGAGGATGTCGCGCCGGTCTTCGGCAGTGCTCAGGTAGTTCGGGTAGATCGCAGGCGCCACATCCGCATCGGCGGAGCGGATGGTCAGGTGACCACGACTGGTCGGCCGGCAAGTCTGGAACGACATGATGAATCCCGCAAAGGAATCCGGATTCAGGAGCCGCCGCGTACGTGTGCGTGAAGTCGCGTAGCTGGCCGGATTGAAGTAGAGCTGGAAGTCGGGCGCCCCCCGATCGGGGCTGCTGCGGATGAAGCCCCCGGCCTGGTTAACGCTCATCGATAGCGGACCGCGCCGGGTCAGCCCGTAGCGTATGGCGGCTCGCACCTTGCCCCACCACGGGGCGAGCTCGTTATTGAGCGTGGGTATGCGACTTCGATAGTTGTAGTTAACGGCCAGATGATCCTGCAGATTCTGGCCGACCGCCGGCAGGGCGTGCCGCGCGCCGATTCCAAAGCGGTCGAGCAGCGCCGGATCGCCAATTCCTGAGAGCTGCAGCAGCTGGGGCGAATTGACGGTGCCCCCACAGACAATGACCGCCCGCGCGGCCTGTGCCTGGTGCACGGTGTCTTGCCATACGTAGCTGACGCCGCTCGCGCGCCGGCCTTCAAAATCGATCCGGCGCACTGCAGCGCGCAGGCGCAGTTCGAGATTGGCTCGTTCGCGCGCCCGACGCAGATAGGCAGTGGCAGTCGATTCGCGCAAGCCATCGCGTGTCGTTGTGGCATAGATGCCGACGCCCTCTGATTGCGGCCCGTTGAAGTCAGGAGTGAACGGCAGTCCCTGTGATTCGCAGGCACCTATAAATGAGCGACACAGAGCATGTACGCGCGCGCTGTTGTCGGTGACACGCAGGATGCCTGGGCCCCCGTCGGTGCGCTGCTCCATCGACTCAAAGACCGGCCGCACATCGGACCATCCCCAGCCTTTGATGCCTCCGGCCCCCCAGTCCTCGTAATCCTTGGGCTGGCCACGCACGTAAACCATGGCGTTAATAGAGCCAGAACCGCCAACCACCTTGCCGCGCGGCCAGTAGCTGCGCACGCCATTGAGCCCCGGATCCGGCTCAGTCTCATACATCCAGTTGAAGCGCGGATCGTTGAACGTGCGGCCATAGCCTACGGGCACGCGTAGCCAGAGGCTGCGGTTATCACCGCCTGCTTCTAACAGCAAGACGTTGCGACGCCCGCTGGCCGAGAGCCGATCGGCAAGGATGCAGCCCGCGGTGCCGGCGCCGACAATGATGTAGTCCACTGTGTGCACGCGAACGATCTTCCTGCGCAGGTGATAGGGATCAATTGCCTTGGAAAATTATACCGCCGCGGGCGAACCCCAATGTACCGCTCTGACCGTCGGCATCAACACCAACCAGGCAAAAACACCAACCAGTGCGATGACGCTCGCCAGCACGAAGGCGGCCGCGTAGTGTCCGGTGAGGTCGACGATCTTGCCGGTAATAATTGAGGCGGTGATGCCGGCAATGTTGCCAACGGCATTCTGCAGACCCATCCAGCGGCCGGTAGCCACAGGGCCGGCCATAATCTGGGTCATCGAGCAGTTAGAGGGACCGGCCAGACCATCGGCCACGCCCATCATGATGAGCACGTACGGAAGGACTGCAATGTCGACGCCACTGCACAGGAGCAAACACAGGCCCACGGCGCTACAACTGAGACCGAGCGCCGTCTTGTAGGCGCGATTGGGACTGGCCCCACTGACAATCCAACGATCGATCAGCCAGCCGGAGATAAACACCGAGGCGGCTTCCGCCCAGTAAAACAGTGAGGTATAGAACTGCGAGCGGGGCAGTGAGAGTCCGCGCTCCTCTACCAAATAGGTCGGCAACCATGTGAACATAAGAAAGAACATGTAGTTGCCGCAGAACGTTCCGAGCATTCCGGCCCACAAGCCGCGCTGTCGAAGGATCTGCCGGTAAGTTGCAACGCCGGCTACAGCCGAGCCCGTCGTCGCGAGCGGAATTGCCCGACTCAGGCCGACCAGACGGGTCCAGGGCACCAGCCACAGCAGCGACAAAACGCCCAAGCCCATGAACATCACGCGCCAGCCGTAGAAGTTCATGACCCAGCCGCCAACCAGCGTGCCGATGAACGGTCCGACATAGGAGCCCAGCTGCATTGTGCCAGTGGCCCGCGAGCGGAAGCGGTCGGCCACGCGTGTCGCCAGTACGCTCAAGGCGCTGGGGTAAAACACGGACTCGCTGGCGCCCATTACCAGACGAAAAGCGATCAACATCAGCAGGCCATTGCTCAGGCCAGTCATCACGGTCGCAATTGACCAGATAGCGAGGCCGCCAGCCAGCACCCGTTCGGCGCCGATACGGTCGACGAGTGCACCGTTGATCGGCTGAAAGATGACGTAAGTCCAGAAAAATGCCGACAGCACCCAGCCCATCTCGGTGTGCGTGAGCGAGAACTCCTGCTGCAGCAGCGGCGCGGCCGTCGACATGCTGCCGCGATCGATGTAGTTGACCAGCAGCGCCAAGGACAGCAGCACGGCCACTGTGCCTGAGGCCGCGGCATCACGACGTAGCAGGCTGTTCACGAAGCGCTTGAACCTCGCCGGGATCGCACGCGGCTCAGGCCCGCATCCGCAGGCCCGCCGGGTCAAAAGCCGCCTCGGCAAGCCGCACGGCAGCGCGCCGCTCGCCAATGAGTTCGATTTCGAAGCCGCTGCTGGCCTCGGCAACGGCCAGCTTGACGTAGCCCATGGCGAGCGACTTGCCCACGCTGTGCGCATAACCTCCCGAGGTCACCCAGCCGACGACCCTGCCCGCATGCCAGATCGGCTCATCGCCGATCGCGTCGGCATCGAGTGCATCGACCGCCAGCGTGATCAGCCGCCGCTCGCCGCCGCTGCTCTTTTCAGCCAACGCTGCGGTACGTCCCACGAATGCGCTCTTCTTCAGATCGACAAAGCGCCCCAGGCCCGCTTCGTAAGGACCGTAGATCGGCCGATACTCGCGCGCCCAGGTCCCGAAGCTCTTCTCCAGGCGCATCGCATTCAGTGCCCGGCCGCCGAAGCTTCGCAGCTCAAAGGCTTTGCCGGCCGACTTGAGCAGATCGTACAGGGCGCGCTGATAATCGCTCGTCACCCAGATCTCATAGCCCAGATCGCCGGTGAAGGAGACCCGGCCTATGAAGGCAGGCACCATGCCGACATCAATCTGGCGGAAGGACATGAACGGAAAAGCGGCGGTCGACAGATCCTCATCGACCAGCGATTGCAGCAGGGCCCGGGAATTCGGGCCCGCCACCGATAGGCCCACGTATTCCATCGCACAGGGGCGCACGCTGATACCGCTGGGCGGCAGGTGCTGCTCGAACCAGCGCAGGTAGAAGCGCTCGGCCGCATAGGTGCCGATCAGGAAGAAGCGCTGCTCGGCGACTCGGCACAGCGTGAAATCGCCAATCAGGCGGCCGCGTTCATTGAGCATCGGCGAGAGCACGATGCGTCCCACCGCCGGGACACGATTGGCCATGATCGAAGCCAGCCACTCTGCGGCACCCGGGCCAGTGACTTCGAACTTGCCATAGTTGGAAATCTCAAGCAGCCCCACCGACTCGCGCACCGCGCGACACTCAGCCGCAACATGCTGATGGGCGTTGGATCGTCGAAATGTGATGTCCTCACGCGCGGGCGTGCCCGTGGGGGCGAACCAGAGCGGATGTTCGAGCCCACAATACTCGCCGAACACCGCATTCTCGCTCTGCAGCTTTTCGTAAATCGGGGTGGTGCGCAGTGGCCGCGCCGCCTCCAGATCCTCGTTCGGAAAGCGAATGCGGAAGCGCCGCGAATAGTTCTCCCGCACCTTGGCGTTGGTATAGACGCGGGTCGCCCAATCCCCATAGCGCGCAACGTCCATGCCCCAGATGTCTGCACCCGGATCGCCATCGACCATCCAGTGCGAGAGTGCGAGTCCGACGCCGCCGCCCTGGCTGAATCCGGCCATCACACCGCAGGCCACCCAGTAATTGCGCAGGCCCCGCACGGGCCCAACCAGTGGATTACCATCCGGTGCAAACGTGAACGGTCCGTTGACCACCTTCCTGATGCCGGCGTTGGCAAGGCGCGGAAAGTGCTGGAACCCAACTTCGAGGCTTGGCGCAATACGATCCAGATCATTGGGCAGCAGATCCTGACCAAAATCCCAGGGTGTTGTACGTGCCGACCAGGGCACCCCGGCGCGTTCATAGGTGCCCAGCAACATGCCGCCACGTTCCTGGCGCATGTAAATCTCGCCCTCAAAGTCGATGCAGTGCAGCTGCTCTTTCTGACCGGCGAACTCGGGGATGTCCTCGGTGATCAGATACTGGTGCTCCATTGCAAGTATCGGGAGCTCGAGTCCCACAAAGCGGCCCACCTCACGGGCCCAGAGGCCACCAGCATTGACCACGTGCTCGGCATGCACGTTGCCGTGATCGGTAATCACATCCCAGCTGCCATCGGCGCGCGGTCGGGTGTCGACCACGCGTGTCTGGCGCACGATCTCGGCGCCACCGATCTGCGCCGACTTCGCATAGGCGTGCGTCACGCCGTAGGGATCCACGTGACCCTCGATCGGATCGTACATGGCACCCAGGAAATGGGCTTCATCGAGCAGTGGATAGATCTTCTTGGTTTCGGCCACCGAAAGCAGTTCGAGTTCCATGCCCAGGTAGCGACCGCGCGCCTGCGCCATCTTGAGCCAGTCAACGCGCTCGGGAGTTCCAGCCAGCATAATGCCGCCGGTGATATGAACACCGCAGGACTGACCGGAGATCTTCTCAATCTCCTCGTAGAGCTTGATGGTGTATTGCTGCAGCTTGGCTACGTTGGGATCGCCATTGACCGTGTGCATGCCACCGGCAGCGTGCCAGGTCGAACCGCTCGTGAGTTCGGCACGTTCGATCAGTAACACATCCTTCCATCCTGCCTTGGTCAGGTGGTAGAGCACGCTGGCGCCCACGACCCCACCGCCAATCACGACTACTCTTGCCTGCGTCCGCATACCGACCCTCTGACTCAATATTTGAAGTTAATCGCCGGCGCGTGGCTGACCGCGCCTTCTCGCAGCTAGCTGACCGGCGGCGCGCCGCCCTCGGCAGTACGGCGCGCGACGAACGCATCCAGTGCTTCGATGATTGCGGGATCACGCGCGGGCGGCTGGTAGCGGGCGAGGGTGTCCTTCCAGATCTGGCTGGCGCGCTCGGTGGCGGTGTGTGAGCCCCCTTCGGTCCACTGTCCGAAGTTGCGCCAGTCAGAGACCAGCGGGGTGTAGAAGGCGGTGCGATAGCGCGCCATCGTGTGGGCACAGCCGAAGAAGTGGCCGCCCGGGCCGACCTCGGCCACCGCTTCGAGCGCCAGATCCGCGGCGCTGCCACCAACTGGCTGGAACACTTCAGCAAACATCTGCAGCATCTCGACATCCAGAATGAATTTCTCGTAGGAGGTTGTCAGTCCGCTCTCGAGCCAGCCGGCCGCGTGCAGCATATAGTTGCAGCCGCCCATCAGCGCGCCCCACAGGCTCATCTCGGCCTCATAGGCAGCCTGCGCATCGGGTGTATTGGAGGCCGTAGCATTGGATGAGCGCCAGGGTATTCCAAGGAAGCGCGCCAGTTGTCCGGCGCCGAAGGAGGATTTCACGTACTCGGGCGTGCCGAATGCGGGTGATCCGGATTTCATATCGACGTTCGAGGTAAAGCTTCCGTAGACGATCGGGGCGCCGGGTCGCACGATCTGGGCCAGCACCAGACCGGCCAGCGCCTCGGCGTGGGCGAGGGTCAGTGCGCCGGCAATCGTCACCGGCGCCATCGCGCCAGCGAGCGTGAAGGGTGTGATGATCAGCACCTGGCCGGCGGCGGCGAATTCCAGGATGCCGTTGGCCATTGGAATGTCCAGCTGCAGCGGTGAGTTCGTATTGATGATCGTGCTTGTATAGGGGCGCGAGCGAAACTCCTCCTCGCTCAAGCCGTAGGCGATGCGGATCAGTTCGAAGTTATCGTGAATCTGGCCGCTGCCGCGCGAGTAGACCTTGGGAATCTTGTCGCTTAAGGTGAGCATGGCGCGCGTGGTTTCAAGGTGCCGAAACTGTATCGGCACATCCTGGGGCTCGACGCCGCCGCCCAGAAGGTGAAGCACCTCGAAGCTCTGGCAGAGCTTCACCATGTTGCAGAAGTCATTGAAAGTACCAGCGCGCCGTCCGCCGGCAGTGTCCATGACGTTGGGCGGGCCGGAGGTTGGCGCGAAGGCGACATGCCTGCCGTAGATCGGCATGTTCCGTTCCGGATCCTTGGCGTGCAGCGTGATTTCACGCGGCGCGGTGGCCAGCGATGCAGCCACGAGGCCGCGGTCGATACGCACCATCAGTGTGGATTCATCGACCAGCGCGCCGCCGCGGGCGTAGGTCCGGCGCCCCTCCTCGAGCAGGACGCGCATGCCCTGATTCTCAAGTATGGTCAGCGCGGCCTCGTGAATGGCTGCAATCTGATCGTCCGAGAACACCTTGAGCGGCTCAAACGGGTTGCTCAGGTGCCGATAGCTGCGCGAGCGGTCGACTACGGGTGCCGCGGCCGCACCCGATGGGCGCCGGCGAGGTCGCCGATCAGCGTGTTCGATGGATTCATTCATGAAGTTTCTGCCTGGAATTGAGGCCTTAATCGCTACTGCGCAGGACTCGCGCCCACCCGGGAACCTCGGCGCATTCAGTCATTGGAGACCGCGAGACGCACCGCGGGCTCCTCTTCAGTCTTCCTCGGAGCAAAGTGCTCGATCAGACAGGAGCGGAACAGAGCGATGGCCGTATCACTGAGGGCATCGGGATGAGTAATCAGGTAGTAGCCGTAGCCATCATCGAGCGACACCTCAAAGGGCCTCACCAGGCGCCCTGTGCGCAGGTCCTCTGCAAAGAGATTCACATCGACGAGCGCCAGCCCTTCACCGCTCAAGGCGTATTGGGCCGCCAGCAGGGCGGTATCGAACACCAGGCCGCGCTCATAACTGATTGGCCCGAGATTGGCCTGCTTGGCGAACTGCGCCCACATGTGGTGGCGCGGCAGATCGGCAATACGTACGTGGATAAGCTCGTTGTCGCGGATGAAAGCCGCAAGATCCTTGCCCGCATGACGCTCGGCAACCTGTGGATGACACAGGATGCTCATTCGGACCGGCCAGAGCAGGTCGCTGACGTACTCTGTAACGGTAGGTTTCGAATACACGACCGCTACATCGACGTCGCTCGGTGGCGGCCCGACTCCATAGGGGCTCACCAAGTCGATTTCGATCTCGCTGTTGGCGCGCCGGAAGTCGCGCAGGATGGGCACCGCCAAGTGGACTGCGAAAGAGGGCGGCATCTGGACGCGCAGGGTACGCAGCGTCGGTGCGCCCTCGTTGCGGATCTCATCGAGCGAGTATTCGAGCCGGTCAAAGCTCTTGATGACGGTGGGCAGCAGGTGCTGACCAGCCTTGGTCAGGAGCAGTGCGTGGGGGCGGCGCTCGAACAGCTGCACGCCGATCAGGCGTTCGATGGAGATCACGTGCCGGGACAGAGCGCTTTGCGATATGCGCAGCGCATTGGCAGCGCCGGTGAAACTGCCGTGCTTGGCAACCGCCTCGAAGGCTCGCAGCGCGTTGAGCGGCAGCCAGCGCCGGTCGATACGTCCTCTGGTCATTTTGGTCCTTGCCCGGTGTCGGGCTTCCCGCGGGGGCAGCATTCGCAAAGGGTCGGTTCGATAAGGCCCATTCTAACGCGCTCACGTCCGGTGCTGCTGGGGCGTCCGAGGGCTCAAAGCGTGCGGGATCAGGCAGCGCCAAGGCCAATGCCTTTTGTCGATGTCTTTGATCCAATTTCTCGACTCGGCCCTGGTGTCGGGACGATGAAGGCATTTGGCCAGCTATGGGCCCGAGCGGAGGGGCGGCCGGAATCCCTTCAGCATCTTATAATGAGCGCAATGGCTGGCTGTTCGCTCCACTGGCTCGGATGGGCAGGCGCGTAATCGCCCGTCGGCTGGTTGCCGCGAATTGCGCGCCCCGTTAGCAGGCGTCCTCGATCGAGCGGAGCTTCTTACTCATCTGCCGAACTTAAGGCGAAAACATACCGTGACTGAAACCCTGATTTCCCGCGACCGCTGCAGCTGGCAAAAGGCGGCCGATCAACTAAAGCTTGAGGGCCGGGCATTTATCGCGGGCCGCTACGTAGCCGCCCAATCGGGCCGCACCTTTGAGGATATCAGTCCGATTGATGGACGAGTCATTGCGCAGGTTGCCCGTGGCGAAGCGGCCGACGTCGATGCGGCAGTCGCCTGCTGCCGCGCCACCTTCGAGAGCGGCGTGTGGCGGCATACCGATCCGAAGCAACGCAAGCGCGTATTGCTGCGCTTCGCCGAGCTGATCCGGGCGGATGTCGAGCGGCTGGCGTTGCTCGAGACTCTGGATGTCGGCAAACCGATTCACAACTCCATCAAGGTGGATGTCGCCTCGGCGGCAGACTGCATTGCCTATTACGCCGAGTTTGCGGACAAGCTTTACGATGAGGTCGCGCCCACCGCGCCGAACGAGCTGGCGCTGATCAGGCGCGAACCGCTGGGGGTTATCGGCGCGGTCGTACCGTGGAACTATCCGATCATCATCAGTGCCTGGAAGCTGGGCCCGGCGCTGTTGGCGGGCAATTCGGTAGTACTCAAGCCTGCTGAGCAATCGCCCCTCGGGGGCATCCGCTTGGCTGAGCTCGCGGTCGAGGCCGGGTTGCCGCCCGGGGTCTTTAATGTGGTGCCGGGCTTCGGCGAAGAGGCGGGCAAGGCCCTGGCGCTGCACCGGGATGTGGATCTGATCGCCTTCACCGGCTCGACTGAGGTGGGCAAGCTGATGATGCGCTATTCCGGGGACTCGAACCTCAAGCGCGTCGCCCTTGAGCTCGGCGGCAAGAGTCCGCAGGTGGTTATGGCCGATGCTGATCTGGAGTCGGCGGCCAC
>Ga0302311_10000872_pt1 | contig 36494 bp, 27 predicted proteins | sample III_Palsa_N1_3_FD_200449 | JGI IMG/M metagenome (GOLD analysis project Ga0302311, IMG submission 200449) | Peat permafrost microbial communities from Stordalen Mire near Abisko, Sweden - III_Palsa_N1_3 | ecosystem: Environmental > Terrestrial > Soil > Palsa > Peat permafrost | place: Sweden... | reverse complement strand
GGCCACCACAGCGTCAGCACCTGGGCGCTGCGGGGAAGGAGCGCGCCCAGCCCGAGGCGGCGCCGGGGAAGGCCGTGGATGACGAGCTCGAAGTCCTGCGGACGTACGCCGGCCAGCGCGAGGGCCCGCGCCCCGGCCTCCTCGAAGGTGCCGAGGCGGTCGAGAAGCCCTTCGGCCAGGGCCCGGCTGGCGGTGAAGACACGGCCCTCGGCGCGGGCCAGCACGGCAGGGACGTCCATCTTCCGCGCGCCGGCGACGCGCGCCACGAAGCGCTGGTAAATCTCCTCCACGTCCGCTTCCAGGGCCCCCTTCTCGGCGGCCGTCAGCTTGCGGGACACCGTCCCGAGGCCGGCGTGCTCGCCGCGGGTGAAGGCTGTCTGGTGAATGCCGAGTCGCTGCAGAAGCGCCTGGGCGTCGAATTTCCCGGCGAAGACGCCGATGCTGCCCACCACCGAGTGCGGGCCAGCCCACAGCTCCTGCGCGCCAAGCCACGCCAGGTAGCCGCCGCTGGCCGAGACGCGGTCGGTGTAGGCCACCACCGGCTTTCGCCGGGCCAGCCGCACCACCTCGTCCGCCACGCGCTCCGAGGCAAGCGCGCTGCCCCCGGGGCTGTTGACGTAGAGGAGGACGGCCGGACAGCGCCTGTCCTGCGCTGCGGCGCGCAGGCCGGCCAGCACCGTCTCGGCGCCGGCCACCGCCGGCCAGGGCCGGCTCGCGTCCCCGTCGGCGAGGATGCCACTGAGCGGCACCACCGCGAGGCGCGTCCTTCGGCGAAGCGGCGCCCAGCGCATGGACGGAATGGGCAATGCGCGCTGGTAGCTGGGAAACGTCGGCACCTGGACGTCTCCGTGGGTGACGGGTGGAAGCCCGAGCAGCCCCGGGAGTTCCACCTCGTCGGCCAGCACATCCACGAGGCCCGCGGCCAGAGCGCGCGCGGCGCTGTAGGGCCCCTTGTCCACGAGGGAGGTGGCCTCCTTCGCGTCCAGCCGTCGCCCGGCAGAGACGGCGTCCACCAACTCCTGGTGCCGGTCATCGAGCAGCTCCTCCAGGAGGGCCCGCTGGTTGGGGGAGATGTCGCTGCGGGTGAAGAGCTCGGGCGCCGTCTTGAAGTCTCCGCGACGGACGAATTCCGCGCGAATGCCCAGCCGCTGCAGCGCCTCGCCCACTGCCGTCGCCTCGAGGAGGAAGCCGTCCAGGGCCAGTCGGCCGGGCCGGGGCAGCACCACCCTCGTCGCCGCGCACAGAAGCGCGTACTCGGCGTTTCCCGGAGAGATGGCGTACCCCACCACCTCCTTGCCCGAGCCGCGGAAGGCAGCCAGCCACTGCGCCACCAGAAGCCGCTTGGCGGGCGCCATCTCCAGCCGTCCGACGTCCAGCACCACACCCTTGACTCTCTTGTCCCGGGACAGCTGCTCGAGGTCGCGCTTCAGGACGTCGAGCGCGCTCACCACGCCCGGAGGCGGCCGCCTCCGAAACCAGGGCCGGCGCAAGGAGGAGCGGTACGGTGGGTCGCCCCGGAGGACGAAGCGGACGTACGTCGGCACTGCCTTTCGCCCAAGGAGGCGAAACGGCAGGCGCACGAGGAGCCCCAAGGACAGAAACAGGTTCCAGAGCAGCGCCAGCGGGACCCGAAGCATCTTAGGCGCTGGCGCCCGGGGCGGCCGCCTTGCGGCGGACTTCCACGCGTCCACTGGCCTCGAGCGACACCTCCACCGGCAGCATGCGTTCCACCACGGAACGCGTCGCCTCGAGGTGCGGCGTCACCCGCGCGGTGGTGAAGCGCGTCGAGCCGGGTTCGACGGCGCCGAGGGCACCGGCAGCAAGCAGGGAGGCGGGGATGAGAATCTGGTCGGCCAGGCGCTCATCGAGCGCCCCCCCGGACTCCATGAAGGCCGACAGCGCCGCCGCGGCCTTCGTCCCCACCTCGTCGGGCGCGTCCCCGCGCTCTCCCACCACGGTGAAGGCGGCAAAGGAGTTCTCGAATTGCGCCCGGACGAAGAGGACGGAACCGGCCGTCCTCCCCACCGGGAGGGGGAGGTTCTCCGCGCTGCAGTAGATGCCACGCTCGCGCAGCGCGGTGACGGCGGCCCGGGTGGCGCGGCCCGCAAATTCGAAGGGCAGGCCGCCGACGAGGGCACGGACGGCGACGTCCTGGAGCGTCCCGCGCGCCGGGACTTCCACCAGCAAGGGCGGCGGGCCCATCGCCTCCACCGAGGCCCGAAACTCGCCGACACCATCCGGGGAGAAGCCGGCCTGCAGAAGCGAGAGGGACGCGCGAAGGCCATAGGCGCCCACCATGGGAAGCCAGGCCCAGGCCAGGTGGTGGTACGACGTCCCCTGGGGCGCGTGCGTCAGGCCGCGCAGGCGCACGGTGCCCCCGCCCGCCAGCGCCAGCGGAAAGGCCAGCATCTGGAAGACGAGGGGTGCGCTTCCCGTCGGGCCCAGCTCCAGGACGTAGTCCCCGCGGCGGACGGGCGCCGGCGTGAAGGTGACGTCCGAGCCGCCGAGGGCTCCGCCCTCCGCCGTGCCGCCCACCGCCTCGGCCGCGCGCAACAGCGCCAGGTGCCTCGGACGCAGCCCCGGCGACGGACGCTCGGCGCGGAAGCCGGCCAGGCGGAAGGGGGCGCCCGTCACCAGTGCCAGGGTGAGCGCGGTGCGCAGCACCTGGCCGCCGGCAGCGCCGTCCAGCTGGATGGGGAGTGGCAGAGACACCCTAGGGTGATTTCGGTGTGGCGGGCTGCTCGCTGGGAGCGGTGAGGTCAGGAGGCGGCTGGGTGGGCTTCGGTTTGATGCGGTCGGTGGGGGATGGGAGCTGCGCGGGCGGCGTCAAGTCCGGAGGCGGAGCCCGCGTCTTGCCGGCCTCGTCCTCCGTCTTGGTGGGCCCGTCCGTGGGTGCGGACATCTCCTTGGCCGGCGTCTGGCGGCGGCGGTCTGGCGGCGTCAGCTCCGCCGCCAACTGCAGGGCTGCACCGTCGAGGAGGGCACGCACCTGGTCCCCATAGGGCCCGGCATTCTCGAGCACCCGGGCCGCGTCCAGGGTGGGCAGCCCCTGCGCGGTGGCCGTGCGCTGAAAGGTGCCCCGCCACAGCTCGCTGCCGCTACTGAGGAGAAACATCCGCGCATACCCGCGGACGTAGGCCTCGGCGGTGCTCCCCACGGGCTGAAGGCCATAGGACTCCACCACCAGCTCCACCACGGCGTCGGCCCCGGTGGACTTGAGCCGGTCGAAGTCCGGCGGCACGGCTGGGACGCGCTCGACGAGAAACGTCTCGAGGACGCTTGCCACCTGCGAGGCGGGGACGGCGTTGGACCAGGGCTTCTCGCCCTTGAGGGCCACGGAGAGTTGGCTTCGGAGGCGTTCAGACACCTCGAATTTCCCGATGGCTGCATTCATCGCCGTGACGAGCTGCGCCTCGGACTGCTCCGGCCCGGCCCCGCGGGCCTGCGGGCCGGCCCCCTCCGCCACCCGGCCGACGTAGGCCGGCCGCTGCACGCGGTCCAAGTCCGCTCCCGACAGCTGAGCGTGGCTACAGCCGAGGGTGGCCAGCGCACCGAGACAAAGCGAGCGGAGTTTCACGAGAACCTCCAGCGTATACCCAAGGCCCCCCGGGGCGAGTCTCCCCTTGCGGAGAGTGTCACACCAGGAGGGCGGCCTCTTCGCTCGGGTCGAGGGGAATCCTGGCGTTTTCACGGGCCCGCGCGTCCCTCAGGGCCTCGAGGTGGGCGCGCACGGCCGGGTAGCGCTCCGCCACCTTGGCGAAGTCCTCCTCCGGAAGGCGCAGAAGGGACGTCCGCTGCAGGGCCCGGACGGTGGCCACCACTGGCCTCCGCCCGAGGAGGGACGTCTCCCCGAAGACTTCCCCCGGCCCCAGCTTGGCGATGCGGAAGCCGCCCCGAGAGACTTCCAAGAGGCCGGCCAGGACGAGGTACAGGCCCTCGCCACGCTCGCCCTCGGTGAGCACCACGTCGCCGGCCAGCACGTCGCGCGCCCGAAAACCGGAGGCGAGCGCGCGGCGGTCCGCCCGGGACAGCGGGCGGAAGAGTGCCGAGGTGGCCATGAGGTTGCTCACCAGACGCTGACGGCAAAACTTCTTCAACGCCACGGCCACGCCCGGGTGCCGCCGTGTCAGCTCCGTCAGGAGGGCGGTCGAGATTTCGAGCACCAGCGTCCCATCCACCACCGCGTCCACCGAGGCCACCCGCGGCGCTCCGGAGAGGAGCGCCATCTCGCCGAAGAAGTCGCCCTCGGACAGACGGGCCAGCTGGACGACGTCCGTGCCCTCCTCGCGGCGCACGGCCACCTGGCCCTCGCAGATGACGTAGAAGGCCTCGCCGGGCGCGTCCTGCTGGAGAATGCGCTCCCCGGCGGCGAAGTGGCGAAGCGGGCAGCGCTCCACGAGCTCGACGAAGGCCTCGCTCGAGAGGTCCGAGAAGAGGGGCGTCTTGGGGACGCCGTGCGGGTGCGCCTCGCCTTCGGCGTCGTGCGCCTCTGCCTGTGGCTCGCCGTGGGCCAAGGGCTCGTCGGGCAGGACGGCGCTGGGTGGCGGCGGGACGGCCGTCGCCGCGGGTGTCAGCGGCTCATCCTCATCGAAGGAGAGGTCGATGTAGCGCCCCTCCTCGGCTGCCGCCGCCACCGGAGGCGCCTCCTCGGGAGGCCTCTCCGCGGGCGGTGCGGGGGTTTCCGCCACAGCCGCCTCCGGACTGGCCGGCGGAGGCGGCGCGGCAGGCTCCGCCAGGGCGAAGAGGGGCGCCGCAGGCTTCGGCGGTGCGAGAGGCGGTGGCGCTAGCGTCAGCTCCGTCTCGTCGTCCAGCGTCAGCTCCGAGAAGCGCTCGGCCGCGGGCACTGGCTCCTTCGCCCTCGCCCCAGCAGGCTCGTGCGGGGCCGGCGTCGTCTCCATGGAGGAGGCATCCGCCGGCGCAGGCTCGGTCTCGAGGGCGGGCACGTCCTTCGGGCCTCGGCCGGACGGCGCGGACGAGGCCTCGGCCCCCACCGCCTCGGCCAGCACGTCCTCGAGACTTCGCTCGGTCCCCGGCGTGTCGAGGACGTACTCGGTGACGACCAGCTCCGGCGCCTCCTCCTCGGCCGCCGGCGCAGGGATGGGGGCTGTGGCGGGCTCGACTGGCGTCGGGGGTGCACTCGGGGGGGACACCTCGCGCGGGCGTCGGCCGACGCCCGGCCCGACGCCGCGCTGGGCGTAGAGGTCCGCCAGGATGCGCTGCATGCGCTGGTGACCGGGCTCGAGCTCCAGGACGAGTTTGCTCGCGGCGATGGCCCGGGCCAGAAAGCCGTCGGTGGCGAAGCCCTGGGCCGCCGCCACGTACGCGTCGATGGCGCGAGGCCGGTCTCCGGCGCGCGCCCAAGCGTCGCCCATCCGCAAGAGGGACTGGATGTCCGTGGGCGCAGCGGCGCAGTAGGACGCATACAGGGCGCCGGCCCGAGCGAAGTCGCCGGCCGCAAGCGCTGCGCTGGCGTCGGCCTTCAGCTCCGAGGCGTCCATGGATGCAAAATGCTTCTACCACCCCACGCGGACGCGGTGGTGGCTCACGTTGTCACCGCCGCGGACTTCGCGGCCCGCCACCTCGGGGTCGCGGTGGACCGCGCCGCCCTTGCGGTGCGCGGCGCGGGCCTCCGCCTGGCGCGCGCGGCGGCCCGCGTCCCCCTCCCGCCGGCCTCCCCCCAGGCGAAAACCCGCCCTGGTGCGGCCTGCCGCGCGGCGGCCCTCCACGGGGGCCGCCGGGCGCGCCGCCGGAGGGTGGCCGCCCCCGGCTCGACGGCCGCGCGTCCCCGTGCCCCGCTGGCGACGTGCGCCGAGAAGACGAGAAGCCGCCCCGTGCCCCGCCGGGCCTTGGATGGAAGTCCTTGCCTCCTGCGTCACGGCGCTCCGGGCGGCCAGCTGCACCCTTGGGCCCTCGCCCAGCGCTGGAGAAGCTGCGCTCGCCCTTGGGCCGAAAGTCCCGACTCCCTGCGTCGCGCCCTCCGGGCCCTCGCCCGGCACCAGGCGGCCCGCGTCGCGCGTCCGGGAAGCCGCCCCGGCTTGAAACCGTCCGCGGCGCGTCCCGGCCTCCCCACGCCGGACGGCCCGGGCGCTCACCCTCGGCCGGAGGCCGCTTGCCTGCAAACGAAGGCCGGGCGCCTGGAGGCTTCCGCCCGGGACCGCCGAAGCCCGTGGCGCCGCTCCTGGGGCTGCGAGCGCCCTGAAAGCGAGGGCCGTCCGCGCCGCGCGCGAGCCCTTCCTTGCCCCCAGGACGCCGCGGGCCACCGGCCCCCGCCGCACCGCGATGCGCGTTTGCGTCCCTCTTCCATGCGCCTTGGCCGGGCCGTGCGCTTGTGGGACGCGTGCCGCCCGCGAGGCCGACGCCGCCCCCCGGGCCTCGGCCGCCACCTGGCCCACCACGCGCAAAAGGCCGGGAGGAGGGCCTCGTGCCGCCCGAGGTGGAGGCCGCGCCACCCGGGGCCTGGCGGAAGGGACGCCTCCCGAAGCGGGGCGGCTTGGACGGCCTTGGGGCGCCGTCTTCCGACTCCGCGTCCTCGTCGGCACGGCCGTGGCGGCGGGCCGGAAGGTTGAGCGTCATGGGCGGCACCGGCTTGCCCTCGGCCACCGCGGCGATGAGGGCCAATTCCTCCGGGCGCAGCGGCCGCAACTCCCCGGGCTGCATCCCGGCCACGGAGATTCCGGCCTGGTGCGGGCGAAAGAGGCGCACCACCGGGTGTCCAATGGCGGCGCACAGACGCTTCACGAGGTGCGGGCGCCCCTCGCCCACCGTCACCCGTAGCCAGGTGTTGCGCTCCACGGCCTGGAAACGGGACACCTCGAGGGCCTTCGCCGGACCGTCCTCGAGGCGAACGCCGGAGACAAGTCGGGCCAGGCTCTCGTCCGTCGGGACGCCCTTCACCTTGGCCAGGTAGGTGCGCGGGACTTGAAAGCTGGGGTGCAGAAGCCGGTGGGCAGCGGCCCCGTCGTCGGTGAGGAGGAGCGCCCCTTCCGCGTCCCAGTCCAAGCGCCCGATGGGGAAGACGCGGGTGGGAATGGAACCGAGAAGTCCGAGGACGGTGGGACGGCCCTGGGGGTCGTCCAGCGTGGTGACGACGCCCGCCGGCTTGTAGAGGACGTACCAGGAGACGTTTTCCGGCGGCATGACCAGCTTGCCGTCCAGGGCGACGAGGTCATTCGGCTCCACCTTCGTCCCCAGCGTCGTGGCCAGCGCATTGTTCACCGTCACCCGCCCGGCGGTGATGAGCAACTCGGCGTGGCGCCGCGAGGCGACACCGGCCCGGGCCAGGTAGCGCTGAAGTCGCTCAGCCACGAAGTGTCACTGGCCTTTGCTTTCGGCCGTCTCGGCGGCCGGAGAGTTGCCCAGCGCGGCCGCCGCGGACCGGGTTTGCCGGTCGGCCCGGGCGATGGCGTTCTCCAGCTCGGCCAGGGCCGCCTCCGCCGAAGGCGTCGAGGCCTCGAGCCTTCGGCCGAAGTCCGGGTCGGTGAGGTCCCGCAGCGTCGTCGGCGGCTTGGGCGTCTCCTGCTCCAGAATCTCCTGGTGCTCCTCGGACAGCTCCTGGAACTCGTGCAGGGTGGGCAGCGCGGAGAGGTCCTTCAGGGCGAAGAATTCGAGAAACTCGCGCGTCGTCCCGTAGAGGATGGGCCTCCCCACCTCTTCCTTCTTGCCGAGGATTTTCACGAGCCGTCTGTCGAGGAGGGCCTTCACCACGGCCGCGGAGTCCACGCCGCGAATCTCCTCAATCTCCGGCCGCGTCACCGGCTGGCGGTAGGCGATGATGGCCAGGGTTTCCACCGCGGCCCGCGTCAGTCGCTGCGGGCGAACACGCAGGAAGCGGCGGACGTACTCCACCGCGCTGGCGTCGGTGCGGAGCTGCCAGCCGCCGGCCACCTCCACCAGCGTCACGCCGCCGGCGGCCTCCGCCAGGCCCGCGGCGAGGTGCCTGAGCCCCTCCGTCAACCGCGGGCGGTCAAAGCCGGTGGCCTCGAAGAGCTGCTCCACGCTCACCGGCCGGTCGGCGACGAGCAGCAGGGCCTCCAGGATGGCTCGCAGCCGGCTGTCGGGAAGCCGGCGGCTCCGGGCGACGAGCTTGTCGAAGGGCTCGAGCTCGACGGCGGACTCGTCAATCTCCGCCGGCGCGACGTCCTCGAGCTCCGGGTCGGCCTCCGAGGAGCCGGCCTGGGCCATCTCGGCCTCGGCGAAGGCCGAGGGCTCGTCCTTGGGTCCGCCCGTCCCCTGCCCCTCACCTGTACTCACGTTCGTCGACCTCCGGGACGGGCGCGTTCAGCGCCTCGGCTTGTGCGGCCACCAGAATGTCCGAGCCATCCTCGGGCTGCCGGACGCGGACACGTCGCAGCCGCACCATCTCCAGGAGGGCGAGGAAGGTCACCACCATCGCCCCGCGCGTCCTCTGGCCGCTGAAGAGCGAGAGGAAGGCCATCTCCGGCTGCGTCCGGAGCCCCAGCAGAATCTGCTCCATGGCCGCCGAGAGACTGACTTGCTCCCGCACCACCTCGTGCCCGGCCTGCGGCGCCGCGAATTTGAGGACGCGGTCGAGCGCCTCGATGAGGCGAAACACCGACAGCTCGATGAGGGGCGCCGGCCCGCGCTGCTCGTCTCGCTCCGAGAGGTGGTGGCGCGCGAAGACGTCCCGTCCCAGAAGCGGATGGTCGGCCAGCTCGCGCGCCGCTTCCCGGTACTTCTGGTAGGTGAGCAGCCGGCGGACGAGCTCCGCGCGCGGGTCCGTCTCCGCCTCGGCCTCGAGCTCTCCCGGCACCTCGGTGCGGGGCAGGAGCAGTCGGCTCTTGATGTGGGCCAGGGTGGCGGCCATCACCAGAAACTCTCCGGCGACGTCGAGGTTGAGGTCCCGCATCAGCTCCAGGGAGGCGTTGTACTTCTCGGCGATGAGGGACACCGGGATGTCGAAGACATCAATCTTGTGCTCGCGAATGAGGTGCAGCAGAAGGTCGAGCGGCCCCTCGAAGGTGGGCAGGGCGACGCGGAAACCGCCGCCGGCCGGGTGCGGTTCGAGGAGGCCGGAGCCCTCGGCGTCCGCCTCGAGGGACGTCCACTCGGTGCCCCGCATGGCATTTCGGTCAGAGGAGGGATTCAAGGGTGGGGCCAACCCCCCTTCGTCTTCAGCGCCCGGGGAGTGAAGCTGAAAAAAACGCCCCGGCGATGGGAGGAAGGGAGTCTCCTACCAGCCGCTGACAAAGGCGGTCAACGAGAGGGCAGCACTCTTCTTCCTGGGGCCCGCGCGGGTTGACTTCCGGGAAAAGCGACGGCCTAGAGGCCGACGGCCTGACGCACGCCACGGATGATGGGCGAGGCCATGGCACGCGCTCGCGCCGCACCGTCGGCGAGGATGCGCTCCACCTCGTCGGGCGCGGCCTCGAGCTCCCGGTAGCGGGCGCGCGGCCCATCGAAGGCCGCGTGAAAGCCAGCGAGCAGCGTCTTCTTGAAGTCGCCGTAGCCGCGGCCGCCCTGGCGCCAGGCGGTGTCCACCTCCAGGAAGGCGTCCTCGGGAAGCACCAGCTTCAGGAGCGCATAGAGGGGGCTGTCGAGGGGCTTGGGCGCCTCCACCGGGGTGGAGTCGGTCTTGATGCTCATGATGCGGCGCTTCACCTCGGCGTCGTCGCCGAAGAGGTCGATGGTGTTGTTGTAGCTCTTCGACATCTTCTCGCCGTCGATGCCCGGGACGACGGCCGTCTCCGCCTCCACCAGGGCCACGGGGATTTTCAGGAGCCCGGGCCGTCCATTGCGCGCACCCGTGGGGTCCGCCGGGTCATACCCCGGCACGTAGGCCAGGTTGAATTTCGTCGCCCAGTCACGGGCGAACTCCAGGTGCTGCACCTGGTCCTTCCCCACCGGGACGCCGTCGGCGCCGTACACCAAGATGTCCGCCGCCATCAGCACCGGGTAGGCGAAGAGGCCGAAGTCCGGGGGCTGGCCCCGGGCCACCTTGTCCTTGTAGCTGTGGGCGCGCTCCAGGTTGGCGTGCGGCACCACGGTACCGAGTATCCAGTACAGCTCGAGCACCTCCGGGATGTCGCTCTGGCGGAAAATGATGGCCTTTTTCGGGTCGAGCCCCAGGGCGAGAAAGGCCATGGCCGTCTGGCGCGTCAGGGCACGGGCCGCGGCGCCGTCCTTCACCGTCGTCAGCGCATGCAGGTTGGCGATGAAGTACAGCGCCTCGCCGTCCTCCTGGTAGCGGACGAATTGCCGGATGGCGCCGTAGTAGTTGCCGAGGTGCTGTTTCCCGGACGACTGGATGCCAGAGAGGGTGCGCATGAGGAGGGCGGTGCGTTCTAGCGCACCGACGGCCCGTGGGGCACCGCGCCGGAGCGCGGGTGCGCCCTGTCATAGACGCCCCGCAGCCGCTCCGCATCGACGTGGGTGTAAATCTGGGTGGTGGCCAGGTCCGCGTGCCCCAGCATGGCCTGGACGCTGCGGAGGTCGGCGCCGCGCTCCACGAGGTGGGTGGCGAAGGAATGGCGCAGCTTGTGCGGCGAGACGCGCTTCTGGATGCCGGCCGCCCGTGCATAGCGGCACAGAAGCTTCCAGAAGCCCTGACGGCTGAAGCCCCGGCCCCGCGCGGTGACGAAGAGGGCCCGCGCCCGCCGGCCGTGGAGCAGCTCCGGGCGGGCCAGGGCGAGGTAGATGCGCGCCGCTTCCAGGGCGCGGCTGCCCACCGGCACGAGGCGCTCCTTGTTGCCCTTGCCCCTCGTCACCAGGAAGCCCGCGTCCAGCCGCAGCGACTCGACGCCCAGGGAGACGAGCTCGCTCACGCGCAGCCCGGTGGCGTACAGAAGCGCCAGCATCGCCCGGTCCCGCAACCCCGGGGGCCCCTCCGCCCGCGGCGCGTCGAGGAGGGCTTCCACCTCCTCGAGGGTGAGCACCACCGGCAGCCGTCGAGCGGACTTCGGCGTCTCGAGGTGCACGGTGGGGTCCCGACTGAGGTGCTGCTCGGCGAGGAGAAAGCGGTGAAAGACGCGGAGCGCCGCCAGGTGTCGTGCCTGGCTTCGCCCCGACAGCCCCCGCGCGCCGAGCGCGTCGAGGTGGCCCCGGACGTGGGCCTCGGAAATCCCCTCCAGCGTCTCGACGCCTTCCGCCGAGAGGCCCCGGAGGTACTCGCTCAAGTCCCGCGCGTAGGCCTCCACCGTCCGCACCGCCAGCCCGCGCTCGGCGTGGAGGTAGCCGACGAAGAGGTCGAGGAAGGGGACGAGCCTGGACAATGGGGTGTACCTGAAAGGCCAGCTCCGAGAACGCCCGGCGCGGGCAGGCACTCACCCTACCCCTGCTTCCTGGTCCCGCAACTTCGGACGCGCGAGGCAGGCCTTCTTCAGTGCAGCGGGAAGACGGCGCCGCCCTGACGCAGAATCTCAATCTGGTCGCCGAGGAGAGACACCACCGTGGAGGGATGGCCTTCGCGGAGCCCGGCGTCGAGCACCACGGAAAGGGCGTGGCCGTAGCGCTCCTTGATGTCGCGCGGGTCAGCCAGCGGCTCGTCGTCCTCCCCGCTGGCGGTGGTGGTCACCACCGGACCGGCCAGCGCCCGGGCCAGCGCGGTGGCCACCGGCGCAGCCGGGACGCGGATGCCCACCTGCTTCTGCTTGTTGAGCAAGAGCTCCGGCACGAGCCGCGTGGCCGGGAGGACGAAGGTGAAGGCGCCCGGGGTGTGCTGGCGAAGCACCCGGTAGGCGAAGTTGCTGACGATGGCGTAGCGCGCCACGTCGCTCAAATCCGGCACCAGGAGTGCGAAGGGCTTTCGGTGGTCGCGGCCCTTGACGGCGTACAGGCGCTCCACCGCACGCCGGGCGTGGGCATCGCACCCCAGCGCGTAGCAGCTGTCGGTGGGGTAGGCGATGAGCTCGCCCTGGCCGAGGGCCGCAGCCGCGCGCTCGATGGCCCGCGGCTGCGGATGCTCGGCATCAATCGGAGCGAGCGGGGCGGGCACGAGCGCCCACCCTCCTAGCCCGAGCGCTGCGCCCTGGCCAACGGACGCGCGTTGAACCTAGGCCTTGGAAGGCACTGGAAGTGCCGCAGCCTGGGCCTCGGCCGCGGCCCGTGCGGCGCGCTTGCCGTCCTCGATGAGTTGCTTCACCTTCTGGCCGCCCTTGCGGCCGATTTCCTCGTAGAAGCTCGAGCCCCGGGTGGCCTTCACCCGGTCCCCGCCCTTCTTGCCGATTTCCTCGTAAAACTTCACGCCGCGCTCGGCCTTCACCGTCTCGCCGCCCTTGCGGCCAATCTCCTCGTAAAACGCTCGACCGCGCTCGGCTTTCACCGTCGCACCACCCTTGCGGCCGATGGTCTCGTAGAACTCCCGGCCGCGCTCGTTGCGCACTGCTTCGCCGCCCTTTCGGCCAGCCTCGGCCACGCTCATCTGTCCCTTGCTGTCCTTTGCCGACATCACACGTCTCCTGTCTCGGCCCGGCCTCGCCCGCCCTCAGTGCCTCGCCCCACAGTCGGGGCTTGGTCGTCAGACGGCTGGAAGCTACCTGGCATTCAAACCCTCGACTTCATGAGAGGTTATGGTGCAAGGGGGCATCCGCCACCTCGGGGAGCCTGACGCTCGGGGAGCCAACCCCGGGCGCAGGGCTTTCATTCCGACGCTTGTTGCTCGGCGGCCAGGGTGGCCTGCGTTCCGCGCGGGCCCCCGAGGACGGCCTCCAGGCGGTCCCTCAGGGCCTCGAGGGCGGTGGCCGACTCGAGCTTCGCCCCTCCTTGCGCCACGTAGAAGGAGTCGATGGCGCGGTTGGCCTCGGTGGCCACCTTGGCCAGCGCAATCTCCAGGCCAGCATCGGCGAAGCAGGCGGCCACCTCGTGCAGAAGCCCGAGCCTGTCCTCCGCCCGCACGTCCACCACGGTGAAGGCCCGCGAGGCCTCGTTGTCCACGCTGACGCGGGTGGCCACCCCCGGCACACGCCGGACGAGTGCCGAGGCACGCCGACGACGCTCGAGCAGCGCCTCGACGTCCACCCGGCCGTCCAGCACCCCGCGCAAGTCGGCGCGGGCCCTTCGCCAGCGGGCTCGCTCCAGGGGACGCCGGGCGGCACTCCTGACTTCGAAGACGTCGAGGGCTGCCCCGTCCGCGGTGGAGGCGATGCGGGCGCTGAGGATGTCGATGCCGTGGGCAGCCAGCACTCCACTCCACAGGGCCAGAAGCCCCGGGCGGTCCTTGGCCGCGAGGTGGACCTCGGCGTGGTGCTGTCCTGGCAGCCGGCGCAGCGCCGCAGCGAAGCCGGCCCGGCGCGCCCGGCGGAGAAGCAGCCCGTGCAGGACCGCGGCGGTGGCCGGCGTCGAGCCGAGGTAGCGGTCCGCGGCCGCGGCCAGGAGGCGTTCTGCCTCCTCGGCACCAAAGCGCCGAGTCCAGAGCCTCCGGAACGTCTCGCGGGCCTCGCGCTCCCCGTGCCAGCCCTGGCCGGCCAGGACGGCGCGCGTCTTGGTGGTGAGCTCGTGCACCAGCCGCGCGCGCCAGTCAGTCCACATGCCGGGCGCCACCGAGGAGATGTCCGCCCAGGTGAGCAGGTCCAGGCAGGTGAGCTTCTCGGAGTCGCCGCACAGGCGCGCGAAGTCCTCGAGCAGCTGTGGGTCCGAGAGGTCCCGCCGCTGGGCCAGGTGGCTCAAGGTGAGGTGGTGCAGCACGAGGAATTCCGCCACCTCGCGTTGCCGCGCCGAGAGCCCGAGCCGGTCCCCGAGGGTCGCCATCAGCTCCCGGCCACGCACCGAGTGGTCGCCGCCCATGCCCTTGCCGGCGTCGTGCAACAGCATCCCCAGCACCAGCGGCAGCACATCGTCGAGGTCGCGGATGGCCCGGGTGCGCTCGGGCTCCGTCTCCACCAGCTCCCCGGCGCGCAGCGCGTACAGGCGCCGCAACGCGCGCAGCGTGTGCACGTCCACGGTGTACGCATGGTAGAGGTCGAACTGGTGCCGCGCCGTCACCCGGCCGAATTCCGGGATGAGGACGCCGAGAAGGCCGAGGGCATGCATCGCCTCCAGGGCCTCCCCGCGCGTCCCGGGCCGCGTCAGGAGCGCCCGCAGCGCCGCCACCACCTCGGGGCTTCCCCTGGCCTCGGCCAGTGCCGGCGCGGCCTGCACCACCTGGTCAAGCGCCCAGGAGTACACTGGTAAGCCGAGCTCGTCGGCGGTGTGGAAGAGGCGCACCGCGGCTGCCGGCTCGCGCTGGAAGAGCTCCCCCTCCCCCTCCACGGTGAGGCGCCCGCGAAACACCTTGAAGGGCCCCATCCGCAACTCCGGAGGAAAGGGCCCGCGGCTCGGCGCTCGCTGCTCCTCGGCCCGGGCGATGAGGGCGTCCGCCGCTCGCCGCAGGATGCCGGCCGAGAGGTAGTAGTCCCGCATGAACTGTTCCACCGGCAGGCCGTCGCCCTGGCCGTAGCCGAAGAAGCGGGCGACGGACTCCTGCAAGTCGAAGGTGAGGCGGTCCTCCTTCCGCCCGCGGAGAAAATGCACCTCGTGGCGCGTCCGCAGGAGGAAGTCCCTTGCGGCGCGCAGGCGTGCCACCTCCGAGGCCGGGAGGATGGCCGCCTCGAGGAGCCCGCCCAGGCCCCGGACGCCGAAGCGCACCTGGGCCACCCAGAGGGCCGTCTCCAGGTCGCGCAGCCCGCCCTCCCCGGACTTCAGCTGCGGCTCGAGGAGGAAGACGGAGTCCCCGAATTTCTCGCGCCGCGCCCGCAGCTCCTCGACTTTGGCGGCGATGAAGGCCTCGGCCTTCCGGGTGCGCTGCGGCAGCTGCACCTCGCGCTCGAAGCGCTCCCCCATGGCGCCCTGGCTGGCCAGCACCCGCGCGTCGAGGAGCGCGGTGCGCAGCGTGACGTCCTCCCCCGCCGCCAACAGCGCCTCCTCGGGCGTCCGGACGCTCCAGCCCAGCGTCACCCGCGCGTCCCAGAGAAGCATGGAGAGGGCCCGGGCGCGCTGGGCCACGCCGGGGCTGCGCCGCTTCTGGTGGACGAGGAGCAAGTCCCAGTCCGAGCCCGGGGAGAGCTCCCGCCGTCCGTAGCCGCCGAGGGCCACCAGGGCCGAGTTGGTGACGGGGTGCTCCGCCTCCAGCTCCGCCCACAACCCCTGGACGAGGAGGTCAGCAGCCGAGGAGAGAAGCCGGGCGGTGGAGAGGCCGGCGCCGCCCGCGCGGTGAAAGTCGCGCACCGCCTCGAAGGCGGCGTCCCGCTGCGCCCGTGCCCGTGCCGGACGCGAGGCAGCCCCACCGGGCAGAAGGCGCGGCAGCTTCGCGCGGACGTCCCGGTGGCTGGGCGGCGGTGCCGGCGGCGGCGAGAGACGGGGGAGCTCGGAGGACGTCACGGGAAGGGGAAGGCGTCCCTGGGGCGAGGCGTCGCCCGGGCAGGGAGTCTAACCGCCTGGGGGTGCCTCTAGGGCGTGGCGCGGGCGTCCACCTTGGCCAGGCGCTCGCGGTAGCCAAGGAAGTCCTGCACCCCGGAGGCGATGGCCCGCGCCACGTCGTCCTGGTAGCCCGGGGTGGCCAGACGCTTCTCGTCCTCGGGGTTGGAGAGGAAACCCGTCTCCACCAGGATGGCCGGCATCTTCGCCCCGAGCAGGACGTAGAAGAGCGCCTCCTTGCGGCCCCTGTCCTTGGCCTTCAGGTACTTGGCCGACAGGCGCGACACGAGGCTGTGCTGCACCCGTTCCGCCAGGCGCGCCGACTCGTCGGTGTGGGCGCGCGTCGCCAAGTCGGCGAGGATGAATTGGAGGTCGGACATGGTTTTCGCCGAGGAGGTGTTCTCCCGGGCGGCGAGCCGGATGGCGTAGCGGTCGCTGGTGAGGTTGAGGGAGTACGTCTCCACGCCCCGCCAGGTGGACTCCGCCCCGGAGTTGCAGTGGACGGAGATGAAGAGGTCTCCGTGCGCCTCGTTGGCCATACGCGCCCTGTCCTCCAGGCGGACGAAGTGGTCATCATCCCGGGTGAAGAGGACTTCCAGGCCCTCGTCGGTGAGCACCTGCCCGAGCCGCAATGCCACGGCCAGCGCCACCGTCTTCTCCTGGGTGCCGGCCGGGCCCACGGTGCCCGTGTCATGGCCTCCGTGGCCCGCGTCGATGACGACGCGTCGCACCTTGAGGCCCAGCTGCTCGGCCAGCGTCACCTCACCGCCCGTCTGCCGGCCGGCGGACTTCATCCTCTCCTTCAAGGACGGGCCGGGCGCGACGGGAGGCGGCTCTGCCGAGGCCTCGACCGGGGCCGGCTGGGCCGAAAGCGGCGCCTCCGGTGGCGAAGGCGAGGGACTTTGGGGCGTGGGCGAGGGCGCCCTGCTCAACGCCGGGAATTCTCGCACCGACTTCGGTGCTGGCCGCCGCACCACCGGCGCGGGCGGCTTCTTCGGCGGCTCCTGGGGCAACGAGGCCAGGAGCGCCTTGAGGTTGGCAGCCTGGTCCCCGTGGGGCATGAGCTCGAGCGTGTGTTGCAGCGTCGCGCGGGCCGCCTCCGGCTGGCCCAGGCGGTCCAGCTGCAGCCGGGCCAGGGCCAGGGCCGAGTCGTCGGCGAGACGGTGCCGCGGGTGGCGCTCGAGCAGCTTCTTGTAGTCCTCGGCCGCGCCATTCAAGTCCTCCGGCACCTGGCTGATGCGGCTCAACTCGGCCAAAAGCCCTGCGGCGGTGAAGAGGGCGTCCGGCGCGCGTGCGCTGCTTGGGAAGCGCTGGGCGACGGCCTCGAATTTGTGCGCTACCCCGAGCCAGCTGTCCCGGAAACGGCGCCGGCCGGCGTCGCCCTTGAGGACGTAATAGGCGTGGCGGGCCTGCTGGTAGGCCTGCTCGGACGCGTCGACACTCGCCGCTTGCGACGGCGGGGCGAGGAGGACGACGAGAAGGAAGGCGAGCGCGCGCGACACGGTGGGGCCAGGAGCCACAGACATGTGACCATCCGCACCGTCGCCCGGCAATTTTTCAGCTGCTACCCCTCGCGGGCCTTCGTCTGCAGGACGGCCAGGAGGTTGAGCGCTTCGAGGGGAGTGAGCGTGTCGAGGCGGACGGCCTTCAGCGTCTCGAGCAGCTGGGCCAGGGCTGAACCGGGCGCCGGGCCGAAGAGGACGAGCTGGTCCAAAGGCCGCGTCTCCCGTCGGGCGGCCCGGGGGTGCCCGGCGGCGTCGAGCTCGCCGGCCTCGAGGTTTCCGAGGACTTCCCGCGCACGGCGCACCACCGGCGCTGGAAGCCCGGCCAGCCGCGCCACCTCGATGCCGTAGGAGCGACTCGAGCCCCCTTCGAGCAGTGTGCGGAGAAACACCACCCGTCCGGCGACTTCCTGGACGCCCATCGAGGCGTTTCGGACGCGCGGCTTCTCCAGGGCCAGGTCGGTGAGCTCGTGGTAGTGGGTGGCGAAGAGCGTCCGGCAGCCGATTCGGTCGTGGAGGTGCTCGGCCACCGCCCAGGCGATGGACAGGCCGTCGTAGGTGGAGGTGCCGCGGCCAATCTCGTCCAGCACCACCAAGGAGTCCCGCGTGGCGTGGTGCAGGATGGCGGCCGTCTCGGCCATCTCCACCATGAAGGTGCTCTGCCCCCCGGCGACGTTGTCCGAGGCACCGACGCGGGTGAAAATCCTGTCGGCGAGCCCGATGCGGGCCCGGGCAGCGGGGACGAAGCTGCCGGCCTGCGCCATGAGGGTGATGAGGGCCACCTGGCGCATCACCGTGCTCTTCCCGGCCATGTTGGGCCCGGTGAGAATGAGCACCTGGGCCGAGTCGCACGCCATCCGCACGTCGTTGGGGACGAAGGGCTCGGAGCGCAGCAGCCGTTCCACGACGGGGTGCCGGCCGCCGACAATCTCCAGCACGCCCGAGGCCTCGAGGGTGGGCCGGCAATAGCCGTACTCCGCCGCGCAGCGGGCGAAGGAGAGCAGCGCGTCCACGGTGGCGATGGCGTCGGCGGTGGCCTTGAGCGCGCCCAGCTCCACGAGGACGCGGGCCCGGAGCTCCTCGAAGAGGCGCCGCTCGAGGACGCACCGTCGCTCCTCGGCGGTGAGGACCTGCTCCTCCCACGTCTTGAGCTCCGGGGTGACGAAGCGCTCGGCGCCAACCATGGTTTGCCGGCGCTCCCAGTCGCTGGGCACGAGGTGGAGGTTGGAGCGCGTCACCTCGAGGAAGTAGCCGAAGACGCGGTTGTAGCGAACCTTCAGGCTCTGGATGCCGGTGCGCTCGCGCTCCTTCTGCTCCAGCTGCGCGAGGGTGCTCTTGCCGTCGGTGCTGAGGGCCACCAGCGCATCGAGCTCGGCCACATAGCCCGGCCGAAACATGCCACCCTCGTCGAGGGCAGCCGGCGGCTCGTCCTGGACGGCCCGGAGGAGGAGCGCCTGGAGCTCGGCATGGGCGCCTAAGGGAGCCGAGAGACTCACCAGGGCCGATGCCTCGCATCCGGCCAGCGCCCGCGCCAGTTCCGGAAGCACCTGCAGCGTCCGGCCCAGGGCGGCGAGGTCGCGCGCATTTCCCACCCCCACCGCCAGCCGCCCGCACAGCCGCTCGACATCGGCCACCTGCCGCAAGAGGCCCGTCCACACCTCACGAAACACGTGCTTCTTCGACAGCTCCTCGACGGCATCGAGGCGCGCCTCGATGGCCTCCAGGCTTCGCAAGGGGGAGAGGAGCCAGCTCGACAGCTTCCGGGCCCCGAGCGACGTCGCGGTGCGGTCGAGGACGCCCAGCAGGGTGCCCTTGCGGCTCCCGTCGCGGAGCGTCCGCGTCAACTCGAGGTTGGCCCGGGTAACACTGTCCAGCGCCAGCGCAGAAGAGAGGGGCTCGAGGTGCACCGCGGTGACGTGGGCCGCCTCGGTGCGCTGGGTGTCCTTGAGGTAGCGCAGTGCCGCCCCGGCAGCGGAGGTGGCCCGCGGTGCAGCCTCGAGGCCAAACCCGGAGAGCGCCGCCACCTGGAAATGGATGCGGAGGAAAGCCGCCGCGCGCGCCGGGCGAAAGCTGTCCTGGGCGCCTATGGAGACGGGCACCGAGGGGAGGCCGCGCTGCAGCGCCTCCAGCACGTCGGGCGAGGCACCCTCCTGAAGGAGGAGCTCCTTGGGCGTGGCCAGGGCGAGCCACTCCACCAGCTGGCCGAGGCCTTCGCCCTCCGCCGCGCGAAAGGCGCCGGTGGAGCCGTCGAGGAGGGCCGCGCCCCAGCGTCCCTTGTCCGCGGCCACGGCGGCGAGCCAGCTGGCCGAGGAGGCCTCGAGCACCTCCTCGTCGAGCACCATCCCCGGAGTGACGATGCGCACCACGTCCCTGCGGACGAGACCGGGCGACGTCCCCGGCGTCTCCACCTGCTCGCAGATGGCCACCTTGTGCCCGGCCTCCAGGAGACGGGCGACGTGCCGGCGGGCGGCGTGGAAAGGGACGCCGCACATGGGCACCCGTTCCGGGCCCTTGCTGCGAGCGGTGAGGGTAATCTGCAGAATCTCCGCGCCGCGCACGGCGTCCTCGAAGAAGAGCTCGTAGAAGTCCCCGAGCCGGAAGAAGAGGAAGGCGTCCGGCGCGCGGGCCTTCATCTCGAGGTACTGCCGCATCATCGGCGTGTCCCGGCCGGCGCCGCCCGGCGCCCCCGACTCACCGTCCAGAAGCGACACCGCCCCGCCCTCTGCCACGCCGTGGACCTCCCTGCGCTTGCCCCAGGCTGCCTTGCAGCCTTCAAGAGGGCCCTGAAACCCTCCAACTGCACCACCCACAGGAGTCCCCGGGCGGTGGGCCCTTGGGTAGCAGAAGCCGCTGACAGCCCTGCCCCGTCCGGCCGCTGGCTGTCTGTCCGTCGCGCCGGGGCGACGGCTCGTGCTAGCTCCCCAAACGGAAACCCCAGTTACCTTCAGCCTCGAGCGAGCCCGACGTGGACCCCCGCCCCGCCCCCTGGAATGCCCCGGCCTACCACCGCGTCTCGGCGCCGCAGACGGCATGGGGCCGTGAAGTCCTCGACCGGCTGCAGCTTGTGGGGACGGAGACAGTCCTCGATGCTGGTTGCGGGCCGGGAAAGCTCACCCGGCTTCTGGCCGAGCGGCTGCCGCAGGGACGGGTGGTGGCCCTGGACGCCTCGCCGGAGATGCTGGCCGTCGCCAAGGGCGAGCTCGCGGCATTCGGTAACCGCGTCGACTTCGTGCAGGCCGCCCTCCCCCACCTCCCTCTTCCGACGAAGGTGGATGCCATCTTCAGCACCGCCACCCTGCACTGGGTGTTCGAGCAACTGGAAACCTTCCGCGCCTTTCTCCGCGTCATCCGTCCCGGAGGCCAGCTCGAGTTTCAGTGCGGCGGCATGGACAACCTTCACCTCCTCCACGTCCGGGCCACGGAGCTGGCCTTCACCCCCGAGTACGCCGATGCCTTCGTGGGGTGGAAGGAAAGCTGGTGGTACCCGAGCGCCGAGGAGACGGCGGAGCGACTACGGACGGCGGGCTGGACGCGCGTCCGCACCTGGGCCGAGCACCGGCCGACGCCCTTCGAGGACGCGGCGTCCTTCTCGGACTTCATCGCCAGCGTCAACCTGCGTCCCTTCCTCGCCCAGCTGGACCCCGAGCGCGCCCGACGCTTCACCGCCACGCTACTCGAGGCCGCCGGGCGGGACAGCCCGCCCTACGTCCTCGACTACCACCGGCTCAACGGCTCGGCCTTCGCGCCCGGGGGGAAGGGGTGAAGCTGGCCGACCTCAACCGGCTCCGGCAAATCACGACGACGGCCGCCCGCTACGGCTTTCAGGACTTGCTCGAGCGCGCCGGCCTCTTCCGCCGCTTCGGGAAGCCGCAGGCGGTGACCGAACCGCTCGCCGACACCCAGCGCGAGTCGACCGCGCGCCGCTTTCGCCGCCTCCTCGACGAGCTCGGCCCCACCTTCGTCAAGCTGGGCCAAATCCTCTCCACCCGGGCGGACCTCCTCCCGGCTGAATTCATCGCCGAGCTGCGGCTGCTCCAGGACGCGGCGGCTCCCATTCCCCTGGAGCAGGTGCGCGCGCAGCTGGAGGCCGCCTTCGGCCAGCCGGTGGACGAGCTGTTCGCCAGCATCGAGCCGGCACCGCTGGCCGCGGCAAGCATCGCCCAGGTGCACCGGGCGCGCACCCGCGGCGGAGACGAGGTGGTGGTGAAGGTGCAGCGTCCGGACATCACCGCGCACGTGAATGCGGACCTGGCGGTGCTGCACGCCCTGGCCCGCCTCCTGGAAGCCACCGTGGAGGAGATGGGCATTTACTCGCCGGTGGGCATCGTCGAGGAGTTCGACCGCGCCATCCACGAGGAGCTGGACTTCGTGCACGAGGCGGCCAACGTCCATGCCTTCGCCGCGACCCATGCCGAGCGGCCGGCGCTGCGCATCCCCAAGGTGTTCGACGAGCTCACCACCTCCACCGTCCTCACCCTCGAGTTTCTCGAGGGGACGCGCCTGGTGCAGGCCGACCTCTCGGCTGAACGACGGCAGGCGCTGGCCAAGGTCGTCGTCGACGCGAGCTTCCAGCAGCTCTTCGTCGACGGCCTCTTCCACGGCGACCCCCACCCGGGAAACTTCCTGCTCCTCGAGGGCGACGTGGTTGGCCTCTTGGACTTCGGGCTCGTCGGGCGCCTCACCCGCGCCATGCAGGAGACGCTGGTGCTGCTCAGCGTCGCCGTGGCGCTCAAGGACGCGGACTCCGTCGCCCGGCTCCTCTACCGGATGGGGGCGCCGGACTCCCGCGCCAACCTCGCTGGATTTCGCGCCGACGTGGAGACGCTCCTGCAGACGCACCTGCCCGAGGCGCGCACCCTGGCCGAGGTGAATGCGCGCCACCTGCTCACCGACCTCCTGGACCTGGCCGTGCGCTACCGCATCCGCATCCCGCGCGAGTACGCGCTGCTCTCCCGGGCGGCCGTGGCGGTGGAGGGCCTGTTGCGCGAGCTGGCGCCGGACCTGGACATCCTGGCGGTGTCGATGCCCTACGCCAAGCAGCTGCTCGCCGGGCGGTATGACCCGGCGCAGCTTCGCGGGGGGCTGATGCGCACCCTGCTCCGCTTCCAGGGGCTGGCCAGCGACCTCCCCACCCAGCTCTCGCAGATTCTCATGGACCTCGAGACGGGCCGCTTCGGGGTGACGGTGAAGAGCCCGGAACTGGAGAAAATCAACCAGAGCCTGCGAAGCGTGGCCGTCATCGGCTTCCTCGGCCTTGCGGCCTGCGGCTTCATCGTCGGGGCCTTCCTCTCCTTCGCCCAGATGCAGTGGACGGTGCATGGGCTTCCATTCCTGGGCGTCTTCGGCCTCGTCGCTGCCGCGGGACTCTTCGGCGCGGCCTTCACCTGGTACCTCTTCGGACACCGGGTGGGAAAAATCAGCCTCCGTCGCTTCCTCCCCAAGCGTTGAAGGAGCGCCTCCGACTGGCTCCGCCATGCCCGTCCCCAAGACATCTGTAGGCGACAACGCGCCGGGGCGGGCCGTGAGCGACGCCGTCCTCGGCTTCCGGGCGCACACCGGGTGGGCGACCGTGGTGGCCGTCTCTGGTTCTGCGGCGCACCCCACGGTGGTCGACCGCCGCCGTCTCGTGCTCACCGAGAAGACGGACCACGACTCGGTTTTCGTCTACCACGCTGCCGCCGAGCTCGACGCCGCCAAGGCCGAGCGCTCCGTGGAGACGGCCCGGCGCGTCGCGCGCGCCACGGCGCACGCCGGCCTGGGGACACTCCTCGACGGGCTGCGCGCCGCCGGGCATGACGTGGTGCGGGCCGTCGTGCCTACCGGCCCGAGCCGCCCGCTTCCGGCCCTCGCCGCCATCCTCCGTGCCCACCCCCTCCTGCACGCCGCCGAGGGCGTGCTTTTCCACGAGGCGCTCGTCGACGCCTGCGAGGCCCACGGGCTGTCCGTCACCCGCGTCGATGCAAAGACGCTGCCGGCGAGCGCCGCGCGCGCCGCCGGCGTTCGAGCCGAGGCCTTGCAGCGAAGGCTGGCGGCGCTTGGCAAGGCGCTCGGGCCACCCTGGACGGTGGACGAGAAGCAGGCGACGCTGGCCGCGCTTCTGGGGCTCGGCGCCACCGCGCCCCGCTAACCTTCCCTGACGCCGTGCCCTACGGGCCTGCGTCCGCGCCCGCCGCGGCACCCACGAGGCGCCACTGCCCGTCGACGCGCCGTAGGGTGAGCACCCGGGCTGGCCCAAGACGGACACCGGCGCGCGCCGTGGCCACGCCTCCGGACACCCGGACGCGGCTCACCTCGACAACGACGGCCAGAGGCACGGCGCACCCCACGCCAGACGAGGACACCTCGGTCGCACCCTCCGAGAGCCGCGCCAGCACCTCCGGGGAGGCCGCGTGGCCGTCCACGGTGAGGCACAGCGGGCGGCCCTCGCGCAGCACCGGCGGCACCTCGTGCAAGAGGGCGTAGCGCGCCGCGAGCTCGGTCACGGAGAGGAGGTCGTCTTGAGAACCACTGGCCCCGGTGTGGCTGCAACCTGCACATAGCAGCAGCGCCGTCCAGGCGCGGCGCGGAGGCGACGGGCGTGGACTCATCGCCGACGCCGTTTCCCCCGGAGCAGCTGCACCCTCCCCCTGGCCGGCCGCCGCGGAGGGACGTGGGCGGCCGCGCTGCGCAGAAGCTCGGCGAGCTCGACTCTGCGCGCATCGGCTGGCCGCTCGAGCCGCACGTAGCGGACGGCGCGCGCGGGTGGCTCGGCGAGAAGCAGGGACGCCGGGTCCGGAAGGACGGCGCCGTGGGCAAAGCCGACGCGGACGCAGTCCTGCTGCGGCTGCACGAAGGCGAACTGGTAGCGCAGCCGGTAGCCGAAGTACCCGCGGTTGGGCCGGACGTCCTCGACGGCCTCGGGCACGGCAGCCCGCACCGCGGCCCGGGCTCGCTCGGCAAGCTGCTGAATGCGCGCCGGAAAGCGCTTGAGCAACTCTTCTGGCCGGGCCTGCACCTCCGGCCGGCGCTCCCAGGGCACAGGCGCCTCGCTCTTCACTTTCTGTCAGCGGGCAGGCCTTAGCAGGCGGTCGGCGGCGGCGGCTACGGCCTCCGGCTCGTACACGGGAAGGGAGCAGGCCGACTTGGCGCAGACGAAGGCCGCTGGACGGGCCGTCCTCGGGTAGACGACGTCGCTTCGGGGCAAGGGCCCCTCGCGCGCATCCCACCACTCCGTCCGTCGAAACAGCGTCGGGTAGCGCACCACCGCGGTGAAGAGGGCCCTGGCCCGGGCGTCGTCCTTGGCCCCCACCACCGTCAGGTGGACGGGCTCGCCGCTGAGCTCCGCGTCGGCGAGGAGAAGCCCGGCCACCACGCCCCGGCGCTCGGCAAGCCCGGGCGAGGCCAGGTAGCGCAGCGCTGCTTCCGCCATTTCCCGGTGCAACGTCCGTCCGGTGGCGGCGAAGAGGCGCACGGCGAAGCGCGCCACCTGGACGTTCTCGTCGGCGTCCAGCACCGGCGCCGTGAAGACGCCGCGGGCGGAGCGCGACGTCGGTGAAGACACGAAGCCCGTCCCGTCCTTGGCCTTGAGGCGGGCCTCGACGAAGGCCGCGGCGCGCTCGGCTTCGGTGAGCCAGAGTCTCTCGCCAGTCGAGGCGTAGAGGGACAGCGCGGCCTCGGCCACCGAGACGGTGTCGCCCAGCGTCGGGCCCCCCGCCTCGCCGTGCCGGAAACCGCCCTCGCCCGTCCGGCGGTGAAGGAGGAGCCAGCGCTCGGCCCCTTGTGCGCGCTCCAGCACCTGGACGTCCCCGGTGGCGTCGTAGAGGGCGACGAGTGCCGCCACCATGGCTGCGTTGTCCTTGCTGTAGAGGTGGGTGTCCACCCTCGGCATCCCCAGCCGCCGGCGCTCCGCGTCGGTGTGGGCGTAATAGACGTGGCCGGAGAGCGACGGGCTGACGTCGGCGTCCTGGCTTTCGAAGAAGACGCCCTCGGGACTTTCGAGGAAGCGCCGCACGTAAGCGTCCACGGCGCGGGCGGTGGCCGCATAGGCGGGCGCCTCGAGTAGGAGCGCGGCCTTGGCGTACAGCGCGATGGCCTGGGCCTGGACGCTGAGCAGCTTCTCGAAGTGCGGCACCGTCCAGTCGGGCCCCTCGGAGTACTGCGAGACGCTTCCCCACACCGGGTCCACCAGCTGCTGGACGCCCGCCAGCGTCTTTCGTGCCTGCGCCGAGGCCGCTGCGTTGCCGGCGCGCGCCTCGCCCAGGGCCACTTCCATCGGCGCCGGCTGAATCAACCGGTGCCCCTGCCCCCAGCCGCCGTGCGCCTCGTCGTAGGCCTCCGCGAGGAGGCGAGAGAGCGCCGCGCGGCGCTCGGGCGTCAGCGCGGCGGCCCCCTTCTCCACCGCTACCTCCGGCTGGACGGACGGCCCGGGCGTCGGGTCGTCGATGATGGCCTGCAGAAGCGCCGCCATGGGCCCGGGCGGCAGGTACCCACGCCGCTTCACGAGCTCCGTGCCGTCCGGGGCCAGGACGATGGTGGCCGGCCAGCCCCAGTCCCCGTAGCGGACGGCCAGCTCTGCCGCCGCGTCCTGGTCGACGCGCACCGTCACGTACTTCGCTTGGAGCAGTCGCACCACGCGCGCGTCCCGGTACGTCGTCTCGTCCATGACGTGGCACCAGTGGCACCACACCGCCTCGAGGTCGAGCAGGACGAAGCGTCCCTCACGCGAGGCGCGCTCGAAGGCGGCCTCGGACCAGGGCTCCCAGGCCAGCTTGGCCGACGGCGAAGCCTGAGCGCCGAGGCCCAGGGCGAGGACGGCAAAAGCCAGAAGGCGCGGGCGCATGGCCTTTTGACATACGGCCGAGCCCGCAGGCCTGGATGTCCCTCCTCTAGGGGCAATGCGAAGCGGCGCTAGCCGGTGGCCCCGGTGGAGGTGGTTTCCTTGAGGCCCTGGACGCGGAAGGTCTGCACGGCCTCCGACTTCCCCTTCACCGCCTGCGCCGGCATGGCCTCGGAGCGGAAGTCAGCCCCGGCCTTGGAGATGGTGTTGTCTGCGGCCAGCACCTCGCCGCCCTTGGCGATGCCGCACAGACGCGAGGCGATGTTGACGCAGTCGCCGATGGCGGTGAATTCGTGGCGGTCCGCCGAGCCCATGTAGCCCACCACCGCCACCCCGGTGTTGACGCCGATGCCGACCATGATGGGGCGCTGGCCCTTGGCCTCGCGGAGCTCGTTGAGGGTGTCCACCTGGGCCTGCATCTCCAGCGCAGCGCGCAGCGCCCGCGCCGGGTCGTCCCCGTGCGGAGAGGGCGGTCCCCACACCGCCATCACGCAGTCGCCGATGAATTTGTCGAGGTTGCCCTCGTGGCGGAAGACGACGTCGGCCATGGCGGTGAAGAAGGTGTTGAGCATGGTCACCGTCTCCTGCGGGCTCTCCCCCTCGGCCATGGTGGTGAAGCCGCGGATGTCGGCGAAGAGGACGCTCACCTCGGCCAGCCGGCCCATGCGCAGAAGCTCCACCTGCCCGCGCACCACCATGTCCGCCACCGCTGGCGACAGGAAGCGCGACAGCTCGGCCCGGGTGACGGCTTCGGTCTCGATTTTGCGCGCCAGCTCTGCATTCTCGAGGGCAATCGCCGCCTGGCTTGCAATGCCGGAGAGGATTTTCAAGTCCTTCTCGCTGAAGGCGTTGGTGCGCTCGCGCGTGTCGAGGAAGAGCACGCCCTTCAAGTCGCCCTTGGCCAGAAGCGGGACGGCCATCGCGCTGCGGATGCCCTGGGCGACGATGCTCTCGCTGCCCGAGAAGCGTGAGTCGAGCACCGCGTCGGCGGTGAGCACCGCTTGCCGGGTCTCGAGCACCCGCTTCAGCACGGTGTCCGAAACCACGACTTCCTCCTCCTGCTCCTTCCGGTGGCGAACGGCTTCCGGGACGAGCTCGCCCTTGGAGTCCACGAGGAAGAGGACGCCGTGGTCGGCGGCCAGGAGCTCGAAGCTGGCCCTCAGAATCTTGTCCAGGAGGCTCTTCTGGTCGCGCTCCAGGCCCACCTGGCGGTGGAACTCGTGGGCGATGCGCAGCTTCTCGTAGTCGGCCCTGAGCGCGTTGGCGTCGGTGAGCTGGTCCCCGGGGCGGAACTCGTCGTCCGTCACCGGCTGGTCGATTTGGGCCAGGAAGGCCGGCGCCGCCTGCGCCGAGGCAAGCACCGTCACCCCTGGGCTGCCGGTGCTGGTGAGGAGGTCGCCGGAGCGGAAGGTGAGCCGCGAGTTGCCAAGGGTAATCTCGTCCCCGTCCTTGAGGCGGTGCTCGCGGATGCGGCGCCCGTTGACGTAGGTGCCGTTGGAGGAGCCCAAGTCCTTGACCAGGTAGGTGTTTCCGGCCCGCTCGATGCAGGCGTGCTCCTTGGACACCTCCCGGTCAGCCAGCCTCAGCGTATTGGCCGGGTGCCGGCCCAGCGTGGTGCGGCCGGTGACGGGAAACTCGCTCACCTTCCCGTCCAGCAGCCGGCCGGTGAGGTAGGCCGTCCGGGGGCTCGTCCGCACCGAGGGCAGGGGCGCCAGACCCTCGCCACAGGACGGGCAGGCGGAGGGCCACGGGTGGGCCAGCGGCGTTCGGCATCGAGGGCAGGCCGTGGGCATGTTGCGACTTCTAAGGGGCAGCCGAGTGGGACGCCTTCTAAAGCAACGTTAGCAGAGGGACGCAGGCGCGCAAACGCAAGGGGCCCCGGACGGCCTCGGCTCCTCGGGTTGGTGGTACAAGCGTCGCGCCGTGAGGCTCAAGCAGAAACCCGAGGACTTCAGTGTCAAGGAGTCCTACCGCTTCGACCCGGACCCCGAGGGCCGCTACCGCGTCTACTTGATGGACAAGCAGAAGCTGTCCACCTTCGAGGCGCTGGACCGCATCCGCGCCAAGTACGGGCTGCGGCCCGGGTCCATCTCCTTCTGCGGCCTGAAGGACAAGCAGGGACGCACCGAGCAGCTCATCGCCGTGGACGGGGCCGAGGTGGAGGTGCAGGACCCGGACCTCCGACTCAAGCCGCTCGGCCGGACGGCCCGGCCGCTGAGCGCCAGGAACACCACCTCCAACCGCTTCAGCGTGACCGTGCGGGCCCTCACCGAGGAGGACCTCGCCCACCTACCCCTGGCGGCGGCCGAGGTGAACCGGCTCGGGGTGGTGAATTACTTCGACAGCCAGCGCTTCGGCTCGCTGAAGCACGGCCAGGGCTACATCGCCAAGGACTTGCTGCGCGGGGACTTCGAGGCGGCGCTGAAGAATTACCTCGCCCAGCCCTCGGCCCTGGACAGGACCGACGACGCCAAGGTGAAGGAATTCTGGCGCAAGCACTGGGGGGACTGGCAGCGCCGGTGCCCCTTCGAGGCCAACCGCCGCTACGAGAGAATTCTGCGCAGCCTCAAGGAGCACCCGACGGATTTTCTGCGCGCCTTCTTGCAGATTGATGCCGACTACCGGGCGCTCCTCCTCTTCACCTACCAGAGCTGGCTGTGGAACGAGGGCGTGCGGCGGCTCCTGCAGCTCACCTTCCCGCGCACGAGCCTCTTCCCGATGCGCTACCAGGCCGGGACGCTGCTCTTCCACACCGACGCCGAGCCCCAGACGCTGGCCTGGCTGCGGACGGCCACCTTCCCGCTACTTGCGCCGGACACGAAAATTTCCGACCCCCGGGTGGCCGAGGCCGTGGCCTGGGTGCTGGGCAAGGAGAAGCTGACGCTCGAGCAATTGCGAATTCCCGACGCCCAGCGCCTCATGTACTTCAAGCACGAGGAGCGCCCGGTGCTGGTGCAGCCGCAGAAGCTGGTGCTGGGCCGGGTGGTGCCCGACGAGCTCAACCGGGGCTACTCGAAACTCAACGTGGCCTTCACCCTCTCGCCGGGCAGCTATGCCACCCTGGTGGTGAAGCGCCTCTTCCACCGCGAGGGAGCGCCCGCCGAGGAGCCCAAGGGCGCGGAGGTGCCCTGGCGCTCCGGCGAGCACACCCCCTATGGACCGCGCTCCGTCGGCACGCGGGCTGCTCCGACGACGACTCCGCCGCCTGTGGCCAGAGGGGGGCGCTCAGCGCCGTCCGTCCGGCCCCTCAGCCGCACCGAGGCCACCCCGCTGCCTGCCAAGACGGAGCCCAAGCCCTCCCTGGGCTACCGGGCCCAGGCCCAGGCGCGCAAGGACGCCCGGAAGGAGGCGCGCGCGGCGGACCGGGGCCTTCGCAAACCCTCGAAAGCATAAGGGGGCAGACTTCATGCAATGGCAGGCTAAGCGCCGGAAATCAGGGCATTTCGCCGGGCGGAAGGCCCGGCCGCTCAAGGAGGGCAATGGCGCCCGCTGGGCTGCGTAGAGAGAAGCGTGAACGCGCTCTCGTCTCTGTCGCTTCCCTGCCCCCCGGCGGCGCTGGGCATCATGCTGGCCGAGCGAAACCCCGCGCTGCCCTACCGAGCCGAAGTCCGGGCTGCCCGGCGAGGAGACCGGTCCGCCTTCGAGACGCTGGTGCGAAGCGTCCAGCGGCCCGTCTTCGGCCTGTGCCTGCGGCTGCTCCGCGTCGAGGCCGAGGCCTCCGAGGTGGCGCAGGAGACGTTCCTCCGCGCCTACCAGAACCTGCACCGCTACGACGACGGGAAGCCCTTCGACTTGTGGGTGATGGCCATCGCCCGGAACCTCTGCCTGGACCTGCTCCGCCGGCGCTCGCGCATGCTGACGGACAACGTGGATGACATGCACGAGGTGCTGCCCTCGGGCGCGGCCAGCGCCGAGGACGGCGTCATCGCCGGCGAGGAGCGCCGTTCCCTCGAGTCGGCGCTGTCCACCTTATCGGTGGACGACCGCGAGGTGCTGAGCCTCTATTATGTGCAGAAGCGGACGACGAAGGAGATTGCGGTGGTGATGGGTGTGGCGCCAGGGACCATCATGGCTCGTCTCTTCCGAGCGCGGGAGAAGCTGCGCAAGCGGATGACGCCCGAGCACGAGGAGGCGGCCCCATGAATTGCCCCGAACTCGAGGCCCTGCTGCTCGACCAGGCCGAAGGCACAGGAGAATTCCAGGAGCACGTCGCCGGCTGCGCGGGCTGCGCCGCGATGCTCGAGGAGCACCGCCAGCTGGAGAAGGACCTCTTTCGCCTGGCGGACCCGCTCCCCCCGGCAGACCTCGTCGCCCGCGTCATGCAGCGGGTGGCGGCCGAGCCGCTGCCGCTGAGGGCCGAGATTCGCGTGGGCCTCTCCATCCTGGCCGCGACGGTGATGGCCGCCGTCCTCAGCTTCGTCGCCACCCGCGGGCCCATCGGGCTCCTCGGGGCCACGGCGGCGCGCTCGGTCGTCTCCTGGAAGACGAGTCTCTGGGGGTTGAACAACGCCGTGCAGGTGGCCTGGTCCACCACCACCGTCCCCCTCGCGCTCACGCTGAGCGTCATCCTCTTTGCCTCTCTCGTCGGCCTGCGCCGTGTGACCCCGGCGCGGACGGCGGAGATTGAGGTCCTGCCATGAAGTGGCCCACCTGGGCCCTCGCTGGCCTGGCGCTCGGCGCGGCCTCGCCGGCTCTCTCGCGCCCGGCCGCTCCGGTGGCCGTCGTCTCGCATCCGGAGGCCGTGAAGCGCATCAGCCTCAACTACCGCGGCCCTCTGGCCGAGGCCGTGAAGCGCATCGCCGACGATGCCAAGCTGAGCGTCGTGGTGCGCGGGGGCCTGCAGGAGCCGGGCGACTTCCACTTCGAGAACGTGCCCGCCCAGGAGGCGCTGGCCACCCTGGCCGCGGCCTACAACCTCGTTCTCGAGCAGCATGGGACAGTCTTCACCCTGCGGCCGCTCACCGGCGCGGAGCAAGTGGTTCAAATCAAGAAGACCGAGGCGCGCGCCCAGCTCTCGCCCCTCCCTCCCATTCCTCCGGTTCCACCCGTTCCGCCCATCCCCAGCATGGCTCCCAAGGCCAAGGACTCGGACGAGGATGGCGACTCGGAGGCGGACGACGAGGAGACCGAGTCGGACGACCACCAGGAGGCCGTCGAGGAGCACCGGGCGGCGCAGGAAGAGCATCGGACGGCGTTGCGCGAGAAGCTGCGGGAGGTGCGCGAGAAGCTGCGCATGGTGCCGCACCACTCCAGCAACGGGTGCGACGTCTCGGTGACTGGCAACTACACCGTGGAAGAGGGCCAGGACGCCTGTGACGTCGTCGTCTTCGGCGGCAACCTGGAAGTGGAAGGCCACGTCACCGGCGACGTGGCGGTGTACGGCGGCAACGTGCACCTCAACTCCGACGCCGAGGTCGACGGCGACGTCGTCACCTTCGGTGGAAACGTCACCAAGGACGACGGAGCAGAAATCCACGGGCAGCAGATGGCCTTCGGTGGCTCGAGCGGCAGTGGCGTCCTCGAGAAGGGCGCCCGGGCCTTTCGGGGCAACCATGCGGACAAGCAGAGCTCGGGCAGCTCGAGCTTCGGATGGAAGCTGCCCAACTTCTTGCTCAAGTTCGCCTCCTTCTTCGCCCTGAGCTTCATCTTCCTGATGTTTGCCCCGGCGCGGATGAAGCAGATTGAGGCCGAGGTGAAGCGCGACCCGGTGAAGTGCGGCGTCGCCGGGCTGGTGGGCAGCGTGGCACTGGTGCCGATGTCGGTGATGCTGGCGGTGCTAGTCATCATCGGCTGGCCCTTCCTCATCGTCCTCTGGCTCCTCGTCCTCCTTGGGGTGGGCATGGGCGCCACCACCATCGCCGCGGAGATTGGGACCCGGCTGCCAGTCCTCAAGTCCACCCGCAAGACGCAAGCCGCCGTCCTGGCGGTGGGGATTGGCGTCCTGCTGCTGGTGGAGCTCATCCCCTACCTCGGCCCGCTGATTTTCATGGTGGTGGCCTTCGTCTCGCTGGGCGCGGTCATCCGCACGCGCTTCGGCGGCAAGCCCCAGGGCTACCCCGAGCCGATTTGAAGCTGAGTGGGGCTTGCACCGCCCTTCCCTTCTTCGGCGCATTGAGCGGCACAAGCCGAGGGCGCTATAGGGAGCCTCTCCCTTCACCCCTCTTCGCGGAGCCGCTCGATGTCTCTCACCGCCTCCTTTCCGAAGCTCCAAGCCGCCATCGCCGCCTTCAACGCGGCGGGCCAGGTGGGTGAGGACCCGCTCGGCGCGCTCTATGCCGAGCGCCGCAAGGGCCACTCCCTCTTCTCCAACCTCCTCTCGGACCAGGACTTGGAGGCGCTCCGGCCCTACCTCTTCTGCCACGGGGGAAGCATCGCCCAGCGCCCGGGCGACAAGCCGACGCGCGTCACCAACCTCATCGCCGGGCGATGGAGCCTTCCCGAGAAGGGGGAGATGGCGGTGCTGCAGAGCCTCGCCGACCGCCGCATCGCCCTCATGCAGGTGCCGGCCTCGACGAAGGAGGACGTGGAGAAGGCCGTCAGCGCGGCGGACGCTGCCTGGAAGAGCCTCACCTGGGCGAGCGAGGTCTACACCTACAGAAAGCACGTGGTGAAGAACTGGAGCCGGATGCTCGACTACTTCACCGAGGACTGCCTGCGCGAGATTCGCCAGCAGATTCCCAAGACGCGGCTCGAGGCCCAGAAGGACTTCTTCGAGGCCAAGCGCGCCGCGGACCACCTCGAGGGCTCGGTGGAGGCCTGCATCCAGGGCGAGATGCTGCCGCCCATGACGCAGGGCCACACCTACTGGCGCAACGCCTACCTGCCTGCCGGGGTGAGCGTGATTATCTCGCCGATGAATTTCATCTACGGCATCCCCGGCATCCACCTCATCGGCGCCTACCTGGCCGGCGTGCCCTTCATCTTCAAGGGCCATCCCTTCGCCGCCCTCAGCAACACCACCATGGTGCGGATGCTCCTGGCGGCGGGCGCCGACCCGGCCTACGTCCAGAAGCTGGAGGGTTTCGGAGGCGGCATCGCCTCTTTGGCCACCGACGCCCGCGTGGCGGTGGTGGCGGTGACTGGCTCCTCGGAAACGGCGCGAAAAATCCAGGCCGGCCGGGGGCTGAACCGCCTGCGTTTCGAGGGCGGCGGCTGCAACTGGTGCTGGGTGGACGACGGCTTCACCGACGCCGAGCTCAAGAAAATCGCCATCCGTCTCACCTACGCCAAGCTGGGTTTCGGCTCGCACAAATGCACCTCGTTGCATGGCGTGGCCGGCTCGACGAAGACGCTCGACACCCTGATGCGCCTCATCAACGAGGAGATGGGGACGTGGCGCGTTGCCGACCCGCGCGAGGCCACCGACGACAAGGTGCTGAGTCCGTTGATGGTGCACAAGGCACAGACGCTCGTGGACATCGCCGCCGCGGCCAAGACGCAGCCCGGGGTGACTGTCCTCCGGGAGGGCGGCCGCGCCGATGGGGCCTACGGCGAGCACTCCGAGGCGGTGAAGCCGGCGCTGTTGCGCATCCGGCCGGACACCACGGTGAAGGTGAATTGGGACGGAAAGGGCGTGGGGGAATTTCGCCTGGCCACCACCGAGTTCTTCATGCCCATCCTGGTGGGGATGGACATGCCGGACTTCGAGTCCTACGTGCGCTTCTGCCTCTTCGAGAACCCCCACGACCTGTCGACGGCGCTCTTCACCCGCGACGACGCGAAGCTGCAACTCGGCCGCCGGACGCTGGGCGGGATGCTGAAGGAGAACGACGGCACGGACTCAGCGCTGGAGTGGGAAGAATTCGGCGCCTCGGGCATCGGCGAGTCCGGAAACATGGGCGTCGGCGAGGTGACCGCCACCTTCAGCATCTATACCCGTCGGCAGAAGGGCCGGCACCTCACCCTCTAGAAGGCAAAGAGGCCCAAGGGCGGCACCGAAGGGAGCGTTGCATGCCGTTGCTGGGGTGGGTGCTGTCCCTCGTCCTCATGACCGTCGGCTTTGTCGGCGTCTGGCTTCCGGCCATCCCCGGACTGCCGCTGATGGCGCTGGGGGCCTTCCTCCACAAGCTGCTCGTCCCGGGCGTCCTCTCCTGGTGGACGGTGGGCGTCTTCGCCGCGGTGGCGGCGCTGGGCTTCGTCTTCGACTTCGCCGCGACGGCCATCACCAGCCGCCGGGCCGGCGCCACCAAGGCCGGGGTGTGGGGCGCCGTGGTAGGCGGCCTGGTGGGTCTCTTCTTCGGCCTTCCGGGCCTCCTCCTCGGGCCGGTGGTGGGCGCGGCCCTCGGGGAGCTGGTGCTGGCGAGACGGAGTCCCCAGGAGGCGGTGAAGGCCGGCGTCGGTGCTGGCGTCGGCGTGCTGGTGGGCTCGTTGGGCAAGGGCCTCATGGCCCTGGGCCTCCTCGTCCTCTTCGCGCTCAACTGCTTCGTCTTCTAGGGCGGCCGTCGCCAGCGGAGGCAGGAGCCTTTTCGCCGCCCCGCGCACGCACGCCCTGGCGTAGAAGGGGGAAAGCCCCTTCTCCCCATGCGCCGCCTCGTCCCCGTGCCGAAAGAAAGCGCCATCACCCTCGACTTCGAGGGGACGCCGGTGCCGGCACAGGAGGGAGAGCCGGTGGCCGTCTCGCTTCTCCTCGCCGGCCAGCCGGTGCTGGCCCGAAGCGTCAAGTACCACCGGCCGCGCAGCGCCTTCTGCCTCTCGGCCGCGTGCTCGCAGTGCCTGATGCGCATCGACGGCACCCCCAACCTCTTCTCCTGCCGGGTGCCGGCCCGCGGCGGCATGCGGCTCCAGCGGCAGAACAGCTACCCCTCGGCCAAGGTGGACGTCTTCTCCGCCATCGACTGGCTCTTCCCCTCCGGCCTCGACCACCACGCCATGTTTGCCGGCGTCCCGGTGGCGGACAAGGTGATGGCCAAGGTGGCGCGCCACCTGGCGGGACTGGGCCTGCTTCCAGACGCAGCGCCCCCTCCCCGCGCTCCGCCGGAGCTGCTCAACACCGAGGTGGCCATCGCCGGTGGAGGTGCGGCGGGGCTTGCGGCGGCCCAGGCCCTGGCCGCGGCCGGCGTCCCCTTCGTCCTCCTCGAGCGCGAGGAGGCACTCGGCGGCCGCTGGCGTCTCGGGGCACCAGAGCCCGGTGCCCCACCGAGTCTCCTCTTGCCGCGGACGGCGGCGGGCCTGGTGCGGATGCGCACCACCGTCCTCGGGCTCTACACCGGGCCCCGGGGCCGTTTTCTGGCCAGTGTCTCCACGGGCGCCGAGGGCCCGCGCCTCGTCCTCGTCCATGCCCCGCGCTTCCTCCTGGCCCTCGGGGGGCATTCTCCCCTGCTGCCCTTCGAGGACAACGACTTGCCGGGCGTCGTCAGCGGGCGCGCGGCCAGTGACCTCGTCCGCCGCCGGGGGGTGCTGCCCGGGGACGCGCCGGCGGTGCTGGGCCACGGCCCGGAGCTTTCTGCCCTGGTCGCGCTGCTCGAGGAAGCGGGCGCCCGCCCGGCCCTGGTGCTCGACACCTCGGCGTCCGCGGCCGCGGGCGCCCTGGCCGGAAAGCCCCTCAAGGCGCACGGCCGCACCTGGGTGCAGGCCCTCAGCGTCGAGCTCGCCACTGGCCGTCGAAAGAAGGTGGCCTGCGACGCGGTCGTCCTCTCGGTGCCTCCGAGCCCGGCCTACGAGGTGGCCCGGCACGCCGGAGCGCGCGTCGTCTTCTCGCCGGAGCTGGGCGTCTTCGTCGTCGAGACGGACGCCGAGGGGCGGACGCGGACAGAGGGCGTCTTCGTCGCCGGCGACGCGCTCGGCGGGACGACGGCAGCGCGGGCCGCGGACTCCGGCCGGCGCGCGGCCGCGGCCCTCCTTCGCGAGGCCGGACGATGAGCAAGGCCCTGGTGTGCACCTGCGAGGACGTCACCGTCGATGACGTCGAGGCGGCCATCGCCAAGGGCTTCCGCGACGTGGAGAGCATCAAGCGCTACACCGGCTTCGGCACCGGCATCTGTCAGGGGAAGACGTGCCTCACCACCGTGGCCCAGCTGTTGGCCGGCACGAAGGGCGTCTCGCCGGAGGCGGTGCTGCCCTTCACTCCGCGCCCGCCGCTTCAGCCCACCGAGCTCAGCGTGCTGGCCAGCCTCGACGTCGACGAGAACGAGGCGCCCCAGGGCGGCGTCCCGCTCTCCGCTGGCCCTGCGCCCGAGGCACTGCGCTCCAAGGAGCCAGTCCCCAAGCGGGCGGACGTGGTCATCATCGGCGGCGGCGTGATGGGGCTCGCCCTGGCCCACAACCTGGCCAAGCGCGGCTGCACCGACGTGGTGGTGCTGGAGAAGGGCTACCTCTGCGCCGGCGCCTCCGGACGCAACGGCGGCGGCGTCCGCATGCAGTGGGGCACCGAGGCCAACATCGAGCTCGCCAAGCGTTCGGTGGAGCTCATGAAGCAGTTCGCCGGCGAGATGGGCATCAACATCTGGCTGCGCCAGGGCGGCTACCTCTTCCTGGCCAAGAGCCAGGCCATTGCCGAGCGCCTGCAGCGCAACGCGCAGCTGCACAACCGGCACGGGGTGCGCACGGAGATTCTGGCCCCGGACGCGGCGCGAGACCTCGTGCCGCAGCTGAGCCTCAAGGACGTCCTCTTGGCCGCCTACCATCCCGAGGACGGCGTCATCTTCCCCTGGCCATTCATGTGGGGCTACGCCCAGGTGGCCGAGAAGCGCGGCGTCCGGGTGGAGACTTTCACCGAGGTGACGGGGCTCGTGCACTCGGGTGGCCGGGTGCGCGAGGTGCAGACGGACCGAGGAAACATCGCGGCCGACACGGTGGTGCTGGCCACCGGTGCCTGGAGCCCGAAGGTGGCCAAG
>Ga0302311_10000871_pt1 | contig 36514 bp, 29 predicted proteins | sample III_Palsa_N1_3_FD_200449 | JGI IMG/M metagenome (GOLD analysis project Ga0302311, IMG submission 200449) | Peat permafrost microbial communities from Stordalen Mire near Abisko, Sweden - III_Palsa_N1_3 | ecosystem: Environmental > Terrestrial > Soil > Palsa > Peat permafrost | place: Sweden... | reverse complement strand
CTGACAATGATCGCGTCAGCTCCGCAATTACGCTCGATTGTGATACCGTCATCCGCATTACCGGAAGAGACGTCGCCAAAATGGATGCAATTCAAACCGGACATTTCCGGCAAAATGGCGCCCCATTTGTCGCAAACCGATACGATTGTCGTATCAGGCATTGAACTCAAAAAATAATCTGCTTGAAGCGTAATACATCTATCCGTTAGGGCGCGCGCCCACACGCAGCGAGATCGCTGCATGTAAATAAGTACAACAGGGGGCATCGTGGATCGACAGACTCTTCCGCTCGAGCAGCGGAGGTATCGCTTTGACGTATTCACCGCGCATTGCGCAGGGATTATTCGTATAGAAGTCAAACGCCGCAATTTGAGTGCCCGTTATCTTCTTGAACAGAAGGTGATCAATCACCGTAACAAGTTCAAGCACCGCCTCGAACACGGCGAATGGACGGCCGATGAATTTCGGTCGCTGATCGAATATCTGCAGATCGACATGGTTCGGGTCGCAACCACGTTCCTATCGTCCAACCCACAATGCGCTTACGACAACGGCGTCTACGACAATTTCACCGGCTTCATCACAGCCCTCATCCAGGAATATGATCGGGACGGCGCCGACAAGCTGCCCACGATGGAGCCGATGCGCGAGTCTGTCCTTGATACGCTGGCAAAGCGGATCCTGGAACAGGTCTATTTCCACCACGAGCAGGTCACCAAGGCGCGCGACACCTCGCCGCCGCCCCAGGCCATCACGAACCGCATCGCCGCACGCTTCGATGCGTAACCGTGCTTGCCGTAGCAAAACCTTCCGCCGCAATCGTCGCGCGGAGGGTATGCGCAATATGGAGATCTGGCTGCTATTAGACGAAATAGAAGCGATCGACCGCCTCAAAGTACATCTCAACCTGACGTCAAGAAGTCAGGCGATGAGCTATCTGATCGCGGCGCTTTGCGTTCCTATTAACGCGCACACGGCTGATATCCAGACAAAGTAAAGGGGAGGCGGTTGGCGCCGCCTCCCCTTTTGAGCGTCTTGTAGGAACATCCTGACTTCCCCGTTCCTACTTAATTCCGAGATCTTGCGCAAGTCCTTGCGCGAGGAATGCCGCCGATTGCCTGAACGCAATTGCTGAAAACCGGATCAAGAAGGAGGAACGCGAGGCACAAGAAAAAACCCGGCGCATGGCCGGGTTCCAAGGCAATTCACTATCACACTTATACAAAGCCGCTTTTGCGGCCCCATTTGATCGCGCCTGCCCGATAGCTGAGTAGCCCCATCAACGCAACGCAAAACCCGTGATTTTCGCGGGGTGCTTTGTTGCGCCTTGTGCCCGCTTCCGCATCGCGTGGAGCGAACGGATGACTGTTGCCAAAATTCATGACTTGCATGCGCGGGGCGCTGTCGCGATCGGCAGGCTGATCCCGAAGATTGATCGGTTCGATGGTGGTGAATTGCCCGCAATGCCGGTCTGTCTTGCGACAAGGCCGGAGCGGCAACGCTATGGCGCCCAGGTCAAATCGCTCATGGCCCGCCGTGCTTACCCCAGATCATTGAAGGACCGTATTTCTCTCGGGCAATCCGTGAGAGTGCGCGTGCTGAAGGTGCTCGACCGGCTTGCCTTGCGCGGGTGTGGGTCCATGCCGGTCAGCCGGACGCAATGGCTTCGCCTCAAACAACTTTCACTGTTTTGCGCGAGGGATCAGGACTGGGCGTGCGCGAGCGGGCCCATCATCGGCGCGACGACCGCGGCGCTGGCCGACTATCTCGGACTCAATGACGTCAACGAAGCCTTGGCGCCGCTTCTCAAACTCGGACTGATTGCGCTTTGGTCGCCGAACGCAAACGGCCGTCGAAGTTTTCATGTGGCGCGGGCGAACTGCGACGACGAAACGGTCTACGGATCGGGATGGACGCTGGCGCCGCTGATCCTGCACCTCGACACGCTCGAGGACATGGTGGAGGTTGAGCAGCAACGCCTGGCCGAAAGGCAAAGCCTTGTTGTGCAAACCCGATCGATCCTGCGTTCGATCCAGCAGGACCTTATGCGTGGCGGATTTGAAAGCGACGACATCGAGGCCCACCGGGATCTCTCGGCGCGTTTCCACAATGCCAAGAAGGGGCGGCTGTCGCTGCTCGAAGAATGTCATGCCGATGCCCAAGCGATGGTCGACAGGATCGGGGATCATTTTCAGCCATGCGCTGAGTTTGGGGAAGAAGATCCCTGCCCCGGACTCCCGGACTCTCCTCCCGCCTTATACAAGGAAAAACCAATTAGACAGATTTGTACCGGTTTTCAGGATGGCGACTGCGGAAAGGCCGGAAATGAGATTCATCATCGGCGGCCCGGAGCGGGCAAAGCACCAGACCTGTCCTGCGGCCTCGACGACGTGAATTACCACCCATCGGAGGCGCCCGATCTATTTCCCGAAACCGATGGGCTGGTTCCGACGGCGAATATCCGACCGGCCGAGACGATAGCGACCCTTGCGGCCATATCGGGCATAAGCGGGGCACTGGCGCGGCGGGTTGAATCGGACTTGGGCGCCTTGCCGACGTCGGTGTGTTTGCTGATTGTCGCGCAAAAGCTGGCTAAGGGACAGCTGCTGAAAACACCGGACCAGTATCTCGCGGGTATGTGGAAACGTGGGCGCTGTGGGGATCTGAACCTTGGCAAATCCATCAAGGCTCTTCGAAAAAGCAGAAACGTGGGAGCCGGTTCCTTCGATCATAGGCACGCGTATGCGACCCAATAGCCAAACGTCGTTTTCCCCCCGGACAACCACCAGCCAGGGATATTTGCTGCACAGTGAATATCGGCAATTTACCGAATATTCCGCGCGCCGAACGGACGAAAGCCTCAAGGGCCAATGGAATGCTCGGCGGCCGGCCCCGGAAATCCCAAGCGGCATAGCGCTGCTGTCACGACCTAGCCGATCGGCTATAGAAAAATCGTTTCGGCAGCCTGCGCTTTTGCCGCTTTGCTATTCCGCGACCACAATTCGCTCGTTCGCGTCATTATGATGAGCTCGGGCAGAAAGCTGCGCTCCTGGAACGCGATCAAGTCGTCAAAGCTCCCGTTGAGCCAACGGTCATACTCGTCAGGCAAGAGCAGCACGGGCATTCGGTTATGGACAGGCTGGATTGCCTCGTTAGCGCTGGTCATCGAGCCGGAATACACTGCCCCCCATTCGAGGCTCTCGCGCCACAGGCCACCCCACCCAAAGATGGGTTGATCCTGCATGGTGAACCAGGTGCGCGTCTTCGCCTTGTCCGGTCCTTCTGCCTCCGCGAAGGCCGTGACGGGAATGATGCACCGCCATTGGGGTTTTCGCGCCAGGCCCACCCATGTACCTTTGCGCAGATCGGCGATATTGTTGACGGGCTTTGGTTTGGAATCCGGCTTCATAAACTTGAAGCGCATCGGGAAACCCCAGGTCATGGATTGCAGATACCGTCTGCCCTCGATTTCACGCACCACCATACCCGGCGCGCCCGGATAGACTTCGGCACCGGCGTTGGTCTCCGGGATCGGCGTTTCAACGCCGAAATGCATGGCGAGTTCGGCCGCGCTCACGCGTTGGGTGTAAAGATTGCACATTTTCGGAAGCTATCACGGTTCGCAAAAACTCAAAAGAATGGCAGATTTCCGAGTGCCGGCCATCTCAAATTGCGGCGAAAAATGACTTCACTGACCGGATTGACTCTGTGGTCCCTTGTAGAACAAAATAGCAACATCGTCGCGTGATGAGTAGAGGAGGCCCGGAATGACGAATTTAGGGCAGCGCCCCGCCATTGCCGAACTGCGTGCCCGAGTCGCCCGCATTGAAACGGCTGATCGAACGCCGCGCGCGTTTCTGCCGTTCGGCGTAGACGCCGTCGACGACAAACTTCCGGGCGGCGGGCTATCGCTTGGTGCCCTGCATGAAATTGCGGGCGGAGCGGCCGGCGTGATCGACGCAGCCGCCGCCGCGCTGTTCGCCGCCGGCATCCTCGCCAGGATCGAGGGATCGGTGTTGTGGTGCATGACCCGCCCGGATCTCTTCGCGCCGGCGCTGGCCCAGGCTGGCCTCGATCCCGATCGCGTGATCTATGTCGATGCCGGCGACGAAACCTCCGTCCTCGCCTGTTTCGAGGAAGGCCTGCGGCACGGAGGTCTTTGCGGCGTGGTTGCCGAAGTCGCCCGCCTCTCGATGACAGCCTCGCGGCGATTGCAACTTGCCGCCGAAAGCAGCGGCACGATCGGGATCGCGCTCAGGCGTTGGCGACGAATGGCGGAGGCCGCGGATTTTGGGCAGCCAACCGCCTCTACTACGCGATGGCGTGTCACCAATGTCCCCTCCTCTCCCCTCCCGGTACCCGGCGTCGGCCGACACCGCTGGTTCGTCGAACTGATCCGAAGCCGCGCTGGCGAGAGCGCCGATTTTCTCCTGGAAGCCTGCGATGCGAAAGGTCATCTCGCTATACCTGCCGACCTGGCCGACGGATCGGTTGCGTCGCAAGCTTGGCCCACACGCGCCGCCTCCTGAAGCGCCGCTGGTGATGGTCGGGCAAAGCGCCCGGCGCCGCGTCGTGACGGGCGCGAACATTGCCGCCCAGACGCTCGGCATCCATGTCGGGCTGCCGGCCACGCAGGCTCACGCCCTTGTTCCCGAGTTGATCGCGCACGACGCCGAGCCCGAGGAGGACATAGCTGGCCTTGGACGGCTCGCGATCTGGGCGCTCAAGCGGTACGTCCCGATCGTGGCTGCCGAACCTCCGGCGGGCTTGATGCTCGATGCGACTGGGGCTGACCATCTGCATGGTGGCCCCGAAGCGATGCTGGCTGACCTTCTGCGCCGGTTGACAGACATCGGAATCGCAGCGCGGACTGCAATGGCGGGGTCTTATGGGGCAGCACACGCATTGGCACGCTATGGGGGCGCGGAAAGACTAGTCGTGGCCGCTGGCGGCGAGGCGGCCGCAATTGGCGCGCTCCCCCTTTGCGCACTGCGCCTCGACGCGGACACAGTCGCCAGCCTCAATCGCCTCGGTTTCGAGACCATCGCCGAACTGGACGCGACTCCCAGGCCGCCCCTTGCGCTTCGCTTTGGCTCAATGGTCGGTAAACGCCTCGACCAGGCCCATGGGCGAATTGCCGAACCTGTTGATCCGATCAAAGCTCCGGAGTTGATCGATGTCATCCAACGGTTTGCAGAGCCGATCGCCGCGCCTGAGACGCTGGCGCGCTACACGACCAAGCTTGTGGGGCTTCTGTGCGACCGGCTCGAGGAGGCGGGCGTAGGTGCACGCAAGCTCGACTTGCAATTTCACCGAGTTGATGCCCGGGTGCAATACATCCGCGCCGGCACGGCCAAGCCCACGCGCGACAAGTCCGGCCTGACGCGCTTGCTGTGCGACAGGATCGAGACGATCGATCCCGGATACGGGATCGAGATCATGATTCTGACGGCGCCTTCGATCGAGGTGCTGGGTCTGCAAACCATATCCTCGCTCGGCGACAAGCCGGCGCCCGATATCGGTGCGCTCGTGGATATCCTGGGCAACCGTGTTGGTGAAGAGCGGCTCTACCGTATTGCCGCCAAGCCCAGCGATGTGCCGGAGCGCTCGGTCACGCGAGTGCCCGCCATGGCAGAACCCACTGAATTGCGCTGGCCGCTGAATTGGCCGCGACCGACCCGCCTGCTGGGTCGGCCCGAGCCGATCGAGACCATTGCGCTACTGCCCGACCATCCACCCGTCCAATTCACCTGGCGAGGCGTTAGGCGGCGCGTGAAGCGAGCCGACGGCCCCGAGCGCATCTATGGCGAATGGGTGGTGAGCGATGCGGAGATGCTCGGCGTGCGCGACTATTTTCTGGTCGAGGATGAAACTGGCGCGCGGTTCTGGATTTTCCGCAATGGCGACGGCGAGGATGAGGCGACTGGCAAACAAACCTGGTTCATGCAGGGATTGTTCGGTTGAGATACGCCGAACTCCACTGCGCATCGCATTTCACCTTCCTGCGCGGGGCCAGCAGTTGCGAGCAGCTTTTCATGGCTGCCGAAGCCTGCGGCATCGAAGCGCTGGCAATCACGGATCGCAATAGCCTCGCTGGTATCGTCCGCGCATACGAGGCCGCCAAGACCACGGGCGTGCGGCTCATTGTTGGATGCCGGCTCGATCTCACCGACGGCAGTTCCCTGCTCGTTTATCCTGAAACGCGCGCTGGTTACGCCAACCTCTGCCGGCTGCTGACCGTCGGCAAGCGTCGCGGCGGCAAAGCGACCTGCCTGATTGGCTGGGATGATGTTGCGGCATTCGCTGGCGACCTGCTCGCTATCCTCATCCCCGACGAAGCAGACGATGCCGCGCGACTGATGCCGCGCTTCGCGGATATTTTTGCCGGGCGAGCGTATGTCGCGTTGACGCTACACCGGCGCCCAGGCGATCAAATCCGCCTTTACACGCTGGACAACCTTGCCGCTCGGCATGGCATCAAGCCAGTCGTCACCGGGGATATCCTCTACCACCATCCACACGTTCGGCCGCTCCATGAGGTGATGACCTGCATCCGCCATCGTTGCACGATCGACGAACTCGGCGAGCGGCGGGAGCGGTGTGCCGATCGCTACCTTAGGGCCGCATCCGAGATGCACCGGCTTTACAGCCGCTACCCGGACGCACTCGACCGAACGCTGGAGATCGCGCAGCGCTGCCGCTTCTCGCTCGATGAGCTGGCCTATCAATATCCCGAAGAGGCATCGGTCGAAGGTCAGACGCCCCAACAGACGCTTGAGGCGCTGACATGGGAAGCGGCGGAAACACGCTATCCCGAAGGCCTACCGGACAAGGTAGCGAAGATTCTTGTCCACGAGCTAAAGCTGATCGCGGGGCTGGAATATGCGCCCTACTTTCTAACCGTGAACTCCATCGTCCGGTTCGCCCGCAGCCGCGACATCCTGTGCCAGGGACGCGGATCGGCCGCCAATTCGGCCGTCTGCTATGTCCTTGGCATCACGTCGATCGATCCGGAACGGAGCGACCTGCTCTTCGAACGCTTCGTCAGCCAGGAGCGGAAGGAGCCGCCAGACATCGACGTCGACTTCGAGCATGAGCGGCGCGAGATCGTGATGCAATGGGTGTTCGAGACCTATGGCCGAGATAACGCTGCGCTCTGCTCCACCTTCATCCGCTATCAGGGCAAAGGCGCGATCCGCGACGTCGGCAAGGCGCTCGGTCTGTCGGAAGACCTCATCAAGGGGCTGTCGTCGCAGATCTGGGGATGGTCGCAAGATGGCGTCGAGGACAAACACGTCACCGAACTCAACCTCAATCCCGAGGAACGCCGGATCCGCCTGGCACTTGATCTCGCAAAGCAGCTGATCGGCACACCCCGGCACGCTTCGCAGCACCCCGGCGGGTTCGTCCTGACCCGCGACCGACTCGACGAGCTGGTGCCAATCGAACCCGCTGCCATGGCCGATCGTCAAGTGATCGAGTGGGACAAGGACGACATCGATTCCCTCAAATTCATGAAGGTCGACTGCCTGGCGCTGGGCATGCTCACCGCCATGAAGAAGGGGTTCGACATGCTCGCCGAGCACAAGGGGGTGGCTATGGATCTTGCAACCATTCCGCCCGAAGACCCCCGGACCTATGCGATGATCCGGCGTGCTGACACCCTTGGTACGTTCCAGATCGAGAGCCGTGCGCAGATGAACATGCTGCCACAGATCAAGCCCCGCACCTTCTACGATCTCGTGATCGAGGTCGCGATCGTGCGGCCCGGCCCGATCCAGGGCGATATGGTACATCCCTATCTTCGCCGGCGCTGCGGGCAGGAGAAGGTCGAATATCCCAAGCCCGAGCTGGAGCGCGTGCTGGGCAAAACGCTCGGCGTGCCTCTATTTCAGGAACAGGCAATGCGAGTCGCGATCGAATGCGCCGGCTTCACCCCTGGCGAGGCCGACCAACTTCGCCGCGCAATGGCGACATTCAAATTCACAGGAGGTGTCTCGAAATTCAAGGACAAGCTGGTCAGCGGCATGGTCGAGCGCGGCTACACCCAGGAATTTGCAGAAAAGACCTTCGGCCAGCTTGAAGGTTTCGGCAGCTATGGCTTTCCGGAAAGCCATGCCGCTTCTTTCGCGCTGATCGCTTATGCCAGCTCGTGGCTCAAATGCTGGCACCCGGAGGTGTTTTGCGCGGCGCTGCTCAACTCGCACCCGATGGGCTTCTATGCACCCGCGCAGATCGTGCGCGACGCCCGCCAGCACGGCGTCGAGGTTCGGCCCGTCTGCGTCAACGCGTCGCGCTGGGATTGCACGCTGGAAGCGATCGACGAGGACCGCTTTGCCGTTCGGTTGGGGCTGCGCATGGTTTCCGAACTCGGCAACGCCGCCGCCGCGAACATCGTGCTGGCCCGAGGGAGCGAGCGCTTTACCAGCATCGAAGATCTGTGGCGCCGATCGGGCGCCAAGAGCGGCGCGCTTCGGCGCTTGGCGGAAGCCGATGCGTTCCGCCCCACAATGGGCCTTGCACGCCGCGAGGCGCTATGGGCGATCAAGGCGCTGCGCGACGAACCGCTACCGCTCTTTGCGGCTGCGGCCGCACGAGAGGAGGCGCTCGTCCCCGAGATCATCGAGACCACCGTCCCGCTGCGTCCCATGAGCGAAGGGCGCGAGGTGATCGAGGATTACGGCCATATTGGCCTGTCACTCCGGCAGCATCCCCTTGCTTTCCTTCGCGCCGAACTCACCGCCGGGAAGACCATCTCCTGCGAGGAGTTGCAACGCACGAAGGACGGGCGCTACGTCACCGTCGCCGGCCTGGTGCTGGTCCGCCAACGCCCTGGCTCGGCCAAAGGCGTCATGTTCATCACGATTGAAGATGAGGGCGCGAACGCCAATCTCATCATCTGGCCAAGCCTATTCGAGCAATCACGCAGGATCGTGATGAGTGCGCGACTGCTCAGCGTCTATGGCCAGGTCCAGCGCGAAGGAGACGTCATTCACGTCATCGCCAAGCGCCTGACCGACTTGTCACCGATGCTGTCGAAGCTCGGCGATCGGTCCGCTCCCTTCCCCGGGCGCCTGGGTCGGGGCGATGGTGCGCAAAACGGCGGGGGCCCTGACCCCCGAAGCGGCAAGCCGCCAACGCCTTCGCCGCGCGATATCTACATTCCACCGCTTCATCTTGACGAGATTAATGTCAAAGCACGGAACTTCCGATAATTGAAAAATTGATGTCGCGAAATGAGTGGAGCGGCTGTCGATCTTTATCGACTTCTCCTATCGGTCGTTATCTCGGCGGCGGGCAGAGATGAACTTTCCCTGTGCAAGAGGTTTGTGCTGAAGACAGCTTCGAGATGTTTGATGAAAAGAGTTCTTCGCGCGCGATCGATTGCACTGAAAGAGTAGCTGAACCTTGGACTGATTATTGGCGCCGCAGGTGACGATCCAAGCGCCGTTGCCCCACAGTCCACGTCCTGCTGCCTCTCAGGACCCGGGCTACACGACGGGCGGGGTCTATGGCGTGACCGGCGGCGCGGTATCGCGTAAAGCAAGCGGTAGCGGCCGACTGTCGTCCCCACCGCAATTTTGGAAGGATCCGATTTGCTCAACGGCCCACGCCTCGCACCGCTCTCCGGCAATCGGCCAACCGGGCTGGTAGTACTTGTCCACGGCTACGGATCGAACGGCGACGATCTCATCTCACTTGCCGTATTGATCCAGCCATCCCTCCCCGACTTGGCCTTCATAGCGCCCGACGCGCCCGGAGTGCTTCCCCAGATGGCCAATGCCCGCCAATGGTGGCCAATCGCGACCTTCTCGGCCGTAGAGCGCGCGACCGGGGCGGCGGCGGCCGCGCCTGAGCTGGATGTTTTCCTCGATGCGGAGCTGGCGGCAGCAGGTTTAACCGATGATCGGCTCCTGCTCGTCGGGTTCAGCCAGGGTACGATGATGGCATTGCATGTCGGCCTTCGCCGTGAACGGACCTTGGCAGGCATTGTCGGCATTTCCGGCATGTTGGTCGCGCCCGAGCAGTTGGCTCAGGAGATCAAAAGCCGACCGCCGGTTCTGTTGATTCACGGTACCGACGATGAAATAGTGCCGTTCCGCTCCCTGGATCTGGCAGCAAGAGCGCTTGAGGCCGCCGGTGTGCCGGTAGAAACGCATATCGCGCCGGGTGTCGGCCATACCGTTGACCAAAGCGGATTGGCGGTCGCAGCCGCTTTCGCGCGCCGTGTCCTGCCCTGATCGGCTAGGCTGGTAGTCTCAGTCTTGCCGCAACAATTAGACCCGCATGGCCCGTATTCAGAAACTAAAGGTCTACCGAACGCCGATCGGCTTCCACGACGCTTACGTCGCTGCTCCGAGCCAAAAGGCCGCGCTCGAGGCTTGGGGGAGCGATGGGAACCTGTTCGCGCAAGGCCTCGCAGAAGTCGTCACCGACGAAGCGTTAACGCGCGAACCGCTCGAACATCCCGGCAAGATCATAAAACGCTTGCGGGGGGTCGGAGGACGAACACTTGGCCGCGCTTCCCGCAAATGTGCCGAAACCGAAGCAAGGCAAGGCCGAGAGCGTGCCATCAAAGCGGCCGGCCGACCGCGTCGCCTCTCCAAAGACATCACCAGCGAAGCCGAAAACGAAGCCCAGGCCGCGCCCATCGCGGGAGGCGGTTGAAGCTGCGGAACGAGAGCTGGAAGCCTTGGAAAGGCGGCAGATGGAAGAGGATCAGGCTCAACGCGATCGCGAGCAGAAATTGCAGCGCGAGCGCCGGAATCTCGAACGCGCGCATGAGCGCGATCGCACCGCGGCAGAGAGAAAGGTCGAACAGGAACGGAGAAAGCATTCTGAGGCCCTTGATCGCTGGATCGAAGACCAGAAGTGACGATCAGGCCAGCGCCGTGAACACGTTCTGTCCGCGCGGACGGCGTTCCGAAGGGATGGGTAGCGAGGCCGCTCCAATTCGACGATCGAATGCTCCTACTCGTGACGTGGCGCACTGCTCAGTTGATAGGCATTGCGCGGCTCCAGCGGTAGCGATGCGCGCTGCGCCTGCTGATGTGCGGTGAATGATCCGTCTTTGAAGGTGAACGCCCTCGGGCCGAACGTCTAAGTTGTTCAGGTATCAGGCTGACCCCGCCAATTTCCAAACCAATGAATATCGTTCACCGCCATGCGCCCCTGGTACCTGGCAGAAGGAAGCGGGTGAGTCTGGTCATTCTGAACCAGCCGGCTTTAACCCAAAAGTCGAAGAAGACCGCGCAATACGCACTTTTGCCTGGCGTAGTCCATTGGACTACGATATAGGGATGGTTCATAAGTTATTGTTCGCTTTTGAAGAGGGGACATAGATGACTGGATGGCTATGCGGCAAAAGCTGGAAGAGATTTTTGATATCGGGCGGACACTATGACCCCCGAAGAGTTTCGTGCGATCCGCACAAAGGCAGGAATGTCACTCGACGGGCTCGCCCGCGTACTCCGGATTGCCGATAAGGCCAGCGTGCATCGATGGGAAAAAGGGAAACGAGCGATCAGCGGGCCAGTCACGATCCTGATGGAGCAGATCGAAGCGAAAGAGTTGCCGACGCGTTACCTGAAACGATCTGATGGGCAATGATTTTTGCCAATGCCAAATTTTGGAGCCTGAAATGCGAGTTGTCATATACGCTCAGGACCTGAGCGGTCGGAATGATGATGGATATTATACCAAGCCGGATTTGTCTTCGGCGCTGGACGTCTTTTTCGACCCCGAAAAAGTCGATACATTTCTTGATGGCGAAGGGGAAAACTCTTTGCTGAGAGAGGATGCAGAGAAAATCTTCCTCCAAGATAAACGGGTGACCTTTTATAATTCAGACGGCGAAAAGGTCGTAATAACATATGATCCAAGCGCGTAGCTTGTGATCGCCATCGTGGCATGCCGCAAGCAAGGCGTAGTAAGGACAGGACAAGCAGATCGGCCAACCCAAAGGGCGGTCTTACATGATCAATCGGCCAATATCTGGCTATCGGATGTCGCTTGGAATTGGTGCAATTATCCAACCGCGCTCTCCGCATGGGCTGCGGCCTGCACGTTTGCCCCGTCTTCGCGACGATATATCCATAGAGCTCACGCAAACGCAGCCGCGCCGCCCACCTCGCCACCGAAAAGGGAAACCCCATTCCGTGAAGGCTCTCGACTCGCAATGGAATATGGAGGATACAACCTATCCCGGTCGCGCGCATTGAACTTGCGCGCGCAGCGCTCTGCGTTTAGGGTTACGATTCAAACCGGGGAGGCGTCGCATGCTACTCAGCCTCTTCTGCGGGGCAGGCGGACTCGATGTCGGGTTCGAGACCACAGAATACGAAGTTAGCTTGGCCTTCGACCTCCGCAAGGACAGCATTGCGTCCTACAATCACAATCGCAGGGACCAGTCAGAACATGGTCGGGTCGGTGACGTCTCAAAACTCACTCCCGCCATGCTGGACGAGCTGCATGGTAGCAAATTCGCGCCGGAGGGGGTCATCGGGGGACCGCCTTGTCAGAGCTTCAGCCGCGCCAACACCGTCTATCTCGAGGCCGACCCGCGGCACTCGCTTCCGCTCGCCTACGCTAAATTGCTCAAGGAGCTCAATGATCGGCATCCGGTGAAGTTCTTCGTCATGGAGAATGTGACCGGCCTGCTAGGTGAACGCCACGCGCACCGGCTCCGACGATACGAGAAGGCCTTCGAGGATGCCGGCTTTTCCCTGAGCCGACACGTACTGCTCGCCACCGACTACTCGACACCGCAGATCCGCGAGCGCCTATTCATCGTCGGCTTCAACAGCAAACTCTACGGCGATGCGAAATGGTCGCCCCCACCCAAAATTGCGACAGCCGATAGCCGACGGCCCGACGTGCAGGGCGCCATCGGCCACCTGCCCGACGCGACTCACTTCGAACGCGGACTGACGCCCAACCAGATTCCACACCACGTCAATCACTGGTGCATGAAGCCCAAGTCGCCAAAGTTCACCACGCCCGGTGCCCTCAGGCCCGGCGACGGTAACCACCGCAGTTTTAAGACCCTGGCGTGGGGCTCGCCAAGCCCGACCGTCGCCTACGGCCACCGCGAGGTCCACATCCATCCGAGCTGCAAGCGCAGGCTGAGCGTCTACGAGGCGATGCTGCTCCAGGGCTTCCCAGTAGATTACGAGCTGATCGGAAGTCTTTCATCGCAGATTCTCCAGATCAGCGAGGCCGTACCGCCACCAGTCGCGGCGGCCGTCGCCCGATCGGTGCGAGACCAGATCGCGGCACTCGACGCGGCGCGTGAGGTTCAGGAAAGCGAAGCGAGAAACCGGGCGCACGCCTGAGCCCCTACTTCGTGGCCACCGCTAGGGGGCGGCTCCCAGCCATTCCCTGTAGCCCAGCTGGCCATCGACGTCGTAGTGTGCAGACCTTAGCAAATCGGCCGACTCCAGCGTGACCGATTCGGCCAACTGCGTATCCCCTTCGAGCCTCGCGTCCAGATCGAACATGCCGACGGTCGCCTCCAACAGCTGCATCGCGTGGTCGATCTCGGTATCAGCCGCATCACCCAAATTGTTGCCTCCAACCATCCTGTAGCGGTCGACCACGGGCAGCTGGACGGCTTCGCAGCGGAAACCGAGTGACAACATGTCGGGTCGACCAGCCTGAACCGAATAGAAACAGCTTGGCAGCATCTGTACAGAACTTCCTTGGCCGAGGAATCTAAGGAGCCATTTGCCAAACCCGAGGGCGAAGAGATTCATGAAGCGCTGGGGGTCGAGATTAGTCGGGTCATCCAACGCGGCCTGCAGATGCTCGGCCTCAGTCTCCAGAAGGCCGGCGGTACGTTCGCCGAACTCGGGGCTGGCGTCGACATTGTCCCGTACCGCCCGGATTAGCGCGCCAAGGTTGTGAGCATCGATCCTGTCCGGCGAAACCCTGGTCGTAATGAAGAGCAGCCATGGATGATTAGCATGCCGCAGCTGCAGGCGGATCACCTCGGCAAGGGCATCGAGGATTGTCGGCTGACGCTCGCCGGCCGCGCGAAGCGCGATGTGGTCGCATAGGTCAACGTTGACGGCGTGGAACGGCCCGCTCCTTCTCACTGCGTCATGAGCAAGGGAGCCGTTGTTCGCGATCGACTCGAAGCGCTCGCGCAAGATGGTCGAGCCGCTGTGTATCCACGGAAGCCCGCGGACATCACTCTCGGCAATGTTTAGCTGGATGTCGTCGGCCGAGTTGCGACGCACCGAATTCAGGCCAGTGAACCGGAGGTCCGCCCCCGCCTGCTCGCACGCCTCACGCAGTACGCGGACGTCCAACAGATCCTCGCCAGGTAGGCTGAGGTACCGGACTATTCGGCTGTCGTCCGGAAAGTGCGTATCCCGCACCATTTCCAAAAGACCGTCGTGCCACTGGTATCGCCTGATCCACTGCTTCCTCGGTCGGTGCCACGGCTTGAAGATTTTCTGAGGCGGCTCCTCGACAGTGGGCCTGCGCGATACGCGCCCGACGAGAAGCTCGTCGTCGAACTCGTCCATCAGTGCCCCCCGAAAACGGCTGCGATGTCAGCAAGGAGCGACTGCTGCTCATCCCAAGACAGGTCGTCGAGCATGCCCCAAGCCGACAGGACCTTAGCAAGGGCCTCAATCTGCGATCCATCGACCTCCACGTTCCGGTCCGCAGCCTTTGCGGCAAGTTGCTCGGAGTCGAAGACGAGGACGCCGCGCTCGCGGTCGTCAAGAAGCGCCTGTCCGCGGGGGGCGAGCCGCACGGTCGGCGGCGGCTCCGCGTCTGTGCCCTTCCTTGCCCCCCAAACTTTGCCGACGAGGGTGTCGAGGCGGGTGGCACGGGTGTCGGCGTCCCTCGCCCGCTTTGCGTCTAGCAGCTCCTTGTTAAGCCCCTTCAGCTTGTTCGTCGTCTGACGCACGGCGAAATGCACCCACTTCTGCAGGTACTGGTAGTGCGGATGACTATAGTTAAAGGATTCGCGGTCGATGTTGAGGGCGGCGTCGAGGCCCTCTGTGATAAAAACCTCCGACATCAGTTGGCGCAACCGGGTGAGCTCGGAAACCTGGTAGCCTAGGAAGGACGGGTCGAAAAGGACGCCGCTCGCATTATTAACCCGCACCAGCACACCATTGTTCTCTTTTGGCGTGATCCTCTGATTCCAGTAGAAATACGCCTCGAAAGATAGCGCCCCGCCACCGATGTCGGGAGGAACCGCGCCTAGCCCCGACGTCACTTGGCCGAGGAACATTATTGGCCTGCCGATGTCGCTGTTGCCGCGCAACTGGCTGTCGAAGGATATGGGACGCATCAGCTCTACGTCGTCGACCAAGACCCGGAATCCCCCGGCGGGATCGGCGGAGCTGGTCAGGCCCAGCTTCTCGCCGATCGTCTCCGTGCCTGCCAGCTCCACCGGCTCGGCGGATCGGCTGGTCAGCCCGAAGAAGCCGATACCTTCGGCAGCCGTGAGGTCGAACGGATGCTTCTCTATATAACGAACCGGCACCGCGAGGCTGAGGAGCCAGATCATGCTCAGATAGTCGTCGAGGGATTCTTGGATCACGGGCGTCGCCTTGCGGTCGCGCACCTCCTCGCGCACCGCAGCATACAGCCTGCGGAAACGCTCGTCCGGGGCGTCAGACGGCGCCCATGGCAGCATAGGCTCCTCGACGAACACGTCCGCGTCGGCGGGATCGACCCGGCCGATGTGGTAGGTCGGCGGCTTCGGTGGGGTGCCTTCCACATCTCCTGACGCCGCTCGATCCAGAAGCTTCCACCGGTCGAGCCCCTGCAGCAGCTCTCGCGCCTGAGGGGTCAATTCCATAAGGATGATCTCGGTGCCTTGCGCATCGATGTCGGCCGCACGCTCGCTCGTGATCGTTACCGTGCCCGTCTCGAAGACGTCATCTTTCGACGCGGACGCCAGCATCTCTTCGGTGTGCGTCTTCATGACTATCACGGCCGAGGTGCGGTAATCGTCACCACGGCGCTTCGTGATGACCTGGAAGTGCTGGGTCAGCTGCGACACAGAAAACATCCCGATGCCGATCTTGCCGATGAGGCGCCGGCCCCCGACCGACAGAGTCGGATCCATCTCGCTCACTGTGCCAAGACGCTTGCCCTTGGCCGTGCGCTTCGAGCTGCCGCCGATGTGGGTCACAAGGTCCGCCAGCGCCTCCGGCGACATCCCCCGCCCGTTGTCGCGCACCACGATGCGTTGGAAACGCGGGGCGTCCGTCTGGAGGATCACTTCGGTGGCGTCCGCGTCGTACGCGTTAGAGATCAGCTCGCGGAAAGCCGAAGACGGCCGGCGGTAGATGCCGTCCGTGACGCGCGCCAACACCCGGTCGTCGACGCGAAGCGTGGTGCGGACCGGCTCGCCGCTCTCGCGGCCCCGCCGGATGTTTAGCGCAAGCTCGTCAGCGTGGTCAGTCATGGGTGTTCCTTCTGGGCGCGACCATGCGCAGACCACGCCGCCGAGAAAACCGTATGTCACAGCGGACCGCTGCGAACCACCTCACACTGGCCTCCTGATCGCCATGAATGTGGATCTTAGCACGACCGTCTGTCCTGACTGGGCGGCTGCCGCCTGCGCCGCGACGATTGCTGGATGAAGCGAAGCGGGGCGGACATCCCAAAGTGGATGGACGATCAGAATCGCGCGGCTGCTGATCACGACCGCCTCCAGCCCGGCGACAATTGTCCTGGTAGACCCAGGTAGCGCCGAATGGACCCGATCGGCCGCGTGCTGTGCGACACCGGCCCACTGCGTATGCGAGAAATCGATCGGCGCCGCTGCGTCGAGACAGAGCCGGGCCATGTCGATGGCAAGTCGCCAATCCAATATGCTATGATAGGCGAGATTCCCATAATCCCGCATGCAATCATGGCACGACGTCTGGCAGGCGATGCCGTGGTCGCGAGGCCCCTGTGCCACCTCGAACCTGCCGAGCTGCCCCGGTCCGAGGATGTCCTGCAGCAGCGCCTCAAACTCAGTCGGAGTGCCCAGATAGGTGCTGTACCCCGCCCCGTTCTCCAGGGTGTCCGACAGGAATACTTGGCCAATGATCGTTTGGCCCGGATCTACAGTAGTCCGGAAGCCAACCTTCAGCTCGCTGTCGCTAACGTCGAGGCGAACCGCGGCCGCGCGACGGAGCATAAAGCCGAAGGAATACCACGCGGCGCGTCCCTCGACCCGGAGGGGATCGGCAAAGAGGCCGCCTGGCCAGACATTCACCCCCGCGATCAGCACGTCCGTCTGGCTGATCGCAGCAAGGGCGCGACGCTCAATGGCGCCCAAGGCTGCAGGAGCCCTACGGTCGACCTTGTCGAGCGCCTGCCGCGTCGCCCAGGTTTCCCGCCACATGTGTTCGAACTCAAACAGCTCGCCGTTGTTGTCGTTGATCACGTGCACGGTTTGTGTGCCGCTATGGATCTCGAAATTGCGATGAGGTCTCAACGCGGGACCCGCAAAGCCCAACTTCGGCCTTGTCGCGCGCGGCATCCACTCGAACGTCCCGTCGTAGTCGCGCTCCGTATTGTAGTAGGTGCGGAAGCCACGCGGCTCGGAGAGATCGACGACCTGATATAGGTCGCCAGCCAACGGCCCGCAAAGCGGACATGTCGCTGAGGGTATCGGGGAATCGTCGATTGACTGGCAGCGGCGGCAAATCCCCGTGGGAATAGGCGGTCCAAGCGGATCGGGCATCTCGGTCGCCCTTCCGCCGCGCAACTGATAGTCCACAATGCCGATCGCCGTATGAATCATGCTCTCCTTCACCGTCTCGGAGCCTGGAGCGAACTGACTGATCGCAAGATCCAGCGGCCGATCCACGACGTCGGAGGGAGGCCATTGGGGCCCCCGGGGATCGTCGTGGTAAAGGTATCGAGTCCTCGTTGGGAAGCCGAACATCGGCAGGACGCCAGAGTTCGCAAGGCGCTCGCTCAGCTGCACCTGCACGAGGCGCGGATTGCGCACCGCGGCTGTAATCTCCGGAACTAAGCCGGAGACGACCCAAGCTTCCAATGCGCCCTGCCGCGCCTGTAACGCAGCATCCGCCGCATGCAGCAGAGTAGAACAAATCCAACCGACGCGGGATAGGTTGGCGCCAATCCACGCGGAGACCTGGTCGCGCACTGGAAGCCCTGTGGTGCCAGCGGCCGAAATTACTGGCTGCTCCCAAACAGCCGACTCCCCGAACTCACCGTGCACGCTATCACCGCTGGAGCCCTGGAAGAGCTGTAGCGCGGCAAACGCCTCGCGCAGGACTTCCTTGGCCAATATTCGGCGCACGATCGGCTCAACGGAGAGGTCGACGTAGGGCTGCGGCGGCGGGTCAGCTGTAATGCGCTCGGGCCGCTGGAAGTAGTAATCGTCATGGCTTCGTCCACGGCAGAGCGTAAGCGCTAGCGAAAGGGCGGTCCCCCGGCGTCCAGCGCGCCCGACGCGCTGCTGGTAATTGAACCGGAGCGGGGGCATGTTCGCCATCATGACCGCGAGCAGCGACCCGATGTCGACACCCGCCTCCATGGTTGTCGTGACGCTCAGCAGGTCGATCTCGTCAACCAGCGGAATCTCCACCGGAGCCGGCAGGCAGACGTTCTGGAAAAGGCGCTGGCGCATCCGAGATTCTGCCTTGCCCGTCTGCCCCGTCATCTCCTCGCAATTGAGCCGAAACATAGGGCCTGCCTCGCGAGCGAGGTAGAGGTAGTAATCGTCAGCGGTAGCGGCCGCGGTCAGTGCCTGCGGGCCTACCAGTGTCCCTTGGCAGTCGGTGCAACACGATCCCGCCGGGTGGAGATGAACGCGACGGCACGCTGTGCACTCCCACGAGCTGCTGCCGGCTTGGCTGATCATCAACAGGTTTGGCTGGATGAGCCAGTCGATCACCAGCCCGCCGTGCCGCAGCCTATTCTCGACGTCGACCACCATCGACGAGCCTGTCCGGCCGGCCGCCGTGGCGACAGCGTCGAGATAGTCACGGACGTAGCCCGGCGGCGTCTGCTGGCCAACGGCCGTGTAGGGCTCTCCATCGATCCGACGCCGCTCGCCGAGAAGGCGCAGCGCTCCGTCGGCCGCCTGGACGACGAGCGGATCGACGGCGTGGGGAGCGCCGGGACCGACCGACGCGAACCCGATCTGCAAGGCCTCCAGCCCTCGCCGTCCGGACGCGAAGATGACGTTGAGGACTGCGGCATGCGCTGTGCGCCGCAAGCGACGGAGATGCTCGTCCTGCTGCATCGACAGGCCGCCCTGCATCGGAAACGGGAGTGGCGTGGCCCAGTCGAACAGAGCACGCCAGCTACCGTTCTTTCCGTCCGGGTCGGTCCACAGCGAGTCCTTGCCGTAGCCGCCAGGATTGATCCCGGCCGCAAGCATGCGTAGCTCCGCGTCACGGAAGAGATCGTTGACTAAAAACGGCCCAGCTGTCGCCGCCAAGATCTGGGCGGCGGCCTGCGCGAAAGTCAGCCCAGGAGCGGATGGGCACTGCATTCCCGCCATCGGACCCGCCGCCGCCATGATGACGCTGGCATCTTGCGGCGCGGCCAAGAAATAGGCGTTTGCAGCGGTCGCTTGCTCAGGCGTCATCGGGGCGCTCGACGCCTGGAGTTGGAACGCTGCAGCGCCCAGGCCAGCCCCCTCCAGGGCGGCGACAACGGCTTGGCGGACCGCGTCGAGGTGGTGTGACTGCCGCATGCCGGCCGACAGCTTGGCAGCGTCCTGCCGGCTGTCCGAGAACACGACGAGCTTGCGGTTTCGCTCAAACCCGGGAGGCGCGATGTCACGCAGAAGGCTGTCGGCGAGCACTTGCGCGACCTTCTGGAAGCCCGTTCGCTGGCCGCGGACTGGTGAGCCCACGTTGCGTCCGGCCCAATCGGCATCGCAGCGCGGGCAGCGCGCTGGAAATGCGGAAGGCGCGATGGCCCGCGTGGTGCCGGGTCGGAGGGCCGAATGCTGGGATGGAACCCAGTAGACGTGCCCGTTGCCAGGGCGACCACCTGTGAGCACGCCCGATCCGTAGTCGAGGTCTGCCTGCCGCCACTCGCGTGGCACGTTGCCTTGCGTCCACCGGGGCGATTGCGGCGTCCGTCCGGCCGATGGCCAGAAGATCGCGTAGTTGCCGTAGTCGCGCTCGGCGCCCGCACGGTCAGGAACCTGCTCGAGATCGGGATAGTCGGGACTGAGCCGCCACTGCCCCGGGTTGCCCGTCGCGTCACGGTATCCTCCCAGAAACACTTCGCCGCAAGGCTCACAGTAAAGTAGCTCCAGAACTCGGGAGCCGCACCCACAGCCCGAGGCAGGCACATGGTGGAGGGCCCCGACCTGGGGCGCATCAGGCCGGTAAGGTGCTTGGTTGCAGGATGGATCCGTGCAGGCCCACAGACCCTGGACGTTCCGGAACATGATGTGCGCTCGGACTGGCAGCAGCGGAATGTCCGGAGCGGTCTCGGCAGATGCTATGGCGGCCACCAGACCTTCTGCAGCATCCGACGCGGCCTGCGGTGAGAGCTGAGGGAAAAGCCGGCCACCGATATCCGCTATCTGGCGCGGCTGGGGCCTCGAGCCGTCGTCGCTCCTGCAAACCTCGCGCAACGCGTCCGCAGCCTCGGCGCGCGCCAGCGCACGGCCCAGCCGCTCCGACACCGGAAGTGGCGGCCCACCCGCGCCTATGGCCCTCTCCAAGCCGTCGACTGCCGCTTCAAGTCCGAACACCTCCATTTGCGATGGGAACGCAGCGAGTCCCGCCGAATACTGCGCAACCGTCGAGCGAGCAGTCGGAGACAGCGAGCGCTGGTTCCCGCTGATCACCGTGAAGCGCGACCGATCTCGGCCGAAGAACCTATGAAGGTATTCCCTTCCAGCCGCATCGTCCTGAAGCGACGCCGACGAGGCAATAATGCGGAGTTGGTCGTGATCGGGATGGAGGCCGAGGCGGTCGAGGAGTACCCGAAGGAGGTAAGCAACCTCCGTGCCTGGCGTCCCGCGGTAGGTGTGCAGCTCGTCGACCACCAGATGGAACACGTTGCGGGAATCCAGTTGGAGCCAGGAGCGGGTCGCATCAAAGATCGGCGCCTCAACCTCGCGCATCAGCATAATGTTCAGCATGCTATAGTTGGTGATCAGTATATCGGGCGGGGTTTCCTGCATGTCCCACCGGGACCACATCTCGGCACCACCGAGGCTCTGGAAAAACTTCTCCGCGTCGGTTCCCGAGACCGCGGCGGCATCGCGACCCATTCCGATCAGCTCGCGGCGAAGCTCGGCCAGCTTGGCGGGTGAGGACGGCATCCCGGACACCGGGGTCCTCCCGGTGTAGCGCCCAAAGTAGAAACGGTTGCCCAACCGGTTGGCGTCAAGCCAGCTTCGCGCCGCAGGGCTGTCGAAGCCAAGACGAAGGCGCACCAACTGGTCCTCCGCCAGCGCGTTAAGCGGATACATCACGAGCGCGCGCATCGCCGATGGCCGCACCACGGGATCCTCATGTCCCCGCTGCGAGACGCGCGGGTGATAGCGCTGCCCTGCAGGGCCGTCGTGGTTCCACCAGTCGTGTGCGGCGGGAAACGGCGCCGGGACACCCCAGTCCGCGGACTCGGCGACCAGAGAGGCCGCAAGCGGCAGCAGGAAGCACTCAGTCTTGCCGGAGCCCGTCCCGCTGGTGACAATCACATCCTGGCGCTGGCGCATTGACGCATCAAGCGCATCGAGCTGATGCTGGTAGAGATTGCGAGCGGGATCGAACAGCCCTTGGGAGATGAAGTTAGAGACGTCGGCAACAATGCCCGGCGGAAGCGACGCTCCGAGGATCTGCGAAACCGCCCCCGCGACGTCACTTCCGCTCGACGCGTACGGCGGGGCCGGTTCGATCAATGGACGCCTGTAGAGCCTGCCGTCTTCATCGAGCAAATCCCGCCGCTCCGCGACCAAGCTGTCGTAGCGCAGGTCGAACGGGCTATCGAGATAGCGCAGATAAGTGTCCCGCATACCCTCGAAGACTGAAACCGGATTGGTCAACTGTCTGCTCCCTTTGCGATTGCACGAAGCGCGGCGGCAGTGGCCGCGGCGATCGGGGCGGTGATTCCCGAGTAAGTGAGACGTCCGTCTGAGAGAACCGGGAGCGTGCCCGACGCAACCACCAGCGCGCGGTCGATCAGTCCTGGGGGGCGAGCGGCGAGCGGAAAACTCATCTGCCCGCGCGAAAGATCGAGGCGCATCGCTCGCTGGCGCCGTCCGAGCACCCAATACTTGGCCATCGCCGGTGAGACGTCGCGCGTCACGTCCCCCTGCCTGTAGACGTGCCGGACTTCGTAATCGGACCTGAAGCGGAAAAGGCCCCGGAGGGCGCGGCCCGCCTCATCGACGCTCGACGGGAGCCAGGCGATTTTTGAATGCGAGAAGCGCTCAACTATCCAGCCGCCGCGCGGAACAGTGGTCTCCACGAAACTTGCGGGTGGCGGTGGCGCGAACGCGGAGAGGATTGCTAGCGGCGCGTTCCACTGGATCGGGATCCCCGTCTCGCGCGAAACGCGGCCCAACGCGCCGGCCTCGGACGCAGCAAGGATGATCGCGTCGGGCCCATCCCTCTGCGCTGTCACCGTCATGCCGCCGCCTATAACGGCGGCGAGACCTGCAACGAGCGGAGCGCCACGTGCCCCGCAGAGAACCGCGGACACCGGCCCCGCGGGGTCCCCGGCTGCGATCACCGACGGAGCGACGCGCCAGCCTCCGCCAGCCGCCTCGCCGAACTCGCAGTGCGCGAGACTGCCAAGGCTCCAGACCGCGCGATTATAGCCTGACGGTCCCGCCCTACGTGCAGGCAAGAGCTCCGCCACCCGTCGCCGGAATGCCGCTTCGCTGCCTGAGCCGAGCGCCGACATCCAGAGGAGAAGCTCGTTCACTTGCGCCGTTTCCGGTGCGAGCGGGCGACTGTGACGTAGCCGTTCCAGGCCACGCGCTCCTCACTTCGCTCAGCTCCAGCGCGGCCGCTGCAACATACGGCTCGGACCCACCGCTCGACCGCCATTTGCGAACCGACCGGCGCCCCGGGAGGCGAAGCGAAGCCGATTAAAGATGCGCTTCCGCGCCTCGTCCCGGACGCCGCGGTCAGTAGCCAGACGGGTTCGAAGTCCGGCCGCGCCACGCTGATTCCGAACGCCGAGGGCACGAATCCGCAGATCTGGCCGGGCCGCGCGCCCAGGAACGCGGCGGAGACGGAGTGATGGAAATATTCGCGGCCGCCCGCGTCAGAAAGGGCGCCCGTCAGCCGGGTCGCTCCCTCCCATGCGGACCACCACTCCCAAACACCTGCTCCCGGCTCGATCGCGTAGCTGGCCGATTTCCCGCCGTGGTGAATGGTATGGGGCCCCGGCGTATCCCAAGCTTCGACCGTCCAGTGACCGTCCTCGTCGCGCGACGCAGGCGTGCCGTCCATCAGGACGGGATCGGCTTCCGACAGCATGCCGAGCAGGCGGATCGATGGCGGATGGTGTTCCAGCCAAACCGCTCGTGAAAGCTGGATGCCGGCAGACAACTCGATGCTGACCGCAGGCAACGGGTCGAGCGCGTCGAGGATCGACTGTCCGTAAACGGGCAACGAGGGCCTGAAGGGCCGCACACCACGCCAGCAGACCCACCCCGAGGGCACGTTCGGCCCTTCAATCTGGATCGGATCAGCAGAGCCCGTTGCGAGGATCTGCGCGCGCGCCGCGTCCGCGAGGCCTTCCCGGCAGATCACCACGCTCTCCTGCCCGATCACCACGCGGGCCTGGCTGGCGAACCCGGCGACGCGGGGGTGAGGGCCGAGCACGTGAAGATCCCTCGACGTCCTGCTCCACCTGACTGGCAGGCCCACGGCCGTCACGAGGAGCGGTTCTCCGAACGCGGCCGACGTGTCTGTCAACGCAAGCGGCTCGAGAAGCTGGTCGTCGAGCTGGTTCAGCCACGTCTCCACACCACCCTGGTCGACGGCGATCTCGTCCTCGGAATCCGCAGGCGTCCGTAACAAAGCCGACAGCTGCACGCCCCAGTCGGCGGCGCCGATCAGAAGCAGCAGGTCGGCACCCAGGCTCTGTATGTCGCCTCCCGCAGCAGTGGCGGCGGTGGCTGCCCGGCGGGTGTGCGAGCGGTTCAACCGCGGCCTGTATTGGCCGGGCCTGCGCGTCACTGCAGCGGCTATAGCATCCGGTAGCCCGCTGCCGCCGGGTCCGGCCGCAGCGGCGGCCTCGGCGAGCGTGGCCAAGTCGTCCCCCTTGTGACGCATCCCTGCGGGGTCGACTGGCACCGGAAAGGTATTGGCCGCCAAGGACGCGAGATCAACCGCTACGTCCCCAATACGGTCATTCTCGGACTGGGGGACTGCCTGTACGACATCGCCAGCATCGTCCGCGGCCAATGGCGCAACCGCCCAGGGGAGATCACCGGCGGCTTCAACAAAGATGTCGGGCTCAAGCGCGTCGTCATCAAGCGAGCCATTCTCCGCGACTTGGTCTGGCGTCGTTTCGCACAGCCCTTCGGGTTCCCTGGATCCACCAATATTCTCGGCAGACGCGGCACCGGTTGTGCCGCCGTCGCGTAGGCGCACACTCTCACGCTCGGTGGCAGCCTGTACACAGCCGGCTTCCTCCCCACAAGTGAAGTGATCTTCCGTATTAACGTCATTCATTGTGTCGAGCGGACCGCCCGCCAATCCTGGTTTTTCAGCTGAACCAGCATCCGGCCTATCCGCGAGTGTATCCAATATAAGCCCGCTGGCCTCGTCGACCCAATTGGGCGCCTGCTTTATTGTAACTTGTGCTGCGAGTAAATCGGACGCCGCAGTCCGCAACTCAATTGGTAGATAGGCGGCTACATCGCAAGCCCGAGCAGCCAAGGCGGCAGATAGCGCCGAGCCTTCCCCGAACGCTCCAGCCTTTAATGCCGCTGAAGTGGGCGAAAGGATTGGGCCGTGTTCGCCCGACCATGCAACGCTACCGACGTCGTCGACTGGAAGATGCCGATCGGGTTCAAGGCGGTCCTCGACATCGGCAACCACGGGGTCCTCAACCGGAGGTGTCGGGAAGGTGTCGCCTTCGTCAGCCAACGTGGCCACGTCGGTTCCCGCTTCATCCGGCAACACGGGCGCAGCAACACTGGGTCCAGAGCGGTCGTCCGAAAGCGCAGCAGGTTCCGCTTGCGCCGCAGCAGTCACCTCCACCACGTCGTCGAAGGCGTAGGAAACCGACCCGACGAGCCCTCTGCCGACGTCGCCATCCTCACCTTCATCTTTACGCAATTGATACCCGCGATCGGCACGCACCGGAGGCATGAACCCGTCAAGACCCAGCATTGGCTGCGCGGGACGCGGCGGAAACGCGACAGGTTCGACTGGCGGCTCGTGTGCGGTCGTGACGACCGCCTGCACCCGGCCGCGCTGAAGCGGCCTCAGGCGGCGGAAGAACGCCACCATCCATCCCAACAAACCTAGCACGCTGAAACCACGCAAGCAGGGAGGCGCGCCGACCCCACGGACGGCGATCGGCACGCGACTCTAACCTCAAACTCCGGTCTGTTCGTCAATCCTGCCCCCAGTTCATTGCCAACTTAACTGCTGCCGTTAGCGGGGCAATAGAAATCGGCGATTAAAAAGCGGTTTCATGGACTTGGTAGGTATTTCGTTCGATAGTGTGGAATGGGTGTGCGGGCGTCGATGTGGTTTTCGAGCTCTTCATTGCTTTGGGCCAGCAGGCGCTCGGCCAGCTTGGAGTCGCTCACATCTGCGAAATCGCCGCGCAGCAATTCTGCAAGCGAATTGCCTACATACGGCTGGTCCACGCGCCAGGCGCCGTACTGATAATCGTCGGGTCGCTCGATGCTGCCTTGCACGTTGTCCTCCAGGAGATGATGGTTTCCGTGACTTCGCACCGGACGAGGTCACGTATCACGGCCGCAGGCGTCCTGCCCGGGGGCGCCGCACGTCGCGAGGAAATTCTCGAGGAGCTCCTCGCTAACGCGGACCCTCAATTGGCGGTTTTATCCATGCGCGTGTCCCATAAATCGAATATGAATCATATCCAACAAACTTCAAGCTGCACGAGGCATGTGCATTGAACAAACAGAAATATCCGATCGAATATAAAGGTAATGATGAAATGCGAATTTCAGAGACGTCTCTTACCACAAGTGAGCCATTATTTATCACGTTTGTTGAATGCATGAAGGCAATTAGGGATTATCACATTCAGGTTTTTTCTGAAAAGCCCGAAAAAGACCTGCACTCCGAGACGCTGCGGGTGCTGAACCACTATCAGCAAGATCGGACGCAGGCAGCATATTGCCTTATCGTAAACGGGCTCGTCTGGGATGCAGAGGTTATAATCAGGGTCGCCTACGAGACATTCGCGAAAGTGGCGTTCCTTGCAACTGCCTCTGGAGAGCAACGCGATGAATTGCTCCACGAGTATTGGGATCTGCTCGGCGCCGTTTATGACAGGCAGGGTGCCCTAAAGGCCGAGGCCTCCGAGCGTCTGGTTAATCGCTTCGGCAGCCAGGGCGACTCTCGCGTGATAGCCGCGCTGCGCGATGGGCGCGTCTACAGGACCAGCCCGCTCGGGGATAAGCGCTTTCGGAAACAACTCGAGCAACGGTGGTCTTTTTCGGAAATCCTGGAGGCATTGAAAGGGGGTCGGCTAGGCAACGCTCCCCTGGTTGGCATCGACGCGCTTGCGCACATCTATGGCATGTCTAGCCACTTTGCTCATGCTAACTCGAGAGCGTTGGACCTCTTGGAAGATCGCGCAACCCGGGGAAGCGACCTCTTACAATTGGAGGTAGGGCATATTTGCCGAATGCTGACCGACATGGTTTCAATTACGTCTTTCAGCCTGTTCCTGAGCAAGCGGTCGTGGGCTGGTGGCACCAAGATGCCGGATCCGTTGGCCGCTGCTTTTCGGGCGATGTCGGAGAGCACCAAGCCATTCCAAGCCGAATTCGAGGTTTCCCAGGACTGCCTCTATAGCAACTGGCCAATGAAGGAATAATGCGGACGCTTACCGACGTTCATACGGGGTAATTCGGTGGCGCCTATCACGGCGGCTTTAAGGCAACGAAAGGATTCGGTTTGTCGGCGAAATTCCTAAGCGAGAAGCTCCTCACCCCCGAGATCGCAAGCGTCCTCGGGGGGCGAAAGGTACGTTGCGCGGTGGCGTACTGGGGCATTGGAGCAATGGAGCACCTGTTCGCTCCTGCGGGGCTGCCGGTCGATGCCGAAATCGCCTGCGATCTACTGAGTGGATCGACGAATCCCGCAGAACTGGTCAAAATGGGCGCCCCAGGAAATCCAAACATCAAGCATGTGGAAGACTTCCACGCCAAGGTCTACATCTCGGATCGCGGCGCTGTGATCTGCTCGGCCAATGCGTCGCAAAATGGCATTGGGTTCGGCCAGTCGGCGGCCCTGGTTGAGGCTGGAATCTTCGTTCGGCCCGACACCGACGCGTATGCCGACGCGAGCGCATGGTTTGAGCGGATCTGGGGCTCAGCAAATGCGGTCGATCAGAACGCGCTCGAAAAGGCGACGACCGCATGGAACAACCGCTTCAGAGGCAAGCGGACAAGACTCAAACTCGCGGTTTCGCCCGGTGCCCCCTCACTGCTGAGCGCGGTGACTGACGATGAGGCCAGCTTCGAGGATATCGGCTTCGTATTTACCACCGACGCGGCAGATCTCGGGGAGCGTGACGCGGCAGTCGATGCGCTAGAGCGTGACGACAATGCCCGAGAACACGGGCTCATATCACCGGAGGAACGGCTGAAGCTCAGAAACTGGAATCAGGACGATCTGTACACCGGATGGTCCAAGCAGGACATCGGCGTTTGGCCGCTACATTTCGTAGGCATCCATCGATATCGAGGGAAGCTAACCTATTCTTTCTACAAGCGGGCCCAGGTCACGTCGATCACACCGACTGACGAGAGCCGTGGTGTAGTTTTTGGAGATCGGCTGGAGTGGCTAGGCACATTAACGAGCCAACAGCATGATGCGGAATCGATGCTCGAAACCGATGCGGCGCTGCTGGACCGCCTGTTCGCGTATTGCAAGCAACAAAACCGGTGGCTCTACAAGGACAGCGAGCGTCTGATAGAAATGATACGGAATGCAATGGGGCCTGATCGCAGAGACCCTTAAACATGCCCAATAGTTGCTGCCCCAGCGATCGGTGTGGGGCCAGATGCTTGCGTCGGCAAAAGTGTGTGGCCAGGCAAGGAGTACCTGAAGCGTGTGAGCTGGAGAGTGACCGAGTTGAAGAATCAGCGACGGCCTTGTCCCGCTTTCGGCCCTTTAACTAACAACGTCGTCTACCCTCGTACATTTCGCAGCATCCGCGCGGTGGCATTCGAAGCCGGCGCCAATTTCCTGCCATAGCGCAGCGCAGTCGCGGTTGATGTCCAGCGCAGGGCCTGGGCGATGGGGCCTGCATCTTCGCCGTTGGCAAACAGGTCCTGGGTGAGACCCACCCGCAAAGAATGGGTGCTCAGCGCTGCGATCGCGGCATCGAGCTCTTTTCCAAACAGGGCGACCAGCCCCTCCTCTGCCGCTTGCCGTGCCCTGCGCTTGATGATCAGCCGGACGGCAGCGGGGGTCAGCGGCTCCTCGCCGATCGTATAAGCAACGCTCGCGAGCCGCTCAGGCCGCGCGGCCATCCGCTCGTGATCCACGCGCGCGTTCCAGGCCAACTCGGTGATGCGAACGGCACGCCTTGCTTCCCGCGCCTTGGTACGGGTTGCTGCAACCCGCCTGAACAAGGGCCCATCCGAAATCCCAGCCTCTGCTCGCCATGCCGCGATCCGCCGCATCGTGTCGGGCGAAAGCCATGCTTGTGCCCCCCTGCCCTCCTGATCAGTCTTCGAGCGCGCGACCACGAGCACCCCCGCGCCGTCCTCGATCGGTTTGATATGCCCGCAGTCGATTGCGACCAGTTCAGAAACGCGCAAACCCGCGTCATAGCCGAGCGACAGCAAGGCAGCATCGCGCAGGCCCATGACCGAGCCTGAACAAGCTTCCAGCAAAGCGGTCAGCGTGAACCCCTTAACGGCTGCGATGCCGATGCCTTCCCCCAGGCGCAAAGGACCGGCCTGGCGCTGACGCACATCGACACGTCGCCGAAACCCCCGCAACGTATCGCGGACGACCGGCGCCAAGGTCGGGCTTGGAACGCCGAGCAAGCCATGCACCACTGCCATGGTGGCAACCCGCCGCCCTACGGTCGCGGGGGCCAGGTGTCGGGCCTCGCAATCCTCCAGATACGCAACGATGCGCGCTTCACTGGCTGGGAGCCCCGCGCCACGGACGCGCCAACAAAACGAGGCGTAGCACGCTAGGTCATTGGCCAGAGCCTTGATGCTGGCAGGCGCCCTTGCCTCCAGGCTCTTGCGGTAAGCCAGTTGATCGATCGCGCTGCCGTCGGCGATCAGGCCAACGATCAGGCCGGTGATGTGAACAGACAGAATAGGCTGCAATCTGCAGCAAACAAACATTGTGGCCGACTGACAGAATTTACCGCAACGGCGCTCATCCAGAGGGCGTAGAACTCCTATTGACGCGGGCCCCAAACGGCTGACGCGTGCGTTCCCTCAAACTCTGCGGCCTGCCAGCATACGAGCAGCCGCGTTGGACGCGGGAGCGAGCCGCCGACCATAGCGCAAGGCGGTCCCGACCGAGGACCAACGCAACGCCTGCGCGATCGGACCTGCGTCTTCCCCGTTGGCGAACAGGTCCTGGGTAAGCCCCACGCGCAGTGAATGCGTGCTCAACGCATCGAGGGCTCGCTTCAGATCCTCACCCATGAGGTCGACCAGACCCTGGTCTGCTGATGCCAACGCTCGCTTACGGATAATGGCCCGCACGGCGGCAACCGTCAGCGCTGCATCGCCAACGGCATAAGTAACGCTGGCCTGCCGTGCTGGAATCGCCGCCATGCGCTCGCGATCGATCTGGGCGTTATAGGAAAGGTCCCTGATGCTTTGAGCCCGGCGACCCGGATGGCCCTTCTTGCGGACCACGCCAACCCGTCGGAACAGAGGCCCGCTGCGGATCGACGCCGCGTCGCGCCATGTGGCGATCCGCCGCATGGTCTCGGGCGACACCCAGGCAAAGGCACCCTGCCCTTCCTGGTCGGTCTTGGAGCGGAGAATGTCGAGAAGGCCGCTGCCGTCATCCTGAACTGTGAGTGCTTCTACCGTTGCCCCCAGTATTTCGGACACGCGCAAGCCTGCATCGTAGCCCAGCGACAACAACGCCGCATCGCGCAGTGCCGGCAAGTCGGTCCCGCACCCTTCCATGATACCCGCCAGCGTGAACCCTTTGACTGGTGTATCGCCAATCGCTTCACCAAGCCGCAGTCCGGCCGCCTGACGCTGCGCCTTGCCCAGACGGCGGCGCATGCCCTTCATCGCATCCCGGACCAGGGAGCTCGACACAGCGCTGGGCGCGCCGAGCAGGCCATGGACCGTAGCGATCGTTGCCAGCTTGCGCGCGATTGTCGCTGGTCTCTGCCTTGCGACCTCGAGATGGTCGATCCATTCGACAAGCCGTTCGGCCGAAGCCGGAAGACCTGTTCCGGCCAGCGCGCTCGCAAACGCCGCATAGCCTTCGAGGTCGCAGGTCATGGCGCGCAAGGTTGCAGGGCTACGCGCCTCGAGCGCCTTCGTGAAGTTGAGCTTGGCCACAGCAGTATCGCTATCGACGAGGTTACCGAGGATCGCCACGAAACGATCGATCGCCGCAGGTTCATTCGCGCGGCGGCGTCGCGGCAAATGCGCCTCGCCGGCCGCAAGCACCGTAACCACCTCGCCTTCGGGTATCGCCTTGCTGGCAGCATGCGGTGGCGACACCGCCAGGGCCGTTTTTCGCTTCATTCGGGCCGAATATCACTCCAAAACGGCTATGTCACTATATGTAAGTTTCCATTATCATTAGTGTGTATAAAACCATTGTAGCACTAGCGCAGCTAAGTCGATTTGACTAGGCTCGCCTGCGATGATGAATTTCGATGCCCCTTCCCCCATGTATCATCCCCTCCAGTCGGATGACGACGCCTCCATCGAGGAGGTGATGGCCGTGCGCACGCGTGCCAGTCTTGCCTGGGGCGCGCTGCAAGGTCGGCTGACTCATGTGACACCCGGAGTCGCTCATCATTTCTGCTGCGGCCTTGTTCGCCTCACATTAGTCGATGCGCTCGCCCAGATCGGCTTTCCTGGCGCCGACATCTGGTTCTCGTCCTGGTTTTCAGGTCTTGAGCCCGTCCCTGGCAGCACGGTCCACGCCGCAGCTCCGGCATCGCTAGTCGCCGGAACACTACTGTCCGAGTTATCCCTGTCCCATTGGGGGCCGCTGGCTGATGCTGCAGTGCAAATCCGTGCTGCTGCGCGGTTCGACACGGGCGACCGGCACGATGCGCCCTCACCCGCACCCAGTTCCGCCGTCGAGGAAGCGGCCAAGCTTTTGAAGTTGCTGATATTCGACCCCAACGAGGACTGGCCGCTCGAAGCGCTCGATCAGCTTCATACTGAAGCGACACGGTCGCCGCATTTTGCACCGGCAGAGCGCGAGCCCCAGCGACTTGACCTGGCACCTGGGCCGGTTGCCATTGAGCAAAGGACGCGCGCCATGCCGCTGTGGGCGCTCGATCTTGTCGCTGTACCTGCGATTGCCCGCAGACATCCCGGAACGAGGCCCCTGCCCTTTCCCGGTGCCGTGCGCGCCGAAGCGCTCAAAACCGAGTTATGGCCGCGCGAGCGTGCCATCCTCGTCGCCGATGCCGCCAGCAAGGCCGTTGCGCGGCTGAGCGATCTGTTCGATACAGCCTATTCCTCCGTCCAGATCATGAAGGTGGCGGTTTCCGGTCTGCGATCAACCTCGCGCGCGCCGACGCTTTACCGGATTCTATCCGGCTTCGGGCCCTTACGCCCGATCCAGATTGAGCGGGCCCTCGGGGTTTCGAAAAACGGCGTGCGCGATCTCGTCGCCGCGCTCGTCAAGGCAGGATTGGCCGAAATGACGACGCAGCGGCATCAAGCTGTCGTGCGCGCAACTCCGCCCCGGCATGCGCCTGATCATGCATCGGCATCGCCCTGCGGGACCGAGGCTATCCCTGACACCGCGATTGCAGAATTCGACACAGCGATGGCGGATATCGACCGCCTGCTCGCCCGCTCAAATGCTTCAATTTCCGAGGAATAACCTCGGCAGATGGAGCAAGCTACGGAACTCGGAATCGGCGAAGCGCCGGGCGAGCCGCATCCGCAAGCGATCGACATCATCGATGCAATCATCCCAAGGATCGCTGTGCGAATACACCATAGGGTCCGCAGCGTCGGCCATTCCGCATTGCTTCAGATAAAACAGCGCGTCCTGAAATCCCCTCAAACAGGTCAGCGGGTCCGTCACGGCGCCTGCAATCTCGGCCGCATACCTGCTGCGCACCTCGCTCGCCAGCGCCGCGCGCTGGATACGCCGAAGATGTGCCGAATGCATCGACGGATAATTCTGCCATGCGCGCTCCATCTGCCGGCAGATCGCGTCCAGCAACTGGCGCTTTCGTTCGACCTGACGCAGGCAGATTTTTGCGATTGTTGCCGTCAGATCCGAGAGCTTGGGCCTCGTGCCGCTGAGCGCCCGAGTCGATGAATTGCGCGGCGGCTGCGCCTCGAAGCGGAAAATGCGCTCGATCCGTTCGGCTTCCGAGACATCCTTGCTGTGGAGCGCCGCCAGCAACAGATGACGGGCAGGCGTAAAATGGAAGCGATTGCCGATCAGCGCAGCCTCATATCGCTTTGAAGTACCGAAGAGGTTGGTCCCGCGAATATGCGCGTGCGAAATGATCAGATTCCAGGCCAAACGGGTTTTGACCAGGGTAAACTGCGCCATTTGCTCGCGCGTCCGGTCCACGTTCTCTTCGAGCGACCTCTGCGCCGCCACTGTGCGGCCGAGCCCCCGGATTCTCGCAAGATCGGTAAGCAACAGCTCATGCCGCTCGCAGCGCGTTGCGACACGCAGGATCCAGCCCCGATCGATCCGCCATGGCGCGCCAGACACCAGCCATTCGAGCCAGCATTGCGCGCAGCCAATCGAACGCAGTGCCGGTGGCAACAGATCGGCGCGCGCACAACCGACAAACGTCCTCATAATCACCTTTTCGGGCACCGCGGTAGCCCAGGCCAGCCTGCCAACTATCGCAACGCGCCGCTCCGGCGCAAGGTCGGCGGACGAAGCCAGATCCTGATTGGCGAGAGATGTCTCGAGGCCGAGATGGCCAAACAGCGCTTTCGTGGTGGTATCATGCCGGTCGGCCAGGCGGCGCAGCCAGGATTCGAGACATTCGGCGGGCAGTGGCTTAACCCGGTACGCCAGAGGCTCGCGTTCCCGTCCGCTCATTCAGCGCTGTAGGGGGTAAAGAGCTGCAAGGCCTGACTGATGTCGTCCTGTGTCACCAGCGTACGATCATGCCGCCTGGCAACCTTCCCCGACCAGTGCAGTATCCGCTTGAAATTGCCGGTTACACCGCCGCTTTCGCGCCAGATCCGCTCAGCGAACGCGGGCTCCGCAAGATGGTCTGGCTCTGCCATGTCCATCCCGCGGGCAAGCGACCGGATCAGGCGCTGCGAGGGCTCGCCTGGCTCCCACAGCGGCAATCTGAGCATGATCGAGCGAAACGCCAACTCCACATCGTCGGCAAATATCTGGCGAGCGACGTCGAGACCCGCCACGACCAGAGGCACATTGCCTGCGCTCATCAGGAAACGCAACGCATCGAGCGTATCGCGCCGCGCCATGCCGCTCGCGGTCAGGATCACATGGACATTGTCGATCGCAACCAGCCTGGTTCCTTGTTCGCCCAAGAGATCCACCACCTTGAAATCGGCGGTTTTGTGGGTGTTCGTGCGGATCGGCCAACCCTGCTTCCAGAGTAAGGCAAGGTTGATCTTGAGCGAGGTAGGACTGGAGGGAATGACCGTTCGCAGCACGGGTTGATACCTGGCTTCACCCCAACCGACCGGCTCAGGAAATGCGCCCTCAAGACGCCGCTGGGCCTCACGCAGAATCGAAGTCTTACCCATGCCGGACTGACCGGTCAGCACGATGCAGGTCGGGCGTTCCTCGGGATCGTCATGGGCAACCTCGACGATGGTCTCGACAGCGTTGCGCGCTTCGTCGAAATCGATCCAGAATGAGGATGAGAGCGCCGGGGAAAAAGCGTTTGCAGCGGGGCTCATGGTTCCACCTTCAGCCAGTTATCCTCGCCTAGTTCCGATACCGGCTTCCACAAAATTGGCGGTTTTTCAGGCTTTTCCGGTGCGCGCAGGTCGGCGAGCGTCGTCCCCTCCCCTTCCCGGCGCTTTGCCCGGTGCCGCGCCTCCTTTGTCTTGGCCCGGGCCTGATGGATTTCCTGGTTGGCCGCTGCAACCGCCCGCGCCGTCGCCGCACGGCCACCATCCGCTTGGTACGCCCGTCCCATCGCCCTTACACCGGCCCTGGCAGCTTCCCAGTCCGCCTCCCACACATCAGGATACTCGCCAGTCACGGGCATCTTCTCGAAGCTGCCATCCAATTCGCCATAAACATGCTGGATTGTGCGTTCGTCCCAGCTGACCTCGATCTTCTGACCAATCCTCGCTGCAAGCGCCTTGTGCCAGTAATGGCGGTATTTGATTTGGATGCCATTGGGATGAACCGTCAGCGACTTCGACGGCAGAAACTGGCGGAAAAGCTGGTCTGAATCGACCGACAGCGGAAGCAAGCGTCCATGACCGGCAGCTTCCTGGTCCCACATCTGCACCGGGCACAGACCACCCAGCGCAGAATGCGGCGCGTTGTGATAGATGGAGATCTGGTACAACAGCCACCGCTCGAATTCGGCAAGCGTCATTGCGGCCTCGTCCTCGGCATCATAGCCGTCGCGCGCCGAGACATTCGATCCAGTAGCCCCTGGCAAAAGCCGCAGCTTTCCGACCATTGTCCCGATCAACCGCTCAATGTGGCCACCCAAATGAGCGGGGCCAGGCAAACGTACGTCGGGATCAATCCCATTGCGCAGGCAAGCCCGTCTGAACGCCTCAGACCGGTGCGGCTTTGCCTGATCCGCATGCAAGCGCCTGAAAAGGCCATACATCGGGTAGCAAACATCCACACCCAGATGCTTGAGGATAGGTTCCTTGGGCAACAAAGCGCTGGCGACAGCCCGCCCGCACCGAAAAATCGACGGGTCTCCGAAGCTGACGTAATAGCCGATAATGGAGCGGGTCCAGATTTCTACGAGAAACGTGATCCACGGCCTGCCAAGCTCTTTCCGCTTCAGGCTGTCGACCAGGATGACATCTCCCCTGGTGTGATCCATCTGGACAAGGTCGAGAAAGCCCTCGCTCCGATATTCGCCAGGATGAGCCTCGTGCGCACTTCTGGTTTTCGAACCCATCGTAGTCCTGGCCCACACGCTGCTCGAAATTTCGCCAAGCAGCCGTTCAATCGTCTTCTCGCTTGGGATCAAATCGGCGGAAAACCGATAGTTCCCATTGTCGGCATGGAGCAGGCCCCAAATCTGACGCGCCGTTTCAGCGCGCGATGGAGAGACCATTTTCAGCGCAATTTCGCCAATCAACGCTTCAATGGCGGTCCTCACCGCGGGATCAATCCGGTGCGAGCCGACAGCAGGTCCCCGAGGTTTGGGAGCAAGCGACTCTGCAACGGGATGCGCCCTGTATCGGAGGGCCAACGTCCGTATCTGTCGTTCCTTCAAACCGGTAGCTTCCGAAATGGCGGCAACCTGGGTCGCCGTCACCGGCCCGGACAACGATATGTATTTCCGGAAATGCGGGTACAGCGCCAATCCCGCTTCGAGAGATTTGAGGCTCTGCTTTGGCGTCGGAGACGGCTTGCGCTCAATCATGGGATCGGCCCCGCAACAATTTCGCTTGCGGCCAAAAATGTAGCGCATTCTGTCCGTCACTGCGATGCCGAAATCACATCTGGACAGACTTACTTACACCGGAAATTCTCTATGTTATTGATTTTACGACGATCTGTAGAAATGCAGTGCATTCTGTCGGCTGACACCTATGCGAACTTCTCGGCGGATTTGGTGCAATGCGCTCCACGCAGATCGAAGCTGTTCTCGGTAAGACACGGCTTGGCGTGCGTGGCATACTCGACGCGCTGTTCGCGGCCGAGTTGGTTGCTCGCGCTTCGGTGTCGGGGGTATGGCTGTATCGGTTTGCCCCACCGGCCCCCGAGGCAGAGGCCGTGCTCGAGCAGCCAGTGAGCTTTGCTTTCTCCCCAGAAGTGCTCGGTGAATATGACGCGGCCAACGCCGATATCGACCGTCTGTTGGGTCAGATGGATGTTGGGCCCGTTACCTCTGAATAATGAGCGACCTAAGCCCGGTCGCGAAGGCTAGCGCAGTACATTTTCGCGTGGAAGGCCAGTACCGCTTGCGTCTTTCTATTAAATATATGGTTTTAAAGTATAAATTTAGCGCTAGGGAAGCT
>Ga0302311_10000869_pt1 | contig 36543 bp, 35 predicted proteins | sample III_Palsa_N1_3_FD_200449 | JGI IMG/M metagenome (GOLD analysis project Ga0302311, IMG submission 200449) | Peat permafrost microbial communities from Stordalen Mire near Abisko, Sweden - III_Palsa_N1_3 | ecosystem: Environmental > Terrestrial > Soil > Palsa > Peat permafrost | place: Sweden... | reverse complement strand
CCTGGCCGCGCTGCTCCTTTCGCGCGCCGAGCGCCAGGCCGGCAGCGAGGCGGCGGCGAGCTACCTCGAGGCGGCCAGCGCCTACCGGCGCGCGGGGCTGGCCAAGGAGGCCCTGCTGGCCGAGGACCGCGCGTTTGCCCACGCCCCGGACTCCGACGCGGCCTTCCTGGCGCGACGGGCCCGCGTCGGCACGGATGGGCGTGCGCTGGCAGAGCTTCTCGTGCAGCGCGCCCGCGCCGTCCCCTCGGGCGCACCGGCCCTCCTGGCCGAGGCGGGCGAGCTCCTCTCGTCCCTCGGTGAGCCGCTGAAGGCGGCGGAGGCCTGGGATGCGCTTCTGCGCCTTCGCCCGGACGACGTCCCGGCGCTTCTGGCCCGCGCCGAGCTCGCGGCGGAGGCCGGTGGGCCGCAGGCCGCCCAGCCCTATGACAGGCGGGCGCTGGCCAGCGGCGCGGACACCCTCGGCACCGCGCAACGGCTTCGCCTCAAGCTGCGGCTTGGCCACGCGGCGCTGGCCCAGGGCGCGTTGAAGGACGCGGCCGACGCGCTGGAAGAGGCGGTGGCGCTGGGCGCGGACTCGGAGCGCGGCCGTCAGGCGCTCTCGCTTCTGGCCGAGGTGTACGAGCGGCAGCGGGACTCGGCCGGCGCCTTCCGCACCTCGCTGCGCCTTGCAAGAACCGCGGGGCCCGACGAGGCGGAGGCCCTTTACCGGCGCGCGGCCGGCCTCCTCGAGGACGACTCGGCGGCCCTCGAGGCGCTGTTGCCCCTCGCCGAATTGCGCCCCACCGACAGCCAGGTGGTGGACCGCGCCCTGTCCGGGCTTCTGGCGCAAGGGCGCAGAGAGGAGTCGCTCGGCCTCCTGCTTCGCGCCGCGCACGCCGCGGGCGGGACGCGCGCCGCCGACCTCCTCGTCGAGGCGGCCCGTCTCTCCACGGCCCAGGGAGACACCCAAGCTGCGCTTGGGCACCTCCGCGAGGCGGTTTCTGCCGCCCCCGCGCACCGGGCGGCCCTGGAAGTCCTGGCCGACGCTCAACGCACCTCCGGCGACGCAGAGGGGCTGGCCCGGACGCTCGAGTCCCTCCTCACCCTTCTGCCCCTGGACGCGCACAGCGCCGCCCTTCGCCTGGAGGCCGCACGCAGCGTGGCTGGCCCGGACGCGGCGGAACGGGTGCGGGCGCTTCTGCAGCCGGTGGTGGACGCCGGGCCCTCGGAGTCCTACGCCGAGGCGCTGGACCTCCTCGAGCCGCTTCTGTCCGCCGCGCCGCTGGCCCGCGCCTCGGCCCTGGCCGCCCGTGCCGAGCTGCAGCAGGGCGCCTCGCGTGCCGCCCTCCTCCTCGAGGCGGCCCAGGTGGCGCAGGGTGCGGGCGACATGGCGCGGGCGGCGCTGTACGCGCGGGCCTCGGTGGCGGCCGAGGCCACGTACGGTTCGCTTCTGCTTCTGGCCAACCTCATGCGGGCGGGCGGGGAGATGGCCAAGGCCGCGGCCTCCCTGGTGCAGGCGGCCCAGAGGACGTCTGCGCCGGAGCGCCCGAGGCTGCTTCTCGAGGCGGCCGAGGCCTGGGAGGCGGCCGACGACGCGCCCGAGGCCCGCGACGTGCTGTTGCGCCTGGCCGAGAGTCACCCCGAGGCGCTTCCGCCTGCGGAGTGGGCCACCCGGCTTCTGCGGGTGGGGGCCCCCGAGGCCGCTGCCCAGTACGGCTATGCGCCGCTTCTCGCCCAGGGCGCCTTCGCCGAGGCGCTTTCTGTCGCCGAGTCCCTCGGAGACAGAGGGCGGCAGCGGGAGGCGTTGTGGGCTTCGGCCTCCGTCGCGCCGGAGCCCGCGCTGGTGCGAAGGCTGGCCGAGCTGGTGCTTTCCGAGGGGACGCAGGAGGAGAGGCTGCGCGCGGCGCGGCTGGCCGAGGTGGTGCGGGCCAAGGAGTTGGCCTCGGCGCTGTACCGCGCGGTGGTGCTTGCGCCCCTGTCCGCCGAGGAGAAGCGGGCCGCCGACGCCGGGCCGAGGGTGGAGGCCCTGGCCCGCCTGGTGGCGCTGGGCGAGGGAGACGCTGTCCTCTTCGAGGTGCTGGAGCGGCTGCAGACGGGCGCGCCGGCGGCCCTCGTCGAGGCCCTGGCCGCCTATGCCCGCGGGCGTCGCGGTGCGGACAGGGAGCGCGCGCTGCGCACCTTGGCCCTCCGGGTGCCGGAGCTGTCCGGGCCTCTGTGGCAGGAACTCTTCCAGAGGGCGCGCGACGACAACCGCCTCGAGGAGGCGGCCCAGGCCCTCCTCGGCTGGGCGGAGGCGACGGCGGAGCTACCGCAACGGGCCGCGCTGCACACCCAGCTGGGGGACCTCTTCCTCCACCTCGGCCAGACGGCCGAGGCCGAGGCGGCCTACGTCCAGTCGGCCTCCGAGGACGCGACGTCCACGGCGCCCTTGCAGAAGCTTCTCGCCCTCACCTCGGCCGAGGCGTTTCCGGAGCGCTACGTGGCGCTGGCCGAGAGGCTGGCTGCGCTGGGCGGGACGGGGGCGCTGTCCGGGGTGCAGGGCCTTCTGGCGAAGGCCTACCTGCAGCTGGGCCGGGCGGAGGACGCCTACCAGGCCCTCTCCTCGCTGCCCGGGACGCCGGAGGTGCTGCAGCAGCGCGCCAGCCTCGCCTCCACGCTTGGACGTCGCGAGGAGTCCTTCGCCTTGCGCGGACAGCTTGTCCACTCCTCGCTGGAGCGCGCGCAGCTGGGCGTGGAGGCGCTGCAGGCCGGACTCCTGGAGCGCGGCATCCAGCTTCTCAGTGGCGTCGAGGCCGAGGTGCCGCTGGCCGCCCGCCGCGAGGTGGCGGAGCGGCTGTCGGCGCAGAATGCGGGCGCCTCCATCGCCGTCTCTTTGTGGCCCGCCCTCCTCAAGGAGGCGGGCCTCGATGCCCAGGGCTACCGGGCCTACGCCGAGGCGCTGCGGCGCACCGGGCGCGTCGAGGACGCGGCGCTCTTCGAGGACTTCGCCCGCGCGGCGGTGGGGGAATTCCCCTACGCCGAGGCGCCCTCCTCCATCACCCGGCTGTCCCGGCCGCGGGGCGTCCTCACCCACCCCTTGCCCCCGGGCGCCGTCCCGCTGGAGGGCGCGGCCATGCCCGAGTTGCACCGCGCCCTGTCGGCGGCACTCTTCGCCCTCGGGGCGCCCGAAGTCCTCGTCTACCTCGACCCGCACGGCGGCCCGGAGGCGTGGCTGGCCGGCCCGGAGACGCTGGTGCTGGGCGCGGGTGGGCTGTCGTACTTCGGCCCGGCCGAATTCACCTTCCTCCTCGCGGTGGCGCTGCTTCTCGGTGACGAGGGCGCACGGCTGGCCGGCCCGGGCCCCCTGGCCGCGCTGGCCCGCGTGGCGCCGGCGGCCTTCCTGGCCGTCCCCTCGCCGCTGGCCGCAGCGCGCGTCCTCGTCCTCCTCGAGCCGGGGGTGCGCGGGGGGGACGTGGAGGGCCTGGACACGGCCTCCGTCCTGGCCTCGAGCGCTGCCTTTCACGCCGTCGTCCAGCGTGCCCTCGCGCTCGTGTAGAGTCCTCCTCCTTTGGGACTTCACCGCATGCCGCGCCGTCTCGCCTTCGCAGTGGCCGTGGCCGTGGTGGCCTGCAGCTCGAGCATCCAGTTTCCGGGCCAGCTGGTGGGAAGCTTCAACACCGCCCTCATCCCCCAGTCCAACACCTGCCTGGCCTTCTCCAACCTTCCCGGCTTCTGCGACAACGGGTCGCCCGGGCTGTGCGACGACGGCGGGTACCCTGACGGCGGCACCACCGTCCTCGTGGTGTCCATGGGCCCGGACGACGCCGGCTACATCAGCTACCAGTCCGGCAGCCAGAGCGCGACGGCCACCGGCACCTTCGACGGGCAGACGGTGAATACCCAGGCCCTGGCCGAGCGCTTCTTCCTCCTCGCTGGCCAGTCCATCGCCGACGGGGGCTGCATCGCCCAGGTGACGGAAACCATCCAGCTCAGCATCTACGCTGAGCTCGACGGCGGCTGTGCCGGCGGCATCCCCGTCGGGCCGCCGCCCGTCGTCATCGGCGGCACCTACCAGACGCAAGCCAGCCCGGCCTGCGGCCTTCTCGTGGACGTCGTCTCCCCGGGGGTGGTGGCGCCGGGCACCGGGCCCATCGCCGGGGCGTGCTGCCCGACGCCGCTGCCCGACGGCGGTTGCGCGACGACGCTTCCGCCCACCTGCAGCGTCACCTTCGGCCTCGTCGGGCAGGGAAGGCCCTCGCCCCCGTGAAGCGCGCGGTGGTGCTGCTCAGTGGCGGTCTCGACTCCGCCACCTGCCTGGCCGTGGCGCGCAGCGAGGGCTTCCATCCGGTGTGCCTCCTCGTGCGTTACGGGCAGCGGCACGCGGTGGAGCTGGAGCGCGCAAGGGCCGTGGCCCAGGCCCTGGGGCAGGCCGAGGTGCGGGAGGTGTCGGTGGACTTGCGCGCCATCGGCGGCTCGGCGCTCACCGACGACATGCCCGTGCCGAAGGACCGTTCCGCCGAGGCGCGCGCCGACGGAGTGCCCGTCACCTACGTCCCGGCCCGCAACACCGTCTTCCTCGCCCTGGCCCTCGGCCTGGCCGAGGCGGTGGGGGCGCGCGACATCTTCATCGGCGTCAACGCCGTGGACTACTCGGGCTACCCGGACTGCCGGCCGGAATTCATCCGGGCCTTCGAGGCGCTGGCGGCCCTGGCCACCCGGGCCGGCGTGCAGGGGGAGCGCTTCCACATTCACGCGCCCCTCCTGGCCCTCAGCAAGGCGGACATCATCCAGAAGGGCCTCTCCCTCGGCGTCGACTACGCGCTCACCACCAGCTGCTACGAGCCGGACAGCGCGGGAGGCGCCTGCGGACGCTGCGACAGCTGCCTCATCCGCAGCGAAGGCTTCCGGGCCGCGGGCGTCGTGGACCCGACGCAGTACGCGGCCCGGTGAGGGCCTTCCTCCTCGCCTTGGGCCTTCTGTCCGCGGCGCCGGCGCCGGACTTGGTGGACGCGGGCCAGCGTGTCCCGGGCCTCGTCGTCGAGCTGCGCTATGCGAAAGACGACAACTTCTTCCAGAAGGCCTTCTATCCGCCCGGCGCGCGCTGTCTTCTCTTGCGTCCGGTGGCCGAAAGGCTGGCCCGCGCGGCCACGACGCTGGCCAAGCAGGGCTTTCGCCTCAAGGCCTGGGACTGCTACCGGCCGCACGCCGTGCAGTACGAGATGTGGGAGCGCCTGCCGAAGCGGGGCTACGTGGCCAACCCCCGCACCGGAAGTCACCACAACCGGGGGGCGGCGGTGGACGTGACGCTTCTGCGCGCCGACGGGACGGAGGTGGAGATGCCCACGCCCTTCGACACCTTCGGGCGGGCTGCCCGCCAGGACGCGCCGGTGCGCCCCGAGGTGGCCGAGCGCCGGGCCGCGTTGCGCTCGGCCATGGAGGCGGCCGGCTTCCACATCAACCGCATGGAGTGGTGGCACTACGAGGCACCCGAGGCGCGCGGCGCGCCCCTCCTGGACGTGCCCCTCTAGGGCGCCGTTCAGCATCGCGGTAACCGGAGAAGAAGCGCTTTACAGGGAAAGTGCCCCGAGCCTAGCCTTGGGCGTAGGGCATTCGGGACGCTTCCTCTGGCCCATTCGGGGGGTGGCAAACGATGAAGCGCTTTTGGCTGCTCGTCGGTCTCGTCGCGGCGGTCTGTGCCGGGTGTGGCTCCGGGCCCACCGCGTTGCCCACGGCGTTTCTCACCGGGGGCCTCAACGAGGCGGCGTCCGTCACCGCCGTCCAAGGTTACGTCTTTTTGGGCGAGAGCAACTGGGAGCTCCTCGTGACCGCTGCTTCCGGCGACACCTCTCTCAAGTTCGGCGTCGGAGCGCCGGGAACCGCGCTGCCGACGGGCGCTTTTTCGAGCTCCTCGCCGGCCATGCAAGCCACCAGCACCGGCTACCTCATTCATGCGGACAGTGCCGCGACGGACCTGAGCGGCGACTACTGGTGGACCAATTTTCCCTCCGCGAGCGGGGAGGACGGAGGGAGCTTCGCGCTCACCATCTACTCGACGGGCGCTCCGACGAATGACGGCGCCTCGGGCACCCTCTGGAATGACGCGCACGGGACGCTCACCGCCGTCATGGTGCCGCAGAAGACGAATGGCCCCACCGGGATGGCCAACGTCACCCTGTCGGTCACTTTCTAGGGACGCTTTCCAGAGGGCTGCCGGGGAAGGCCGGCTCCAGGGAGCCCTGAGGCCCCGAGGCGTCGCTTTCTCGACGTTCCACCCTCGCCACCCGGGCCGCTTTCCAGCTCCCCGGTAAAGAGAGAAAGAGTGGTTTACATGGAGAGGAATGAAACCCTACTTTGCGTTTCAAGCGGCGCCTTTGGGGGGGGAGGGGGCCGCGAGGGGTTGGACGCCCTCGCGGCCTCCCATCCGCTGCGCCGTCAACCGAAGAAGACGCGGGCCACGTCCAGAAACTCCTGCGGCACGCGCTTCAACTCCCGGGTGGCCTCGGCCAGCCCGACGCTGACGACTCGGTTTCCCTGCAGCGCCGCCATCTGGCCGAAGTCCCCGCGGGCCGCCATGTCGCAGGCGTACACCCCGAAGCGGCTGGCCAGCACGCGGTCCGCGGCGGTGGGGGAGCCGCCGCGCTGGAGGTAGCCCAGCACCGTCACCCGCGTCTCGAAGCCGGTGCGCTCCTCGATTTTCTGGGCCACGAAGGCGCCCACGCCGCCCAGCCGCGGGCGTCCGGCCTCGTCCAGCCCGCCGCCCGTCACCAGGTGCTCCGTCTCCCCGGCCTCGGCGCGCACCCGCGTCCCCTCGGCCACCACCACGATGCTGAAGTCCACGCCGCTGGCGTGCCGGTGCAGGAGGTGCTCGGCCACCTTCTCCAAGTCCACCGGCACCTCCGGGACGAGGACGACGTCCGCGCCGCCGGCCAGGCCGGCATAGGTGGCAATCCAGCCCGCGTGCCGCCCCATGACTTCGCAGACGATGACGCGCTTGTGCGACTCGGCGGTGCTGTGCAGCCGGTCCACGGCCTCGGTGGCGATGGCCACCGCGCTGTCGAAGCCGAAGGTGACGTCGGTGCCGCCCAAGTCGTTGTCGATGGTTTTCGGGATGCCCACCACCGGCACCTGGTACTCGGCGTGCAGCCGCGCCGCGGCACTCAGCGTCCCTTCCCCGCCGATGGCCACCACCGCGTCCAGCCGGTGGGCGACGAGGTTTTTCACCACCGCCTCCGGGCCGCCCGGGACGAGGAAGGGGTTGACGCGACTCGTCCCCAAGATGGTGCCGCCCCGGTGGAGGATTCCGGCGGTGGTTTCCCGGGTGAGGGGCATGAAGCGCGCCTCGAGGAGGCCCTGCCAGCCATCCCGCAGGCCCACCACCTCGAAGCCGCGCTGCGCGGCCCGCCGGACGACGGCGCGGATGACGGCGTTGAGACCGGGACAGTCCCCGCCGCCGGTGAGAATGGAGAGGCGCACCGCGCCACTGACTCTACTCCCGTTTCCCGGAGGCCAAGGGGCGCGGGGCCTGCCCGGGCGGCCCTTCCTCTAGAGAGGCCGTGCCTCGGCGGACGCCTTGAGCTGCAGCTGGGGCGTGCCCTCGGCCAGGGCCACGGCCGCCAGCGCCACCAGCGCGAGCCAGACCGCATCCGCGAGGACGAGGTGGATGAGCTGCAGGGGCAACGGGGCCAGGAGCGCGAGGTTGAGCAGCCCCACCGAAAGCTGCGTCAGAAGAAGCAGCGACAGAAGGCGCGCCATGCGCCGCACCTTCTGCGTGGGCCGGAGCGCCGACGTCACCGCCGCCGTGGCCCAGAGGAGGCACGCACTGGCCCCGGCCAGAAGCGGGTGAAAGCCGCGCAGGCGCAGAAGGAAGTGCGCCCCGGGCGAGGCGTCCTGGGCGAAGCCCTCCTTCAGGGTGTGGACGGGAAAGAGGGTGTCCCCCAGGGCGGCCATGGCCCCGCTCACGCCGAGCAAGAGGAGGGCGGCGAGCGAGGCGAAGAGCAGCGTGCTCACCGGGGCCTGCGCGCGCATCGAGGGCGGCGGCGTCCCTGCGGCCCAGAGGGCGGTGAGGAGCAGCGCCGCCAGGAGGAAGAAGGTGGAGACGAGGTGCAGCCCCATCCCCACCACCCGGGTGAGGGAGCTGTCGGCGCCGACGAGGCGCAGACGGACGATGGCTGCGCCGATGAGGGCCTCGAGAAGAATGAAGGCCACCGCCGCGGCGGCCCCGCGCCGCGGCCAGCTCTTCCGTGGGAACCGCCGGAAGGCCCAGACGCCGAGGCCGAGGATGAGGCCCAGGCTGGCGCCGCTCATCACGCGGTGGGTGAACTCGACACGCGTCTTGAGCGCCGGGTGCGTCGGGAAGAGCTCGCCGTTGCAGCTGGGCCAGTTGGCGCCGCATCCGTCGCCACTTCGGGAGGCGCGCACCAGGCCGCCCCAGGCCACCACCAGGAGCATGAAGGAAAGAAGCGCCACCGCGGCTCGGCTGAAGGAGGAGGACATGCGCAAAGGTGACCGACACCGCTTTACAGCAGGCGCCGCGCCGAGGGGTAGGGCGCTCTTGGGCCATCCCGGCTTCCGGGCCTTCCACAGGCCGTGCTACGCCATGGAGCTGCCATGGACACCCAGACGCTCGTCCCGCCGCTTCTGGAGCTGGTCCGGCACACCTCCTCCGGACTGGCCAAGGACGTGGTGGAGGCGCTGAAGGTGGCGCGCGACCGCGAGGAGGCCGGGAGCCGGGCGCACAACACCTTCTCCCTGATGCTGGAGAACGTGACGCGGGCCCGGGCCGCCTCGGCGCCCATCTGCCAGGACACCGGGACACTCATCTTCTACGTGGACCATGGCCCGGAGGTGTCGCCCTTTGACGTCGAGGACGCCATCCACGAGGCCGTCCGCGAGGCCACGCGGCTCTCCTACCTAAGGCCAAACACCGTGGACTCGGTGAGTGGGAAAAGCATCCCGGACAACGTTGGCCTCGGCTCGCCGCACCTGCACCTGCACCCCACGCGGGGGCCCGGCCTGCGCATCCGCCTCATGATGAAGGGCGGAGGCTGCGAGAACGTCGGCGCGCAGTACGCCCTCCCGGACACGAAGCTGGGCGCGGACAGAAACCTCGACGGCGTCCGCCGCTGCATCATCGACGCCGTGCAGCGGGCCCAGGGCTTCGGCTGCGCCCCGGGCACGGTGGGGGTGTGCATCGGCGGGGACCGCGTCATCGGCTACACCGAGAGCAAGGAGCAGCTCTTCCGGCCGCTCGAGGACAGAAACCCGGACGCCCAGCTGGACGCCCTGGAGCAGGAGCTCACCGCCTCCCTCAACACGCTGGGCATCGGCCCGATGGGGTGGGGCGGGAAAACCACCATCCTCGGCGTGAAAATTGGCCAGCGGGCGCGCGTGCCGGCGAGCTTTTTCGTCAGCATCAGCTACATGTGCTGGGCCTACCGGAAGGGCGAGCTCCGACGGGAGGGCGAGCGCTGGCTGCTCGACGGTGGGCCCCTCACCCTCGCGCCGCCCGGAAGGCCGGGCGTGCCCTTGCGCGTGGTGGGCTAAAGGGAAAAGGAAAGATGCCCAAGAAGCTCGAGCTCCCCATCTCCGAGGCCCTGGTGCGCGAGCTCCGCGTGGGGGACGAGGTGGAATTCAGCGGCACCCTCGTCACCGGCCGGGACGCGGCCCACATGCACCTGCACTCGGTGGAGCACGACGCCACCTTCGACGGGATGGTGCGCAACCGTTTCCTCTACCACTGTGGCCCGGTGGTGAAGCGGGAGCCCGACGGGAGCTGGCGCGTCATCGCCGCGGGCCCCACCACCTCCATCCGCGAGGAGCCCTTCGAGGCCGAAACCATCGCCGCCTACGGCATCCGCGGAATCATCGGCAAGGGCGGGATGGGCCCGAAGACGCTGGCCGCGCTGCAGAAGCACGGCGCGGTGTACCTGCACGCCATCGGCGGGCTGGCGGTGGTGCTGGGCCAGTGCGTCAAGAGGGTGCTCAGCGTCCACCGACTCGAGGAGCTCGGGCCGGCCGAGGCCATGTGGCAGCTGGAGGTGAAGGACTTCCCGGCCGTCATCACCATGGACGCCCACGGGAACTCCTTGCACGCCCTCATGCAGGAGCAGAGCGCCAAGGCGGCCCGCCGGCTGATGGACGCCAACCCGGCCCTTCCCAAGTAGGCATTCTCTTCAGGCGAAGGGGAGGGCGTGCACGGTGGCCACCCCTGTGTCGCCGGCCAGGCGCAGCGGTGTCCCCGGGGCAAGCACGTCGCGGTGGACGTAGCCGAGCCCCACCGTCTGGCCGAGGCGCGCGGAGTGCACCACCGAGGTGACGAAGCCCACCTTCTTGTCGCCGTGGAAGAGCTCCGTCCGCGGCTCGGGCTGCGCGGTGCCGAGGAGGAGGCCCACCAGGCGCTTATTCATGTGCCCGCGGAAGGTGGCCCGGGCGATGACTTCCTGCCCAACGTAGCAGCCCTTCTGGTAGTGCAGCGCGCGCTCCAAATTCGCTTCCAGGGGAATGGTGCGCTCGTCCATGTCCAGCCCGTAGCGCGGCACGCCGTGCTCCACCCTCAGGACTTCCAGGGCAGAAAAGCCCACCGGACGAAGCCCCTCGGCGTCTCCCGTGTCCAGAAGCGCGGTGAAGACGGCCTCCAGGCCTTCCTTGGAGACGAGGAGGTCCACCCCGTCGAGGAGGAGGCCCGAGGGAAGGACGCGCACCGCGTGGCCCTCGAGGCCGCCCAAAAGGGCGAAGGCCTTCGGGGGCGCGTGCCCGGGCAGCCCGAAGAGGCGCTGGGCAAGCGTCCAGGCACGCGGGCCCTGAAGCGCCAGCTGGCCGAAGTCGTGACTTACGTCAGTGACTTCCGCCTCCTCGCTGATGAGGAAGCGCTGCAGGTGCGAGAGCACCGGTGCGGCCAGCCCGGGCTCGAGCAGGAGAAGGACGTCCTCCTCCCGGCGCACGAGGCGCACGTCCGCCACCATGGCCCCCTTGGCGGTGAGCAGCGCCGCGTAGGCGACGGCCGACTCGGGCAGGCCCTTCACGTCCTGCGTCAGCATGCCGTGGAGGAAGGTGAGCCGGTCCGGCCCACTGACGCGCACCACGTCGCGGAAGGAGAGGTCCACCAGGCCCACCGCCTCGCGGAGGGCCGTCTCCTCCTCGAAGACGGGCAGCGCCTCGCCTTTGGGCCCGTAGTGCAGCACCACCTCCTTGCCGAGGAGGGAGCCGAAGCGGGCGGAAAGCCTGGCGTGGTGCGCATGCAGAGCGAGGGTTTCCATGGAGGCCTGGGGCTATATAAGAGGGCGGACGATGAACCTCCACCACCTGTCCGAGTACCGCGACTTCGCCCCGGAGAAGCTTCGCAAGCACGCTGTCTTCTCCACGCCGCGCTTCTTCCTGGACGTCTACTGCCTGAAGCCGGGCCAGTCGCAGGCGGCGCACGCCCACAAGGAGGCGGACAAGGTGTACCTCGGGCTGGAGGGGACGCCCGTCGTGGTGGTGGACGGGGAAACCCGGCCGCTGAAGCCCGGCGACGCCGTCCACTGTCCGGCCGGCAGCACCCACGCGCTGCTCAACCAGGGCGAGGCCGACGCCCGGGTGCTGGTCTTCGTGACGCCCAACCCGGGCAAGTCATGAGCAAGACGCCCCCGCCACGCCACCACGGGCATGCGCCAGCGGCCCTGGGGCTGTTGCTCCTCGGGCTGGGCACCCTCGGGCTGGCCATCTTCCAGTGGTACGAGTTGCGGGTGGTGGAGTCCGGCGGGCGGGCGGTGTGCAGCCTCAACGCGACGGTGAATTGCGAGACGGTGTGGAACAGCCCGCTCGCCCTCGCCCTGCACCAGGCGCTGGGCATCCCGGTGGCGGGGCTGGGAATCCTCTGGGGCGCGGTGGCCTCGGTGTGCGCCCTGTGGCTGCTTCTCCGGGCGAGGAAGGGCCTCCCGGTGCGGGACTTGGTGGGCGCGGTGCGCGTCACGGCGGCGGTGGGGTTTCTGGCCGTGGCCGTCTTCGCCACGGCCAGCATCGGCGTCGGCGCGCTCTGTCTCACCTGCCTCGGGACGTACGTGCTGGTGCTGGCCTTCGCCGCGGCCGCCGCCTTCGGCCTGCCCCGCCCCTTCTTCCCGCACGGCGGCGAGTGGTGGACGGCGCTGGGGCTGCCCTCGGTGGCCGCCATGGTGGCCTACCTCCTGCTCCTCATCCCCGGCCGCGGCGAGCCGCGGTCCCTCTTGGCCCAGGCCACCTCCAAGCCGGGCGGCCTGGAGGCCTTCCTGGCCGGGGCCTCGCCGTCCGAACGCCAGGCCCTCAGCGACAACCTGGCCCAGTACCGGATGGAGACCGCTCCTCTGCACCCGCCCCCGGAAAGAAACCGCCTGGGAGAGGCCTCGGCCCCGGTCAAGCTGGTGGAGTGGACGGACATTCGCTGCAGCCACTGCAAGCACTTCAACGAGGTGCTGGACAGCCTGCGGGCCATCCTCCCGCCGGGAAGCCTGGCCGTGGAGGCCCGCAACTTCCCGCTGGACGGGCTGTGCAACCCCCTCATCGGCCAGACGGCCGGCGGCGTGAGCTGCGATGGGGCGCTGGCCCTCATCTGCCTCGAGGCCTCCCCCAACTTCTGGGAGGTGCGAGAGAAGCTCTTCGCGGCGCAGACGTCCCTCACCCGGGAGAAAATTCTCGACATCGCCACCCAGAGCCTGAGCGTCTCCAGGCCCTCCCTCGAGGCCTGCATGGCGGACCCCAAGACGCGGGCCCGGCTCTTGGAAGACATCTCCTATGCCGAGCGCTACCACCCCACCGGGACGCCCCTCGTCGTCGTCAACGGGCGGCTGGCTCCCGCCTCCGGCCCCTTCGTCTACCTTCTGGCCATGACGGCGGGAAACCCCGACGCACCCGCGCTGGCGCTGCTTCCGCCACCGGCGTCGCGGCGGTGAGCAAGAAGAAGCCGCCGCCAGCTGCACCGGAGGCCGCGGCCTTCCACGCGCCCTTCTCGGGCCTCGCGGCGCTGCGGGAGGCGCTGCCCTCCGTGCCCGCCGTGGCCCGGCCTTCTCCTCCGCGGCCTGCGCGGAAAGCCCCACCGCGGGTGGTGGTGCGACTCGAGCGCAAGGGCCGACGGGGCAAGGAGGTGACGGTGGTGGAGGGGCTGGCCCTCCCCCCGGCGGAGCGAGAGGCCTGGCTTTCGGAGTTGCGGCGCCTCCTCGGCTGCGGCGGCGTCGAGGAGGAGGAGGCGCTGGTGCTGCAGGGGGACCACCGGGCGCGGGTGGAGGCCTACCTGCGCGGCCGTGGCGTGGGCCGCATCTCAAGGGGCTAGCGGGCGGCGCCTTGCCGCCTCCCCCCCGGCGTCAGAGCGCGGCGATGACGGCGTCGGTGAAGTCGCGGCAGCTGGAGGTGCCGCCCAAGTCCTGGGTGCGCACCTTTCCCTCGGCGAAGACGGAGAGGAGCGCGCGCTCGAAGCGCGCCGAGGCCTCGGGAAGCTTGAGAAAGCGCAGCATCATCACCGCCGACATCATCAGCGCGGTGGGGTTGGCCAGCCCCTTGCCGGCGATGTCCGGCGCCGTGCCATGGACGGCCTCGAAGACGGCCACCCGCTCGCCAAAATTCGCGCCGCCCACCACCCCCAGGCCCCCCACCAGGCCGGCGCAGAGGTCCGAGAGGATGTCCCCGTAGAGGTTTTCCATGAGCAGGACGTCATAGCGCTCCGGGTTGCGCACCAGCTGCAGGCACATGTTGTCGACGATGACTTCCTCGTAGGTGATGCCGGCGTACTCCCTTGCCACCTTGCGGCAGCAGTCGAGGAAGAGCCCGTCGGACAGCTTCATGATGTTGGCCTTGTGCACGGCCGTCACCTTCTTCCGGCCGTTGTCCTTGGCGTACTCGAAGGCGTAGCGGGCGATGCGGGTGCTGGCCTTCTCGGTGATAATTTTCAGGCTCTCCACCACGCCCGGGACGACGATGTGCTCGAGGCCGGCGTAGAGGTCCTCGGTGTTCTCCCGCATCACCGCCAGGTCCACGTTCTCGTAGCGCGTCTTCAGCCCCGGGACGGAGCGCACCGGCCGCACCGAGGCGTAGAGGTCGAGGGCCTTGCGGAGGGCGACGTTGGCCGAGGCCAGCCCCGTGCCCACCAGCGTCCCGGTGGGCCCCTTGAGGGCCACGCCGGTGCGGATGACAGCGTCGATGGTGGCCGTCGGCAGGTTGGTGCCGTACTTGTTGACCACCTCGGCGCCGGCATCGGCGCGCTCGAAGGTGAGCGGCACCTTCAGGGCCTCGAGGACGCGCACGGTGGCGTCCGCCACCTCGGGTCCAATGCCGTCTCCGGGAATGAGGGTGACGGGACGCTGGGTGGGTTCGGTCATAAGTCTCTTTGGGGGGTCATGCGCTGGGGCCAGCTTTTAGCCAGTGCCGGCGCCACCGGGAAGCGAGGCGACGAAGTGCACGTCGCGAAAGCCGAGGGAGAGGAGGAGCCCGCGCAGCGCCCGTTCCCCCGAGGCCCGGGCCCGGGCCTGCAGCCCGGCGTCGGCGCGGGCGTCCGCCTCGAAGGCCATCCGCGCCAGCTCCAACAGCTGCCCCGTCTCGGCCGTGTCGAGGTTGCTCTGGATGACTTCGGTTTCCGCCGGCCGCACCTCGGCGTGCGTCAAGAGCGGTGGCAGCACCACCTCCACCTGGCCCCCGTGGACGGCCAGCGCGGCGACGTCCAGGTGGGAGAGGTCGAGGCCGACATGCACCGTCCCGAAGACGATGGCCCGCCCACGGGTGGGGGCCAGCTTGGACTTGGCCCACAGGAAGACGTCGGCCCAGACGTTGCCGGTGGGCAAGGGTTCCGGGGCGTACCCCACCTTCTTGTAGACGTTGACGTCCAGCGTCTCCAGCCGGGCCACGTCGCGCATGCGCTCCACGACGGTGACCACGTCCGGCGTCCTTTCCCGGTGCGCCGAGAGGTAGAGCGCGGAGACGATGCCGGCGGCGAAGGCGACGCCCATGAAGAGGACGTAGGCCAGCCCGAAGCGCCGGCCCGGGGCCGGGGGCACTATGCTGGCGGGGGGGACTGTTTCCATGGCCCGTCTTCTCTCGCTCCTGCTTGGACTCCTGGTGGTGGCCGGGGTGGCCTACTACGTCATTGCTCGCTCCATCGAGTCCGAGAACTCCGTCCACTCCGCCCCGCGGGAGCAGCTGGACCGGGTGCGCGAACGCTCGAAAGAGATTGAGAGGGACGCACAGAGACGCGCGGACGAGGCCGCTAAGGGGACCGAATAGGGCCACTGCCCTGGGGGTAGCGCACCGTCACCACCGTGCCGATGCCTCCCCGGACGAACCAGTCGCCCGTCACGACCAGGGCCCGCGGCTTGAGCGCCCTCACCAGGTCGTCGGCGATGCGGTTGGTGACGGCCTCGTGGAAGGCCCCCTCGTTGCGGTAGCTCCAGAAGTACAGCTTGAGGCTCTTCAGCTCGACGCACTTCTCGTCCGGGACGTACGTGATTTTGAAGCGCGCGAAGTCCGGTTGGCCGGTGAGGGGGCACAGGCAGGTGAATTCCGGCGCGTCGAAGGCAATCTCGTAGTCGCGGTCCGGAGAGGGGTTGGGAAACGTCTCCAGGGTGCGGGGGGGCGTCGCGGGACTGGCCACCCACAGGCTTTTCGCAGGAGGCGCCCCTGGCGTGCAACCCAACCCCGGGGTGGGCGGGTGTGCCACCTCAAGGGGCGCTACCGCGCTGCCAGCGACGAGTAGTCCGTCAACACGACGCCCGAGGAGGCGAGTGCCGCCCGGGCCTTCTCCGCGGTGAAGGTGTCGAGCTCCACCTTTCGTTGAAGCGCGTAGCCGGAGACCACCTCGGTGGGGGGCTCGCCCGGGTGGCACATCCACTCGGTGGTGCCCGGGCCGAGGGCCGCCAATTCGACGAAGAAACGCTCCAGCGTCCAGTACGCCTCTGCGCCAGCCTCCCCGACGAAGTGCCCGGTGGTGGGCACGCCCTCGGCGGCGAGGAAGGCCCGCATCTCCGCGTCCAGGGCCCGCACCGGAAACCCCTCGGCCCGGGCCACGACGGCGACGGCCCTGAGGATGGCCGGGAGCCGGTGCAGGTGCTTGTGGACGTCGAGGTGGGTGGGGCGCCTTCCGAGGAGGCGCTCGGCGCGCTGGAGCTGCGCGCGCGTCTCCTCCTCCACCACCCCCTCGGGAAGGGCCGCGGCCTGCGCCTCGAGGAAGGCGCCGTCCGCCGAGAGGAGCGAGGCGGGAAAGGCCCGACTCAGAGGCCGCCAGCGGGCCAGGTTGAGGTGCAGCCCCACCGGTAAGCCCCGGGCGGCCTCCGCGGCCTCGGCGGCGTGCGGGGAATTCACCATCAGCGTGGCGGAGCTCACGAGGCCCTGGCGCATGGCCAAGAGGAGGCCCCGGTCCACGCCCCTGTCGTACCCCAAGTCATCCGCGTTGATGATGAGGCGTCTCAGCGCTGGCATGGGCGGGGCGTCACGGGTGGCACTCCGCGACGAGGCGCGGTGCTTGCTCCGGAAAGCGCGCGGCCAAGTCCTTCTGCAGGGCGTCTCGCTCGACCGTCTTTCCGGCCTGGGCCTGGAGGATGCACAGCGCCGCCAGCGGGCGGGCGTCCTTGGGGTCCAGACGGTCCGCGTCGCGGTAAGCGCGCTCGGCGGCCGCCGCGTCCCCGCCCTGCGCCAGCGTGGCGCCGAGGTAGTAGTAGCCCTTGGCCAGCTGCGGGTCCTTGGCCAGCGCCGCCTTCAACAGGCGCGCCGCCTCCTGGGGCTGGTGCTGCCGCAGGCGCACGAAGCCGAGCTCCGCCGCCGCGTCCGGCTGAAACCGCTTCCGGAGGACACCGTTGAGGACCACCGCCGCCTCGTCCAGTCGTCCAAGCTGGCTCAGGAGCTCGCCGCGCCGGAGGGCGACGTCGCGGTCCGAGGGCGCCTTGCGCGCGGCGGCGTTGAGGGCCTCGAGGGTGCCCGGAGCGTCGCCCTGCAGCTGCCTCAAGTCGGCCCGCAGCAAGTCCGGCCGCGGGTCATTCGGCGCGAGCTCGATGGCCTTCTCGATGGAGGCATCCGCCTTCTTCCCCATCCGCAGGGTGACGAGGGCCGTGCCCTCCTGGAGGTAGGCCTCCTCCGTGGCCGGAAAGCGGTGGACGAAGGCCTGCACCACCTCGAGCGCCGTCTCGTGGTCCGGCAGCGTGAGGGCCAGCTCGCCGGCGCGCCGCAGCTGCTCCACTCTGGACTTGGGGTCCTGGGAGACGGCCACGAGCTCGCGCATCCTCGCCGCCGGGTCTCCGATGGCCTCCGCCCGCTCCAGGCGCTCGGCGGGCGACGTCTTGGGGCGAAGCACCCAGTACGCGGCCGCGCCGGCCACCATGGCCAGAAGGACGAGCGGTCCGAGCACCTGGGGCGTGAGGAGGGTGCGGAGCACCGAGCGCACGCCCCGGCCAGCGCGCACCAGGGGCGACGGGCCGCTCGGTTTCTTCGGGACCTTGCGCGGAGGCTGGCTGTCCGGACTGGGGAGCAGAAACTCCATCGGTGGCTCGTCGCGCCGGCCCCCGGGGTTGGAGGGGTCCGCCAGACGCGCCCGCCGCAACGCAATCCGCTTCGGGTCCTGCTCGGCCGGGAAAATGTTGGTGACGTAGGCCGAGACTTCCTCCTTGCTGGCGACGCGCGCCGGACCGCCCACCTCCTCGATGGCGCGGACGAGCTCCTGGAGGCTGGGGAAGCGCTGCGCCGGGTCCTTGTTGAGGGCGGTGAGGCACACCAGCTCCAGCTGCTGCGGGACGCTGGGGTCGAACTCGGTGGGGCGCTTGGGCTTGCCCTCCGAGATGCGGTTCAGGACTTCCTCGGTATTCAATCCGGTGAAGGGCCGCCTTCCGCAGAGCTGCTCGTAGAGCATCACGCCGGCGGCGAAGAGGTCCGCCCGGTGGTCCACCGGCTGACCGGCAATCATCTCCGGGGACATGTAGAAGAATTTGCCCTTCAGGGTACCGGGCTCGGTCCCGCCGCCGATGCGGGAGGACTTGGCGATGCCGAAGTCGATGACCTTCACCTCGCCGTTGACGCCGACGTGGATGTTGTCCGGGGTGAAGTCGCGATGGACGATGCGCAGCTCGCGCCCCTTGGTGTCCACGGCCCGGTGGGCCGCGTCGAGCCCGCGGCAGGCCTCGGTGAGGACGCGCAGCGCGATGCCCAGCGGGACGCGCATGCCGGCATGGGCCGCCGCCTGGCGCACCTCGGCGAAGCTGTGGCCCTCGAGCAGCTCCATGGCGATGAAGGGCTCGCTGTGCACCTGGCCGAGGTCCAGAATCCGCACCACGTTGGGGTGCTGGATTTGCCGGGTGATGTCCGCCTCGTTGAGAAACATCCGGACGATGGCCGGGTCGGCGATGAGGTGCGGGAGCAGGCGCTTGAGCGCCATGGCCGGCCCGAAGCGCCCATCCGGCAGAAGCATGCGGCCGAGGTACACCTCGGCCATCCCCCCGGTGGCGATCCGGGAAGTGAGCCGGTAGCGGCCGAACCAGGTGGACGTCTGGGAGACGCTCAAGCGCCGCGGAAGTCTACACCCCTTGGGGAGGGGCACAGGCCGGGTTGCCCGCATCCGCAGGAGGAGGCACCTCTTGGAGGGCCCCGGCCTTGCACGGAAAGCTCGCACCCGTGGGCCACCGCTTCTTGGAGGGCGCCCCTTCAGTGGTTTCGGCAGAAGGCCGCGAGCGCCACCGCGCCCATCGTCGCGCAGGCCAGAACGCCGAGAAACAGCTGCGCGCCGCCGAGCCACAGGGCGAGCCGCACCACGGCCGTCCCGCCGCGCTGCGCAGGGGGCGTCCGTGCTTCCTCCTCCGCGCGAAGGGCGAGCAGCACCGCCACCGCCGCGCCCAGCATCGGCAGGAGAGACCAGGCGAGGAGGGCCGCGGCGAGGCTGGCCCAGGCCAGGGCGCTTGGCCGGGCCGGCACGGCCGCGGCGCGGACTTCGGGGCCTGGCCAGGCCAGGGCGGTCACCCGGTCCGGGGGAAAGGCACCGCGGGGCAGGCGCCGGCCGCACACCACGCAGAAGAGAAGCCCGCCGCGGTTGGCAGTCAGGCATTCGGAGCAGAGGGCGTGCGCGGCCATGAAGGGGGCCTCCAGGGGGCCCTCAGCGCCTTGGAAAAGCAAGACGCGCGCCGAGGCTGAAGGCGAGACATTTTGAGCGCTTGGACCCTCCTCGGGGAGGGTCCTCCGTCACCTTCTGGCCCTCTGGAGACCCCCGCGGTGCGGGAGCCCCTCAGTTGTTGAACCAGGCGAAGCCGACGCCCGCGAAGATGAGGCCCACCACCACCAGCACCGCCATGGCGAAGAGCGCGAGGTGAATGGCTCCCAGCCACAGCCCGACGGTGGCCATGTTCCAGCCCCCGACGGTGCCGCCGGAGGCGCGAATCTCCCGCCGGGCGCTGACGCCCGTCACCACCGCCACCACCGCGCCGATGAAGGGCACGACGAGCCAGCAGAGGATGCCGCTGGCCAGGCTGACCACCGCCATCGAGCTCTCCCGTCGGGCGATGCCGGCCCGGAAGGTGTCGAGGGGTTGGGCGGGGGCTGTTTCCACGTCCGGCCATTTGGGAGCTTCCATCGGAGAGCCTTCCAAGGGAGGTGAGGGGGACATGCAGCGCCCCCGGGGGAGAAGAGAATAGAGAAGGCCCGGGGCGCCGTCGACGCTTTCCCCTCGTGTGGCTACTGGTAGCCCTTGGCCTGGAGGGTGAAGAGGTGGGCGTAGCGGGCACCGAGGGCCATCAACTCGGCGTGGGTGCCCTGCTCCACGAGCTGCCCGTGCTCGATGACGACGATGCGGTCCGCCATCCGCACCGTGGAGAAGCGATGCGAGATGAGCAGCGTGGTGCGTCCTCGTGCCAGCTCGCGGAAGCGCAGGAAGATGGCGTGCTCCGCCTCGGCGTCGAGTGCCGCGGTGGGCTCGTCGAGCACGAGGATGTCCGCCTCCTGGCGCATGAAGGCCCGCGCCAGCGCCACCTTCTGCCACTGCCCGCCGGAGAGCTCGGTGCCGTCCTTGAACCAGCGTCCGAGTGGCGTCTCCAGGCCGTCCTGGAGGCCGGCCAGGAGCTCCGTCGCGCCCCCTTCCTCCACCGCCCGCTGCACGCGCGGCGTGTCCTCGAGGTGCTCGACGCTGCCCACGCCGACGTTTTCCCGGAAGCGAAACTGGTACTGGTTGAAGTCCTGGAAGATGACGCCCAGCCGGCCGCGCAGGACGGCCTCGTCCCAGGCCTGGAGGTCCACCCCGTCGAGGAGAATGCGTCCCTCGGTGGGCGAGTAGAGCCTCGTCAGAAGCTTGATGAACGTCGTCTTCCCGGCCCCGTTCTGCCCCACCAGCGCGAGACTCTGCCCGTGCGGGATGAAGAGACTCACGTGCCTCAGCGCCCAGCCTTCCGCATCCGGGTAGCGGAAGCCCACGTCCTCGAAGCGGATGCCCCGCTCGGCCGCGTCCGCGAGGGCCGGAAGCGCCACAGGGGGCGGCGCCGGCCGCCCGATGGGGATGGCCAGGTACTCGAAGAGGTTGGACATGTAGAGGTTGTCCTCGTACATGCTGCCAAGGGCGGTGAGGATGCTCTGGAAGGCCTGCTGGCCCTGCCGGAAGGCCACCACGTACAGCGTCATCAACCCCAGCGTCAGCCTCCCCACCGCCGCGGCCACCGCCACCGCCGCGTAGCAGCCGTAAAACGTCACCGTGCCGACGAGGCTCAGCGCGTAGCTCCATCCGGCGCGGCGCAACGAGAGCTGGCGGTCCTCCTGGTAAAACGTCTCGCCCAGCGCCCGGTAGCGGCCGAGGAGCAGCGGGCCGAGCCCGAAGAGCTTCACCTCCTTGGCATGGTCGTCGTTGGCCAGGACGTACTCGAGGTAGAGAAGCCTCCGGCTGTCCGGCGAGCGCCAGTTGCGCAGGCGAAACGCCTGCTGGCTGAAGCGCATCTCGGCCAGCGTCGCCGGGAGCGCGGCGAGGAGAAGCCCCAGCACCGCCCAGGGCGAGAAGGAGAGGAGAAGCCCGGCATAGCCGAGGAGGGTGAGGACGTTCTGGACGAGCTGGAAGCTCTCCGTCACCACCGAGATGGGCCTCACCGAGGCCTCGCGCCTGGCGCGGGTGAGCCGGTCGTAGAAGTCCGGGTCCTCGAAGTGGCGGAGCTCGAGGGTGAGCGCCTTCTCGAGAATGCGCACGTTGATGTCCAGGCCCAGCCGTGCCCCGAGGAGGCTCCGCACCAGGGCCAGGCCGCGGATGATGGCCGCCTGCACCACCACCAGGCCGAGCTCCACCCCCACCAGGCGCAACGTGGTGTCGCGGTGGTGCCCCACCGCGGCGTCGACGATGGCCTTTCCTACCCAGGCGATTGCCAGTGGGACGCCGGCCCCGAGCAGCGTCAGCGCGCCGAGAAGCACCGTCAGGCGCGGGGAGGACTTCCAGACAAGCCCCACCGTCTCCCGGGTGTGGCGGAAGCTCGACCCCACCAGCGCGAAACGGAAGCGTTCGGGAACTTTGTCCAAGCCTAGAAGGGCTAATGCAGCCCGTGCGACACCGCAATGCGCTCAGGGGTTATCGCGGCCCCCCAAAGGCAACGCTGGCCTCAGGGGCGGTGGGCCCCTTGGCCCGGCGCAGGAAGCTGGGCTGCGGCCGCCGGGCCGTCGGTGTCCGGCGGGACGGGGGCCATCGCAAGGCCGACGACGCGGCCGTTGGAACGCTCCTGGACAAAGGCAACCACCTTCAGCGCCTCGCGTCGCCAGGCCCGGGCGATGGGCAGTCGCACCGTCCCCGTCCACCCCTCGGCGGGCACCACGGCCAGCCGTTCCAGGGAGCGCACCACCGGTGCGTGGGCCAGGGTGTGTCCGCGGTTCTCCCCGCGCGTGACGTTGGAGGAGAGGCCGGACTCGGTGAGCACCAGCCACAGCCCGAGTCCCTGCTCCTTGCCCGGCCCCACCTCGAGGGCCACGTCCACGCCTCCCGGGACGGCATGGACGCTGGCGTGCAGCGTGCGCTTGGCCAGCGCCTGCGCCTGGGCCACCGCCTGGATGGCGAGCTCCCGGTTTCCGACGAAGGAGCGCGTCCCATCCACCACCATCTGCGGCGTGTACAGCTGCGCGGGTAAGCCGGGGAGCGCCCCGGCCGCGGCGTAGCGCTCCTGGCGGGCGGTGGCCTCGGGCAGGGAGAAGGGGTCCGCCCAGCCGAGGGAATTCCAGTAGTCGACGTGGAGCTCCAGGCCCACCACCTCGGCGCCGGCCACGGGCTGGTCCCGGACGAGCTGCAACAGGGCCTCGTCCGCGGGCGGGCAGCTGGAGCACCCCTCGGAGGTGAAGAGCTCCACCAGCACCGGGACGCGGTCCACCGCCTGTGCGGCCGTCGGCAAAAGGACACTCCACAGCAAAAGCGGCCAGTGCTTCATGGTGCGTAACTCCAGGTGGAGAGAAGCCGCCGCAACAGCACCGCGGCCACTCCAAGGACTGCCCAGGGCAAGAGGTGAAAGACGAGGAGGTGCGGGCGCGCCCCGTCGGTGCAATGAAATTGAAGCACGAGGAGTCCCACCCCGGCACTGAGGAGCCCCACCGCGAGCGCCCTCAAAGGCGAGTACGCCACGCGCACAAGCAGAAGCAGACCGGCCGAAAGGGGAAGCAGCGCCAACAGCACCACCGTCACAAGGCACGTCGCCCCGTCCCAGAAGCGCGCGTTGGCCGCCCGCCCGTCCGTGGCGAGAAGCACCCCCGCGGCCGAAAGGCCGGCCAGGGCCAGCGCCGCCTCGGGCCACCGCCGCCGCGGGGCCAGGGCCAGGAGGGCGCCGGCCGTGGTGAGCCCGAGAAGCACGACACTGGCGCCGAGGAAGAGCCACACGGGCGAGGTGGAAGCCTCCGCATTCCAGGGCTCGAGGACATGCACCGCCGCCGCCGCGAGGGCCAGGTTGGCCAGGGCCAGAAGCGCGGGCCAGCGCCACCAGGCCCGGACGGGCCGGCTGGCCTCCCTTTGGAGGGCGGCGAGAAGGCCCGCGTCCACGGGCGCGTCGGCCTCCGCCGCGCCGGCTGGCAGCAGGGCCGCACAGGCCGGACAGCGCGAGGCGTGCGCGGCGTCCTCGCTGTCCAGCGCCCCGGCCGCCAGGTGCTGGACGAGCCTCTGGTGGGGGTTCACGTCTCCTCCCCCAGGTGGGCGAGGAGAGCGCGCAGGCGGACGTAGCCGCGGTGGGCACGCACCTTCACCGCCGACTCGCTGAGGCCCAGCGCCTCGGCGATTTCTCCAAACGAGAAGCCCTGGAAGCGGTGCAGGAGGATGGCCTCTCGCTGCTGCACCGGCAGCTGGGCCAGCGCGCCCTGGACGGCCTTCTCCAGCGCCGGGTCCGGCAGCACGTCCTCGGCCGCCGTCTCCGGGAGCTCCCCGGTGTCGGTGGGCTGCTCGAAGCGAGCCCGGCGAAGCTGGTCGCGGGCCGCGTTGCTGGCGATGGCGTAAAGCCAGGGGCGAAAGCGGGCGCCGCGCACGAAGCGGTCCCGGGAGCGCACCACCGAGAGGAAGGTGACTTGGGTGAGGTCCTCGGCGGTGGTGGGCCCCACCATGCGCCGCAGGTAGGCGTGGACTCGGGCCGCGTGCCGCACAAACAGCGCCTCGAAGGCGGACGCATCCCCGCCGAGGAAGCGCTCCATCAGCAGCTCATCCGGTTCCGGGGCATGGGCCTCGGTGGGGGTACGCCCGACGGGGTTCCCGGGTTTCACCAAGGAGTCGCATGTAGCACGAGAAAACGGACGGAAATGCCCCGAGGTGCAAGGCCGGCCCAGGCCAAGCGAGGGACGGGCCTCGGGCCCCTGAGGGCGCTCCCGCTTCTTGGGTACAGGCGCCTAGCGGCGAAGGACAGGGGCCGTCGAGGGCGCGGCCAGCTGCAGCTCCGAGGCGCGCTTCAGGGCGCGCCGCGCGGCCTGCACCACCGCCCGGCGGCCGGCACCGAAGAGGGCCGGCGTGTCACGAAGCGCCTGGCGCTCCTCGTCCGTGTAGCGGAGGTGGGCGAGCCGCACCGCCTCCGGAGGTGTCCGGACGTCGGAGACGACGCCGACGAAGGACAGCAGGCGCAGGATGTAGAAGCTCGGGTCGAACTCCCACCAGAACCAGCCCTGGTTGGCGGTGTTCTGATGGTAGTGGTGGTTGTTGTGCCACCCCTCGCCACAGGTGATGAGGGCCAGGAGCCAGTTGTTCCGGCTGGTGTCCGACGTCTTGTAGCGGCGTCCGCCGAAGACGTGGCTCAGCGAGTTGATGGTGAAGGTGCCGTGCCAGAGCAGCGTGGTGCTGACGAAGAAGCCCCACACCAGAAGCGGGAAGCCGCCGATGAAGAAGAGCGCCACGGCCAGCATGACGGGCGGGACGACGTAGAAGCGGTTCAGCCAGCGCAGCTCCGGGTAGCGGGCAAAGTCCTTGATGGAGTCGTAGCGCGTCTCGGTGTACCGGTCGCAGAGAATCCAGCCCATGTGGCTCCACCAGAAGCCCCGTTGCAGCGGCGAGTGGACGTCCTCTTCCTGGTCCGAGAAGCGGTGGTGGTGACGGTGGTGTGCCGCCCACCACAGTGGCCCCTTTTGCGTACAGAGGCAGGCGCAGAAGGCGAGGATGAATTGGAAGACGCGGCCCGTCTTGAAGGTGCGGTGGCTGAAGTAGCGGTGGTAGCCGGTGGTGAGGGCCCACATCCGGAAATAGTAGAGGCCCACGCACACCACGACGTAGTGCCACCGGAAGGGCACCACGAAGGCGACGAGCGCCATGGCGTGCACCCCGAAGAAGGGGAGCGAAGTCACCCACTTGATGCGCTCGTCGTGGGGGACAGTGGGGAGGCTGGCAGCGGCGGTGGCGACGGTTGGGGTCATGGAGGCAAGGGGCCTGTCTCAAGAAGCAGGCAGCCTCCTATGTAGTGACCCGCTGTCAGGCCTCTGTCAGGCCGACGCGGATTTTCCAAGCGCGCGGAGCCACCGCTCGAAACCGGGGTGCCCGTGCAGGGCGGCCAGGTCGGCGTCCGTCGAGGCGTAGGCGGCGTCGCTGAAGCCGAGGTTGCGCGCCCGCTCCAGGCAGAGCACCGCCCGGTCCAGCTCGCCGGCACGGGCCAGGGCACACGCCACGTCGTAGGCCCCCTCCGCCGAGGGGTGTCGGTCCAGCGCCGACAGCCCGAGCTCGGCGGCTCGGGTGAAGTTGCCCCGGAGGAAGGCCACGCGCTCGGCGCAGGCGTAGGCCTTGCCCAAGTCCACGCCCGGGAGCCGCGAGGCCTGCTCCACCTGTCCGGCGCGGAGAAGGGCCCCCGCCCACTCGTGGAGGATGGTGGAATCGTGAGAGTCCTCGTAGGCCTGCTGCCATAAGGGGAGCGCCCGCGCGTCGTCCCCCACCAGGCTGAAGGCGGCGGCCAGGGCATGCTTCTCCACCCGCGTGCCCTGCACCTGGCTGAAATGGTCCAGCGCCCGCCGCCCCTCGCCCTCCTTGAGCGCAATCCACCCCAGCAGGTGGTGGACGCGCGAGCGCACGGGCGGCGACGGGTCTCCGGCGATGATGGTCTCGGCGCGCGCCCGCGCCGCCTTCAACTCCCCCGCACGGTAGAGGGCCTCCATCTGCTGCAACTCCTCGGAGTCGGCGGTGCCCGTCTCACCGCGCCACAGGGCCGAGAGGACGCGCACCGCCTGGAAGCCGAAGAGGGCGAAGAGGAGGGCAAAGGGGTTGGGCCAGAGAAAAAAGACGGTGACCGCGCACACCACGAGGGCCAGCACCTGGGCCGCGGCCAGGCCCGCCTTGCCGAAGAAGCGGGTGAGGACGGCGGCGGAGATGCGCCCTCCATCCAGGGGCTGGATGGGCAGGAGATTCAGGAAGGCCCAGACGAAGTTCGCCCGGGCAGCGCGAGAGAGGGCATAGCGCAAAACCTCCCAGCTGCTGTCCAGGGCCTGGAAGCCAAAGAGGCACAGAAAACCGAAGCCCGCGCCCAACAGCGGCCCGGCCACGGTGAGCGCCACGTCCCGCCCCCAGGGGATGGGCCCTGGCGCATTCGGCTTGGTGAGGCCGCCGAGGCCCACCAGCTGGATGCTGGGCTGGTAGTGGAAGGCCAGGGACACCAGCGCATGGCCGAGCTCGTGGACGAGCACCGAGACGAAGACAATCACCACCCAGAGGACAACCACCGCCACCACCGCACCGAGGTGGACGGCAGCGTCGGTGGAAGCCAGGGCGCGGCCGGGCCAGGTGGCGGGGTTCTCCGCGTTGAGGCCGAAGAAGCCGAAGGCCGCGGCGATGAGCACGTGGCTCGCGTGCACCTCCACCGGAATGGGCCCGAGCCGGAAGCGAAACATTCAGGCGACTCTACCCACAGAGAGGCCCTGGCGCCCGTCTGCCCGCGCCGTGGTAGGGAGTCCGCCTTTGCCATGTCCGTCGTCTACGGCCCCCACCGTCTGCCCCATCCCTTCGTCCTGGCTCCCATGGCGGGGGTGAGCGAGCAGCCCTTCCGCGTCCTCGCCTTTCGCATGGGCGCAGCGCTGTGCACCACAGAGCTGGTGAGCGCCCAGGGCCTGCTGCGTGCCAGCGCGAGGACGCTGCGCTACCTCCGCCACGACGAGACGGTGGAGCACCCCTACTCGCTGCAAGTCTTCGGCGGAAACCCGGAGGACATGGCCAAGGCGGCCCTCGTCGGCAAGCAGCACGGCGCAGAGGCCATCGACGTCAACATGGGCTGCCCGGTGAAGAAGGTGACGCGCAACGGCGCGGGCTCGGCGCTCCTCTGCGACCCGTCGCGAGCCGCGGCCATCGTCCGCGCCATCCACCAGGCGACGGGCCTCCCGGTGAGCGCGAAAATCCGCAGCGGCTGGGACGCGCACCACCGCAACTACCTCGAGATGGCCGAGCGGCTGGAGGACGCGGGGTGCATCGCGCTGGCCGTCCACCCCCGCACGCGCGCCCAGGGCTACTCCGGCGCGGCCGACTGGGCCGTCATCGCCGACCTCGTCCGTCACAAGCACCGCATGTGCATCGTCGGCAACGGGGATGTGAAGACGGCTTCTGACGCACGGCGAATGCTGGAGAGCACCGGGTGCGACCTGGTGATGATTGGGCGCGGCGCGCTCGGAAACCCGTGGATTTTTCGGGAGCTTCTGGGCGGTGAGACCCCCACGCTGGCCGAGCGTGCCGATGTCGTGCTCGGCCACCTCGCGGCCCACGTCGCCTTCGTCGGCGAGCCGCTCTCTGCGGTGCGAAGCTTTCGCAAGCACCTCGGCTGGTACTCGCACGGGCTGCGGGGCGCGGCCGCCTTTCGCTCCGAGGTGAACCAGCTGGCGGACCTCGCCGACGTCCAGCGCGCGACGCAGCGCTTCTTTCTCAAGGCCGAAGGAGAGGCCGAAGCCCCCACCGAGGAGCAGGAAGTCGACTACCGCGCCGCGCTCGGTTGAGGGGCGGAGCCCCCCTGGGGAGGCTGGCCCTTCAGAATTCCAGGGCCAGGGCGAGGTTGAGGCAGTGGCCGGAGAAGAGAAGCGACGGCGTCCCGAGGTTACAGCCCGGGTCGTTTCCGAGTGCCGCGCTGGCGCGGATGCGGAAGCCGGAACCTGGCTTCTGGGGGCGCCCCGGCTCGCCCGCGCCGAGGAGGTCGAAGTCCAGGGCCAGCACCAGCGTCGAGGACATCCGTGTCCGTCCCGCGACGTCCGCGCCCAGGGCCCGCGTCTGGAAGCCGAACTCCACCCACGGCGTCCGCGGGAGGCCCAGGCGGTCAGCCAGTGCATCCAGGCGCACGCCGCCGGCGAAGGAGATGGCCACCTGGCTGTTGGGGCCGCGGTCGAGACGGCCCTTCCAGAAGAGGGCCTGCGCCTCGGTGAGGTCGGCCGAGCCCAGCCCCCAGCGGGCCGACAGCTGGTCCAGCTGACCCAAGTCCGAGAGGCGGAGGCCGAGGCGGAATTGAGAGGAGAGGTCGAGGAGGGGCAGGGTGGCGCCTCCATTGGCCGACCAAACCCAGTCCCCGGAGGGCGCCCGCGACGTCTTTTGTTCCACCCCGAGGTCCAGGCCGGGGTCCTGCGCACCGACGCCGCCGTCGGCGGCCAGCGCCACGCCGGGGGCCGCGGCTGCAAGCGCCGCCCCCAGCAAGAAGGCCCTCTTCACCCCGGTCGCACCCCTCACGAAGCAGCCCTTGTACCTCACCCCACGGCGCTCCGGGAGGGGCCCGCCCCCTCCCGAGCGCTTGGGAAGGAAGGCAGAAGGGCGGTGCTCGGCCGCTGGCCAAACGAGGGTCGGGAACGCCCCCTTCCGGGGGCCGTCTACCCGGCCGCGGTGCCGGACGCGGGCTCCGCCTGCTCCTCGGCGACGGCCAGGGCACCGCTCGGGATGGGCGGACGCAACACGCGGCTCACCGCGGTGTCGAGAAAGTAGTCGCAGGCCGGGGTGCGCGTCCTCTCGAGCGTGTCGAAGTCGACGTGGTACAGCCCGAAGCGCGGACCCCAGCCTTCCAGCCACTCGAAGTTGTCGAGCAGGGACCAGTAGAGGTAGCCGCGCACGTCGGCACCGGTGGCCAGGACGCCCAGCAGCTCTCTCCAGTGGGCGTGCAGGAAGGCCGCGCGGCGGTCGCCCCGTCTGTCGTCGATGCCGTTCTCAGTCACCCAGATGGGCCGGCCATAGCGGCGCACCGCCTGCAGCAGCTGCCCGAAGCCCTCCGGGTACTGCTCCCAGCCGATGTCCGTCAGGCCGCGCAGGAAGGGGTCGCGGTAGTGGAACTCGAAGAAGGGACGCCGCGGCACGAAGCGAAGCCGGGCGCGCGTGTAGTAATTCACGCCCACGAAGTCGAGGCTGTCGCGCCCTCCGGCAATCTCCGAGCGGGCGCTGACCAGGCCCGGCATCCGGACGTTGAGGCTGCCGGTGCACAGCGCTTCGAGGAAGGCGTGGTTGTAGGCGGCGTCGGCAAGGCGTACCAGCGCGTGGTCGAGCGGATGCCAGCTCCGGTCCGCGGTGAAGGCCAGCATGTTCTGGCTCGGTCCAACCGGCACCGGACCGATGGCGGCGTGGAGCTCCTCCCGCGCCGCGACGTGCGCCCGGGCCATGTTGGCCAGCGCCGGTAGCGCAAGGCGCGGCTCGACCAGACCGGGCGGGATGAAGCCCTTGATGTAGCCTCCCAGCATCAGCACCACCGGCTCGTTAAAGCTCACCACCAGCGCGTCCAGACCGCGCAGCACCTGGCTGCACATCCGGGCATAGGCGCGAAATGCGCCGACGCTCTCCGGGCTGTGCCAGGGCGTCTCGGCGTGGAACCAGCGCGGATGGGTGAAGTGGTGCAGCGTCACCACCGGGCGCAGGCCCGCGGCGCGCATGGCAAGCAACCGCACGCGGTAGTCGTCGAGCGCGCGCTCGTCGAAGCGTCCGCGCTCCGGCTCGATGCGCGCCCACTCCAGACTGATGCGGAAGGCTGCAGCGCCCACTGCGCGCGCGAGACGGTAATCCTCCGGGTAGCGATTCCAGTGGTCGACAGCGACGCCCGCTCGATGCTTCAGCGGTCGCGAGACTTCCCAAGCGCTCCAGTCGTTCTCGATGTGTCCTTCCACCTGGTACGCAGCGGTGGCGACGCCGAAGACGAAGTCCGGAGGAAAAGTGAGCTCGCTGGAGTGCATTTCTCGCGTTGGCGCGACACCCTAGCGTGAACATGTCGTTCGTTGACACGTCCAGCGAGCGTCACTATCGTCTTCAGCGCATTCAAACCGGAGGGACGCGATGGCAGCGAAGAAAAAAAGAAAGACCGCGAAGAAGAAGCCCGCCGCCCGGAAGACGAAGAAGAAGACGAAGCGGAGGTCGCGGAAGTAGCGGTCCGCTTCCGTCTCGCTGGATGGATGAGACGGCCCGGGGCCCGAACCATGGCCCGGGCCGTTTTTCTTGGCGTCCCTCGCTGCACCCACCCCCGTGTCGCTGCACCCCAGAGAGCTTGCCGTCGTCGCCGCTGCCCTGAGCCGGGCGCTGGCCGGCGCGGTGGTGCAGAAGGTGAGTAGCCCCGAGCCGCTCTGCGTGGAGCTCGAGCTGCGGAGCCCGGGCCGCACCTCGCGGCTCGTGGTCAGCGCCGAGGCCTCACTCGGCCGCCTCTCCATCGCCAGCGCTCGCACGCCCGCCACCCGGACGCCTTCGCCCTGGCTCTTGCGTCTGCGCAAGGAGCTCTTGGGCGCGCGGCTTCTGTCCATCGTCCGCTCCGGCGCCCGTGAGGCGGAGTTGCTCTTCGAGCGAAAGGAAACGAAGCGCACCCTGGTGCTGGAGCTGGGCACGCCCGGGGCGCTCCTTCTGCTCGCAGACGAGCGCCGTCCCCTCGCCGCCTCCACCGGGAAAGCCCGCGCCCCGCGCCCATTTACGCTCGCTCCCGAAAAGGAGGCGGCTTCGCGGTTTCCGGAGGTGGCCGACGGGCTCGAGCTCGGACGGGCCGTGGAGGTGCTCTTCTCCGGGCAACAGGCGCTGGCCACGGCCGCCGCGCTTCGACGCCAGCGAGTGCAACCGCTGCGCACCAAGGTGGAGCGGCTGCGGCGGACGGTGCAGAAGGTGAAGGAGGAGGCCAACCGGACGGAGAAGGCCGAGGAGCATCGCCGCTTCGGAGAGCTCCTCCGGCAGAATGTGGCCGCCGTGCCCCGCGGCGCCCTGGCGGTGGTGCTCAACGAGTACAGCGCCGAGGGCGTCCGCCCCGTCTCGGTGCCGCTGGACCCGGCGCTGGACGCGCGGGCCCAGGCCGAGCGTCACTTCCAGCGCTACCGACGGCTGAGCCGCGGCAGCGCCCGGGCCACCACGCGCCTGGCGGAGCTGCAGGAGGAGCTGAATGCGGCCGAGCTGCAACTGGCTGCAGCCCGCGAGACCTCCGATGCCACATTCCTCGCTGCACCGCCGTCACCCGTGACGGCGAAGGCCGGACGCGAGAAGCCAGCCAGCCATTTGCCCTACCGCGTCTTTCTTGCTCGCTCCGGGGCGCGCATCCTCGTCGGGCGCGCGGGCAGGGACAACGACGCGCTCACCTTCGGCGTGGCCCGGCCCGACGACGTCTGGCTCCATGCCCGCGGCCTTCCTGGGGCACACGTCCTCATCCCGCTTCCGCGCGGCGCCGAGGTGCCCGAGGAGACGCTCGTCGATGCGGCCCACCTCGCCCTCCACCACGCGCGCGGGGCGGGCGTGGACCGGGGCGAGGTCAGCTACACCCGTGCGAAATTCGTCCGGCGGGTGAAGGGCGGTGCGCCCGGGGCGGTGACGTACAGCCGCGAGAAGACGTTTCTCGTGCGCCTCGAGCCCTTGCGCCTGGAACGGCTGCTGGCCTCCAAGGAGAAGCGGTGAGCCCTCCGGACGCCCCTCGGACGAAACCCGCCGCATCGCCCTGCACCCGCTGCGCCGCGCAGCTTGGGCGGTCCTGCTGCGAAGTCGGCGAGGGCGAATCGCTCGCCACCCTCACCCTGGCCGACGTGGAGCGCATCCAGGCCGCGACGTACCGTGGGCGCGAGAGCTTCGTCGAGGAGGAGGCCTTCGAGGAGACGCAAACCAGGGCTTACGAGCAGCTGCGTCCAGGGTGGCGAGGCTACTTCCGCGCGCGGCCGGTGCGGCTGACGCTGGCGCGCGCACATGGCGCGTGCGTCTTCTTCCAGCCCCAGCGCGGCTGCACGCTGTCACCGGACGTCCGTCCGACGGCGTGCCTGCTCTACCCGTTCGAGCCGGGGCTCCCTGGCACCTGGACGCTGGCCGTCGAGCGAGAGGGGTCGGTCGACGCGGCCCGGGCCTCGGGCGAGCCGCGCTGCCTGGCGGCGGAGGAGGCGGACGGTCGGGGGCCACTGTTGCGCGCCTTTGGCCTCAGCGATGCGTCGCTGCAGTCTCTGACGGAGCGCCTCCGTGCCGAGGTGCGCGCCCACGGTGAGGGGGATGCCTCTTCCGGGCGTCCGCCAGCTTGAGTCGAGCGGTGGTCGGGCTAGGATCTGCCACCAGCCGTGGCCAAGGACACCTCAGCCCGCCAGCTTCAGCTCCTCGAGCTCGAGCCGGCTTCCGCACACCGCCTCCCGGAGCGCGAGGTGCTCATGGAGAAGGCGGCCACGCTGGCCCAGCTGCTTTCCCGCGAGCTGGGCGTGCCGGTCCGCCTCTCGGTGACGGACAACCGGAGCACGATGGTGAGCTTTCGCCGGGCGCCATCGACGCTTCGGCTGCGCCTGCACCACATGTTTCTCGATGCCCCGGCACCGGTGGTGCGGGCGGTGGCCGACTACGCCGGACGTGGGCATCGGCGCGCCGGGCGTCTGCTCGATGACTTCGTTCGCCGGGAGCAGCCGCGCATTCGCCAGCACCGCGACGCGCGCGACGAGGTCCTCTCGGCCCGGGGTCGTACTTATGACCTGCAGGAGATTTTCGAAGCGCTCAACGAGCTGCATTTCCAGGGAAGCGTGCGGGCTACCATAGGGTGGGGCCGGAGCCCGAGTCGTCGACGCCGCAAGTCCATCCGCCTCGGCGTCTACGACCACCAAACCCGAGAAATCCGTCTTCATCCAGCGCTCGACCAACCCGCGGTGCCGCGCTTCTTCGTCGAATTCATCGTCTTCCATGAAATGCTCCACCAGGTCTTCCCCAGCTCGCACGGACCGGGACGGCGCATGCACCATCCCCGCGCCTTCCGCGACCGGGAGAAGGCCTTCCCCCGCTACGCCGCTGCCCTTCAGTGGGAGCGAGAAAACCTCGGCGTGCTGCTCGCGCGTTGACGCCGCTCCGGCGCTCGAGACTTGCGCCAGCGCGGACTGACCAGCACACTGGAGAGTAGATGCGCCGCGCCAAAATCGTCTGCACGCTGGGTCCTTCCAGTCTCGAACCGGCCATGCTGGAAAAGCTCCTCGCCGCCGGGATGGACGTGGCTCGCCTCAACTTCTCGCACGGGACGCACGACCAGCACGCCAAGACCATCTCCATGCTGCGGGCAGCGTCCCTCAAGGTGCGCAAGGGCGTGGGCATCCTCGGGGACCTGCAGGGGCCGAAAATCCGGACCGGGAAGCTGCAGGGGGGCAGCGTGGAGCTCGTCCCGGGCGCGCCGCTGAGCATCACCACCGACGAGTCCCACCTCGGGACCCAGGACCTGGTCTCGACCACCTACCCCCACCTGGCGGTGGACGTGAACCCCGGGGACCGCATCCTGCTCGATGACGGGCTCCTCGAGCTCAAAGTCATCGAGACCGACAAGAAGAGCCGGGTGCTCACCGAGGTCGTCCACGGCGGCACCCTCACCAACAGCAAGGGCATCAACCTTCCCGGGGTGGCCCTGCGGGCCGAGGCCCTCACCGCGAAGGACCGCGAAGACCTGGTCTTCGGGCTCAAGGCCGGCATCGACTTCATCGGGCTCTCCTTCGTGCGCCAGCCGAGCGACCTCGACCAGACGCGCGCGGCCATGGCCGAGGCCGGTCGGCAGGTCCCCATCGTCGCCAAGCTGGAGAAGCCCGAGGCCATCGCCCGACTGGACGCCATCCTGGACCGCGCCAACGGCGTGATGGTGGCGCGCGGTGACCTCGGCGTGGAGATTCCGCCGGAGGAAGTGCCCGCCATCCAGAAGGACATCATCCGTCGAGCCAACACCCGGGGGCTCCCCGTCATCGTCGCCACCCAGATGCTCAATTCGATGATTGAGCACCCGCGCCCCACGCGTGCTGAAGCCTCCGACGTGGCCAACGCCATCTTCGACGGGGCCGATGCCCTGATGCTCTCCGGCGAGACGGCCTCCGGTGCCTACCCGGCGGAGTCGGTGCAGATGATGGACCGCATCATTCTGGCCGCGGAGAGCGCGGCGCGGATGCAGGGAAGAGTGCCGCAGCGGCTCCCGCTCACCGCACCGGCGTCCTTCCCGGACGTCACCGCGGCCATCGCCTGCGAGGCGGCCCGTCTCTCCAACGCCGTGGCCATCGCCGCCTTCACCCTCTCCGGTGTCACTGCCCGCCTGTTGAGCCACTACCGGCCGCCGGTGCCCATCGTGGCCTTCTCGCCCAACCAAGAGGTGCGTCGGACGCTCTCGCTTTTGTGGGGCGTCGTGCCGCGGGTGCTCGAGCCACTCGACCGTGCCGAGGACATGGTGCGGCGCGTGGAAGAGGAGCTCGTTAGCCGCGGCTTCGCGCGGTCCGGGGACCGCGTGGTGGTGGTGTTCGGCTCTCCTGTGGGCAAGGCCGGAAACACCAACACCGTGCGCCTGCACACCGTCGTGTGACGAGGTGCGGCGTACGCCGCGAATCACCGTCGGCAGGCGCCTCGGGTAAGCTTCCTCGCTTGCTCTCGCTGGCCCTCCTGGTCGCGCTCTCGCTCTCCGCTCCGCCCGAGCGGTACGACCTCATCCTCGAGAACGGCCGCGTCGTGGACGGCACCGGGGCGCCCTGGTTCCGCGCCGACGTGGCCATCCTCAAGGACCGCATCGCCGCCGTGGGGGACCTCCAGGGTGCGCTGGCCAGGGAGCGCATCGACGTGCATGAGCACTTCGTCGCCCCGGGCTTCATCGACATGCTGGGGCAGTCGCCCCTCTTCATCCTCGTCGACCCGCGAGCCGAATCGAAAATCCGGCAGGGCATTACCAGCGAGCTGTCCGGCGAGGGGATGAGCGTGGCGCCCATGACGAAGGCGGTGAGCGCGGATTTCGAGAACCGCCTCAGCGTCTACGAGGTTCACGTCGACTGGACGGACCTGGCCAGTTACTGGAAGCGCCTCCGGGCCGCACGCCCGGCCATCAACCTCGGAACCATCGTCGGGGCAGCGCAGGTGCGCGCCGCCGTGATGGGTTTCGGCCAGGGCCCGCCGACGCCGGAGCAGCTCCTGCGCATGCAAATCGAGGTGCGCAAGCAGATGCGGCAGGGAGCCTTTGGATTGGGTTCGGCCCTCCTCTACCCGCCTGGAAGCTACGCCACCACCGACGAGCTGGTGGCGCTGGCGCAGGCCGCCGCCGGCTGGGGCGGCCTGTATGCCACCCACATCCGAGACGAGGAGGAGGGCGTCCTGGATGCGCTCGACGAAGCCATCCGCATCGGCAAGCGGGCCCGCATCCCGGTGGAAATCTGGCACCTCAAGGTCGCCGGGAAAAAGAATTGGGGACGGATGGCCGAGGTGGTGAAGCGCATCGAGCTCGCCCGGGCCGACGGCGTGGACATCGCCGCCGACGTCTACCCGTACCTGGCCGGGCTCAACAATCTCACTGCCGACCTTCCGGGCTGGGCCATGGCGGATGGCACCGAGGCCATGCTGGGACGGCTGCGCAACAGCGAGCAGCGCCAGCTCATCGAGGTGGAAGTCACCAACGGCTGGGCTGACGCAGACATGCCCGAGCGCATCCGCGTCGCGGCCTGCGTCCTTCCGGAGGCCAAGCCGGCCGAAGGCAAGACGCTGGCCCAGCTGGCCAAGGAGCGCGGCGTCTCACCGGCGGCGGCGCTCGTGGACTTGGCGCTGGCCGACCATGGCAACACCGACGTCATTCGCTTCTGGGTGGACGAGCCCGACTTGCGACTGGCCATGCGCCAGCCGTGGACGTCCTTCGACACGGATGCCGCCGCACTGGCCGTGGACGGGCCCTTTGCCAACGAGGGGACGCACCCCCGCGCCTTTGGCACCATGGCCCGCGTCCTCGGCACCTACGTCCGCGAGGAAGGCCTCCTCGGCGTGGAGGAGGCGGTACGCAAGATGACGTCCCTCCCCGCGGCGCGTCTCGGGCTTGCGGACCGGGGCCTGTTGCGGGCGGGCATGGCCGCGGACGTGGTGGTCTTCGATGGCGCCACCGTGGCGGCGACGTCGACGTACGACAACCCCCGGCAGTACCCGCTAGGCGTGGAGCTGGTGCTGGTGAATGGCCAGGTGGTGCTGCGCGATGGCATCCGCACCGAGGCACGCCCAGGGCGGCCACTGCTTCACCCGGTGCCGCCCGAGCTGCGCTGAGGCAGCCAAGGGGTTGTCCCCCTCTGTCCCCCGTCAGGCCGTGCGCGTCGGTCCCAGCGCCTTTCGCACCACCTCGGCCTGGACGAAGACGCGGAAGAGCTCCTCGTCGAGGCCTCCTCCCTTGGTTTCCTGCTCGAGGATGGAGAGCGCCTGCACGGCCGGCACCGCCTTCTTGTAGGGGCGGTCCGAAGCCGTCAGCGCGTCGTAGACGTCGGCGATGGCCATCATCTTCGACTGCACCGGAATCTCGTCGGCGGGAATGGAGCGCGGGTAGCCGTGGCCATTCAAGCGCTCGTGGTGGGCATAGGCGATGGCCGGGACGCGGCGCAGCGCGCGGGTCCACGGTATCTGCGAGAGAAAGCGAAAGGTGTGGGTGACGTGGCTCTCAATCTCGGTCCGTTCCGCGGCCGAGAGCGAACCGCGGGGAATGGACAGGCACTCCAGCTCGCGCGGGATGAGGAGCGAGCGGTCCTTCCCGTAGCCATCGAGGTAGTTGAGGCGGGCCACTTCGGAGAGTCGGTCGAAGCCGTCCCGGGCCAGCACGGTGGGCTTGTTGCAGGCGAGGACGAATTCGTGCATCTCGTCGAGCTCGGCGAGCTCGCGGAGAAGCCGGCGCTCCTCCTCGGCTTCGATTTCGACGAGGGCCTTCTCGCCCAGGAGCGCCACCGAGGCCAGGCGCCGCTGGTAACTCTTCAGGGTGAGGTCCTTGCGTGCGACCTCGAAGCGCGCCTCCAGCACCGCCAGCTCGTGAGGGTAGAGCTTCTCCGCCTTCACCAGGACTG
>Ga0302311_10000865_pt1 | contig 36590 bp, 34 predicted proteins | sample III_Palsa_N1_3_FD_200449 | JGI IMG/M metagenome (GOLD analysis project Ga0302311, IMG submission 200449) | Peat permafrost microbial communities from Stordalen Mire near Abisko, Sweden - III_Palsa_N1_3 | ecosystem: Environmental > Terrestrial > Soil > Palsa > Peat permafrost | place: Sweden... | reverse complement strand
TGGACCAGGCGTTGTCCGTCGCAGATCGGTTCAGGGATTGCGGCGAGACCTCGTCCGACTGGTTTTGGGAGCAGGACGAGGAACTGCGCTTCTCCTGGTTTTTCAACGTCCGCGCCGCGTCGGACGTCCATGTCGCCGACGAAGGTCGCGGCAAGACCCGCTGGGAATTGGTCGATCGCGGCGTCACCGAACAGCAGTGGGCGGAGCATAAGGCCGACCTTGCCGCCCGACGGCCGTTCCGCGACTTTCGCATCGAGCGGCTGGGCGCCGATGGCGGCATCTACCATATCGCCGTCAGCGGCCGACCGTTCTTCGATGCGGCCGGCACGTTCAAAGGCTATCGCGGCAGCTGCCGCGACATCACCGACGAGGTGAATGCCAAGAAGGCGACGGTCGCCGCCCTCACCGCTGCCGAAGCCGCGAACCATGCGAAATCGGAGTTGCTGGCGAACATGAGCCACGAGCTGCGCACCCCGCTCAATGCGATCATGGGCTTTTCCGAGATTATCCGCGACGGCCTCGATCCGGTGGCGAACGCGCGCTTCGCCGGCTATGCCGGCGATATCCACACCGCGGGAAAGCATCTGCTGGATGTGATCAACAACATCCTGGATGTCGCGACGATCGAGAGCGGGCGCCTGGAACTGCACGAGGGGATGGTCGACCTCGCCGATCTCATCGAAGAGGTCGAGCATATGCTCTCGACCCAAGCCCGGTCGGCAGGCATCGAACTCGATCAGGCGATCGAACCCGATCTGCCTTATGTCCGCGGCGACGCCGTGCGCCTGAAGCAGATCATGCTCAACCTCTGCGGCAACGCCATCAAATTCACGGCAAGCGGCGGCCTGGTTCGGATCGATGCCAGGACCGGCGACGACGGCGGTCTGGAGATTGCGGTCAGCGACACGGGCATCGGCATGCGGGCCAGCGACATCCCGAAAGCGCTCGAACCGTTCGGACAGGTGGAACAGAGCCTGGCGAGACGGTTCGGCGGCTCCGGGCTCGGTCTGCCGATCGCGAAAGCCTTGACCGAGATACACGGCGGCACGCTTCGCATCGAAAGCGAAGTCGGCCTCGGCACGACCGTCACCGTCAGCTTGCCGGAAAGCCGGGTTCGGCCGAACCGTCGACACATCCGCGCGTCGGATCTGGCCTCCGGACGCTAGTCGTCCTGCACCTGCTTCACCGCGGCGCGACGCAACAGGTCGGTCAGATATTCGGCCGCCGGCGTCAGCGGGATCGCCGCCCGCTGGATGAGATAGAGCGACGGCCCGGTTAGCCTTTCCCGGATCGGGATCTGCTGGACGAAATCGGCCAGCAGCGCCGAATGCGCATATTGCCGGGGCGTGATCGCCAGCATGTCGGTGCTGATCAAGCCCACGAGCATGGTCAGAAAAGTCTCGGTCCTGAGCGCCAGCCGCGGCGGCGGCAACCCGTGGCCCAGGAACAGATCGTTGAATTCCGCCTCCGGATCGTTGGTGATCGAGGTCGTCATCCAGTCGCCGTCGATCAATTGGGCGAGCGAGGTCGCATGCTGCAGCGGATGGTGCTTGCGCGCGATGACGACGCGATGGTTGTCGAACAGCTTTTCCTGACGCAGCCCCGGCGCCACGACCGCGTTCCGCAGCGGACCGACGAAAAAATCGATGGTGCCGTCGACCAGCCGGCGCTCGACCATCGGATAGGCGCCCTCGATCAGGCCGAGTTCGACCAGGGGATAGCGCTTGCGGAACGGCGTCAGCGCCGCCGGCAGCAAGGCGATATGCGTGAGGCTCGACAGACAGGCGACGATGCGCCCCTGGACCTCGCCCTGATGCTGGGCGATCTCCTCGCGCGCCCGGCTCAGCTCGTTGAAGGCGGCGCCGGCACGGCGCGAGAACATCTCGCCCATCTCGGTCAGCACGGCGCCGCGAGCGCGGCGCTCCAACAGCGGCACACCCAGTTCCTGTTCCAGGTCGCGCAGGCTGCGGCTCAAGGCCGGCTGCCCCAGGCCCAGATGCTTGGCGGCCGCGCGGATGCTGCCCTTTTCGACCACGGCCAGCAGATCGCGAAGGTGATGCAGCTTCATGCCTAGTCCATCACGGCGGCATGGTCGTCGGCCAACGGCTTGGTCCGGACGGTGCGAATGACCAGGATCAGCGGCATGGCCGCCAGCACCAGAATCAGCATCAGTTTGAAATCGTCGATATAGGCGATGATGCTGGCCTGCCGCGTCACTTCGCCATTGAGCGCCGTGACGCCGCGGGGTGTCGCCGGGTTCCAGAAACGCGCGCCCGCCCCGCTCTGGAACAGGCGGTTGAACGGCGTGACGCCGGCCGCGATGCCGGCATGGTTGATCTGGGTGTTGCTCTGCAGCAGCGCGCCCGTCACCGAGATGCCGATGGCGCTGCCGATATTGCGCATGAGGCTGTAAATCCCAGTCGCCTGGGTCCTGAGCTCGATCGGCAATGTGGCGAAGGTGACGGCCGACAGGGGCACGAACACGAAGCCGATGCTGAGCCCCTGGACAAAGCCGGTGCTGATCACCGTCCATTCCGACACGTCCGGCGTCCAGCCCGTCATCGCGTAGAGCGCATAGGCGGTCATGGCGAAACCGGTACCGACCAGCAGCCGGATGCTGACCTTGCCGACCAGCCGGCCGCACACCAGCATGGCCAGCATGGTCCCGGCCCCGCGGGGTGCCAGGGCCGCCCCGGCCGTGACCACCGGGTAATTCATCAGCGTCTGCAGATAGGGCGTCAGCAGCGCCAGCGTCGCATAGAGAATCAGGCCGACCATGAAGATGAAGATCGTGCCGACGACGAAATTGAGGTCGGTGAACAGCTTCGGCGACAGGAACGGCGCCTTGGCCAGCGACATCTGGACGATGAAGCCGTAGAAACCCAGGGCCGCCAGCACCGCCTCGGCGATGATCTCGGTCGAGCTGAACCAATCGAGCAGCTCGCCGCGGTCGAGCATCATCTGGAAGGCGCCGATGCCCAGGCTGAGCGCGCCGAAACCGACCCAGTCGAGCTTGACCGCCTGGCTGCGCGGCGTCTCTTTCAGGAAGGTTGCGAGTCCGAACGCGGCCACCACGCCGAACGGCACGTTGATGTAGAACACCCAGCGCCAATCCAGATTTTCGGTCAGCCAGCCGCCGAGCGTCGGGCCCAGGATCGGGCCGATCATCACGCCCACGCCCCAGAGCGCCATGGCGGAGCCGCGCCGCTCGACCGGATAGATGTCGAACAGCACGGATTGGCTGAGCGGCACCAGGGCCGCGCCGAACATGCCCTGCAGCAGGCGGAATGCCACGATCTGGTCGAGCGACTGCGCCAGCCCGCACAGGACCGAGGCGATGGTGAAGCCCGTGACGGAGGTCACGAACAGCCGGGTCCGGCCGAAGCGGGCCGCGAGGAAGCCGGTCGGCGCGGTCATGATGGCGGCGGCGACGATATAGCTGGTCAGCACCCAGTTGATCTGGTCCTGGCTGGCACTGACCGAGCCCTGCATATAGGGCAGCGCCACATTGGCGATCGTGCTGTCGAGCGACTGCATCAGCGTCGCGAGGATGGTGCAGACGGTCAGGATGCCGCGATTGGCGGCATCGCCGCCTTCGCTCGCCGGCACCGTTTGTGACATCGTCCGCAACCTCCATCGTGGGTGAGATGGAAACTTGGCGGCATGCCGATGGTTTTGGCAAGCCTGCGTCTAAGCAGGCGCGTGAACCCAGAGATCCATCAGCAGGCCGCAGCCCGTGATCGGCGGGGGACCGGGGACGCGCAGGGCCGAGAACGGCGGGTACCGATCGCCGGTGCGGCGGCGCCAGGCAGCATGGCTGGCATGGAAATCGCCTAGATCCTGGTGGAACTGCTGGATCCGCACGATGCGATCGAGCCCGGTGCCTGCGGCCGCACAGATCCGGTCCGCCTTGGTCAGGATGGCGGCTGCCTGCGCGTCGCCGGGTGCGGAGAAATGGGGCTGCCGCTGATCGGTCCGGGCCTCGGGTACCAGTCCCTCGGGGTCGTTCGCCATCAGGCCGGACAGGAACAAAAGGTCACCGGCCCGGATCGCGGCGGGATGGCCCGGATAGGCCGGTGCGACGTCGGCCTCGATCACCTGCTTCGGGGTGCGGGCATCGTCGCGCAGCGCCACGATATTGATCTCCAGCCGTGCCGCCGGCAGCCCGATGGCGCCCGGCGGGACCGTGACGATCGTGGTCGCCGGCACGTCGGCACCGAACGCATCGGCCCAGACCTGATTGAAGGTCGGAATATCCTGGGCGTCGGTCAGATAGACCTGAGCCTTGACGACCTGGCGCAACGAGGAGCCGGCACGCGCCAATGCCGGCTCGATCCGCTGGCGGATGACGAATTCGGCCTCGCGGCGCAAGGGATCGCCGGTCCAGAAGCTGCCGGGCGGCACCGTCGCAGCACTGGCGATGCCGTCCCGGGCGGGCTCGTCGCCCTGGGCGGCCGCGAACTGGCCAGTCAGAAAGATGAAATCGCCGACCGTGACCCAAGGTCCCGGCCCTGCGACCGGCGTCCCGGCATGGGCGATGGCGTGGAACTCGATCGCGGCGTCGGGCAGCAGCAGTTCCGGCACCAGGACCGAGGTGCTGGCCGGCATCCGTCCGCCCAGGCGACGATTGCGGACGCGCTGGTAAGACGCGACGGCACCGACCTCGCGGTAATATTGGTCGAGCCGGACCAGGCGGTCGAGACCGGCGCCGCCGGCGTCCAGCACTTGCGTCAGATGATCGAACAGCAGCGCCGCCTCGCGCTCATATCGGGGCGCACCGACGAGCGGCCGGTCGGACTGGAGCACGGCAGCGGCAACGCCGTTCCGGAAATCCTGCGCCAGGACGCCGGTCGCGAAGATCCAGTCACCGGCCCGGATGCCGCGGGCGTAGCGGACCCGGCCGGGACCGAGCTCGACCGGCAGCAAAATCTGCGGAAGCGGCGTCGTCATGGTTCCATCCGGCGGTAGCATCCCGGACCGACCGTCCGGGATGCCTGAACGATGCTAGAGACCCAACCGGCTCATCATGCCGGCCGGATAGCGCGTGCCCTGGGCCACGCCCGGCTTGAAGATCTCTTTCAGCCGCTTCAGCGTGGCGACCGACAGACGGATCTCGGCGGCGGCGCCGTTCTGTTCCAGCCAGCGACGCTTGCTGGTGCCGGCGATCGGCACGATAGTGTCGCCGCGCGACAGCACCCAGGCGAGCGCCAGCTGGGCCTGGCTGCAGCCTTCGGTCTCGGCCAGCGCCGCAACCTCGCCCAGCAGATCCAGGTTCGCCTGCAGGTTCTCGCCCTGGAAGCGCGGCATGTTGCGGCGAACGTCGTTGGCGGCGAGGCTGTCCGCATTGCTGACCGCCCCGGCGAGGAAGCCGCGGCCGAGCGGGCTATAGGCGACGAAGCCGATGCCCAGCTCCTGGCACACACCCAGCAACTCGGTTTCGACATCGCGGCTCCAGAGCGAATATTCGGTCTGCAGTGCCGCCATCGGATGGGTCGCATGCGCCCGGCGGATCGTGGCAGGCCCCGCCTCTGAGATACCCAGGTGCCGCACCTTGCCCTGTTGCACCAGCTTGGCCATGGCGCCGACCGTGTCTTCGATTGGCACGGTCGGATCGACCCGATGGATGAAATAGAGGTCGATCGTGTCGATGCCGAGCCGGCGCAGACTGGCGTCGCACGCCTCCAGCACATATTCCGGCTTGCCGTTGACCGCAGCCGTGCCGTCCGGGTTGCGCAGGTTGCCGAACTTGGTCGCGATGATGAACTGGTCGCGCCGCCCGGCGATCGCCTTCGCCAGCAGATCCTCGTTGGCGCCATGGGCATAGGCATCGGAGGTATCGAGGAAATCGATGCCGATCTCCGGCGCCCGCTGGATGGTGGCAATCGCCTCGGCCGGGTCGGGCTGGCCATAGATCGGCGTCATGCTCATGCAGCCGAGACCGACGGCCGAGACCTCGAGACTGCCCAGTTTGCGTCGCTTCATCTGACGTCATCCTTCATGGTTGGAGGTCGCCGCAGGTCAATGCGGCAGGAAGCTGGTGTCGTAGAACTGCTGCTTGGCAGTCGCCGCATCCATGTCGCCGATCTGGGTGACCGCATCGACGATGTTGCGGATGCCGACCGGCGAGATCTTGAGGCCCTTGCTGTAGGGATGGACCTTGTCGAAGTAGTAGTCGTAGGTCTTGACCACGATCTCGCGGTTCTGCTTGGAGACCGCGGTCAGGATGTCGATCGCCTCGGTCTTGTTGGCCGGGTCGTAGAGCCAGGTCACCGCCTCGGACACGGCGCGCAGATAGGCCATCGCCGTGTCCCTGTTGTCCTTCAGCCAGCTTTTGCGGGCGACGATGCAGACGAAGGAATATTCCTTGGCATAGAACGAGAAATCGACCAGCTGTTTGTAGCCCTCGTCCATGGCGCGAAAATCGAACGGCTGCGATACGGCGGCGACCGAAACGGCACCATTGACCAGTGCCGCGTAGCGGTTGGGCGTGGCACCGTCAAACACCTGATCCACGTCGGTCGGCTGCATGCCCTGGTCGCGCAGCCACTGGTCCCAGATCAGCGCGATATCCTGCTTCGGCGTCGACAGGATGACCTTCTTGCCCTTGAGGTCCGCCGCCGTCTTGATCGAGGGCGACGCCATCATCGAATAGGGCCATTTCGATACCATCTCGGCGATGATCGTAACGTCGCCGGTCTTGGCTTCGGCCCGGATCGAGGTCTCGCAGGTGGTGTCGGCGATATCGAGGGAGCCGGCCACGACCTGCTGGACCGCGGCCGCCACGGCGCCGACATAGATCGGGTCGATATCGAGCCCCTCCTTGGCGTAGAAGCCCTTTTTCAGCGCGACGAAGTCCGGCCAGAACAGGGCGATGGGCGCGATTTCGCCGACGATGATCTTCTTGCCGGCCGCCATCGCCGGCGCCGCGGGCGCCGTCAGCAGGGTCAGGCACAGGCCGCCGAGCGCCAGGCCGATCCAAGGCTTTGCTTTAAGGTTCATCATGTCCCTCCCCTGTTTGCCGTCCGGGCTCTTCAGGCCCGTGTGCCGGCACGCTGCTGCATCTCGATGCCGATGCTGGCGCGCACTTCTTCTTCGATCGAATGCCAAATGTGGTCGGTGTAGCGGGCGAACTCGGGCGTCCATTTGCAGGCGAGTTCGCGCGGGCGCGGCAGGTCGATGCGGACCTCTTCCTTGAGCCGTCCGGGCCGGGCGGTGAACACCAGCACCCGGTCCGAGAGATAGACCGCCTCGTCGATCTGATGGGTTACGAACAGCACGGTCTTGCCGGTCTCCCGGCAGATCCGCATCAGCTCGGTCTGCATGATCACCCGGGTCTGGGCGTCCAAGGCCGCGAACGGCTCGTCCATCAGCAGGATGTCGGGCCCGACCGCGAGCGCGCGGGCGATATTGACCCGCTGGCGCATGCCGCCCGACAGCTCGTGCGGATAATGCCCGTCGAACCCCGCGAGACCGACCAGCGCCAGCATGTCGCGGGCGAGCTTGCGGAAGCTCTTGCGGTCGCCGCCCTGGATTTCGGGCCCGAGGATCGTGTTGTCGAGCACGGTGCGCCAGGGCAGCAGACAATCCTGCTGAAACACGAAGGCGATCTTCGAGCCGGGCTTGGTAATGACCTCGCCATCGAGCCTGACCGTACCGGACGTGGCCCCGATCAGCCCGTCGACCAGGCGCAGGAAGGTGGTCTTGCCGCAGCCGGACGCGCCGACGATGCTGACGAACTCGCCCTCGCGGATATCGATCGAGATATCGCGCAGGATCTCGAGCTTGGTCTCGTGCTTGAAATAGCATTTGCACAGGCTGTCGATCGCCAGCAGCGGCCGCGATGCGACCGGGACCGCGCGCGGCAAGGGCGCCGCACTCATTGCCCGTCCTCCTGGAAGCGCCAGGGCGCCAGCCGCCGCTCGACCCATTTCAACAGCTCGACCGAGCCGATGCCGGCAAAGGCCAAGATCAGCACGCCGACGAACAGGCCGGCGGTGTCGAAGCTCTGGGCCGAACTGACGATGAGGAAGCCCAGGCCGGCCCGGGCGCCGAATAGCTCCGCCACCACGACGCCGACCAGCGCCCGGGCGACACCCAGCCTGAGGCCGGCGATGATGAACGGCAAGGCGGCGGGCAGCCGCACCTTGGCATAGATCTGCGCCTGGCTGGCGCCGAACGAGCGCGTCATCTCGATCAGGGTGCGTTCGGTCGTGGTGAGGCCCGTGACCGTGTTGATCAGGATCGGGAACACGGCGGTCAGGAAGATGATCGCGATCTTGGAGCCGATGCCGATACCGAGCCACAGGATGAACAGGGGCCCGAGCGCGATGATCGGCGTCGAATAGAGCATCGAGACCCACGGCTCGAAGAAATTGCGCAACAGGCGTGAGCAGGAAAAGGCGACGCCGAACGCCACGCCGACCACCGACGCCATCAGGAAGCCGCCCAGGAATTCGACGAAGCTGATCCAGATATGCGGCTGCAGCTCGCCCGCCTGCCAGAGGGCCACCGCGCGCTCGAATACGGCGACCAGCGGCACGAACAGGATCGGGCTCTTGATCAGATAGCGCGCGGTCAGTTCCCACAGCACCGCCGCCAGCAGCAAGGAGGCGACACCCTGGGCGCGGCTCGCCGGCATGACGAAATGCACGAGCCGTCGGCTGGCGGCCATCATGGCGCACCTGCCGGGCACTGGCGAACGGCACGGCGCAGGCACCGCACGGAGCGTTCCTTGGGCATCGTCCCTCCTGTCGCCGCCGAAGCGGCGTTCTTCGTTCCCGATCTTCGTCGGGACTTGTTCCCGCTCTTAGCCGGGTATTTTGGTCGTCGGGTCTTGCGTGAATTCTGACGCAAGCACGTCGTCGACGGTCGTCCGCAGATGGTCGCAGACCAGCCGGACGCATTCGTCCGCGTCGCGCCGCTGGGCGGCCTCCATGATCAGTCGGTGCTCGCCCAGGTGATCGCGCTCGCGGGCGACGTATTTCTGATAGAGCCGGCGATAGCGCTCGCCCTGCATGAACAGGTTGTCGCGCATCTGCAGCAGCAGCGGCGAGCCGCAGCCGGCCAACAGGGCGCGGTGGAAATCGGCGTGGCATTTTTCCCAGTTGGGATCGGAGAGGCGCGGATCCTCGCCGGTCGGGCGCTCGGTCTTGAACAGGCGATGGAACGCCGACATGACGCCGACCTCCCACTCGACCCCGCCGCGCTCGATCGACAGGCGGATCGCCCGCTCCTCCAGCAACAGGCGCATCTGCAAGAGATCGAGCAATTGGGCGCGGGAAACCGACGACACCGTGAAGCCGCGTTGATCCTCCAGCACGACCAGCCCATCGCCCATCATGCGGGTCAGCGCCTCGCGCAGGGTGCTGACGCCGAAGCCATAGCTTTCGACCAGCTGGTTGAAGCGCAGCTTGTCGCCCGGCTTCAGCACGCCATGGACCACGTCGCGGCACAGATGGTCATAGGCCTCGGATGCGAGCGTGCGCTTCTGCACCGAGCGGTCGGCGAAACCGTCGTCCATGGCCTTCATGCTGTTCCTGGCGGCGCTGCTGCTCATCATGCGGCGACGATAGTCCGGCATTTTCGGAACGACAATATAATTTCGAAATTTTTTCATTAATCGAATAAATCAGGCTTTATCGACGATCGATTCGTTGATAGGGGTAGAGCCAACAACCGAGAACGCGATGCCACCCAGCCGGGAAAGACGCATCGATCATGGGGAGGATGGCATGAAGATCGTCATTCCGGACGACGTCACGCGGACCTACAGCAGCGCCGACGCGACCGCGTCGCTCAAGGCCTTGGGCCCGGTCGAGATCCATACCGAGCGCGCCGGCGACGCCGAGGAATTGGCGGCACGGATCCGCGATGCCGATATCGTCCTGTCGTTCCGCCCGGCCTTCACCAAATTCCCGGCCGCGGTCCTCCGCCAATGTCCGGCGCTGAAGCTGATCTGCATCTCCGGCACCGGGGTCGAGGATGTCGATGTCGCCGAAGCGACGGCGCGCGGCATCGCCGTCGCCAATGTCGCCGGCAGCGGCGACCAGGCCGTGGCCGAGCTGTGCATCGCCCTGATGTTCGACGTCGCCCGCCAGGTCACGGCCCAGGACCGCGCCATCCGCGACGGCGCCTGGCGCGGCCAGGAGGGCATCGAGCTGGCCGGCAAGACGCTGGGCATCGTCGGATTGAGCGCCATCGGCTCGATCGTCGCCCGCACCGGCAAAGCGCTGGGCATGAACGTACTGTCCTGGTCGCGCAACAATGATCCGGCACGCGCAGCGGCGGTCGGCGCCACGGCATCGGAACTCGACACGGTGCTGGCCCAGGCCGATTTTCTGTCGCTGCATCTGCGTCTGTTCCCGGAGCTCCGGGGCTTTTTCGACCGTGCCAGACTCGCCCGGATGAAGCCGGGTGCCGTGCTGATCAACACGGCGCGCGGCGAGCTGGTCGACGGTGCGGCCCTGGTCGAGGCGCTCTCGAACGGCCGGCTGCGCGGCGCCGGGCTCGATGTCTTCAGCCAGCAGCCGTTGCCGATGGACCACCCGTTACGCGGCCTGGCGAATGTCGTGCTGACGCCGTCCAGCGGCTGGAATACGGCCGACGCCTCGATCCGCATGATCGCCCGCAGCATCGACAACGTCCTGGCCTTCGCCGCCGGGCGACCGATCAACATCGTCAACGCCTCGGCACTCAGCCAGAGGGCATAGGGAGGACACCATGAAGATCCTGAGATATTGGGACTCCGCGTCGAATCGCCCGCGCTATGGCGTGCTGGAGGGGGAGACGGTCCATGAAATCGACGGCCTGCCCTATGGCGAGCTGCGCCTGACCAAGGCGACCCGATCGCTGAAGGGCCTGCGCCTGCTGGCGCCCTGCGAGCCGACCAAGATCCTGTGCGGCGGGCTCAATTATCTGGGCCATGCCAAGGAGACCGGGCAGCCGATCCCCAAGCTGCCGCCGGTCTGGCCGAAGGCGCTGAGCGCGCTCATCGGACCGGACGAGCCGATCCAATATCCGCCCGAGACCGAGCGGCTGGAGTTCGAGGCGGAGCTGGCGGTCGTCGTCGGGCGCACCATGCGCAACGTCGCCCCTGAGGACGTGCCGGCCCATCTCTTGGGCTATACCTGCGCCAACGACGTGACCGCCCGCGACATGCAGCTGGAAAGCCCGATCAACCTGGCGATTTCCAAATCGTTCGACACGTTCTGCCCGGCCGGTCCCTGGATCGAGACCGAACTCGACCCGAACGCGCTCGACATCGTGCTGACGGTCGACGGCAAGGTGCGGCAGCGGACCAACACCAGCGACATGATCTTTCCGGTCGCCAAGATGGTCAGCTATTTCTCGCACCTGATGACCTTGCTGCCGGGCGACCTGATCCTGACCGGCACGCCCGAAGGCATCGGCCGGATGGAAATCGGCGAGACCTGCGCGCTCACCATCCAGGGCATCGGCACGCTCAGCAACCTGATCGTCGCCAGTCCGCGCCGCGCCGCCGCCTGAACCAACCGGGATCGCGCCGGCCAGATCGGCGCGATCCCACCCCCGGTTGCAGCCCGCGGTCGTGCCCCGCGCTTTTGACGCTTGAAATTTCATAATACTTCCGATATCGGATTGATTGCGCTCTCGGGATCGTTTCGGGAGTGAAGGAGAGTCCGATGTCCGCGCTGCCGCCCATACCGTCCGAGACCAAGCCCGAGAGCGTTCGTCGTTTCGTGCTGCGCCATCTGGCGGCCGATCTGCCGCGGGTCATGTGGTGCGTGTTCGGCCAGATCATGTTCGTCGGCTTCACCGTCGCCTCGACCCGGCTGATCGGCAACGCGGTCGAACTCGCCGGACGCGACACGGAAATCGCGACCTTCGTCACGCGCTTCGCGGGCATCCTGGGCGTGTTCGCGCTCGCGGTGCTGTTCCGCTGGCTGGCCGACCGCTCGATCAACCGGCATACCGCCGACGCCATGGCCGAGATCTATCGCGTCGGCTTCGAGAAGTGCCAGGGCTTCGACACCAGCTGGCACGCCGACGCCTTCGCCGGCTCGACCGCGCGCAAGATCACGCGCGCGGCCCAGGGCTACGACATCTTCGTCAGCGTCAGCTATTTCCTGTTCCTGCCGTCGATCCTGCTGGTGCTGATCACCGCCGGCACGATCATGCGCGACAGCGCGCTCGCGGCCGCCGCCATGCTGGCGGGGGCGACGATCTATTTCGTCGTGGTCGGCTGGTTCAACCTGAAGCGCGTCATGCCGCTGATGAAGGAGGCGTTCGCCCAGGACAGCAAGATCACCGGCGAGCTGGTCGATGTGCTGGGCAACAATGCGGCGGTCAAGTCCTGGGCGATGGAGCCGAACGAGCACTGGCGTTTCCGCGGCACGGTCGAGATCTGGCACGGCAAGATCATGAGCGCCTGGAACGGGGCGGTGAACAACGGCGCACTGTCCTCGACCCTGTCCTCGATCATCCTGATCCTGCCGATCGCCATCGTCGTGGTCGAGGCGCGCTGGGGCCTGGTCGAGGGCGGCACGGTCGCCATGGTCATCGGGGCGGGCTTCGTGCTGCGCGGCTGGCTCGGCAACATGGGCCAGGGCATGCGCGAGGCCCAGAACGCGGTCTCGGAAATGACCGAGCTGCTGGCGCTGTTGGCGAAGCCGAACGAGGCCGAGGAGGATGCGGGCCTGGCCGAGTTCCAGCCTGGTCCGGGTGCGATCCGGTTCGAGCAGCTGGGCTTCCGCTATGCCGAGGCGAACGGGTCGGTGTTCGAGGGTCTGGACGTCACCATCGAGGCCGGCCAGACCATCGCCCTCGTCGGCCCGTCGGGCAGCGGCAAGAGCACGTTCGTCAAGCTGCTCCTGGGCCTCTATCGGCCGAGCGAGGGCCGTATCCTGATCGACGACCAGGATGTCGGCTGTTGTACCCGGGCGAGTTTCCGGCGCGAGATCGCGCTGGTGCCGCAGGACCCCGTCCTGTTTCACCGCACGATCGCCGACAACATCGCCTATGGGGCACCGGGCGCTACGCGGGAGCAAGTGCGCGATGCGGCCCATCGCGCCCGGCTCGACGACATGATCCAGAAGCTGCCGGCCGGGTACGAGACTCTGGTCGGCGAGCGCGGGATCAAGCTGTCGGGCGGCGAGCGGCAGCGGGTGGCGATCGCCCGCGCGCTGGTCGCCGCCCGCCCGGTCCTGGTGTTCGACGAGGCGACTTCGAGCCTGGACACCGAGAACGAGCATGCGATCCAGCAGGCGCTGGCCCAGGCGATGAGCGGCCGCACCACGATCATCGTGGCGCATCGCCTGTCGACCGTCCGCCACGCCGACCGGATCCTGGTGTTCGATCGCGGCCGGATCGTCGAGGACGGCTCGCATGAGCAACTGGCGAAGCGGCCGGGCGGCCTCTATGCCCGCCTGCTGCATGCCGACCGGGAGCAGCAAGCGGCATGAACATAGCCGTCAAGCTCCCGGGAACCCCGTCCCGCATCCTTCGGCAATACGACGCCGAGATGCGCGCGGACCCGCCGCCGGAACCAGGTGTGTCGCGCACTTGGTCCGGCGGCGTGCTCCGCACCACGGGACTCTACAACTGCATCGGCTATACCACGCTCGCCGGTGCCGACATCGACCAGGAGATCGCGACCCAGGTCGCGTTCTTCCGCACATTGGGCCAGCCGGTCGAGTGGAAGCTTTATGGCCACGACCAGCCGGCGGGCCTCGCCGACCGCCTGGCCCGCGCCGGTTTCCGGCCGGAGGAGACCGAGCATTTCATGGTGCGCGACCTTGAGGACGGTCCGATCGAGGATCCCGAGGCCGCCGGCATCACGCTGGCCCAGGTTCGCGATTTTCCTGGCTTGCAGGATTTCGTCGCGGCCAGCAGTGTCGCGTTCCAGCGCGACGAATCCCGCAACTTCGAGGCGTTCGGCAACCGTCTCGCCGACCCGACCTGCGCGCTCCATGTCGCCTATGACGGCCCGCTGCCGGTCTCGACCGGCCGGCTGGAGCTGCCGCCCGGCCGGGACTTCGCCAGCCTGTGGGGCGGCGGCACCATCCCCAGCCATCGCGGCCGCGGCATCTATCGCGCCCTTGTCGCCGCCCGCGCCTGGGAAGCGCTCTGGTGCGGCTATCGCTACCTGACCGTCGACGCCCGCAACACGAGCCGCCCGATCCTGGCGCGGCTGGGCTTCGTCGAACTGACGACGGTCACGGCCTGGATGTTTGAGCCGTAGCTGTTTAGGCCCGGCGGTCGATCACCGCGAGGCTGTGTCGGGAACGGAAATACCGAAGCTCTTGGCAATCCGCATCGCCGTCGTCTCGCGCTGGGCCGTGATGGCGGCGACGCTTTTCCGCGCCTCGTCCAGGATCGCCGCGGGAGCGGTCTCCGGCGTTCCGCTGTTGAACGGTGGCTCCGGGGCATAGACCATGTGGAGCTGGATCGACTGGGCCGCCGCGATGCCGCGCAATTCCGCAGCCAGGCGCAGGGCGCCGTCGATCCCCGCGGTCACGCCCGCGGCAAAGACCCAGCTGCCATCCACCACCACCCGCTCGTTGACGGCGGTCGCGCCAAAAAACGGCAACAGGTGAAACGACGCCCAATGCGTCGTCGCCCGCCGCCCCTTCAGCAGCCCCGCCGCCCCGCATAGCAGCGCGCCGGTGCAGACCGAGAACACGGCCCGCGCCCCTTCGGCCTGGCGGCGGATCCAGCCGAGCACGGCCTCATCCTCCATCAGCGCCTCTTGGCCGTAGCCGCCGGGGACATGGAGCACATCGAGCCGGGGCGCCTGTTCGAGGCGCGCATCCGGCAACAGGCGCAGCCCCTTGATGTCGCGGACCGCCTCCGTGGTCTTGCCATAGAGACGGTAGGTCGAGTGCGGGATGCGCGAGAGGACCTCGAACGGTCCCGTCAAATCGATCTGGTCCATTCCGTCGAAGATCAGCGATCCGATCTCGAGATGGGTATCGTTCGGCAACATGGGCAGCTCCTGCAAAGAGACTGAAGTGGACGGCCGAACCCTGGCATGGCATTGAATGGCGATGATGCCAAATACCCCACAGATCCCGCCAAACCCGCGGCAGCAATCTGGTCCGAGGCTGGTCGAGGTGGTCGCGTTTCAAGGCGTGCAGCTGCTCGACGTCTCGGGACCGCTGCAAGTGTTCGCGACGGCGAACGACACGGTCGCCGGTACCGGCGCCGCGGCGCCCTACACGCTCCAGGTCGTCGCCCGACAGGCGCCGAGTGTGACGGCATCGGCCGGCGTCAGCCTGACGGCGGCCGATCTGTCGCCCCTCGACAGACCGCTCGATACCTTGATGATTGCCGGCGGTCCGGGGGTGAAAGCGGCGGCGGCCGATGCGGAGCTGGTGGATTGGGTTCGCGCCCGATCAGGGACGGCCCGGCGCACGGCCTCCGTCTGTACCGGCGCTTTCCTGCTGGCGGCCGCGGGTGTTCTCGATGGTCGCCGCGCGGCAACCCATTGGTCGTTCTGCAGTGAACTCGCCCGCAGCTTCCCCGCCATCCACGTCGAATCCGATCCTATTTTCGTCCGGGACGGCTCGGTCTGGACGTCGGCGGGCGTGAGCTCCGGGATCGACCTCGCCTTGGCGCTGGTGGAAGAGGATCTCGGCAGAGAGGTAGCGCTCGCCGTGGCGCGCTACCTGGTGGTGTTTCTGAAGCGGCCCGGCGGGCAGGCTCAGTTCAGCGCCGCCCTCTCGCTCCAGACCGGGGAGGAGCGGTTCGGCCGGCTCCATGCCTGGATCAACGCGAATCTCGGCCGCGATCTGTCGCTTCCCGTCCTTGCCGCCGAGGCCGGCATGAGCGAGCGCAGCTTCAGTCGGCACTATCTCGAAGAGACCGGGCACACCCCGACCCGGGCGGTGGAGCGGCTGCGGCTGGAGGCGGCGCGGCGCCAGCTGTCGGACTCCAAGGTCCCGATCAAGCGCATTGCGCAGCAATGCGGCTTCGGGACGGAGGAGACGATGCGCCGGAGCTTCCTGCGTCTGCTGTCGACGACCCCGCAGGACTATCGGGCTCGCTTCAGCCTCTAACCTCAAGCCGCGATCTCGCTCGTCACGGTGCCGCCGATTGGCAGCCATCGCTGGCGAGAAAGGTGGGGAGTTTGGCGACTTCGCCACGACCTGCGGGGCTATAGAGGCTGCGTTAGACGCGCTGGTGCCAAATCGCTCCCGGCCGGTCGTCGCGGTCCGCGGCGCCACACCGGATGGTTGGGAACGAGCAGTCGCGTCGAGCCTGCTCAACTCTTCCGAAAGACCAATCAGATGGAACAGTTTCCAATCTATACGATCGACTCCGCTCCGGAGGGCTCGAAGCCCGCGCTCCGCGACTTGCAGGCGGCGTTCGGCATGATCCCCAACATCGCCGGCGCCATGGCGACGTCGCCGGTGTTGATCAACAGCCTGGTCGGCCTGTTCGGCCGCGTCCACGGCGGCAGCTTTACCGAAGCGCAGATCCAGACCTTGCTCCTCACCAACGCGGTGACCAACGCCTGCACCTGGGCGGTCGCCTTTCACACGACGCTGGCGCTGAAGGAGGGTCTGGAGGCCGCGGATGTCGAGGCGATCCGGGCCGGCCGTTCGCCCAAGGACGGCAAGCTTGGCGCGCTTTCGACCCTGGCACGCACGCTGATCGAAAAGCGCGGGCGGATCGACGATCGGGACGCCGAGCCGTTCCTCGCCGCCGGCTTCGGCAAGGATCATCTGCTCGAGGTGATCGCCGTGGTCGCCGCCTCGACCATCACCAACTACACCGGCAGCGTCACGAAGCCGCCGTTGGAGGCGATGTTCCAGACGCACGCCTGGAACGCCGCTTAGCCGTCTCAGGCCCTGCACGGCGGCCGCAAAGCCGCCGTGCCCCTTCGCCGCCTGATCCCGGAACGGCCGGGCTTCGAGGAACCGGCCATGGTCCGGGCCCAGCGTCATCGATCGCGGGAGCCCGACCCTTGAATCAGATGACGTTAATGTTTCCGCGCGACGATGTCGGTGCCAGTCACCCTGCGATCCCGAGGACGCCGTGCGCTTCATCCCATCGAAGAAGGCCTCAGACGCTGAAATGCTCCCGTCGCTCGATCCGGCCTCGGAGCGGATGGGAGAATTCTTCGTCATTGCCGTCGGGGCCGTCGCGATGCTGCTGGTCGTCGGCATCTTCGACATGGTCGGTTTGCTGCCCTGACCAGGCGTTAGCGATCGCGCCTCAAGCCGGCGCCGCTACTGCGCCAGGAAGCCGCCATCTGTCGACAGCACATGCCCAACGACGAAGGACGAGGCGTCGGAGGCGAGCCAGACCACGGCACTCGCGACCTCGGCGGGCTGGCCCATGCGCCGGAGCGGCAGGCCGGCCGCGACCTGGCTCATGTCGGCGATGCCGGAGCGCAACATCATGTCGGTCACCACGCGGCCGGGCGAGACCGCGTTGATGCGGATGCCCTGCGGCGCATATTCCATGGCCGCCGACCGCGTCAGCGAGATCACTGCCGCCTTGGACGCCGAATAGAGCCCGAGACCGGTATTGGCGTTGCGGGTACCGCTGACCGAGGCATTGTTGATGATGACCCCGCCCCGCGGGAGCATCGCCTGGATCTCCAGCCGCATACAGTGGAACACGGCCCGGACATTGGTATCGAACACCCGGTCGTAGGTCGCGTCATCCTGGTCGGCCAGGTTTTTCCGGGGTTCCTGGTAACCGGCATTGTTGAAAGCGATGTCGAGCCGGCCGAAACGATCCAGGACCGCACCGATCACGCGCTCGACCTCCTCAGGCCGGGTGAGATCGGCCGTGACCGCAAGGCTTTCCGCACCGGCAGCGCGTACCCGGGCCGCCGCCTCATCCACGGCGTCGGCGCGCCGCCCGGCGACGATCACGGCCGCCGCCCCCGCCTCGGCCAAGGCGATGGCGCTCGCCCGGCCGATGCCGGTACCGCCGCCAGTGACCAGCGCCACGCGTGTTTGAAAGCCCTGCCCGGTCTTCGGCGGCGGCGGTTCCATGCCTGCACCTATGCTGTCTAGGGGTGCCAAATTCATCGAAACAAGTGAATAGATATTCACTTTAACCTGTCAAGCGAGCGAAATCGAGGCTGACACCGGCCAGTGATTCGCGCAGATTATCGCCCATGGCCTATCGCAAGACCCAGCGCGTCCAGGAACAGCTCGCCGACAAGCGCGTGCGCATTCTGCAGGCGGCTCGCCTCCTCGCCTCCAAGGGCGGGTTCCGGGCGAGCGGCATCGATGCGGTTGCCGCCGCTGCCGGCATCGCAACCGGGACCGTCTATCGCTACTTCCCCAGCAAGGCGGCGCTGTTCGTCGAGGTGGTGAGCCGGGTCAGCGAGCGCGAAGTCAGCATCGTCGCCGCGATCGCGCGCAAGGACGGTCCGGCACAGGAGCGGCTCGACGAAGCGATCGGCCTGTTCGCGGGCCGCGCCCTCGCCAACCGGCGCCTGGCCTATGCGCTGATCGTCGAGCCGAGCGATCCGGAGGTCGAGGCCGTGCGCCTGCTCTATCGCCGCAAGCTGGCCGAGGCCTTCGGCGCCATCATCACCATGGGCATGGCCCAAGGAGCGTTCCCGCCGCAGGATGCCGCAGTCTCCGGCACCTGTATCGTGGGCGCGCTGCTGGAGGCGCTGATCGGCCCGCTCGCCCTCGGCGAGGGCGACATCGGCCAGCAGGTCGCCTCGATCGCACGCTTCTGTGCCGCCGCCGTCGCGGCGCCCGTTCTCCGTCGCAAAACTTGACTCAAGATATGAACATTAGTTCATATCGTGGCGTGACCGACCGATAAGGATGCATGCGATGGCGTCGTTGTTTTGCCAGGACCATCCCGACATCCTCTGTCTGGATGCCGAGAGTCTCGACGCACGGCCAGGGGCCGTCCTGTTGTCCCGCCATCCGTTCTTTCCCGGCGGCGGCGGGCAGCTGCCGGACCGGGGAAGCCTGCGCTGGAACGGCGGCGAGGTGCCGGTCATCGGCTTTGCCGTGGAGGCCGGGGCGCTCTGGCTGCAACTCGCGGGAGATGTCGAACTCACGGGCCCGGTCCAGGCCCAGGTCGATCCCGGCTTCCGCAGCCTGATGCGGGAACTTCACACCGACCTGCATGTGCTGAACGCGCTCGTGTTCCAGCAGTTCGACGGCGCGCTGGTCACGGGCGCGCAGATGAACGAGGACGGGACGGCGCGCATCGATTTCGATCTGCCCGATGCCGACAATGACCGTCTGCGCGCGCTCGAACCGGCGCTGAACGATGTCATGCGCCAGGATTTGGCCGTCACGGATTGCTATATCCCGATGGTGACCGCGCAGGCCGAACCGGGCCTGCTGCGCTCCCGCTCCGTAGCACCGCCGCCGTCGGCCGACGGGCTGGTGCGCATCGTCGAAATCGCCGGGCTCGACCGGCAGGCCTGCGGCGGCACGCACCTGGGATCGACCGGCGCTTCGCGGCCGATCCGCATCCTCAAGATCGAGAACAAGGGGCGGCACAATCGCCGCATCCGCGTCAGCCTGATCTAGGCTCAAAGCCTATTGAGCGGGCTGCCACAGCTCGATTGGATTGCCCTCTGGATCATGGATGCGCGCGAAGCGGCCGATGCCCGGCATATTCCATTCCGGCTTGGTAATGACGGCGATCCCCGCCGCCTGCAGGGCCGTGGACAGACCGTCGAGATCGTCCACGCGCAGATTGAGCATCCATTGGCGATCGGCAGGGAAATAATCCGTGTCCGCCGCGAACGGCGAGAACACGCTGGTCCCCGCCTGCGTCTGCCACTTGCCGTAGGGTCCCGAGCCCACGCCCAAATGCTCGGCATACCAGGCGCGCAATGCCTCGGGATCTTTCGCGCGAAAGAAAAATCCCCCGATCCCCGTGACACCCATTCCCGCCTCCCCGTCAGTCCACGGCCGAAGTCGGCAGGACCAATATCATGAGACGGGCCGCCCCATCTAGTTCGACCAGCCGCCGTCGATCATGTGGATCGTGCCGGTCGTAAACGCCGCTTCGTCGGAGGCGAGATAGGCGGCGAGGGCCGCGATCTCCTCGGCTTTGCCGATCCGGCCGACCGGCTGGCGGGCGACGAACGCCTGCTGCACCTGCTCCAGGCTTTGCCCGGATGCTGCAGCCTGGGTCGAGATGCGTTCGTGCAGCGACGGCGATTCGATCGTGCCCGGGCAGATCGCGTTGCAACGGATGCCCTTGCCGACGAAATCCGCCGCGACCGATTTCGACAGACCGATGACGGCGGCCTTGCTGGCGCCATAGGCGAAGCGGTTGGGCACGCCCTTCACGCTCGAGGCGGCGGACGCCATGTTGACGATCGAGCCCGAGCCCTTGGCCAGCATGCCGGGCAGGAACGCCCGGATCGTCCGGTACATGGCGGTGACGTTCAGATCGAACGAAAAGGCCCAGGCGTCCGGCTCGCACTCCAGGATCGTGCCGGCATGCACATAGCCGGCGCAATTGAACAGGATGTCGATCGGGCCGATCTCGGCCGCGATCGCCTTCACCGCCTCGTCCTTGGTCACGTCGAGCACCCTGGTCTCGCAACCCTCGAGCTTGGCCAACAGGCCGGCATTGATGTCGGTCGCGATGACGCGGGCACCCTCGCTGGCGAAGCGCAGGGCCGTGGCCTTGCCGATCCCCTGGGCGGCGGCGGTGACGAGGGCGGTCTTGCCTTCCAGACGGTGCATTGGATGGTTCCTTGATGCTTGAACGGCTGATGACAGTGGCAGATGCCGACGGATCGGGAAATGCGGCATTCCCGGCCGCTACCAGGCCAGCACCCGTTTGCCGATCGCTGCCCCTGCGCAGGCGACGATCAGGATCGCGACCGGATACCAGATCGCGACGAACATCCGTCCGTCATTGACGCAGGCGATGGTATAGGCCGTGGCGCCGAGCGCCCCCGCCAGCAGCCCCGTGATGGCGCCGGCCAACCCGGGCCGCGTCGGCGCCGCCGTCCGCAGCACGCCCAGGACCAGGACCAGCGCCGGCATCGACGCCAGCAGGATCGCCCCGATGCAATAGGGCGCCGAGACGCCGGAATTCCGGCCCATGATCGACAGCCCTGAAGTGTCGGTCAGGCCGCCGATCACCAGCAGCAGCCCGCTCGGCACCAGCGCCAGCAGCGTTGGCGGGATTCCGCCCGGCACGGCGGCACGGTGCACCAGCACGATGCCGGCGGCGGCGAGCGACAGCGTGCAGGCGATCTTGAACAGGAACGGCGTCTCCAGCACCAGCTGCCCTAGATGCGGCCGGACACCGATCCAGAACAGGATCATGCCGAAGGCAGCCGCCAGCGACAGAGCCACCGTGACGGCGAAGAGCCGCCCGAACCGGATGCCGCCGAGCCCGCGCCGGGGGCCGGCCTCGCGCGACAGGTTCTGGATCAGGCTGTCGGTTTCGATCGACGGCATCATTCCCTGCCTTTTCCGGATTTGGGTCCGCCCGGCTCAGCCAGCGCCATCAGCCGTTGCAGCGCCCGATGAAAGGTGACGCGGATGGCACCCTCGCTGGTCTTGAGCTTGTCGGCCGTTGCCTTGACCGAGGCACCCTCGACCGCAAGCGCGCGAACCACGACCTGCTGCCCCTCGGGCAAGCCGGCCAGATGCCGGTCGACATCCAGGGTGGCCCGGTCCAAATCTTCGGCGGGCGCCTCGAACATCTCGGCGAATTCATCGAACGTCAGGTCGATGCGATGGCGCGTCTCGCGCTTCATCTGCCGGACCGCATCGATCAGTTTATAATGGGTGATGGCATGCAGCCAGGGCAGGAACGGCCGCGCCTCGTCCCAGGTATGCCGCTTGGTATGCAGACCGATCAGCACTTCCTGCACCACATCCTCCGTCTCGTCAGCGTTCAACCCAAGCTGCGCCAGCCGATAGCGCACCAGCCGACGCAGCATCTCCGCGATCTCCTTGAGCAGACGCTGGTAGGCGACCGCATCGCCCCGGCGTTCGGCGCGCATGGCATCGGCCCAGGAGGCTTCGCGGGGATTCACGGGCGTCTTATTCCTCTTCGTCGGCACGGGCGCGAACGTTACACGCGCCCGTGAATTTTTTCTCGGGCGACATCGCCCGCTGACCCGGCTCGAAAAATTCGATCACGAAACCGTGATCATGTTGCGCCGGCCCGGCGCGGACCGAACACCCCCTTAGAGCGCCAATGCTCGATCATGGAGTTCGATCGATGAATGTTCGGAATTTCGCGGCGATGGCCGCATGCATCCTTTCGGGTTCGGCCAGCGCTGTCGCGGCCCAGGCCCAGACCGCGACGCCTGCCGTTGCCAAGCCGGTGGTCGCCAAGAATGTGGTCCTGGTCCACGGCGCCTGGGCCGACGGTTCCAGCTGGGGCCCGGTCATTCCGATCCTGCAAGCCCACGGCCTGCATGTGACATCGGTGCAGAACCGGCTGAGCTCGCTCAGCGACGCTGTTGCCGATACCCGCCGCGCCCTTGCGCTCCAGGACGGTCCGACGGTACTGGTCGGCCATTCCTGGAGCGGCACGCTGGTCAGCGAGACCGGCGACGATCCGAAGGTTTCCGCCCTGGTCTATGTCGCCGCCCGCGCCCCCGACGCCGGCGAGGATTTCGTGGCCTTGTCGGGCAAGTTCCCGACCATGCCGGCGCGTGCCGGGGTCGAGGCCCATGACGGCTATACCAAGCTCAACGAAGACGCGTTCCTGAAGTATTTCGCCAATGGCGTGCCGCACAAGCAGGCCGAAGTGCTCTATGCCGAACAGGGCCCGACGGCGGCATCGCTGTTCGCCGACAAGACCAGCGTCGCCGCCTGGCACGACAAGCCGACCTTCTATGCCGTGTCCAAGGACGATCAGACGATCTCGCCGGACTTGGAACGTTTCCTCGCCAACCGCATGAAGGCCACGACCATCGAGGTCGATGCCGGTCATCTGTCGATGGTGTCGAAGCCGCAGCAGATCGCCAACCTGATCCTCGAAGCCGCCGGCGTGAAGAAGTAGCGCTGCGGCACGTCCGGGACGACGGTCAGTCGGCGAGCGTGAGGATGCGCTCGCCGACGGCGACCAGCACCGGAATGCGGCTGCCCAGCAGGGATGTCGCGATCGCCTGGCGCAGCTCGGGCGTTCCTTCCTCGGCGGCCCGCCAGAACCAGTGGGCGGCGGCATCGATCTCGCCGCGCTGGGCCAGCGCGGTCGCGTAATTGTAAGAGGCGCGGAAATAGCCGCCCTCGGCCGAGCGGCGATACCAGTCGAACGCGGCCGCCGAGTCCTTGGCCGTGCCCCAGCCCTCCTCGCAGCAGCGCGCGACCAGGTTCTGCGCCCTGGCATGGCCCTGCCGGGCCGCCTTCAAGTACCAGCCAAAGGCCGCGACCGGATCGCGCTCGACGCCGTTGCCGTCCAAAAACAGATGCCCGTAGTTGTACTGGCCCCAGTCGTTGCCGGCTGCGGCCGACTTCGCGTACCAGTCACGCGCCTGCACGATGTCGACGTCGGTGCCCCAGCCGTTCTCGTAGCAGCGGCCGAGCATGTTCATGGCATCGGCATCATGGGCGCGCGCGGCCACCTTGAACCAGCGGATCGCCGCCGCCGGGTCTTTCGGCACGCCGGTGCCTTCCAGCAGCATGCGTCCAAGCCGGACTTGCGCTTCCGTCAGGCCGCCCTCGGCCGCGACCCGTACCCAGCGTGCGGCGACGTCCGGGGCACCGGTCAGGAGCTGCTGCAGCTCGTGGCTCGACATGCGGGCAAGTTTGGCCGCGTCCGGCGCCTCGGCCGTCCGCTGTTTGCGGGACCACATGGGGCGGCCTAAACGTCCGCCCAGCGGCGCAGCAGATTGTGATAGCAGGCCGCGAGCCTGACCGCGCTCGGCGAGTCCGGGTTGGCCTGGTTGATCTCGCGGATCGCCAGATCCAGGTCGAACAGCAAGGTCCGCTCGCCATCGTCACGCACCATGCTCTGGGTCCAGAACACGGCCGCCATCCGGGCGCCGCGCGTCACGGCCGAGACCCGATGCAGGCTGGTCGCCGGATAAAGCACCATGTCGCCGGCCGCGAGCTTGACCGAATGGGTGCCGTAGGTGTCCTCGACCACCAGCTCGCCGCCGTCGTAACTCTCGGGCGCGCTCAGGAACAGGGTCGCCGCCACGTCGGTGCGCACCCATTGGGCGCGGCCGGGGATCTGGCGGACGGCATTATCGACATGGGCGCCGAACGACATGCCCGGCACATAGCGGCTGAACATCGGCGGATAGACGTGCCGCGGCAGGGCGCCCGCGATGAAATTCGGGCTCCGCTCCAGGGCGCGCATCACCAAGGCACCCAGCTCCTGCGCCGTCGGGTCGGTCTCGGGCAGCTGCAGGTTCGTCTTGACGCGCGCCGACTGATGGCCGGCGGTCAGCCGGCCATCATGCCAATCCGCACGGTCGAGCCGATCGCGGCAGGTCGCGATCTGCTCGGCATTGAGAACCTGTGGGATCGTCAGCAGCATGATTCAGAAGGTAAAGCTGGTGGAGAAGATGACCGTCCGACCGGCGCCGGGGATGATGTGGTTCTCGGCGGCCGAGGTGTAATAGGCCGCGTCGTAATAGGTCTTGTCGAACAGATTCGTCGCGTTCACCTGCAGCGTCACATTGTCGGTCAGTTTATAGGACGCCATCGCGTTGAAGATGACATAGCCCGGGATATTGGCCTGCTCGCCGAAATCGGCGAAACGATGGCCGACCCAGTTGGCGCCGCCGCCGATTTCCCAGTCGTCGGTCAGGTCATATTCCGTGAACAGGCTGCCGGAATTGCGGGCGACGTTCTGCAGGACCTTGCCGACATAGGCGGCCGTGCCCGATGCGGTCGTCTTCGGGTCGAGATAGGTATAGCCGGCGAAGATTTCCCACTCGGGCGTGAGATGGCCGGTGGCGCCCAGCTCGAAGCCCTCGACCCGCTGATTGCCATCGAGCGTCGTCACCGTCGGATTGTCCGGATCGTTGGTCTGGGCATTGTCGACCTCGGTATGGAACACGGCCGCATCGAGGTTGAGCAGGCCGCCCAGCCACGAGGTCTTGGCACCGGCCTCGTAGGTCTTGGCCTTGACCGGCGCCAGGCCGGCGGTCTTGGTCGTTAAGGTCAGCGCTTCGGCCGAGGGATCGAACGAGGTGCCATAGGCGAAATAGAGGCTCTGGGCATCGGTCGGCTTCACCACGATCGCGGCACGCGGGCTGGTGACATGATCCGTATGGTCGAGATGCAGGGTCGTGTGGGTCGCGAACGTATATTGATTGTAGCTGGCGGCGAACCGGTCGTAGCGGATACCGCCGATCAGATCGACATATTGGGTGATCGAGATGGTGTCGGTCAGGTAGCCCGCGTCCGCGAACGCCGTGGTATTCTGCTGCGACGACAGGCCTTCGGGCGGCTGATACTCGTTCGAATTCGGGTTGAGCAGCGACGTCTCCGGCACGAAATTATTGTTTTTGTTAAACGGGTTGTTGAAGCGGCCGATGTCGGACGTCTGGCGCGAGACCTCGGTGCCGACCATCAGGATATGGCTGACCGGGCCGGTTTCGACCCGCCAGGTCAGGTCGGTCTGGTTCGTAAGGTTGGTCTGGTCGCCCTGGCTGGCCGGCGCATCGCGGCCGACCAGGATGGAGCCGATCGGCGTCGAGGCCGTCGGCACGTTGCTGCCGAAGTTGGGCGCGTTGAAATGATAGCCGAACAGATAGCTGGCAGCGCGGACCGTGTCGGAGATCGACAGATCCTGATTGAAATCATGCTTGATGCGCGCGGTCGCGATATCGTCGCGCGTGGTGTTCGTATCACTGTTGAGCCCGTAGAAATTGGAGCGCTTGACCGGCGCCGGCTCGCCGTCGACGAACGGGATGCCGAAGTCGGGAACGTTGTTCTCTTCCTGATGCAGGTAAGAGAGCGTCAGCGTCGTCGGCGTGCCGAGACCGATCGCATAGGACGGGGCGAAGCCCCAGCGCTCATTGTGGGCGACATCGCGATCGGCGACATCGGAACTCTCATCCATGGCATTCAAGCGGATGGCGCTATCCGCCGACAGCGGCTGATCGACATCGGCGGTGCCGCGCAGCAGCGCGTTGGTGCCGACCGAGGCCGTGCCGGAATAGAGCGGCGCCAAGGTCGGCGCCTTGGAGACCTGATTGATGACGCCGCCGGTCGAACCGCGGCCGAACAGGACCGCCGACGGGCCCTTCAAGACTTCGACCTGATCGAGATCGAAGCTGTCGCGGGTATAGACCGCGGCATCGCGGATGCCGTCGAGGAAGAAGTCGTTGAAGGCGGAGAAGCCGCGCAGATTGACCGTGTCGCCACGGGCGGCACCCTCGCCGGAATTGAAGGTGATGCCCGGCACGTTGCGCAGCGCGTCCTGCAGGCGGGTCGCACCCTGATCCTTCAAGAGCTGCTGATCGATCACATTGATGGTCTGCGGCGCGTCCTGCAGGCCGGTCGGCAGCTTGTCATTGACCAGCGCACGGACGCCGGTGACGGTGACCTGCTCGGGCGCCGGCCCCGCGGTCGGATCTGTCGCGGCGGTCTGGACCGTCTGAGCGTAGCCGCTGGAGATCGCGGCGACCGAGGTGACGCACATTGTCGTTGCGGTGAGCGCCTGTTGCGGCAGCCCCAGAAACGAGGACCGACGCGCCGTCGCCTCAACCCGATCCATAGAACGCATTTTAGAACCCCACCAAATTTCTGTTGCCGGGGACCGGAGCGCGCCTCTCCTGCGACTGCACCGTCCCGCTCGACGGAGCGGACATTAGAGGCGGGTTTTTCTAATTGCAAACGATTATCACTACCATTCGCATGCGGGGCAAGTAGGTCTGCGGTTTGGGGCGGTGGCTCCCGCTAGATCCAGCGCTGGACCGTGCCGATGAACTGGTCCGGGTCGAACGGCTTGGCGACGAAATCATTCATGCCGGCAGCAACGCAGGCTTCGCGGGCGCCGTTCTGCAGCATTGCGGTCATGGCGATGATCGGCACGCGCGCCATGGCGCCTACCGAGGCGCGGATGCGCTGGGCCGCCGCGAACCCGTCGAGCATCGGCATCTGCAGGTCCATCAGCACCAGGTCATAGGCCTGGTGTTCGAGTGCCGCCAGGGCCGCGGTGCCGTCGCCGACCGCATCGACGGTGAAGCCGGCGCCGGTCAGCAGCGTCTCGGCGATGGCGCGGTTGATGAAATTATCGTCGGCCAACAGGATGCGCCCGTGCCGCCGCGACGGGGAAATCAGCGGCACCGGCACCGCATCGGACAAGGCCCGGCGGATCGTCTCGATCGTGGCCTCGCGCCGCGGCGGCTTCGGGATCGCCCGGCCGTCGGACGACTCCTGGCCCAATCCGATGAGCGGGATCAGCGCCACCGTCCCCGTCATCGCGACGACGGCCGGGTCGTCCAGAAAACATTCGTCGACGACGACAGCATCATAGGGCGCCTCGCCCGCCTGGATCGCCGCCGGCTCGCCGATCGCGGCGACGGTCGCCTGGGCCTCGCCCAGCCAGCGCGCGCAGATCGACCGCCGCGGTTCGAACGGATCGATCAGCAGAACCCGCCGGCCGGCCAGGACATCCGCCACCACGGGCGCCTTGGTATCGGCATGGCGCAACGGCAGCTCGACCCAGAAGATCGTGCCACCACCCGGACGATCCTCGGCGCCGATCGTGCCCTCCATCAGATCGACCAGGTGCTTCGAGATGTTGAGGCCGAGGCCGGTGCCGCCGAACCGACGGGCGATCGAGCCGTCGGCCTGCTGGAATTTTTGAAACAGCTTGGCCTTGGCATCGGCGCTGAGCCCGATGCCGGTATCGGCGACGGCGATCCGGACCCGGCTGCGCGCCGGTGCCGCCCCGGCCGCCGTTGCCGGGCCGCGCGTCAGGGGGGCCGCCATGATCTCGACGAGCACATGGCCGGTCTCGGTGAATTTGACGGCATTGCCGATCAGGTTCAGCAGCACCTGGCGCAACCGCGCCGGATCGCCGCGGAACAGGCGACGGGCGGCCGGATCCAGCCAGCAGACCAGCTCGATCGGCTTTTCATGGGCGCGGGGCGCCATGATCTCGACCGCCTTCTCGGCGACCTCCTGCAGGCTGAACTCGATCGCCTCGATCTCGACCTGCCCCGCCTCCAGCTTCGAGACGTCGAGAATATCGTCGATCAGATCGAGCAGCGCGTCGGCCGAATAGCGCACGGCGTCGGCGAACTTGCGCTGTTCAGGCTTCAGATCGGTGCCGAGCAGCAGCGCATTCATGCCCAGCACGCCGTTCATCGGCGTGCGGATCTCGTGGCTCATGTTGGCCAGAAACTCGCTCTTGGCCCGGCTGGCCGCCTCGGCCTGCTCGCGCGCCTGGATCAGTTCGACCGCTTGCCCCTCCAGCCGCTGGCGGGCCCGATCGATCTCCTGCTCGCGTGCCACCTCGTCGGTGATGTCGCGGATCAGGCTCAGATAGCCGCCGTTCGCGGTCGGAGCCGAGCGCCGCTCGACCCAGCGGCCCGAATGTAGCTGGTGGCGATCATGCACCCGCGCGCCGGCGAGAATGGAGGCGTTGCGCGCCTGGATCAGCTCGTCCGGCTTGCCGGCGCCGTAAAAGCCGGCCTTGGCCAGGGCGGCGATGAAGGCCCTGAGCGGATCCTCGGCTTGGAGGATGGCCGCGGCATCGACCTCGAGCAACTCCAGGGCCCGCCCATTCCAGGCGACGAGCTGCGGGCGGTCGTCCATCAGCAGGACGCCGTCCGGCATATTGTCGAGCACCGCGCTCAGGCGCGCATGCTGCTGTTCCAATGCCAGCGCCGCGCGGCGCCGCTCGGTGATGTCGCGGGCACCGACATGGACCCGCGCGATCCGGCCGGTATCGTCCGGCAATGGCACGAGCACCATTTCCCAGTCGCGCTTGCCCGGCCTGATCTCGCCGCCCTCGGTCTCGATCTTGATCGGCCGGCCGGCCTCGATCGCCGCCGCAAGACGGGAGCGGACCGAGGCGGCCCCTCGTGCCGCCATGAAATCTTCGATCGGCCGCCCTTCGACGCTGGCCGGATCGGCCCCAAGAAACTCGCCACCGACGCGATTGGCGGCCTCGTACCGGACATTGCCGTCCGGCGCCACCTGATAGACGAACAGATTGTCCGGCGAATTGTCGAACACGGCGCGGAACAGACGCTCGGCCGCCTGGCGTTTCTGGATCTGGCTGCTGAGGCGCCAGCCGATGACGCTGATCGCCAGGATGGTGCCGATCAGGCCGGCAATCTCGACCTCGGCATGCCGCCACCAGGCGCTCAGGACCGCGTCGCGGCCGAACGACGCGACCGCCACCAGCGGATAATGGTCGGCCGTGCGATAGCTGCTGAGGCGCTGCACCTGATCCAGCATCGAGATATGGCCGAAATTACCGAACGGCGCCTTGGGCAGATAGGTCTTGATCAGCAGATTGCCGGACAGATCGCGACCGATGTCGCTGGATTCGAACGGCTGTTCGGCCAACAGGATGCCGGCGCGGCTCAAGAGATGGATCGCCCCGTCGGCGCCCAGATCGAGCGTCCGGTAATAGTTCTGGAAATAGGATTGGGCGAGCGTCGCCAGCACCACGCCGCCGAAGCTGCCGTCCGGACGGTTGAGCCGGCGCGACACCGGGATGATCCATTCCTTGGCGGATTTGCTGATGACCGGCAGGCCCAGGTGCACATCCAGATCGAGATGGTCCCGGTGATATTGGAAATATTCCCGGTCGGCGTTGCTGAGACCCTCTGGTGTCGTCGGCAGCGCCGTCACCAGCCAGCTGCCGTCCGGCCCATAGACGAACAATCCCAGCAGACCGGGCGTCGCGGTCAATTGCGTCATCAGATGGCGATGCAGCCGACCGAGCGCCGCCGGACCGGTACCGTCGACCGACAGCCGTTCGACCATGTCGATCAGGATCGAATCGGCGCTCTGCATCGTATCGTCGGCATGTTTTGCCAAGGAACGCGCCAGATTCTGGGTTTCAGTCTGGGCATGAACCAGCTCGACCGAACGCGAGCGCCAGATCACCCAGCCGTCGGCCAGCGCCAGCCCGACGCAGGCAAGCACGACGAAGCCCAGAATGCCGGACGGTGACGAACGGCGGGGTTTGGTCGCCTTGCGGGCCGGGTCGGGGGTGGATGCCACCAGGCCGGTCTCCATGCTGGGACAGGGAAAACAACCTAAGCCGCTCCTGGTTAAGCGAATCCTGCCAATGGCACGCCCGGCCTTCCCAATCGATGGCGACCGATCTAGGCTGGGGTCTCGTAGGTTTCCCGCACGGGCGGTGGGCTCGTCCCCCGTCCCCAACGCGCGGGGTGATGGAACCCGATGTTTCGCCTGCTCATCCTCGGCGGCACCCAATTCCTGGGCCGTCACCTGGTCGACGCCGCCGTGGCGCGGCACCATCGCGTGACGCTGTTCACCCGCGGCATGACCAATCCTGACCTGTTTCCCCAGATCGAGCACCTGGTCGGCGACCGGGCGGGCGATCTGCGCGCGCTGACCGGCCGGCATTGGGACGCGGTGATCGACACGTCGGGCTATGTGCCCCGTCTGGTCCGCCGGACGGCGATGACGCTCGAAGGCTCCGTTGGCCACTATACCTTCGTCTCGTCGATCTCGGTCTATTCGGCGCCGCTGACCCGCGGCCTCGACGAAACCCATCCGATCGCCACCCGCCTGGATGATCCGGCAACCGAGGATATCCGACCGGCGACCTACGGACCGCTGAAAGCCCGGGCCGAGACTGCGGTCGACGCCATCCTGCCCGGCCGCACGCTGATCATCCGCCCCGGCATCATCGTCGGCCCGCATGATCCGTCCGATCGGTTCAGCTATTGGCCCTGGCGGCTCGCCCATGGCGGCACGGTGCTGGCGCCCGGACGGCAACGGGCGCCGATCCAGGTGATCGACGGGCGCGACCTGGCGCAATGGATGGTGGCGATGGCCGAATCTCAGGCGACCGGCATCTACAATGCCGCCGGTCCCGCCGCACCGATCACCATGGCGGGACTGTTGAAGACCGGGTGTCACGCGCTGGGTGCCGACGCCGATCTGCATTGGGTCGACGATGATTTCCTATTGAGCCAGGGCATGGATATCGACCGGGGCATGCCGGCCGAAACCCTGCCGCTGTGGCTGCCGGCGCGGGAGAAAGTCCTGGCCGGCCTGTTCGCGATCGACAGCCGGCGCGCCATCGCCGCCGGCCTCAAGTTCCGCCCGCTGGCCGACACGTTTCGCGACACCGCCGATTGGCTGGGCACGCGCGATCCGGGCCGAAGCTGGCGAACCGGCCTCAGCCTGGAACGCGAGGCAGCGCTGCTGACGGCCTGGCGCCAAGGCCAGATGGTCGCTCACTCGGCCGCGAAACGAACCCGATAATCCAGCGGGCAGACGCCCAGCCGGCGCTGGAACGCCCGGCGCATGCGTTCCTCGTCGCCGAAGCCGCAGTCGCGCGCGATCTGCTTCAGCGGCCGCTCGGTCGTCTCCAGCGAGCGGCGCGCGCTCTCGATCCGCATTGCCTCGACCATGCGCGCCGGCGTGCGGCCGGCCTTGGCCGCATAGGCGCGGGCGAAGGTGCGCGCCGACATGCCGGCCTGCTCGGCCAGCCGCTCGACCTTGAGCTCCTCATCCAGATGATCGCGCACCCAGGCGTGCAGGTTCGCGAAATCCTGGTCCGCCGCGATCTGTGCCTCCAGCACCGTGCTGAATTGCGCCTGGCCGCCCGGGCGCTTCAGGAACACGACCAGCTGGCGCGCGATCCGCATGGCATGGTCATGACCCAGATCATCCTGGATCAACGCCAGCGACAGATCGATCCCGGCCGTGACGCCGGCCGAGGTCCAGATGCCGCCGTCCTGGAGGAAGATCGGCTCGGGCTCGACCGTGATCCGGGGAAAGCGCCGCTGCAGGTCGTCGGCCGCCCACCAATGGGTCGCGACGCGCTTGCCGTCGAGCAGCCCGGCTTCGGCCAGCAGAAACGCACCGGTGCAGACCGAGGCGAGCCGGCGCACCCGGCCAGACCAGTCCCGGATCGCCTGGATCAGTGCCGCGTCTTTCATGGCCCGCCGGGTGCCGAGGCCACCGGCGATGATCAGCGTATCGATGTCCTCGCCCTCGATATCGGCCAGCGCGCGCGACATCATGACCAGACCGGCATAGGTCTCGAGCGGGCCGCCCTTGGGCGAAACCAGGATCGGCTCATAGGGCAGCCGATCGCGGTCCTCGGTCGCGTCATTGGCGCTGGCGAAACATTGGAATGGACCGGTGACATCGAGCAGATGAGCATGCTCGACGGCAAGCACGGCGATCTTCCGGGGCATGGACGCGCTCCTTGGCAGAAATTGCGTGTTGTTTGACATAGCTGCCAATGGGGTTGGGACGCAAGATCGTGTGGCGGCCAGCGAGGCCGTGGCGCTCAAGGAGCATCGTCGCCATGCCCACCCCACCCTTCCGGATCGGCTTCGTCCTGTTCCCCGGCCTGACCCAACTCGATATGACCGGCCCGTACGAGGTGCTGACCCGGCTGCCGGATGCGGTCGTTCATCTGGTCTGGAAGGATCTGGTGCCCGTACGCTCCGACCGCGGTCTGGCGATCGTGCCGACCGATACGTTCGACACCTGCCCGGCGCTCGACCTGATCTGCGTGCCGGGGGGCCCCGGCATTAATGATCTGCTGACCGACGAGCAGACCTTGTCCTTCATCCGCCACCAGGCCTGGGGCGCCCGCTACGTGACCTCGGTCTGTACCGGCGCGCTGGTGCTGGGCGCGGCCGGCCTGCTGCAGGGCAAGCGCGCCACGACCCATTGGATGTCGCACCACCTGCTGGCCGCGTTCGGCGCCATTCCGGTCAAGGCACGGGTCGTGACCGATGGGCGGCTCATCACCGGCGGCGGCGTCACCGCCGGCATCGATTTCGGCCTCGCGGTCATCGCCGAACTGGCCGGACGTGATCTGGCCGAGGCGATCGAGCTCGGCCTCGAATACGACCCGCAGCCGCCGTTCGGCACTGGCGCGCCCGAGCGTGCCGGGCCTGAGCTGGTCGCCCGGATGGAGGCAATCGCCGCCCGGATCCAGGGCCTGCGGATCGAGCAGGTGCGCCGAGCTGTCGCAGCGCTCGAACTCGTCTGATCGGATAGCGTCCGCCCCATGACAGAGACGCATAAACAAACCGCCCAGCGCCGCAGCCGGCGCATGGCGGCGATCCTGGCCGGTGGCGTGATCGGCATGATCGCCTTGAGCTATGCCGCGGCCGTGTTCTACCAGCTGATCTGCCGCGAGGCCGGATTGGGCGGGGCGACCCAGATCGCCCGGGAAGTGCCGGACAAGATCTTCGACCGCACCATCACCGTGCGCTTCGAGACGGCGGTCCAGCCGGATCTGCCCTGGGCCTTCTATCCGGTCCAGCACGAGGTCAAGGTCAAGGTCGGCGAGAACGCGCTCGTGATGTTTCGGGCCGAGAACAAGACCGACGAGCCGATCACCGGTCAGGCGGTCTATAACGTCACGCCGGACAAGATCGGGCCCTATTTCTTCAAGGTCGCGTGCTTCTGCTTCGACGTACAGACGCTGGCACCGCACGAGGTCGCCGACATGCCGGTCAGCCTGTTTCTGGATCCGAAGCTGCTCAAGGACAAGAATGCCGACGACGTCAGCGTGGTGACGCTGTCCTACACCTTCTTCAAGGCCTCGACCCACCTGGTCAGCGAGGCGAAATAGACCGATGCGCTGGCGCACATCCCTTGGCCTTGGCGCGCTCGCCGGCTTCGCGGCCGGCCTGATCGGCGTCACCCTGGTCGAACTGACTGAGCCGGCCCAGGCGATTCAGCCGGGGCCGGTCACCGTCGATTTCCGCCTGAACAACGCCGCCGGCCAGATTATCACCGCAAAGAACTACGCCGGCCGCTGGCTGCTGCTCGAGCTGGATCTGCCCAGCTGCGCCTGCGACCGCCAGGCTCGGCTCGACGCAATCGGCCAAGCCATGAAACTGATGGGCCGGCGCAGCCGGGAAATCGCCATCGTGGCCGCAACGCCTGAGGCAGCGTCGACGGCGATCCCGGTGTCGGAAACCACGATCGACAGTCTGTCGGGCGAGACTGCTCAACTGACCCACCTGCGCGAGAGCCTCGTCGCCCACGATCCGGCAGCACCATTGCTCGTGCTGCTGCATGCCGACGGCAGCCTCGACCGCACGATCGAAGGCCCGATCGAGGGTGAGCAGCTCGCAAAGGATCTGCTGAAGTATTTGACGCGAGGATATTGAGCGGCGGTCACCGGGTCAGGAGGGCTGCCCGGACACCACCGCTTTTGCCATACTTCCAGCACAGGGCGACTGGTACTTGCTGACCAACCGCTGAATGACGCGGTCGGTCCAGGCGGCGCGCTCGCTCGCCGCTGGGTGTTCATAGGTGTCAAGGAAAAGGCCCCGGTCCGTATTCACCAGCCCTTCGCTGATCGTCGCGTTCGCCAGCCCCAGCTTCGCGATCCGCGCTTCGGTCGCGCTTTGCTCTTTCAACCACTTCTCCCGCTCACGCGGATCGACGAGGATCGGGCCGAGCGCGATGACGGGGCAAGCCCCCTTTGCCCTCAACACCTCGACTGTCTGCCGAACCTCAGCGGATGCTTCGTCCGAAATGCTGCCGTCGAAAGGCAGCGGCGGGATTGTCGCAGCGGTATTCGCGCTTCGGACGACGACCGCATCGCCGGCTCCGTCGCGGACGACCCCCGGGTCGACCGCCAGACGTCCTGATAAGACCCTGATTACCTCGATGAGATGGGGCATCGGTCGCGGCCGCCACCGGAGACACGCCAGCCGGAAGCTGCTGATGCAGCCTGTCGGCAGCTTGGCGTCGAGTGAATGGATCCAGTTTGGATTTGAGACGACCACGATGTCGCCGGGTTGCACCAAGGCTTCGACCTTCTCGAGATATTCCGGAAAGAACGTGAGCGCGCCGAACACGCCGAGATTGAAGGTCGGCAAGCCCGTAGCACTCTCGATCCGCTTTGCAGAGAGGCCGAGCACAACCGGAGAACTACCCACAAGCAGAATTTTCGGGCTTTTCGCAGTGCGCTTTGCCAGATCGCCAACGGGCTGGATGGTCTCGATCGAGGCGCGACCGGCTTCAACCGCATCCCAGGGCACTGCGGCACTGACGAGTGCGCCGCTCGCCCATAGCGACAAGGCGACGATTGTCAGCCGCTTAAAGCCGTGCATAAAGCAGCCCTCCCCCCATGCCGGCGAACAGCAGCGATATGATCAAGAGAACCATCGCCGGAACGGGCCGCCGGAACATGTGATACGGGCGACCGACGCCGTAGCGGGACACGGACCCCCCTTCGACGATGAAAAACAGAACCGCTGCTGCGAGAACGGTTCCTTGAGGCCCGATCACGTCCGATACACGGGACGCGAGATGTGCCAGGTCATCGAGCCAAGCGCGCGGGCTGACCAGGTTTCCAAGCTTTTCCAGCAACCGATGCGGATTGGCTTCGATCGCGAGAAACCGGCCAGCGACGAAGAACATCAGCATTGTGGGGATACCGATCGCCCGGCTCCACTGGCGTCGCTTCAGGCGGCTGATCCACAGGAAATAGCAAGTCGCGTGGAACGCGCCCCAGAAAGCGTAGTTCACCGTACCGCCATGCCACATGCCGGAAACGAAGAAGATGCCGCTGGTGAAGACCATTCGAGCCTTGCGGCCCCTGATCTTGCCGACGTTCGGCTCCAAGAGGTAGCGCGACAAAAACCGGCCCAGGCTCATGTGCCAACGCCGCCAGAACAGGACCACATTCGGTGCGAAGAACGGGTGCGCAAAATTCTGATTGATGCGGAAACCGAGTGCCAGCGCACCCGCGTAACCGAGAAAGCTGTATCCGGCGAAATCGAAATAGAACCGCAGCTCGAAAATTGCCGCGGTCATGAGCGAAGCGATCGGGTCGGTCGCGCTGATCGTGCTGGCCGGCGACAGCCCGTTGCCGATGACGAATTTCATGGTCAGGCCAAGGACGGCCCATGGCCATGCGACCGCAAGCCGGCTCCACGACAGGCTTGGCCGCCAAGCTTCGATCTGCCGGATAAAAGCCGGCGGCTCGATCGGTCCCGCCAGCAATTTGAAGGGGAAGCAGATGTAGGTCACATAATTGAGTGGCCCGGGCAGATCGAGGCGCCGGTTCGCGACATCGGCGATCACGGCCGCAATTGAAAGGAGATAGAACGGAGCCGCGACGAGACTGAGGCTCACGTAAGTATGAACGCTGTCGGCCCCGGTCAACGTGCCGATGATGCCACTAAGGTTGAGCGCGACGATCGCGACAAAGCCCAGCGGCACAACCATACGGCCGATCACCGGCCGCAGCTTGCTCGATCCCAGGCGCGAACAGGCAAAGGCGAGGATGTATCCAGCCACGGCCGCAGCGGCGAGCATCATAGGCGCATAAACAACGCCGCTGATGAAAGTCAAAGTCGCAATGCCAAGCAGACTCAGCAATGTTTTGAAAATAACTGCACTGAACCTTAGTCCCAAGGCTTCACCCGGGACCGGAACCTCGCCGTGAATCGCACTATTCTGATAGCTCATCCTATGGCTTTTATCCAAAAATCCGTCACTTAAAAGCCTTATTATGGTAGTGCC